>Ga0070685_10000951_pt1 | contig 15572 bp, 13 predicted proteins | sample KBSS13LmetaG_FD_65651 | JGI IMG/M metagenome (GOLD analysis project Ga0070685, IMG submission 65651) | Switchgrass rhizosphere microbial communities from Kellogg Biological Station, Michigan, USA - KBS S1-3L metaG | ecosystem: Host-associated > Plants > Roots > Rhizosphere ...
GGCGGTGATCGAGGCGTCGGGCACACGGCTGCGACCCATCCTCATGACCAGTGCCGCCACCGTGTTCGGACATCTGCCGCTGGTATTCGCATCCGGGCCGGGGGCGGGAGCGCGCAACAGCATCGGTATCACGCTCGTGAGCGGCATGATCATCGGCACGTTCTTCACGCTGTTCGTGGTGCCGGCGGTCTACATGCTCGTGGCGCATTCGCACGTGCGGGTCGCGGCGGCCGAGCGAGAGCCGGGAGCCGCCGAGGAGGGCGTCACGGTGTCGGCGTAGGTTCCAGGCCCCGCGCCGGGTGCGCGGGGCCTGCGTCCCCGTCTACGCCGCCAGCAGTTCCTCGACGTCCGCGCCCAGCTCCTCGGGCGCGATCACCTGGACGACGCTGTCGTCAGGCGCGATCGGTGCATCCTGGATCTCGGGATGCGGGAGAACGGCGCCCTCGGGCGTCACCTCGAGGGGCCTGCAGATGGGGCGGCGCAGGTCGGTCGCACTCGGGCTCAGGCTGAGCAGCAGCCTGCCCGCCCGGGTCCGCAGCAGCGTCCCGGCGGGATAGAGCCCGAGAGCTTGCACCAGCGCCCAGCGCGCGGCGCGGTCCATCCACGTGTCGCTCCGCCCCACGAGCACGCGCAGCGCTTCGTGGGGCGTCAGCGGGCGCGCCGCGTGTGAACGGTGGGCGGTTGCGGCGTCGAAGCAGTCGGCGACCGCGACGATGCGCGAGAACGAGCCGAGCTCGCGAGGATGCTCGATCGCCGGGTAGCCGGAGTGATCGACGTTCATGTGGTGCTCGAAGGCGACGCGCATCGCATCGAGCATGAGCTCGGACGTGACCGAGAAGCGGCTGATCAGGCGCAGGCCCTCGAGCGGATGGCGCCGCAGCACCGCCCACTCGGCGTCAGCGAGCGGGCCGGGCTTGCGCAGCACGTCGGCGTCCACGCGGATCTTGCCCACGTCGTGCAGCAAGCCGGCCGTGCCGAGAGCCGCGAGCTCGCCCCGCGAGAGGCCGAGGAACTGCCCCATGCGCACCGCGATGATGCTGACGTTCACGCAGTGCGCGAGCGTATAGGCGTCGTGGCGCTTCATCGCGGTCATGCCCACGAGCGAGGTCCGCTTGCGCAGGAGCTGGTCCACGATCGGTTGCACGACACGCCGTGCCTGCAGCAGCGCCAGCTGTCCTGTGCGCTGCGAGTGCGCGAGCAGCTCCCGCGTGCCGCTCACCGCGCGGTCGAAGACGAGGCGCGTGAAGCGGCGCTCGTCGCCGGCGGCCGCTGGGTCGGCATCGGCGTCGGAGAGCGCGCCGGAGGAGCGGGCGCGGATGAGCCCGATGCCGTGGAGGCGCCCGCGGTCGATCGCGGCTTCGATCGCGTCCGACGCGTGCTCGGCGCGCTCGGCGTGAAAGACGCGCAGGAAGGCCTGCAGCGTGTCGGCATCCAGGGTGGGCGAGAACCGCAGGCCACCCAGGTGCCGCAGCTCGAGCTCCTCGAGTACGCTGCGAACGATCGAGAGGTGGGCGGCCTCGGGCCGCAGGCGCTTGCCGTTGACGTAGCAGTAGCCGCCCACGCCGAGCAGCGACACCTCGTCGCGCTCCATCTCGCGCACGACCTTCAGCAGCTCGTCGAGCTGCGTGCGCAGCGCCGCGTGGCCGGGATCGTAGAGCTTGAGGCTCTTGATCACGCCGTGCAGCCGTTGGATCAGCGCCAGCGCGGCGTCACGATCCCGGGTCGACAGCGCGGCCGGCTCGACCGGCTCGTGTCCCGCGCGGGAGTCGTCACGCATGGCCGGAGCCCCTCTGGGTGAGCCTGCAGGCTTCGCGCACCGAGGCATGGCGGGAGCGCGCACCGCAGTCGAGCAGCAGCTGTGCGGCGGGAGTGCCGATGCGCGCGATGCAGCGCGCGATGGCCTGCTGGTATGCCGTGCTGCCGCCCAGGAAGCCGATCGATTCGAAGAGCTGCTCCTCGAGCGCCGGCAGCACGTCGTCGAGCGAGCAGCCGCCGAGCGCCGAGAGCACCGGACGGATCTCCTCCTCGGGCCGCCTGCGGAAACCCGGCTCGTTGACGATGCGGAGCAGCGCCTTGGAAACGCGCGCATCGCGTCGCGAGCCGAGGCGGTGCAATGCCGGCCCGCGCACGGACGCGTCGGGATCGCCCACGAACTGCAGCAGCAGCGGCTGTGCATCGTCGGGCTCCGCGTGTGCCAGGGCCGTGATCACCTCCCGCCGCACGCGGACGTCGGGGTGCTTCACGAGCGGTGCGAACATCCCCACCGGCACACGGCCTTCGGCGGCGCCGATCACGTGCACCGTGTTGCGGACCACAAACCATCTTGGATCGCTCACCCACGGCCCCAGGCGCTCCGGATTGCCTGCGCACATCTCGATGAGCGTGCGCAGGAGCACCCGGCGCGTGCGCTGCTGGTTCGCGAGGGCGACGATGCCCATGAGCCACTCGATCGAGCTGGCACCCAGCCCGTGCGCGAACGATGCGAGCTCGTTCGTCTCGACGATCGGCGCCTCGTCGAGTCGCCGCACCAGCGCGTTCGTCACGGCCGACTCGGGTTGCGCGAAATCATGCATGAGGAACGTCGCGTCCCAGTAGCCGGCAGTGCACTCGCCGAGATATGCGACGACCTCACCAGCCTCCGCCCAGCGCGCGTCGGCGATCGCATCGCGCAACAAGCGTTCGAGCATCTCGACGAAGTCTTCCCGATCCTGGTCGTTCGGCTGCGCCTGCAGCGCGTCGCGAACGAGCGCGATCGCCGCCATCGCGACCGGCTCTCCGCGTTCGAGGTGCATGCGGGTCATGAACGCGTCCACGTCCTCCGCGCTCGTGGCATCGAGCGAAGCGAACGCGTGCTCGAGGTCGGCTTCGGGCTCGGCGATCGGCCAGTCCTCGCTGTGCGCGCCCGGCGTCTCGGTCGCGGAGCCACCCATGGATGCGTCGCCTGCGACGCTGCCGGGCTGGCCCGCGGATCCGTAGCGGCTGCCCGCGCCGAGCTCGCCGCTCTCCGACGCCGCGTCACGCGCGGGCCACGGCATGAGCCGGCCGCGCGGCGTGAACGCGTCCTCGGGGAGCGGATCGCCCGCGTCGCCCAGATCGGTGTCGGTCTCCGCCGAGACGTACGAGACCCCCAGGTGCGGGAGATCCGCGTCCCAAAGCAGCGTGACCAGGTCCTCGCGCCCGTCGACGGCTCGCGCGGTGACGCGCAGCAGGATGTCCAGCAGCCGCTCGAGCTCGGCTGGCTCCATGCCGGGCCGGAATGACAGCGCGTACAGGCCGTCGCGGAAGAACGGCATGGCGAAGTTGTCGTCGCGTGATGTGGCGGTCGCCACCGCCTGCTCGTCGCAGAGCACCTGGTTGGCGGTGAACTCGAGCCGGAACGAGCCGTGTCGATGGAGCAGCGTGCGCAGGTTCCCGGCGAGCTCCTCGCGAAAGCGGATCGTGTTCGGGTTGCGCACCTCGTAGAGCCGGCACGTCTTCAGCGTGCGCGTGAACTGCCCGAGCCACGTTGCGACGTCCGCGAGGTAGGGCTCCAGTTTCTGGGTGGCGCGCGCGCCGGCGCGGCTGGAGGAGGGGGGGATGCGATCCGGGGGCATTCGGGCCCTCCGCGAGGGACGAGAACGACGTGTCGCTCTCTGTCATCGGACTTCGCGCACGCGGACTTGATGGCCATGGGGGCCTTGGCAAACCAGCCGCGGGTTCGGTTGACTCGCGCGGGGTCGCACCGGAACTCGAGGAGGAACACAAGGATGGTGTGACGTCCGGCCGGGACGCGCGTACACTCCGGTTCACGCGCGCCGGCCCCCGGCGCTCGAGACCGGGCGATGCGTCATCCGCGGCGCCTCATTCATTCACGCCTTCTCTCAGTTCGTCGATCCAGCACATGACGCCGTTCATCGGTTCGTGCCTCGTGATCGCCAGCGCGGCGTCGCTGAGCCTCGGCGCCGCGGACTCGACACGTGTCGCGAAGCCGCCACCTTCCCCCGTGTTCGAGCATCCGGCGAATGCGCTGTTCGCCGACGATTTCTCCGACCCACGCCTGACGCGATGGCATGCCGACAGCCTCGCCTCCGCATGGCAGGTCCGAAACGGGATGCTGTGCGGGGAACTCCCCGACGTTAAACAGGCGCACTCGTTCCTGTTCGCAGGAGATCCGACGTGGGCCGACTACGCGGTGGACTTCGATGTCTGTGGGATGCGCGGCGTGGACAAAGGCATTGGGCTGCGCGTCGCCGGACGACACGGTCTGGGCGTGGACGTGCGCGGGGGCGAGCACCAGGACGTGTTGCTGTACGTCAATCAGTTCCCGGCTGGCAGCGGCCGGGTGGAGAACGCGGACGGGGTCTGGCACCACGTCCGGGTGGCGATCCGTGACCACCGGTGTCGCGTGACTGTGGACGGGCACGTGGCAGCGGACAAACACCTGCGCTTTCCACCCCCCTCGCACGGAGGCATCGCCCTCGCGGCCTATGCGGGCGGCGTGGGCCGATGCACCGTCTACTACGACAACGTCGTGGTGACCGCTCTCGAGGGCGAATCGGGCCCGTGACGCGGTGGCAGGAGTTCCTGCAGCGCCGCCCTCGTGATCGCGGCGATCGGCAGCGCGAGGATCGCTCCTGCGGGGCCGAGCAGCATCCCGCCGCCGATCACACTCAGACTCACGATCAGCGGATGGAGCCGAACCTGTCGGCCGAGGAGCCTCGGGCTCACGAAGGTTTGCATCACGTTGTTGATGACGATGTAGCTTCCGACTCCCACGAGGGCGAGCCCCGGCCGCACCGAGTAGCCCTCGAGCGCGATGGCGGACGCGGCGAGCCAGAAGCCGGCGATCGGGACGAGTTCCGCGAACGCCACGATCACGCCGAGGAGTAGTGCGACGGGGAAGCCGAGCACCCCGAGCAGGATCGCCATCGAGCCCCCCATGGCCAGACAGACGAGCGCCTGACCGCGCACGTAGGCGCGCAGCGCGCGATCGAGCGCGTCGAGCAGCCGTTGCATCTGCGGCAGACCATCCGGGCCGACGAGCCGGAGCAGACCGTCACGTCCGCGTTCACTGTCCGCGAGCATGTAGAACGTGAACAGCGGCAGTAGCGCCAGACCCGCGAGACCGGCCAGACTCCCGATCAGGCTGCCGACGCTCGACATCAACCCGCGCCCGGCAGCGTCGAGCAGCGAGGGGAGCGTGCCGGCGGCATCGGCGCCACCTGCCTGCACCAGTCCGCCCCACCCGTGCGAATCAATGAAGGCACCGACCCCTTGCTCGAGGCGTCGCAGCGACCCGGGTGCGGCGTATGCGAACTCGGTGAACTGGTGGACGAGCGACGGGATCACGGCGGCCAGCGACGCAGCCGCCGCCAGCACCAGCATGAACATGACGATCGAGGCCGAGATCGCCCGCGGAATCGTGCGGCGCGACGACAGCCATCGATTCACCCAGCTCACCGTGGGATTCAGCGCATAAGCGAGTAGGCCCGCGTACGCGACCAGGACCAGCAGGTCACGCAGCATCCACGCGAGGGCCAACACCGCCAGCAAGGCGACCGTCAGCAGGCTCTGTCGCACCGAACCTCCTCCAGCGATCTTGATGTGAAGCAGCGGGCGGGCAGCTGCCCGATCCGCTGGTGCTGCCCCTCTTCGCGACGAGCATCCCGCAGATGATCATTGCCTATGCTGACGCCGCCGCGTTCATGCTCGCCAACATGGATCGTGGTGGGCCCATGTCTCGCAAGCGCGTCGGGCTCGCCTTGCCCCACGGTATGACGGGCCGCAAGGAGGCTACCTCATTCAAGGACTCGGCCCGGGCGTCCGAAGCCGCCCTTCGATAGCCCGCGCAGGCGAAGTTCGGGCAGCAACGCCGCAACTCTGGGCTTCTTCGTCGTCTGGCAAGCGCACGACGGGCCTACGGACTGTGTCAGAACTGTGCGAGAACTGCCGGCCAACATCGGCCATGATCGGTCGCCGACGGGAACCAGACCGTCTAGAGAGCGGTCATTCCGCGCGGTTTCGTTCTCGGAACGTGGCCACCTTCGCCTTGTTGCCGCAGCCGGACATCGAGCACCACTTGCGATGCCCGCTGCGTGACATGTCGACGAAGAGGATGGCGCACCAGCGGCCCGCGCACTGCCGAACGCGGTCCGAGAGCGGCCCGCCGAGAAGCTCGACGCCGGCGCGGGCGATGGCGGCGAGCAGCGCCGGGGTCTCGGCCCGTGACCAGTGCATGCCGGCGGCATCGAGTCGCGGCGCAGGCGTGGCCAACGCGGCGTGCCGGTTGAGCAGCCGGCGGTCTGCAGCCGGCAACGGCGTGCCGCCGACGCGTGCCAGGGCCAGCCGATAGAGCGCCTCGCGCAGGGCGCGGGCAGCGGCGAGATCGTCTTCGGTAACGGTCACCCCGTGCACAGCCAGCCCGGCCGCGGCGAACCACCGCGCCAGATCGCGGGGTGTCTCGAGCAGTTCGCGAGTCTGCTCGCGCTTGCGCGCCGCCAACGTCGCGGTGAAGTCGAGCGCCAGGCTGCCGCCGCGGAATCTGAACCCGTCCCGATCTCCCAGCATGGGCTCCATTGTAACCCTATTGACACGTTACGCGACTGAACCTATTCTGTGTAACCAGTTAATAAGGTTACAGCCGGATCTCAGAACCGCCCAGCCAGGGCGACCGCGTGCCGGCGGCCACACATAAGGAGGAAGTCATGTCCGTTTACGAAAAGCTCAAGTCCCTGGCCATCACGCTCCCGGGCGTTACGCCCCCTGTCGCAGCCTTTGTCCCGTTCTTGCGCAGCGGGAATCTGATCTTCATCTCCGGTCATATCGCGAAGAAGGATGGCAAGCCCTGGACCGGGCAGCTCGGCGCGGATCTCACCACGGCGGACGGCAAAGAGGCGGCGCGCGGGATCGCCATCGATCTGTTGGGGGCTCTTGAAGCAGCGACCGGCAACCTCGATTCGATCCGGCGCATCGTCAAGCTGCTCGTGCTGGTGAACAGCACCCCGACGTTCAACGAGCAGCATCTCGTCGCTAACGGCGCCTCCGAATTGCTCGCCGAAGTCTTCGGCGATCGTGGCAAGCACGCCCGGAGCGCGTTCGGCGCCGCGCAGATTCCGTTGGGGTCATGCGTCGAGATTGAATTGATCGCCGAGGTCGCCGAGGCGCGGGCGCCGTCGCAGCCGGCAGGATTGCAGGCCGCCTTCGCAAAGGACGCCGGAACGCTTTCCGACAAATTCACCGGACTCGCGCGCGTCATGTCGGGCAAGTACGAGTGGAGGCCCGCCCAGGGCGTTCGCTCCGTTGCCGACGTCTTCAACCTGATCGTCAAAGAGAACGGCCTGCTCGCCGGCGCGCTTTCGGGCACACCGAATACCGGGGCATCGCCCGCGCCCATCACGGATCCGGAGAACATGCAGGAAGCTCTGAAGGCTTCTTACCTCAATCTGCAAGAAGCGATTGCGGCACTTTCCGACAACGACCTGCAGGCGCCGGTGAAACTGTTCGGAAGAGACATGACGAAGCAGAGCGGGCTCATGCTGATTCTCCAAGATCAACACGAGCATCTGGGGCAGTCGATCGGGTACGCGCGCAGCAACGGCGTGGTTCCGCCCTGGTCCAAGTAAGGACACCAAACCCAGGGCGGTGCAGCTGACTCCTTCAGTGCTGCACCGCTACCTGGCCCGCGCCCAGGTACCGTGCGTGGTCGCCCGATTCAGCGACCATCTTGATACCGAGACCACGCTCGATGAGCAGGCGCCGCATGTACCGATTGAGGAGGACCTTCTCGGCAAAGCGACCGAGCAGGCCCAGAGGCGCCGAATAATCGAACACATCGACCATTCGGGTTCCGCCGTCGTGCGGCTCGAAGTAGTGGTCGTGATCGAAGCGAGCAAAAGCGCCGCGCACCAATGAGTCCCGGAAGTGGTGAGGAGGATCGAAAGCCGTCACTCGACTGGTCAGTTCCTGACGGATCCAGAAGTGCCGCGCACTCCATGTCACTTCCTGCCCCGGGCCGATCAAGCCCTGGGTCACTCCAGCGACAGCCCGCTCACCCGAGTCACCGGTCGAAGTGACGTGAAGATCGACGCTTCGCTTGAGATCGAAGCACAGTTGAGGCGGCGCCTTGATTTCAGTCTCGACTCGAATGACTGCCATGGCTCGTCTGTCCCGGTCACTTGGGTGCTCAGCGGCTGCCAAGGATGCCCGCACGCTTCGCATGCTTGTCGACGAGCGGGGTGACTCGATCGCCTCGGAGTTGGACTACGAGCTTACGCGCACGGACTGCCCGCCGCCCCGTCTGGCCGGGGTCCCACCCTGAGTTCTTGGTTGCAGGGCGGGCCCCGGCCATTGCGCCACAACGAGTTCCCTGATCGTCTTTCCCTCACGCCGAGAGACGCACTGGAGATTCCGAACCCATTTACTTGATGTGTCATCTATTGACGCGTATGGTGACGCCCATGAAGAGGAGCTTCGGCGCCTCGAGCGCGAACTCAAGCAGATCTGTGGCCAGTTGGATGATACGTCAACTATTGACTTGTTATTCAAAGCGCAGCGAAGGACGGGACCGAGAGCCCGAACCGAGAGAAAGGAACACACCATGGAAACCGGAAGAGATCTGATCGTCGTCACCGGCGCGACCGGCAAGCAGGGTGGGGCGACCGCGCGGGAATTGCTGGCCAAGGGTCACAAGGTCCGCGCGATGACGCGCAACCCGGGCTCCCCGGCGGCCCGGGAGCTCGCGAAGCTCGGCGCCGAGGTGGTCGCCGGCGATCTGGACGACGCGGCCTCACTCGAGCGATCGCTGACGGGCGCGTGGGGAGTGTTCGCGGTCCAGAACACGTGGGAGGCGGGCGTCGAGCGCGAAGAGGAGCAGGGCAAGCGCATCGCCGAGATCGCGCGACGTCAGGGCGTTCAGCACTACGTCTACTCGTCGGTCGCATCCGCTCATCGCCACACCGGGATCCCCCACTTCGACAACAAATGGCGCGTCGAAGAGAAGGTCCGCGCCCTGGCGTTCCCGTCGTACACGGTCCTGCGCCCGGTCTTCTTCATGGAGAACCTCGCGTCGCCCTCGTTCCTGCCGGGAATCCAGCAGGGGCGACTGGCGTTGGCGCTCGATCCCGAGACCGTGCTGCAGATGATCGCGGTCGCTGACATCGGCAAGTACGGCCGTTGGGCGTTCGAGAACCACGCGGCGCTGAACGGTCGAGCGATCGACATCGCCGGTGACCAGGCCACCATGCCAGCGACCGCCGAGATCCTCAGCAAGGTGACGCATCGCGAGGTGAAGTTCGTCCGGCTGCCGATCGAGGAGGTCCGAAAGTTCAGCATGGACTTCGCGCTCATGCTCGAATGGTTCGACCGCGTGGGCTATGACGCGGACATTGCAAGGGCTTCCGCCGCGAGCGGCATTCGTCCGGCGACGCTCGCGACGTGGGCGGCAACGGTGAACTGGGAGCCGGCGAGCGTGACGACGTAATCCGAATCAGGCTCGATCGCGGCCGCCGCGAATCTCGGGTGTCCGTGATCCTGAGCCGCCACGGGAGGAACCATGAACAACGATCTCGGTGTCTGGACGTCTCAAGACTGCGCACTGGTGCTGATCGACTATCAGCCGGAGATATTTGCAACGATTCGTTCGGAAACCCGCGCCGATCTGGTGGAGCTCAATGTCCGCCTCCTGGCCAGGACCGCGAAGGCGTTCAACATGCCGATCGTGTTGTCCTCCGTTGGCGTCGCGGCCGGCATCAATGGACCGACGCAACCGGGAATCCTCTCCGAATTGCCCGGCGTTCAGGTGCTCGACCGCACCACGATGAACGCGTTCGAGGACTCCGCCTTCCGTGATGCGGTGAAGAAGACCGGACGCAAGCGGCTGATCTTCGGTGGCCTGCACACGGAGATCTGTCTCACGTTCGCGGTGGTCGAGGCGCTGAAGGCGGGATACGAGACGATGTTCGTCACCGATGCCGTGGGTGGGAGATCCCAGACGGCGCACCGCACGGCGATCGAGCGGTTGTCGCATGCGGGCGCTGTCCCGAATTCATCACTCGCGGTCCTCTGCGAGCTGTTCCGGGACTGGACGTCACCCATGGCAGACAAGGCACGCGAGGTCATCGGCTGGTATTTCGCGGAAGTCCCCAAGGTGACCGCTGAAGTGGGCGTGTGAGATGGCCGCAGAGCGGCGCGCCCGGAACCTTCTCCCCACGCCGTTCATGGCTTGGTCCCCACCGCGCAGTGGTGGGGCCATGTCATGAAGAAGGTGCCTTCTGCCTCGGCCTGGGCGCGCGCAGACTCCCACTGCCGCGCTTCTTCCGGGGTGAGCTTGCCCACGATGCCGTTCTGCATGAACTGGAGCATGTATGGCGCTGAACCGTCGAAAGCAGGGAGTTGGGGGAACATCTTCACCTGGGTGAGTCCGGCCTGGTGAAAGCGTCGGTAGAGGCTGGCATCGGCACATCCCCGCCCGGCGACACTGCCGAGTGCTCCGGGCGCGCCGACCTTCGCTTGCAATTCAGCTTCGAGCCGAAGGTTGAACAGGAATGGCATGTCCATGGCCCTCGCGATCACAGCAACCCTTCCTCCAGGTTTGGTCACTCGTACCATTTCGGCCAGCATTTGTAGGGCATCGACCTCTTCGATGACCGTCATGGACATGGTGACGTCGAAGCTGTGATCGGGAAAAGGCAGGGCTTCCGCACTGCCTTCTCGGAAACCCACCGCGCCTTCCAGCCCCTCCTTCCGCGCCAGGGCCGCGGCTTCTTGCAACAGATACCGATTGATATCCACGCCAGTGATCCGGTTCTGCCCCGCAGTGCGACGACCGAGCCAGCGGTCGACCACCCCGGTGCCGCAGCCGACGTCCAGCACCGTCTGGCCTGGCTGCAGTTGGGCTTCATCCGTCAGGGCCTGCACCATGCGCAGGTATCCAGCGGCGTGACCCCGTGATTCCAGATTGGCGACCGCACCCAGCTCCACGCCGCCCAGCGTGATGGTGCAATAATGCTGGCTCAGCCTGGGCACCAGGGGTTCCCATTGGGAAGGGGCAAGGAACAGAGGGAGCAGCACCAGCGGCGGCCCAGCACCTCTCATGCGGTACGAGATCCCGGCAATCTCACCCTGGTCCTCGGCGAGAGGGACGGTCTTTGCACCCGCTGGATGCCTGTGCTGCGCCAGGAAATTCAGGATGGCGGAGCCCATCTCGTCGGTTCGGTCCGCGACCACGTCGGTCCATCCCACCAGGGCGTAGTCACGGAACGTGACAAGGCGAGCATCCGGTAGACTTTCCACGACGCGTCGTACGCGCTCGGCGGAGGCCTCCTGGTCCCCGGTGAAAACCAGCAGCCTCGACGCGAGGCTACTGACGGTATGAGGCGCGATAACCCCCGGACCAACGAGGATGAAGGAGCAAAACACCTCTGGGTACGTGGTGGCGAGTCCCGTCCAATCCGCTGGCGTCCGGCCGGCGAAGTGGGCCTGGTCAATGCCCAAGTATCGGAGCAGCTGAAGAATACGTTCCTCGACCGGCAGTGCTGTCGCTCCCGGCATGCTTTCTCCTCCTCGTCCCCTCCTCGAGGCGGTGGGACTCGAGGCGAGCGTCAACATGGGACGAGCGGCTTGATTCGCTGATGGGCCGAGTGCTCCGCGCGGCCTCGAAAAACATCGGGCGCGGCTCCGGGTTGCGGAACCGCGCCCGCGGGACGGCTGCGGCAGGTGCGCCGCGAGGAATGTGCGGTCGCGTCCTACTTCCGCGAGTACTCGATCGTCATCATCTTCATTTCCTTCTTCCCGCCCGGCGGCGTGCCGTACATCTCGAAGGTGTGGTGATCGTCGTCCTTGATCGTCGTCACCATGCGCTCCTTGGACGGCTTGCCGGTCACCGGGTCGTTCATGGTGCCGCTCCAGTTGATGACCTTGCCGCTCGCGTCGGGAGTGCCCACGCTCGTCATGATCCCGGTGCCCATGTTGTCGATCCACGTCGACACGTACTTGCCGATGACGTTATCGAAGCCGTAGAGGCCCATGCCGCTGAACGGCATCCCCATCATCTGGCCCGAAGCGACCTCCTGGATGTAGCGACCGTCCATCATCGAGGTGATGGTCGCGGAGCTCTGCGACTTCTGCGCGGGCTGCGACGGGTCCATCTGGTATTCGACCGTGCAGGTCCACTCGCCCGCCATCTTGGCGAGCATCGCGTGCGGCGCGCCCGGGGTGGCGGCCTTCGTCATCTTGTCCATCATCGCCTTCTGCTCCGCGGACATCTGCGGCGGAGCGTCCGCGGCGTGGGCGGCAGCGCTCACGAACAACGCGACGATCACGAATGCGTTCTGGAGCTTCATGGGACCCTCCGAAGGGTTAGCTTGCGAAGGCGGGCAGGCTAGCAGGCGCGGTCCCTCGGCGTCGAGGCGATTCCCGCACCTCTCATCGACCGTGCTGGGCGGCATGCGACACACCGGCCAGCGCGTCGTACAGCTCGCTGTTCCGCCAGCCGCCCTGTTAGGGTTTCTCCGCGCCGAGCATCAGGAGGGCCAACATGGATCAGCGACCACGGAATGCCGAAGGCGAGTTCACGAGGCGAAACGTCCCCGAGTCGTTGCTCAGGTGCGCGTTATTGGTGACGGGGCTGTGCACCCTTGGCGGTGCAGGAATCCCGTCCTCCGCGCATGCGGAATCCGCGCGCCCAACGGCCCCTGCTTCGAAGCCCAACATCGTCTTCATCCTGATGGACAATCTGGGATATGGCGAGGTTGGCTGCTACGGCGGAGGCGAGCTCCGGGGTGCGCCGACGCCGCGCATCGACCGGCTCGCGGCCGAGGGGACGCGGCTCACGAACTTCAATGTCGAGGCGCAGTGTACCCCCAGCCGCTCGGCGCTCCTGACCGGACGGTTTGCGATTCGCTCGGGAACGCATTCCGTCCCGCTTCCGGGCTCTCCCGATGGCCTGACGCAGTGGGAGGTCACGCTCGCCGAGGTCCTGTCCTCGTCCGGTTACGCGACCGGACATTTCGGCAAGTGGCACCTCGGGAGCGCGCAGGGGCGGCTGCCCAACGACCAGGGCTTTGACGAGTGGTATGGCATTCCCCGGACCACGGACGAGTCGATGTTCCCGTCTCAGGCGGGAGCTCAGGCCGCGGGCATTCCCTTCATGCACATCATGGAGGGCAAGAAGGGCGAGAAGAGTCGCGACGTCGCCATCTACGATCTCGACCAACGCCGTCAGATCGATGCCGAGATCACGCGGCGCACGATCGACTTCATGAAGCGAAGCGCCGAGGCTCGCAAGCCGTTCTACGTCTACGTGCCATTCACCCTGGTGCATTTCCCCGCGCTGCCAAGCCGGGAATTCGCGGGAAGGACCGGTAACGGCGATTGGGCCGACGTCCTGGCCGAAATGGACGCGAACGTCGGCGAGATCCTCGACGCGGTCGATGGCTTGGGCATTCGCGACAACACGATCTTCGTTTTCACGAGCGACAACGGCCCCGATCCCACGTCGCCCTCCCAGGGATGGGGAGGACCCTGGTCCGGCTACTACTTCACGCACATGGAAGGCTCGCTGCGCACGCCGTTCATCATTCGCTGGCCCCACCGGATCCCGGCCGGTCGCGTCAGCAACGAGATCGTGCACGAAGTCGACACGTTCACGACCTTCCTCGAGATGGCAGGGGCAAGGGTTCCGACCGACCGGGCGATCGATGGCGCGGATCAGAGCGCTTTCCTGCTCGGAAGGTCGGAGCACTCCGCGCGCGAGGGCTTTCCGGTGTTCGTGGCGGACCGGCTCGAGGCGGTGAAGTGGCGTCACTGGAAGCTCGCCTTCTACGAGAGAGAGCGGGATTGGTGGACTCCGGCGAACAAGCTCGGGGCCCCGCAGATCTTCGATCTCTATGCCGATCCGAGGGAGGAATACCCGGCGACCCTCACACCCAACGCATGGGTCGCCGGACCGATGATGAAGATCGTGGGCGAGTTCGAGGCGAGCCTGAAGAAGTATCCGCCGATCGCGCCGGGGACACGTGATCCCTACACCGCGAAGCGGACGTCTCCGGATCGGTGACGGGGCAGATCCCACGTCGCTGAACACGGCCGGCCCACGTGGCTCCTCCCCCGAGGCGCCCTTACATCCGTGAGCCGACCGACTCGTTCAGCGTCACGATGACCATGGCTCGCGATCTCCCATGGCTCGTGAAACAACTGGTGAGGCAGGCTACTGGATGATCGTCAGCTTCTTCGTGGCCTCGAAACCCTGGCTGCCGTAGCTCACCTGCGTGAAATACAGGCCGCGCGACACGGATCTGCCGCTGGAATCCAACCGGTCCCACGCCACCTCGTGCTCCCCCGGCTCGAAGCGCCGGTTCACCAGGTCTCGCACCACGCGACCGCTCACGTCGAAGATCGTGATCTCTACCCGGTCTGCCGTGGCGAGCCCGAAGTGAATGGTGGTCGATCCAGACCGAAGCGGGTTGCTCGAGAGGCTCACGCGGTTGGGCACCGCCCCATTGGGGGTGACGCCAGCCGTGTTGCTGGCCGGGATCGTGACGGCATTGCCGTCCAGGCTGACCCCGCCTGTCCGGGCCAACAGCCGGCCGTCCACGTTTGCGCCGGACGCCGCGGTGATCGATGCCAGAGCCAGGATACTGCCCTTGAACACCGAGCTGGTTCCCAGTGTCGCCGAGCTGCCGACCTGCCAATAGATGTTGGTGGCCTGGGCGCCACCGGCCAGGATCACCTGGCGACCGGTGGTGGTGACAAGGGTGGACGCCATTTCAAAGAGGAAGACGCCACTGGGGTCGCCCTGCGCGTCGAGCGTGAGGTCTCCGGAGGAGATCTCCAGCGAGGTGGACGACTTGTATAGGCCCGGCGTGAGGGTTTGCCCGCCCAGATTCCCGGCGACTGCGACCGCACCCGCCGTTCGTCCCGCCGCGTCGTTGTAAGCGGCGGTCAGGTCGAGTTGCGCCTGGGCGGCAGCCGGATCGCCCAAGTGGAACGTGCCCGTGAGGGTTCCGGGCGGGAATCCCGTCGCCGTCGTGCCGGGACTCACCCCGATATTCCCAGTGACGACGCTAGCGCCCGTGTTGGTGACCGTGGAGGCGGCGAGGATCGCGAACGTGCTCGCCGACCCCAGCGAGACGCCGCTCTCGTAGTAGGAGCTGTTCGCGGTGCGTTGCTGCGGTGTCTTCGCAACTCCGCCGACGGGAGTGACGTCAGCGTTGACCGGGCGTCCTCCTATGGAAGCAACACTCGCGACGAAGATCCCAAGCACCGCGAGTGAGGCGATTCTCAGGCTCATCATGGGATACCTCTCGAAAACGACGCGAATAGGGCGGCGCGCCCCGTGATGCGAGTCCGGAGATGTTGTGGTCCCTCACTCGTCGGAGCCATCGTTCGACGTCGGGGCAGGGCCGCCGCCAACTGCACGCTTTGCACGCTAGCGACAAGTCAAAGCGAAACCAATCCCTCGAACGGATGGAAAGGGGACTAGTCCCTGTGGGGGATTCAGTCCGCGGGGGCCTCCAACGGAGCGACGTCGGCGACTCAGCTAGAGAGTCGGTGCGGGGCCCCGTTTGCGCGTGGCGACTTGCACCCGGCTGCGCAAG
>Ga0070685_10000953_pt1 | contig 15544 bp, 29 predicted proteins | sample KBSS13LmetaG_FD_65651 | JGI IMG/M metagenome (GOLD analysis project Ga0070685, IMG submission 65651) | Switchgrass rhizosphere microbial communities from Kellogg Biological Station, Michigan, USA - KBS S1-3L metaG | ecosystem: Host-associated > Plants > Roots > Rhizosphere ...
GGTACTCAAGGATCTGACGAAGAACCCTAATAGGGGGTACTGGGGGTACTGCTCACAGCACGAGGCCCCCTGACCAGGCACAATGCCGGAGGGGGCCTACGCTACGTGACGGTCGGTTACATCAAGTCACTTAGGTGGTTGATGCAACAAGCTGTTCCTCGGTAGAAGGTCTCGACCGTCATGCGGAGCTGCTGGGCGCTGCCGGTCTCGAAGTGGAGCATCACGGACCCGGGCTCCAGGTCACCCCTTCGATACTTGCTGATGATCAAGTGTCCGTTTTCGGTGTTGATGTCACCCTCGATGCCGTTCGCTCGGATGTACCGTCCCGGGACCCGCTGGACCGTGATCAGCTCCCACAGACACATGGCGCACATCAGCTCGTAGTCGTCCATCACAGCTCCACATCCACGTCCGAGCCGGGGAAGGTCACCGGGACCCCGTAGGTGTCCTCCACGGCCTCGTGGAAGGCGTCCTCCATGGCACGCTTGTCGTCGGCCACCCAGGCCGCCAGGACCCCGCTCATGTCCACCGGGTCGAGACTCACGGTCCGGACCCCTCGGCTGTAGCCGTTCCACTCGACATCGGCGTGGACCTTGGGGTCCATCCAGGAAGACCCCAGACGGGCCATACGGCGGCTCGTGGAGCTTCGGTGGTACTCCTGGGCCATCCGGCTGTGCGCGCTCTCCACGCGGCCCAGGGACGCCTTGGAGGGCTTGGTCTTGCCGGACTTCCATCCACGCCAGGTCCGCAGCGTCACGCCCGCCAGACGGGCACCACCGGCCTCGGAACCGCCCGCCTTCTCCAGGGCGTTCATGCGGGCCGTCAACCCCCTTTTGGAAGTTACACCGGACTGGATGGTACGAATCGGGAACTTCTGGGACAGCGCCTGGTCGAGCGCTTCGCCGAGGTTCATTCGGACACCTTCTTGATCTTGAAGTGACCGAGGGCCTTGCCGCTCTGGTCGATCTTGAGAGGGCTGGTGGTGTTGGGGGCCTCCATGGCCTCCCAATCCGACAGTCGGAAGGTCAGCTCGTCCACGGCTCCCATGGCGACGGGGCTGAACCCACGCTGGTGGCACTTCCAGGCGGACCGCCACATGTTGGCGGCGTGGTGGGCCTTCATGGTGTGGAACCAGTCGGGACGGTAGATGCGGTGCCCACGTTCTCCACCCGGTGAGTTGTTACCGGTGGCGATGGTCTCCCACGCCTTGGCGTACGCCCGCTTGAAGCCCTCGTAGGTGGAGTGGTGGTGGATCTGGTCGGATGACATCCCCTGCTTCCACAGGCCGTCCAGGATGGCCGTGCGGTGGTCGCGCATCTTGTTGGCCCAACCGCCTCCGTCCGTGCGGTTGTTGAGGCGGACGGTCTTGGTGGTGGTCCAGGAGCCGTGGATCTTGTAGCCGGTCCAGACGTCCTGGTCGGTCAGCTCGTCCAGCAGGATGAGGGTCGGGGTGGTCACCCAGAACGACTGCGGGTGCTTGCGGTTACCCAGGGGGCTGACCAGCTTGTCCTTGTGCGCCCACGGGTCCACCTCGATGAGCCAGTAGCCCGCGAGGTCCCGGTTGAAGGGGATGTCCCCGGTGTTCTCCAGGACTCCGTGCGGCAGGATGACCGAGGATGCGGCGGAGAACCAGGCCCCGTTCTTGTCGGTAGTAACCGTGTTGGCGTGGGTTCGGCCGTCCTTCCAGTTCCACTCGGGGATCAGAGTCCCCAGGTTGTAGAAGGTGCTGGGCATATTCGGCGCCCAGTAGGGCTGACGCGAATTGAGCCGAGGAGCGCACTCGTGTCGCAGAGCGCCGAGAATGTCGTTAGACTCCATGATTGATCCTTTGCGGGATTGTGGTCGGCCCCTTCCTTCACCTGACGGGGCCGACCTCTTGCGTTTCAGTTGTCGATCTTGGTGGCCCGGACAGTGATCTCCAGGCCGACGTAGTACTTCTTGCCGTTCGACGCCTTCTTGACGAAGCCCTTCCGGCGCAGGTACTTACCGATCTCCTCGCTGGAGATTTTGGCCGCCTCGGTCTCACCGTTGGCGAGAGCCCAGGCCACGAACTGGTCGCGGAAGTCGGTGGTGAGAACCTTGGCGTCGGGCCTCTTCTCCGTCCGCTCGGACATGAACTGGCCCATGTGGTCCTGGGACTCCCGGTACTCCTTGGTGGCGTCCAGGACCCGCTGAGGGGTCTTCAGGCCATCCTTGCCGGGCATGGTGTCCGCGAGGAACTTCTTGGCCCCCTCAACCATCCAGGCAAGGATTCCGGGTCCCTCCTCCTGGACCAGCAGGTCCTGGAGACCCACGATGCGGTTCTTCTCGGGAACCACGTGGGAGAAGGGGATGTGCCGCAGACGACGCCAGAACCCGTAGTCGTCAGCCGGGGCATTCGGCAGGTCATTGGTCATCAAGACCATGGTGTGGGTGGGATCGAAGGTGACCTCGTCGGCCCGCATGTACCGGCCGGAAATCTGCCCACCACCGCTGAGGTCTTTGGCCGCCGCCGAGTCGAATCCGTCGTCCGCGTTGGTCTCGGAGAAGATGACCAGGCGCTTGCCCTTGAGGGTCATCTTGATGGTGTCGTGGTCTTCGAACCGGGTCTTGATGATCAGCTTCTTGTTGCCGATGGTGGCGTAGTCGCCGAGCAGCTTCATGACAGTCTCCAGCATGACCGTCTTGCCGTTGGCCCCCTCCCCGTGGAACAACGGGATGATGTGCTCGTAGACCTGCCCGATGGTCGCCAGACCGAAGAGGCGGTGGATGTACTCGATCATCTCCTCGTCACCCTGGAACGTGGTGTGGAGGAAGGTGCGCCAGCGGGGAATCTCCATGGTGTAGTCGGGGCTGACCGCCGTGGACATGGAGTGGAGCTGGTTGGGGTCGGGGAGGGAGATTTCTCCGGTGCGCAGGTTGACGATGCCGCCCGGGGTGTTCAACTGCTCCGCCTGGGAGTCGAGCTGGTCGGACATCACCGCCAGACGCGGGTCGGTCTGGGCCTGCTTGAGGAGGTTGGTGATGACGGAACGCTCGGTGTAGCGGGCGCGGGAGAACTTGCGCCGGGTCTTGCCCTCCTCGTCCGTCTCCTCGGGCTGCCGGAAGAACAGTTCGCGCTGCTGCTCCTTGGCCTTCTCGTACGCGTCGCCCCCGTCACGCTGCTGGGTCTTCCACACGTGCCCGTTCCAGTGCATCCACCGGTCTCGGTCGGCACAGAATCGCAGCATCCCGCTGTAGGTGTAGGCGAACTCCAGGGCGAAGTGATCGGAGTCCAGGTACTGCTCATCGTGGCCGCTCTGCATGCTGAGATTCTTCATGCTGGCCATGTGCGCTGCATCGAACACGCTCCTCAGCAGGTTGGGCTGCTGGGCAATCTCGGTCACCTTGGGGTATCCTCTCTTCGGATATCGATTGAAGTGGTGAAGTGGCCCCGGCGGACCCTGCTAGGGGCCACTTCGATGTCCAGCTATCGGCGCTGGTGGTTGAGGTTGCCCTGCTCGGGGTGGGGCTTGGACAGCGTGTGGATGACGATCTCGCCGATGAGCATCGACATCACCACCCAGATCAGGATGACCGCAGCGTCCGTGAGGATCATCCCCCACCCATTCGGGTGAATCATACGCAGCATCAACTCATTCATGTGTTGCATCCTTTGCGGGAAGTTCGGGTTATTCGATCGCCTGTCCACTGTTGGCGATGTACTTGATGGAGCTGAGCGGGATCATCGTGGACTCAACCGATCCGGGCTCGAAGACCGTAATGACTCCGGGGATGTTGATGTCCCTGTAGTAGGCCCCAGAGTGGATCTTCTCGACCTCAATTTCCATGCCGGTCGTGAGGACCACTACCGCCAACTCGTTGGCGGCCTGCTTCGTGTACTTCTCGATCACCTCGTGTCCTTCCGGAGGGTGTCGTAGGGCTCGTAGTTGTCCAGGAATTCCTGGGCGTCCTCAGTCTTGATGAGGAAGGTCCGGCGGTTGAATCTGTGGGCCGGAAGTCGCCCCGACTTGATCATTCGGAGGATGGTCACGTTGGACACTTCAGCCGCGTCGGCGACCTGCTGCACCGTCATGAAGTCCATGTCGCCCTTTCTCTGGCGGGATGTTTCCTCTCTGACAAGAAGAACACTACACGCTCGACACAGAAGTTACAACCCCGAACAAGCAGAAGGGGCAGGTCCGTTGAAGACCCACCCCTTAACCGCAGATCAGACGGCCTGTCGACTAGTCCTCGTAGGCCGCGTCACCCCACCAGGAAGCGGACACCCGGGCCTTCTTCTTGGGCGTCTCCGCCTCCTTGGGCTTGTCCTCGACGGCCTTCTCGGCCTTGGTCTTCGGAGGGGTGACGGTCCGGCGGGCCTTCTCCTCGGCCTCAGAGAGCCGCTGCTCCAGCGCCTGACGCTCGGCTGCCCACTGCTCCTTCTCGGCCTTCAGAGCGTCCAGTTCGGCCTTGTCGGCACCAGCCCGCTGGGCCTCGTCGATCTCACCTTGGATCTCGGCCTCGGACTCCTTGATGGCCTCGACCGTCTCCTTGGTCTGGGCCTCGGTCTCCGGCTTCGTCTCGGTCTGCTCGACCACGGTCTCGCTCATGCCTGGATCTCCCTGTAGTAGGACAGTTCAGCGTCAATGGCCCGCTGGCCGAAGAAGGTGGCAAGCTTGCCGTACATCACGGAAGCACCGTGATAGGCGCGGGCACGAGAGGCGCTCAGATTGTCCGGGAGACCTTCCTGGGGCTTGAGCGTCACGTAGATGGTGGCGGCCGTCAGAGCTATCCCGGCGAGCTGCTGGAGGACTTCCAGCTTGGGGTTGGTGGACATTTCCTTCTCCTCTACCGAAGGTGCCCCGGTCCCGTAGAGGGGGAGCCGGGGCATCTCGATTCTACGCCGGATCAGACGACTTACGAGGACGTCGAGCCCTCTTCGGAACCGGGGTCAGAAGTGCTGGGTCCAGAGTCCTGGGCTCCTCCACTACCGGAGCCGGATATGTCACCCTCCGGGTCGGTCCCCGATTCCCGCGAGGCGTTCCAGTTGGCGTACCCCTCGGGGTCCTCACGCTCCCAGGTGTCCGTCAGCATCTGCGCCTTGGACCCCGGGGCCAGGGACATGATGTAGGCCGGGAGAGAGGCGTACACGTCCCCCTCGGTGGTGTTGAGGATGACGAAGGTGCCGTCGTAGTCCTCGCCGGACCAGTCGCACGTGCGCTGCATTGGATCAGAACCCTTCGACAGAATAGCTGATGACGGTATTGGTCTGGGATTGGCGGTACATCCGGATAATCACGCTTGTTGACGTCACAGATGAGTAGCTCACATCGATGAGGTCTGTTCCAGGAACCGAGGTGTTGGCGGTGGCCTGGCAGGCGAAGCTCGTACCCGTCAGCGCCTGGGGGAAGGTGACCGTGGCGGAGGTGATTTGATTCGTACCCGTGGGGGCCAGAGTGACCGTTCCGACAACTCTGTTCGCCGCCGTGAGAACTCCGCTGACGTGCAGAGAGTCATCCGTGGTGAGTTGATTGGCGGCACTGCGGTACAGGTTGGTGTCAACCGCCGCAGATCCGTTGCCCCAGCTCATCTTGCCGTCCTGGGACATGACGAAAGTGTAGGGCACTCCTCCACCAGGCGCCTCAAACCCAAACGCGTAGGTAGACCCCGGAGCATTCTGGAGGGTCAGGTTCGTGGCAAACATCTGAGCAGAGTTGACCATGAACTGGTCCGGGTCCACCTGAAGAACTTCGCTACCACCATAGATGCCGATATCCAACGACGGCACGGTGTTGGTGTTGCCGTTCTCGGCAGACAGGACCCGCAGTTCCATCTGCCGACTGTCCGATGTGACAGACGGCCCCCGAAGCCAGAGGTACGAGAGTCCGCTTCCGGTGCTGCTCTGTCCCGAAATCATGGAGGGACTGGTTTCGTACGAGGCGTTTGAGGGGAAGACGATCTCCCCTGCGCTGCTCGTCGTGGTGATCTTTACCTGGGGATTCGGAGCAGTCCCCGAGATGATGGTGGAGCCGTTGATCGTTCCACCGTTGATGGTGGTACCAGTGACAGTTCCGCCAGAGATCGTGGTACCGGTGATAGTTCCACCGTTGATGGTCGAGCCCGTGATCGTCCCGCCGTTGATCGTGGAACCCGTGACGGTCCCACGTACGGTGACGTTGTTGAATTCCGCACTGCCATCCTGAGCTACCTTCCAGCCGGTAGACCCCTGGATGTAGTTCTGGGACTGAATGGCCGACCGAACCAGCACAGTTCCGGCAGTGAGCGGGTTGTCGAAGTCGATGGCCATCAGTACTTCTCCCCCGTCACCGTGACCGACGCCTGGTCACCGGACTGCCCACCGGTCCACTGAACGATCAGCACCTGTCCCCGGATGATGGTCAGGTCACAGGTCCCCTGGGCGAAGGAGCCGTCGTAGGAGAGTCCCTGAGATGCTGCGGCAACGGCCTGGTCCAGATACACCTGGGCACGCGGAATGGGCGCCACACCAGGCCGGTTGGTCTGGAGGATGACGCCGTTGATCTCCCAGGTAGCAGGCCCCTGGGCATCCGGTCCGATGCTGACCGTTCCAGTACCTGACGCGTTCAGGGTCACCGTGGCAGAAGCCGTCAGGTTGTACCGGCGCTGGGCCGCAGTGGTCATGGCCTCAGAACACCTCCGCCCACCGCTCAGTGATGATGGAGATGGTCGCGTTGGAGGCGTTGGCGGACACCCAGATTTCCACGTTGGCCGTGCAGTGGAAGGGCACGTTCTGGGGCCAGAAGGCCATGCTGGAGTCCGCCTGGGCAGCGGTCTGGGTGAAGGCGATCTGCATGTCGTCACCGTGGGCAATGAAAGTCGCCTCGGCACGGAAGGGATCGGCGGTCAGCACCCGGATGGGCGTGGTACTCACGGACTTAGTCTGGGTCGATCCGCCCTTGCGAGGGAGAGCCTGGGTACGGACCGGGGAGCGCACCTCGTTCACACAGACCGGAATGGTCATGAGCGGCTCGGGCTCGGCCTGGAGGACCTCTTCCACGTCCGGCTGGAGATTCATGTGCTCAGTCACTTCTTCGCTCCCTCTTTCTTCTCCGGTGCCGGACTCTTCTTGGCGGCCCTCGCAGCACTGGCCTTCTTGGCCTTTGACGCGGCGCTCTTGACCGTACTGACCAGTTTACCCTCGGGGGTTGCGCCTGAGACAACATTCGTCGCAGAGGTGACTGCCGAGTTCACGTAAGGACGGGCAACGACGGCAAGGCCCACAATGACCAAGGCCGCACCACCAATCACGTACACCACCCGGACCCAATTCTTCGGATCTGCCGTCCACGCGGCTGCGTTGCCGATGTCCGTGGCGATGGTTCCCAAGGAATCGACAGTCCCCCCGATACCTCCGGCAAGACCACCGACCGAGCCGTCAGGATTGACCTGGACCAGTCCGCCGGTAACGCCGCCCAGCAGACCATTGCCCAAGGTGCCCCACCAACTGGCGTTCTGCGCCTGGGCAGTGCTCACCGCCGAACTGGTCGAACTCGGAGCAGAGCTGGTGTACTTCTTGTAGGCACCGTTGGTGTAGGTCTCCCAGGCCCCGAGCCCTTGCGCGTTGTAGACCACCTTGGCGGCTTGCGCGTTGTTCTCGGGGTTCTGGAGCCACGCCACAGTCCAGGTCGGGTGGGACTTGACCCAGACCGGCTGGTTGATCTGCCACAGACCCACGCAGCCGATGGAGTTGACCACCGTCGGGTCCCCAGAGCTTTCGGCCATGGCGATGGCGGACATCACCGAGGGGTTGGTGAAGCCCGCGCTCACGGCATAGAGATAGATCTGGGTCTGCGACAGGGTGGTCATCTCGTCATCCTCAGCGGTCGAAGTCGGAACCCTGGAACATCTGGTAGGGCTCGGTCTCCTCCATGGCCGGACCGGTGTTGGCGCTACCGGCAGACGAGGTCTCAGCCGGGGTCATGACCAGACCGGTCAGCGGCTGGACGGCGTTGGAATGCCGGGTCCAGAACGCCATGCCGATGGTCATGGCCGAACCGATCACGAAGATGGTCGGGTCCTTGGCCAGCAGGGAGATGCCCGCGACCACACCGGCGCTGAGCCACGTGGCCTTGCGCTCGGCGGTGTCGATGTCCTTGTTGTCGGCGGGCAGCGCCTGGATGTCGGCCTGCGACGGGGTCGCCTGAGAGTGGATGGCGAAGACGACGGACGCGACGGCGAGTCCGCCCAGAACGCCAGCCTCGGGCTTGAGTGCCATGGGTGGATCTCCCTACTTGCTCTTGGTGGTGACCGACAGCGAGGAGCTGACCGGACCGGGGGTGTTGGAGGTGGTGTCGGCAGCGACGGTGACCGTGTACTTGGTCCCCTTCTTCAGCCCCGTGAACTTGTACGTCGGGTTGTCCGAAGCACCGTGGGCCGTGCCGTTCAGGTACCACCGGTAGTACTCGGCACCGGTGACGTTCGAGGTCGTCGCGGTGAATCCGGTGGTGGTGATGCTGGTGGCGTGAGGAGTCGCGGGCTTGGCCAGGGTGATGGCCTTGGTCTTCCCGCTCACCTTCGCCGAGTTGGGACCGAGGGCACCGCTCTTGGACACCGCCGCCACCCAGAACGAGTAGGTGGTGTTCGGCTCCAGACCAGCGATCGTCATGGGGCTGCCGTTGCTGGAGGAGACGTTGGTCGCCACTCCGGACCGGTAACCCCGGTAGTACTCGGCACCCGCCACGGGAGAGAAGGAGATGACCGCCGTATTGGAGGTCGTGGAGGTGACCGTCACTCCCGTCGGCGCAACCGTGATCGCAGTGTCCCCACCCGGGATGATGGTGTGGGTTCCCACCGGCGGGTAACCGGCGACAGCAATGGCCGCCTGAACGATCTGCTGCTGGGTGGAGCTGAGCGGCTGGTTGTTCAGGTAGTTGCCGAGAGCCCCCACGATGTCCGTGTACGACCACGTCTCGGACTGCTCCAACTGGGTCGAGGCGTACTGCGACCACTGGTCGTTGGTCGTCCCGGTGAAGCCGTACGTGGTCGTGGAGGCCACCTCATCACCTGTATCAGGCAGGCCATAGAGATTGCCCGATCCGCCTCCACCATCCACCGAGGGGATGGAACCCGGGTCGGTGAAGCTGGAGTCATTGGTCGTATCCGTGGTAGCCGCAGCCGCAGCCGCCTCAGAGTGTGACTGGTAGTACTTCCAGCCGATGAAGGCCACCGCGACAGCACCCACACCGAAGACGGCGTACTTGTTGACCGGACCCACCTTGGGGAGGTCAATGGTGTTGTCGGACATCACATCCTCCCGTCATCGGAGAAGCTTCCGCTGCTGGCCATGACGTCCCCGTTGACCATCTCGTAGTCGGTGCTGGCGGTCTCCGACGGCGAGGCGAAGAAGCTGGGGACCTGGAAGGCCGGAAGGGTCCAGGTGGTCGTGCCCGAGGAGTTCGGGGTGTAGGGAGCCGAGTCCTCGATGCGGGGCTTGTCCACGGGGACAGCGGGCTCCAGGCCCGTGTAGGCGCGGAGCATGCCGTCCTGGCCCTGCTTGGTCCAGAAGTCGTACGAGCCGAACTCGTTCACCGTGTAACCCAGGCGGTAGCGCCCAACGTTGGCCGCATCGCCCGAGTAGACCTCATTGGGCTGGTTGGTGAAGTCGTAGGCGTTCTTGCCCGCCACCAGGTAGCTCATCTCGTCCGGGACGCTCTGTCCGGCGTATGCGGACTCACGACCCTCCATGAACTCGATGGAGCGGCCCTCGGTGGCGTGGGTGTACGGAACGTACTGATCCGGCCGGTAGTCCACGTGCGAGTGGACGCCCAGCATCCGACTCTGCGTCGCGTTGTTGGCCGCGAAGGAGTGGACGTTGAGCGGGACCGGGTTGGCGTTCTGACCCCAATGCGAGACCGGCTGGACCGTCATCTGGGTGTGAGGAGTCTGGTCCTGGGGCTGCCACACGTCACCCTGGGGTTCAGCGGAAGCAGGCGGCTGAACATTCGGGTCGAACGGGTCGGGCTCGTTGACCGGGTGCTCGTGTCGCGGGTCCGTACCCGGTACCGAGTTGGGCATGGAGAAGTGCGCGCCGGATGCCGCTCGCATCAGTGCACCGGTGTAGCTGGTCACGATCCCTCCCTTCTCTCTGGATGTGTGGGTCAGCGACCCTGGGCGGCCTTGGTCCACGAGGCCAGCGCGTTACCACCGGCACTGAGGACGGATGCGGTCTGGCGCCCCGGCAGAACCAGAGCGGTGACCAGACCCGTGGCCGCGATGAGAACCGCGACCTTCTGGAAACCGGACATAACTAACTTCCCTTCTGATTCCACCAGGTCAAGGCGGACTCGACCGGGGACGGTACGTTCGATTTGGTGCGACCCAGCAGGATCGTGACGACTCCGGTCCAGGCCAGGATCTCGGCCCCCTTGGGCCATACACGCTCACCCAGACTGAACCCGATGGCCAGCAGCCCAGTGGCGACAGGGATACGCCAGTCCATCGGCTGGTCATTGAAGATCGTCTCGTTGACCACGCTGATGGTGCCCATGGCCAGGATCGGTCCGGTCGTAGCACTCATGCCGCCATCACGTTCCCCCCAGAGGGTCCTACGTATCTGCGGGGAATCCATCCGGACTGACCCCACATGATGTTGTCGATCGTGTCCGCCTTGACGTTCTCCCGGCTGTTCTGCTGACCCACCGCGTGCTGTGAGTCGATGGCGATGGCGATGTGACCCGATCCGCAGAGCAGGTCTCCCGCCACAATCTCCGACCGCTTGATGGTGCGGAGCTGATTCCACACCAGGTAGTTGCCGGTGACCGAGTTGCCGGGGTAGGCGATCCCGAGGGACTTGAGCGTCTTGCCGACGAACGATGAGCAGTCGGAGTACCCGTCCTGCCATCTCTTGGACTGCGAGTACAGGTCGTCCTTGAACTGTCCTGCGGCCTGAAGGATCTCGGGGTGGGACCCGGAGGTGGTGGTGTAGCCGGTACTCACCACACCACCACTCCCCCCTCCTGTGGCGGAGGGTGCCCCAGAGGAGACGTAACTGGACGTCTTCACCAGGGGTTTGGTCTTGCCCGTCGACAACGCCCGCAGAGCGGTCAGGGGATTGAGTCCCTGGAAACCGGCATAGAGCAACAGGGCACCGGCGGTCCCCATGACCACCGCAATGCCCGGGATGCCCTTGCCGGTCGCCATGGTTACTTACCGACCTTCGCCACGATCTTCGGCACGACGAGGTAGCCGATGACGACACCGACGGCCAGGGTGCTCCAGGGCTTCAGGTACTTCATGGTGTTTCCTCCTGTTTCCGGGCGAACCCGAGGGTTGATCAGCGGGCCGTCATGCCCTTGATGTTGCCGCCGGGCGGCCGGACGAAGTTGTACATGGTGGTCAGGTTGTGGGTACCCGAACCGCCGATGGTCCCACGGAAGCCGAGGGTGTCGGCCGCCGAGACCGACAGGTACTTGTACCGGTCCTCGGAGCCCGCCTGGAGACCGTGGTCGGTGATGAACGGCAGGGTGAAGGTGCCGTTGTCCCGACCACCCGCAGCCGCCGCAGCCGCCACGTAGCCGTAGTCCCGCTCCTGACGACGAATCCAGTACCGCTTGGCGCGGTCGTAGGGGACGTCGTTGTTGAGGTAGACCTGGCACGGGTCCGGCCAGTCCGAGTCACCCTGGGAACGCGAGCCGGTGGAGTCGCGCAGGACGAAGGTCAGGGTCCGGTAGGAGCCCTCCTGCTGCGACAGCTCCACGTCCTGGGAACCGGCGTTGATCGGCATGGTGTTGCGGCGCAGGTAGAGCACCGAGCCCATGCCGGGCGGGGTCAGAACGGTCGCGTTCTTCTGGGCATCGAAGCCCGAGGACTGCCGGTAGGAGTCCTGGTACAGCTTCACCGTGTAGGTCGGGGTGGTGCTCGGCGCCGTCGAGTAGATACCCGCGATGGTGTCCAGGGTGATGTCCACCGCGTACGACGCGTTGCTGTTGGTGTTCGGCAGCGGGCCGAGCGGCTCACGCCGGACGAACTGGACCGGGATCTGGAGGATGAACGAGAACGTTCCGCCAGTGGCGCCGGTGCCGGTGGTGGCCACGAAGGTCTGCGAGTTCTGCGGGTCGTCCGAGAAGGAGAAACCGCCCCACTTGACGAAGGTCTTCAGCTCCCACCCGGTCATCGGGCCGAGGATGGGCTGGCCGCCGGTGTCCGAGAGCTGGAAGTTGGCGATGGCCTTCCAGGGGTAGTCCTCGTTGAACGCGACGTTGTTGACGGACTGGCCCGCGACGGCAACCGAGACGTCGATCCACATGTCCGCGAGGAAGCCGTTGGTCTTCGGGTAGAAGGTCGTCAGCGGGATCTGGGAGGTCGTCAGCGAGCCCGACGCCACGTAGGTGTGGGTCTCCAGGTCCAGGGTGCCCGTGAAGAACGGACGCTGCGGCGCGGGAGCAGCCGCCGCCTTCTTGTTCGCTGCCGGAGGGGCAGCAGTGGCAGTCGCCATCTTTCCTCCAGATTGCTGATGACCTCCGGGGTTATTACCGGACGTCCGGGTCAGGGGTTATTACCTGTCCTCACGCGGAGTGTACGGCTGTTGTGCCTTGGAGAACAAGCCTGTCGCCCCATCAGGACCACGGGTTCATAGGCTGGTTAAGAAGGTCTTCCTTCGTTCTTGAGGGTGTTACGTATAACTGCATCCTGGTAGAATGAACGCTATGAAGACGTTCCGTCACGCCAGAGAGACGATGGACAACGTCTCGGTTCAGGCGAAAGAAACACTCACCGACGTTTCCGACGCCTCGAAGAAGGTCATCGAGACGACCAACTGGGCGACTGTGGCCTTGATCAGCGTCGCAGCCGTTTCCGTCCTCGCTCTCGGCGTCGGACTGATCGCTCTCTCCAGGAGCACCAAGTGATCGACCTGTGCGCCGACTGCATCGCCGACGTTATGAACTCCAGCCCCAACGACGTGGAGTTCGTTAACGACAAGAACGAGAGGGTCTACCCATCGATCCCTCAAAGGGCTCAGATGCTGGAGCAGGTGGCGGAAGGTCAGACCCCCGCGTTCATGCCCCAGCGCCCTAACGGATCGCTCTTCCCCTCCATGAAGGGGATCACCATCGTCAACGGCGCTCGCATGTGCGCCTACCACGCCGCCGACCGGAGATGGAACCACCGCTGATGCCCATCAAGAAGCCTGAAGAGGCCACCCCCGAAGAGTGGGCCGCCGCCCAACGCCTGGCCGACGCGGTCAACCTCCACGTCCTGGCCCAGAACGCCGAGCTGCTCAGTGGCCGTACCAAGTCCGGCTACGTGGCCATCCGCCTGGAGGACGGACGTTCTCCGGACGGCATCCTCTACGACACCCGGGCGGACGCTGCCCGCCACCAGCTCGACCCGTGGTGCTTCTACGTCAAGGTCGGCCGGGAGACCATGCAGCCCAAGGAGGCGTGGGTCGTTCTCAACTACGCCCGAATGGCGAAGAAGAAGGGCGTCGTCTTCTCTGAAGAAGAAGTGATTCTTCCCCAGCGTCTCGAACTCGTTCAGGGGCTGATCCCCCGTACCTTCCGTGGGGCCACCCGATGAACGAAGAAGAGGACAAGAGCTGGTCTCTGGTCGACTACCCGATCATGGAACACCAGAAGTCCGGTGTCCTGATGGCCCGCAGGGGCTACGACGTCATCTTCTACACGCCGATCTCGATTGGCCTGGACATCGAAGCTATGCAGATCCACTTTCAGGAAGGCGAACGACTGTGACCGAGAAGGACCCCAAGGCCCCGCACGGACGGGAAGTTGACGGTACCCCCAAGGCCCCCTACGGCCTCAAGACGGACGGCACCCCCCGCCTGTCCCGTCGAGGAGCCCAGGCCGGTCAACGGGGCAACAACAGTTCCAGCCGATCGAACGTTCGGTCCATCAAGGGCGGTCGCAACACCACAGATCAACAGCGCAAGGCCATGCTGGTCGAGTTGACCCAGAACTTCGTGGCCATGCCGCTGGTCGCCCTCAGCTCCTCCCCGGTGGTTCAGAAGAAGATTGGTGCTTCCCAGGCGGATGCCCTGGCCGGAGACGCCCTGATCCTGGACCAGTTCGCCGCCCCGCTCGCCGACGGCCTGATCATGCTGTCCCAGGCCAAGCCCGGCGTCCTGTCCTGGATGGACACCGTCGAGGAGAAGGCCCCCTACCTCCAGCTCATGATGGTCGGCATCCAGATGACCAAGGCCCTCGTCGGCAACCACCTGCGTCCCGACCCCCGGCTTGCCGAGGCCGGTCGTACCCAGATGCAGCTCAAGGCCCAGGCGATGGCCGCCGAGGTCGAACGTCAGGCCCGTGAAGCCGGTGTGCACCCCGACCAGATGGCCGAGGCCGCCTGATGGCCCTGCGCAAGGCGTTCACCGCCGACGTCGTCAAGTTCGACCGCAAGGTCTTCATCAATGACGTCTGGGACTATCACCCCGGCGACTGCGTGACCGTCCTTGCGCCCATGGGTGGCGGCAAGACCCAGATCGCCTACCAGCTCCTCGGGGCCACAGCGACCCCGGATCTGCCTGCTGTGGTCATGGTGATGAAGCCCCGGGACAAGACCGTCACCAAGTTCTCCCAGCAGCACAAGTTCCGTACTGTCCGGGACTGGCCGCCCTCCCAGCTCCAGAAGCGGGTCGTGCGCCCCCCGGGATGGGTCCTGTGGCCCCGTGAGAGCGGCGATCCCGACTGGGACGACGAGAGGCACGAGCGCATCTTCCGAAGCGCTCTGAGGGGCCTTTACAGCGGTTCTGGGGTGGGCAAGGACGGACGGATCATCTTCGCCGACGAGACCTACTCCCTGGAGAAGGAGCTGAACATGGAGAAAGACCTCCGTCGGCTCTGGACCAAGGGACGGTCTCTGGACACTGGCCTCTGGGCGGCCTCACAGCGCCCTGTGTGGATCTCCCGGTGGGCGTTCCAGGCCCAGCACCTCTTCCTCGGGAATGACCCGGACGTGGACGCACAGAGGCGCTACGGAGAGATCGGTGGCGGCATCGACCCTGACGTGGTCCGCCATGTGGTGTCCCGGCTTGGGCGCTGGGAGTTCGCCTACATCAACCGCGAGGAGCGAACCATGTGCATCGTGAGCGCCTGATGGGCAAGGAGATAGGACGCCGGTTACTCAGGAACCTGGCCTGGTGTGCAGCCTTCTGTGTCGGCACGGCCTGCTTGAGCGTCATGGCCGAGTACCAGCAGCTCGAACGACAGTCCATGACCAATGAGCGCATTCTGGATCATCTACAGAGGAATGATCATTCCGATGACTCTGGTGTGATTTTCACCCATTGATCGGAGATGCCCGTGTTCCAGCACCTCCCCCTTACCTGGCGTCGCCGAGCCCGCCTCTGGTTCCTGGACCTGAGCCGGATGTTCTGTTCTCGTTGGACTGGACCATGTGGACATGAGGTGCAGGGAGACCGAACATCCTGGTCCTGTGGGGAGTGTGGCTCCTCAGGTAGTAGCTCTTCGTAACCGACCGTCACGTAGCGTAGGCCCCCTCCGGCATTGTGCCTGGTCAGGGGGCCTCGTGCTGTGAGCAGTACCCCCAGTACCCCCTATTAGGGTTCTTCGTCAGATCCTTGAGTACC
>Ga0070685_10000954_pt1 | contig 15543 bp, 12 predicted proteins | sample KBSS13LmetaG_FD_65651 | JGI IMG/M metagenome (GOLD analysis project Ga0070685, IMG submission 65651) | Switchgrass rhizosphere microbial communities from Kellogg Biological Station, Michigan, USA - KBS S1-3L metaG | ecosystem: Host-associated > Plants > Roots > Rhizosphere ...
TGCTGGTGGGCCCCCCGGGAACGGGAAAGACCCTGCTGGCGCGCGCCGTGGCGGGCGAGGCGGGAGTGCCCTTCTACTCCCTTTCCGGCTCGGAAGTCACCGGGTTCCTGGTGGGGATGGGGGCGCACCGCATCAAGACGCTCTTCAAGAAGGCGCGGAAGAAGGGCGGCGTGGTCTTCATCGACGAGATCGACGCGCTGGGCGGGAAGCGCGGCCGCAACCGCAGCCACAACGAAGACGACCGCACCCTCAACCAGCTCCTGGTGGAGATGGACGGCTTCGACCCGCTCTCGGGGGTGGTGGTGATCGCCGCCACCAACCGCCCCGACGACCTGGACGAGGCGCTGCGCCGCCCCGGGCGCTTCGACCGCACCATCACCGTGAGCACGCCCACCTCGCAGGGGCGCGAGGAGATCCTGCGGCTGCACGCCACCCGCCGCGGCATCCCCCTGGCCGACGACGTGGACCTGGCCCGGATGGCGCGCCTCACCCCCGGCGCGAGCGGCGCGGAGCTGGCCAACCTGCTCAACGAGGCCGCCATCGCCGCGGCGCGCGAGCGCGAGCGGGTGGTGCGCTGGGCGCACATCGAGCACGCGCGCGACCGCATGCTGCTGGGGAAGGAGCGCAAGGGCTTCCGCGCGCTCGACGGGGAGCGCGCCACGGTGGCCTACCACGAGGCCGGGCACGCGCTGGCCGGCGTGGTCTGCGCGCCGGAGGACGGGCTGCACAAGGTGACCATCCAGGCGCGCGGGCAGGCGCTGGGCGTCGCCTTCTTCTCGCCCGAGGACGACCGCTTCCTCTATCGGCGCAACTACCTGGAGGGGGTGATCATGAAGGGCCTCGCCGGCCGAGCCGCCGAGGAGCTGGTCTTCGGCAGGCACGCGGTGACCAGCGGAGCGCAGAGCGACCTGCAGCAGGTGAACGGCGTGGCCCGGAAGATGGTCTACCAGCTCGGGATGGGCCCGGAGACGGGGCTGCTGATCCACGAGGGCGAGCCCGGCTCGCTCTCCCCCGAGGCGCACGCGGCGATGGACCGCGAGGTGCGCGCGCTGCTGGAGCGCCTCTACCGGCAGACTGTAGAGCTGCTGGAGGCCAACCGCGAGCCCCTGGCCGCCCTCGCCGTCGCCCTGCTGGAGCGCGAGACCATCGACGGCGCCGAGGCGGTCGAGATCATGGAGGAGGCCGGGCTGGCCCGCCCCGCCCATCTCCTCCCCGAAGGCGTGCTCGCGGCCGCAGGCTGAGATCGTCTCACGCAGAGACGCAGAGAGACGCACGGAGAGAGGCCGGACGGCCCCTCTCCCGCGTCTCTGCTTGTGTTTCTCCCCCGCGCGGCGCACCTTGCCTTCCCAGCCTCTTCGGCACCCCCGCTCCCACGCCCGCCCCCCTCGCATGCGCCAGCAAAGCTTCTGGGAAGCCCTGATCGGTGACGGCCGGCCGGCGCTGGCGGCGACGGGTGCAGCGCTCGTCTTCTCCGGCGGGTTCGCGCTCTTCCTCACCGCCGTCCGCCAGTTCCTGCCGCACGACATCGCCTACCTGGGCCTCTCCGCCGCCGACCTGTGCGCGCTCGACGGCTGCCGGGTGGTGGATTTCATGTTCCACGACCGGGCCTCGTTCGGCGGCGCGCTGGTCGCCATCGGCGCGCTGTACCTCTGGCTGGTGGAGTTCCCCCTGCGCGAGCGCCAGGCATGGGCGTGGTGGGCGCTCGCCGCCAGCGGGGTGGTGGGCTTCTTCAGCTTCCTGTCGTACCTGGGGTTCGGCTACCTGGACGCCTGGCACCTGGTGGGCACGCTCTTCCTGCTTCCCCTGTTCGTCCTCGGCCTCGCGCGCAACCGGCGGGAGCTGCGAGAGCCGGGGTGGCGAAGCGTTCTGCGCCCGGCGGTGCGCGCGCCGCTCCGCACCCGCTACGGCGCCGGGCGAGCGCTGATGCTCGCCACGGCGGTGGGGATGCTCGCCGGCGGCGGGGCCATCCTGGTGCTGGGGATGACGACGGTGTTCGTGCCGCAGGATCTCGCGTTCATGCACGCCGCGCGTGCTGCGCTGGTGCAGGCGAGCCCGCGCCTGGTGCCGCTGATCGCGCACGACCGCACGGGCTTTGGGGGAGCGCTGGTGTCGTGCGCGGTGGCGGTGGCGGCGTGTGCGTGGTGCGGTACGCCGAGCCGGAGCCTGTGGCAGGCGCTGGTGACGGCGGGTGTCTTCGGCTTCGGCTGCGCGATCGGCGTTCACTTCGTGGTGGGCTATGTTGACGCCGTGCACCTCGGTCCCGCCACCGCCGGCGCCCTGCTCTTCGCGGCGGCCGCGGCGGTCCTGCGCCGGCCGATGCTCGAGGGCGTGCTGGACGCCACGTCACCCGCGCCCGCCGACGAGCCGCTGGCGGCCGCTCCGGCCATCTGATCCTCCCCCTCCCCATGCTGTCGATCCCACTTCTCCCGCTCCTGGCACTGCTCGCATCTGCCCCGGCGCCGGCGCAGGCGGACACGGCCGTGGCGCGCATCCGGCGGGAGTTCGCGGCGGTGAACGCCATGCTGCCGCGCTGCTCGAAGCAGACGCTCGACATCTGGGGTGAGTCGACCGAGGGCGGGTCGCTGGACGTCTATCGGTGCGGCGGAGAGATCCGGAAGCTGGCCGCCACCTACTACGGCGAGACCGGGCAGGCGCGCGAGGAATGGTATCTCGTCGGCGAGCGCCCGTTCTTCCTGTTCCGCACCGACCTGCGCTACGACCGCCCGTTCGGGAGGGTTGCCCAGCGCATCGAGGAGCGGGTCTACCTGCGTGGCGGCGAGATGGTCCGCTGGATCGGGGACGACGGCCGGGCGCGCGGCACCACGTCGGACGAGGCCCGCGCGCGGCTGGCGGAGCTCCGCGAGTCCGCGGCCGACCTGCTGGACCGCGCGCGCACGGGGAGGACGGAGGCGAAGTAGACCGCCCTGCTCACCCGGAGACACAGGGGCACGGAGGCGCGGAGAGGCTCGGCGATCCCTCTCCGCGCCTCTTCCGTTCCGGGCTATCGACCGGGCGCGAGTGTCCGGAGGGCGGATCCCGGCCGAAGGAAGCGGACGATGTCCGCGTACGGGATCTCCGTCGTGTAGCCGCAGGCCTGGATCACGTTCGGAAAGTCCTGGCTGACGTCGAGGGTCCGCTGGCCCAGGATGTAGATGTAGCTGGTGGGCGGCTTGTACACGCCCGTGCAATCGGGCATGTCGCGCGGCTGGTTGGCCAGGACGCGGCGGTCGACGAAGCGGCGGAAGGCGCGGCGCTCCGCCACCTCCGTCTCCACCTCGATGCGTTCGCCCGTGCGCAGGTCGTACAGCAACGCCCAGGTGCCGTGCAGCGGGTTCGGGAAGCCGCAGGAGATGAACTTCGCGGTCGTGACACCGAGCACGTGTGAACTCAGGTACGTCACCTTCATCTCGTACCACGCGTCCAGGTACTCCCCATCGGTCGGCCTGCAGATGTGCGACAGGGCCTCCTTCTCCAGGTCCGCGTTCACGCGCGCGCGCACCGCGGCATCGGCGAACCGCTCGGTGAGCTGCACCCAGGTGATGTCGTACTTCCCGCGATCATCCTTCCCGGCGACCCGGCGCATCGTCTTCATCGGCTGCGCGATCGCGTCGTTCGCCAGGGCTGCGAGCGGCAGCAGGATGAGGGCGAGAAGGAGGGCGAGGCGTCGCACGGAAGACAGGGGGCGGATGGACCGTGGAGTGGGCGGAGGGGCGATCCCGGACGATACGAAGCCGGCGTGGCGCGCGAAAGTGCCGCCGGGACAGCGTGCGTGCTCCACGCGGCGCGGATCGATATAATGCGGCGCATGAGACTCTCGATCCTGCTTCTCGCCGCCGGCCTCGCGGCCTGCGCCAGCTCGGGCGTGATGGTGGGCGGGCCGGCGATGCAGGTCGGCATCCCCCTGCGCCGCACGGCCGCGTACGGCGACAGCGTGACCGACCGCCTCTACTTCGGCCGCAACATCCCCGCGCCGTGCGACAGCACCCCGGCCGCGACGGTGTCGGACTCGGCCTGGGCGGGGTTCCTCCGCGAGGTGGTGACGCCGCTCTTCCCCGCCGGCCTCACCATCTACAGCGGCTACGGGCAGTGGCGCGAGCCCGACGGACGGATCGCGCGCGAGGAGAGCTTCGTGCTGGAGATCGTCCACCGCGCCGAGCCGGACGCGGAGATCGCCTTCCGCGACATCGCGGAGCGGTACAAGCGCCGCTTCTGCCAGCAGGCGGTGATGCGCGTCACCACGCCCGCCCGGCAACGCTTCTACGACTGAAAAAAAAGCACCTCACGCAGAGACGCGGAGTCACGGAGAGGCCGGGTGGTTCTCTCCGTGTCTCCGCGTCTCTGCGTGAGACGATCTTTTACCGCCGCCCGGTGACGCCACCCGTTTGGCGGGACACTCGCTAAGTATTGTGCCGAAAGCCCGTTGCGGCTATTGTTCCTGCTCTCGCGGCAACCCTGCCACCCCGCCGCGCGATCCAATCCAGCCCAGAACCCTCCATCTCGCCCTTCGGCCCGGTGCCGGAGCACCTCCCCGCGCCCCTTCCCCAGGAGCGGTACCATGAACTACAAGGACATTCCCGCCTACGAGGCCGACTTCCGCGCCAGGGGCAAGGACTCGGACGGGAAGCAGTTCGCGCTCTCCCCGCAGAAGGTGGTGATCCCCAACACCGCCGACAGCTTCGAGGTCGTCACCGCGAACCTGGCGAACGGCGACAAGAGCTTCTACTACCAGGAAGAGAAAGCCAAGCAGCGCATCGTGGTGCACTTCACCGCCGGCTACCTGAAGGGCGACCTGGCGGCGCTCACCAAGAAGGACAACCACGTCTCCACCCCCTTCGTGGTGGCGCGCGACGGGACCATCTACCAGCTCTTCGCGTCGAAGTACTGGTCGTACCACCTGGGCAAGGGCGCGCAGGGGGGCAACCAGCAGATGAGCAGCAGCGCCGTCGCCATCGAGCTCTCCAACGTGGCCTACCTGCGCGAGAAGAACGGCAACCTGGTGGACCCCTACGGCGCCTTCTACTGCTCCACCGCCGACCAGGACGCCTACCAGAAGGTCTCGACGGCGTACCGCGGCTACAGCACCTTCGCCACCTTCACCGACGCGCAGTACAAGAGCCTCATCAACCTGCTGCGCTACCTCACCGCCACCTACAAGATCCCCGCGGCCTTCGTCCCCGAGGCGCAGCGCTACGACGTGTACCAGGACGTGGCGACCTTCAAGGGAATCACCACGCACGTGAACTACCAGCCGCAGAGCTACGGCAAGTGGGACATCGGCCCCGCCTTCGACTGGACGCGCGTGATGGCGGGCGTGCAGACGGTGGCCGTGCCGCCGATCGCGACGCCGGCGCCGGCCTGAGCGACGTCTGATCACGGACCTGGCGAACGCGCGCATCCGGCGGGTTACGCGGCTATTCGACTGAAGTCGCCGCTACAACGGCACGCAGTCCGCCTTCGCGGACTTCAACGACACACATCGAACGACAGGGAGCCGCGGAGAGAGGCATAGAGCCTCTCCGCGGCTTCCTCGTTTGCGCATGGTGCGCCGGTTCCGTAGCTTCGCGCGCCGTGATCCTCTACGACCTCCTCCGCCCGTTCCTCTTCACGCTCCCGGCCGAGAGGGCGCACCACCTGGGGAGCGGGCTGCTGGACCTGGCGCTCGCCCCCGCCCCCGTCCGCGCGCTGGTGCGCTCCACCCTGGCCGTGCGCGACCCCGCGCTCCAGGTGGAGCGCTTCGGCATCCGCTTCCCCAACCCAGTGGGGCTGGCGGCGGGGTTCGACAAGACGGGCGAGCTCTTCAACGCCCTGGGCGCGCTCGGCTTCGGCTGCGTGGAGATCGGCACCGTCACCGCGCTCGCCCAGCCGGGAAATGCGCGCCCGCGCCTCTTCCGCCTCCCCGAAGACCGCGCGCTGCTCAACCGCATGGGCTTCAACAATCCCGGCGCCGAGGCGCTGGAAAGGCGGCTTCGGTCGATGGCGATCGAGCCCATCCTCGGCATCAACCTGGGGAAGAGCAAGGCGACGCCGCTGGACGAGGCCACGGGCGACTACCTGCGCTCGCTGGAGCTGCTGGAGCCGTTCGCCCGGTATCTCGTGGTCAACGTCAGCTCGCCGAACACGCCGGGGCTGCGGCAGCTCCAGGACGCCGCCCCGCTGCGCGAGCTGCTGCGCGCGCTCCGCCTCCGCTGCGCCGAGCTGGCCCGCGCGCGCGGCGGCACGCCCCGCCCCCTGCTGCTCAAGATCGCCCCCGACCTCACCGACCCGCAGATCGAGGAGGCCGCCGCCATCGCCGCGGAAGAGGGCGCGGCGGGGATCGTCGCGGCCAACACCACCATCGCCCGCGCGGGGCTGCGCACGCCCGCGGCGCGGGTGGAGGCGCTGGGCGCGGGCGGGATCAGCGGCGCGCCGTTGCGCCTGCGCGCGCGCGAGGTGGTGTCGCGCGTCTGGACGGCGACGGGCGGGGCGATGCCCATCGTGGGCGTGGGCGGGATCTTCACCGCCGACGACGCGTGGGAGATGGTGCGCGCGGGGGCATCCCTCATCCAGCTCTACACGGGGTTCATCTACCGCGGCCCGCTGGTGGCGCGCGAGATCTGCCTGGGCCTGGGCGGCCGGCTGCGCCGCGCGGGGATGCGCTCGCTGGACGAGGCCGTGGGGAGCGCCCACCGGTGAAGCCGCGGACCATGCGCTTCCTGCACGCCTGGCTGCGCGGCGCGCGCGGCGTGCGCGAGGTGGAGACCACCGTCGCAGTCGAGGGCGAGGCGCGCGAGGCGACGCTCTACCTGCCGCCCGGCCGCGGCCCGGCGCCGGGGTGGATGGTGCTGCACGGCCTCACCGTCCCCGGCCGCCGCCACGCCGCGATGATGCGCTTCGTGCGCTCGCTCGCCGCCTCCGGCGCGGTGGTGCTCGTCCCCGACGTGCCGAGCTGGCGCGCGCTGCGCCTGGACCCGGAGGCGGCGCGGGCCACCGTGCGGGCGGGGGTGATGCAGCTGGAGGGGATGGAGGGCGTGCAGCCCGGGGGCGTCGGCGCGATCGGGTTCTCCTTCGGCGCCACGCAGGTGCTGATGGCCGCCGCGGACCCGTCGATGCTCGGCCGCCTGAACGCCGTGGTGGCCTTCGGGGGATACAGCGACCTCGGGCGAATCCTGCGCTGCCTCTTCGTCGGCGAGCATGAGTGGGAGGGGGTGCGCTACACGGTCGACCCCGACCCGTACGGCCGCTGGATCGTGGTCGGCAACTTCCTGACGTGGATCCCCGGCTGCGAGGAGATGCACGCCGTCGCCGCCGCCGCGCTGGAGCTGGCGCTGGAGGCCGGGCGGCGCGGCGAGTGGGCGTGGGGTCCGCACTACGACGCGATGAAGGCGGAGCTGTCGAAGGATTTCACCGCGGACGAGCGGCGGATCTGGGAAGTGATCGCGCCGCCCTCGGGCGTGGAGCCGGACCCGGAGGCGGCGCGGGCGCTGGCGGAGCGCTTCGTGGCGGAGCTGGAGCGCGACCCGGGGCTGGACCCGCGCCCGCGCCTGGGCGACCTGCGCGCGCGCGTGGTGCTCAGCCACGGCCGCCAGGACCGCCTGGTCCCCTTCACCGAGACGCTGCGGATGATAAGGCTGCTTCCGCCCCAGACGGAGGCCACCGCGACCATCACCGGGCTCTTCGCCCACTCCGCGGGCGCCTGGCTCCACCCCGTCCACTGGCTGCGCGAGACCTCCACCTTCGTTCGCCTCCTCGACCGCGCCCTGTACGCGATCTGATTCATCTCACGCAGAGACGCAGAGGCACGGAGAGGGGCGGCGAGCCCTCTCCGTGCCTCTGCGTCTCTGCGTGAAAATCAGGCGTTCGGGTCGCAGATGCCCGCGCCCGCGCCGGTGGCGGTGACGTCGGCCAGCCACTGGTAGAGCTCGCGCGCGGTGGGGGAGGTGTTGGTGCGCGCCACGTCGCCGCGCTGGTGCAGGAGGAGGCGCCGGTACGTGCCCGTCGACTCGTCGTACAGCAGCGCCGAGAAGCGGATGATCCCCGCGTCGGCGCAGACGCCCTGCGGGGGGGTGACGGTGCCGGCGAGCGCATCACCCACGCGGGCGTACATCGATGCCGCCTCGCCGGCCGGGACCGCCCGCTCCAGCTTCCGGTGATGGGCGTACTTCGCCTCCAGCTCGGCCGCGGTGAAGTGATCCTCGTCGGAGTAGGACCATGGGGCGGTGTCGGAGAGATCGTAGGCGTACACCTTCCCGTCGGCGTCCACGACGAGCCCTTGCCAGCTCCAGCTCCACGCGGTGTTGATGGATTCGACCTCGAACAGCACCGCGCCGGGATCGGGCGGAGCGATTGGCTCGGTGCACGACGCGCCGGCGAGCGACAGCGCCAGCGGCAGCGCGATGGACAGCAGGCGCGAACGGAACAGGGTCATGCGCATTCTCCCGGATCGGGGTGGGCGATGGTTTCGATCCGAAGAACGCCGGGGATCGCGTACACGTGACAACGCGAAGACGCAGAGACAGGCGCCGCGGCCTCTCTCTGCGTCTCCGCGTCTCTGTGTGAGACGATCAGTTGCCGTTCCGTCAGAACGCCGCGATGCCGGTGATGTCGTTGCCCAGGATCAGGCCGTGCACGTCGTGCGTCCCCTCGTAGGTGTAGACCGACTCGAGGTTGGCCATGTGCCGCATCGCCGAGTACTCGACCAGGATGCCGTTGGCGCCCAGAAGCCGCCGCGCCTCGCGCGCCACCTCGCAGGCCATGTTCACGTTGTTGCGCTTGGCCAGCGACACCTGCTCCGGCCGCATCGTCCCCTGGTCCTTCAGGGTCCCCAGCCGCCAGCAGAGGAGCTGCGCCTTGGTGATCTCGGTGAGCATCTCGGCCAGCCGCGTCTGCTGGATCTGCGTCCCGGCGATCGGCGTGGTCCCGAACTGCACCCGGTTCTTCGCGTACGCCAGCGCCTCGTCGTAGCAGGCCATGGCCGCGCCCACCGCGCCCCAGGCGATGCCGTAGCGCGCCTGCGTGAGGCACATCAGCGGGCTCTTGAGCCCGCCCGACTTCGGCAGGATCGCGTCCTCCGGGAGCCGCACGTCCTGGAACACCAGCTCGCTGGTGTCCGAGGCCAGCAGCGAGAGCTTGCCCTTCTGGTCCTTGGCGCTGAACCCCGGCGTGTCGGTGGGGACGATGAAGCCGCGGATCGACTTGCTGTCGTCCAGCTCCCCCGTCTTCGCCCAGACGATGGCGATGTTGGCGGTGGAGCCGTTGGTGATCCACATCTTGGCGCCGTTCAGCACCCACCCGTCGTCCGACTTCCGCGCCCGCGTCACCATCCCGCCAGGGTTGGAGCCGAAGTCGGGCTCGGTGAGGCCGAAGCAGCCGATCACCTCGCCCGTGGCCATGCGCGGCAGCCATTCGCGCTTCTGCTCCTCGCTGCCGAAGGCGTAGATCGGGTACATGCAGAGCGCCCCCTGCACGCTCGCGAAGGAGCGGATGCCGCTGTCGCCGCGCTCCAGCTCCTGCATGATCAGCCCGTAGGCCACGTTGTCGAGCCCCGCGCAGCCGTACTCCTCCGGCAGGTTGGCCCCGAACATCCCCAGCTCCGCCATCCCCGGGATGAGCTGCCTGGGGAGGTAGCGGCCGATGTACGCCTCGTTGATCACCGGCAGCAGGTTGTCGTCCACCCACTCGCGCACGGTGTCGCGGATCATCCGCTGCTCCTCGGTGAGCAGCGCATCTATCTCGTAGTAGTCCACGCCCTGGAACTTCGCCATCTCAGCGGCTCGTCTCGTCTGGGTCGGAAAGGTCGGGAAAGAGGCGGAGGAATATAGGGTTGAACGAGGCCGCGGCAAGGAAACAGCAGTCTCACGCAGAGACACGGAGACGCGGGAGAGAGAGGGTTGTGGATTTTTACACACAATGTTGCTTTTTACACAGCAGCCGATTATCGTCGTCACCATGGCCAAATCGCGACCCGCGCTCAGCAAGCGCGAAACGGAAATGATGGACATCGTCTACGCCCGCGGCCACGCCACGGCCGCCGAGGTCCGCGCCGGCATGGCGGAGCCGCCCACGGACGCGGGGGTGCGGACCACCCTGCGCGTGCTGGTGGAGAAGGGGCACCTGCGGATCGTGCAGGACGGACCGCGCTACGACTACTGGCCGGTGGTGCCGCGCGAGGTGGCGCGCCGCGCGGAGCTGCAGCACGTGCTCCGCACCTTCTTCGGCGGCTCCATCGAGTCGGCGCTGGCGACGCTGCTCGACGTGAAGCCCGGCGGGCTGGCGGAGGAGGAGCGCCGGCGCCTGAAGCAGCTCATCGACGAAGCCGCGACCGAGGGACGGTGAGATGACGAGCGTGGCCCCCCTGCTCCTGCTGCTCAAGGCGAGCGTGCTCCTCGCCGCCGCGCTGTTCGCCGCGTTCGCGTTGCGGCAGGCCCCCGCGGCGCGCCACCATCGCCTCTGGAGCGCGACCTTCGCGGCCGTCCTGGCCCTCCCGCTGCTCGCGCTGGCGATGCCGGGCCTGCGCGTGCCGCTCCCCGCGTGGCCCGCGCCGGCGGCGGAGGGTCCGGCCACGCCGCGTGAGGTGGCCGCCGCCGTCTCCGCCGCTGCCCGCGAGCTCACGTCCACGCCCATCCCGCCTGCCGCGGCCGCGCGGCCGCACCCCCGCGCCGCGGGCGAGCGCGGCGCGGCATGGCGTCCGTCGCCCCGCCAGCTCCTGGCCGGGGTGTGGCTGGCGGGCGCGGCGGCGGCGCTCGGCACGCTCCTCCTGGCGCTGGCCCGCGTGCGCCGGCTGGCATGGACGGCCCGGGAGATCGGCGACCCCGCGTGGCGGCAAGCGTGCGCGCGCATCGCGGGGCAGCTCGGGGTGCCGCGCCCGGTGCGCGTGCTGGCCTCGAGCCAGGTGGTGACGCCGATGGCGGGCGGGATCCTGCGGCCCACCGTGTTCGTTCCCGAGGCGGCGGAGGGGTGGAGCGACGAGCTGCGCGACGTGGTGCTGGCGCACGAGATCGCGCACCTCGCCAGCCGCGACCCGCTCCGCCACCTGGTCGCGCGCCTCGCCTTCACCCTCTACTGGTTCCATCCGCTCGCCTGGCTGGCCGCGCGGCGGGCGGTGGCCGCGTGCGAGCAGGCGTGCGACGAGGCCGTGCTCGCGCTCGGCGTCCGCCCCTCGACGTACGCCGGCGCGCTGCTGCACTTCGCCGACACCGCGCCGCGCCGCCTGGCCGGCACGGCGCTCCCCATCGTCAGACGCTCATTCCTGGAGGCACGGCTCGTGGCCATCCTCACCTCGCGCGAGCGCCCCGCCACGCGGCGCGGCGCGCTCCTCCCGGTCGCCGGTGTCGCGGCGCTGACTCTCTGCCTCGCGGCACTTCAGCCCCTCTCCGAGCGGACCTCCGGAGCCGGGTCTCTCCGGATGGCTGCCCTGCCGACCGCCGCCGCGCGCGAGGCCGTTCTCGCACCCGCGCCCGGTGCCGTCGCCGCCGTCGCCGCTCGCCTGGCTGCGCTGCCTTTCGCCGCACCGCCTGCCGGCGCGCTTCCGGCGTCCGCCGCGACCGCGGCTCCATCCGCGAGCGCGGAGCCGTGCTGGCAGGAGCGCGCGGGCGGCCGCGACTTCACCGGCTCGATGTCGACCACCGACCGCGACGGGATCACGATCGTCCAGGAGCGGGTGGGCCGCCTGGGGAGCGACCGCATCGTCCAGCGCTCCTTCGGCGGTCTCCGCGTCTGCGCGCTGGCGGAGGATCTGCGAGGGGACGACGACGCCCGGCCGAGCGCCTGGGCCGCGCGCGCCACCCGGCTGGTGCTCGAGACCCGCCGCGAGGGCGACGAGCGCCGCATGGAGATCGCCGGCGGCCGCGTGACCTGGTCGGTGAACGGCGCGGCACGGCCCGTGGACGCCGACGCCGAGGCCTGGCGCGAGCGGCTGCTGGCGCTCCTCGACGCCACCTGGGATCTCGCCCAGCTCCATGGCCGGGTGAGCAGCCTGCGGGGGGAGATCTCCTCCATCTACGGACAGCGCAGCGGCCTGCTGGGCGAGATCTCGTCGCTGCGTGGGCAGGTGAGCGCGCTGCGCGGCCAGATCTCCGCCGTCCGCGGGGAGGAGAGCGGCCTGCGCGGGCAGATCTCCTCCATCCGCGGGCAGGAGAGCGCGCTGCGCGGAGCGATCTCGGCGGAGCGCGGCGCCATCTCCACCCTCAACGCGAGCGGCGACCGCGACGCGGAGCGAGTCCGCGCGCACGAAGCGGAGATCCGCAGGCTGGAGGCGGAGATCGCCCGCTACGACGCCGACGCCCGCGCGCGCGAGGTGGAGCGCCGGATCGAGGCACAGAACACCGAGCAGCGGGTCGCGGCCATCGAGCGCCAGATCCGCGAGATCGAGGTGGAGGGGCGGGTGGCCGCGGTGGAGCGCCGCATCGCCGGGCTCGACGTGGAGCGGCGCGTGGCGGCCATCGAGCGCCAGATCGCCGCGCTCGACGCTGACCGCCGGGGACGGGAGATGGAGGCGCGGATCGACCAGGCGCTGGAGCGGCTGCGGGCGGTGCTCGGCAGGCGCTGATAAAAGCGTTTCACGCAGAGACGCAGAGTCACGGAGAGTGGTTCTCTCCGTGCCTCTGCGTCTCTGCGTGATAAGCGGGTCCGCCGTTTTACTCGTGGCCTTCGGCCGGGTCAGCCGCGCGGCGCCGGGCGCCTGGTGCGCGGAGCGAGCGGCCGGCGCGCGGCCGGGCTGGACACGGCCTTGACTCCCCTCGCCAGGGGCCGGGCCGTGCTCCTGGCCTGCCGGACCATGCGGGCCGGCACGGGACGCCCCGTGCCGCGGGCCGCGGTGGCAGTCGGCAGCGGGCCGGTGCGGACCTGCTGCTGCGCCCCCGCGGTGCCGCGGGTGACGGTGAGGGTGTACGACCCGGTCTCGCCCCGGTCGTAGGTGCCGGCATCGATGTAGAACACGGCCGTCGCCGTGCCGTTGTACGTGTAGCTCATCAGGGCGTTGCTGCCGCCCCCGCTGTCGTCGTCGCTGTCCACCACGGTGTTGCTGCCCAGGGCGACCAGCCCCAGGTACGCATCCACGGCGGTGGACTGCATCAGCACGTTGAGCGTCTGCCCCGGCCGCAGGACCACCAGGTACACGTCGGAGAAGTACCCGTCGGAGCTGCAGTCGGTGGACGCCACGGATCCCGCGATGGTGACGTTGGGAATCACCCAGGGAAGGGAGCAGCCGGTGTTGCCCGGGAGCGCGCTGGACGAGATCTGGTAGGCGCCCGTCTCGCCGGCCGCCACGCTGCTGGCCGCCAGGAAGTAGGCGCCCGAGGGCGCGAACACCCGCAGCGCCGCGTCGTTGGTGCCGCTGCTGGCGTCGTCGTTGAAGCCCACCAGGTTGCCGGCGGCGTCGTACAGCTCCAGCCAGCTGTCCACCGCCGTGGAGCTCATGTTGAACGTCAGGGCCTGTGCGCTGGGAAGGCTGGTGTCGTAGAAGTCGACGTACTCACCGGTGACCAGGCGGCAGTCGGTGGTGGCCAGGGAGCCGCTGACGGTGGTGCCCGGCGTGTACGTCACGCTCTTCGTGCACGGGTCGCCGGGGGTGCCGGTGGCGAGGAAGATGACGGGAGTGAGCCCCGCCACCGTGGCGTTCACCTGGTTCGGCCCCGCGGCCGAGCCCAGCCTCCAGCTGCCCACGGTGGCGACGCCCGCCGCGTTGGTGGTCGCCGTGGCGCCCGTCAGGGTGCCGCCGCCGACCATGACCGCGAAGGTGACCTGCACGCCCGCCATGGGCTGTCCGTCTTGGTCCGCCACGCGCACGGAAGGCGGCGCCGGCACCGCCGTGCCCGCGGGCGCCAGCTGCATGACGGACGAAGCCGCCGTGAGGGTGGTGGCCACCTGCGTCGTCCCCGTCGCCTGGAACTGCACCAGCGCCAGCCCCGGGACGGTGGCCGTCAGCGTGTTGGGCCCCGCGGCCGGGCCCAGCGTCCAGCTGCCCACGGTGGCCACGCCCACCGCGTCGGTCGTCGTCGTGCCGCCCGTCACGGTGCCGCCCCCCGCCGTAACCGCAAAGGTCACCGCCACGCCCGGCATGGGCCGCCCCTCCTGGTCGTCCACCCGCACCGACGGCCGCAGGGACACCGCCGTGCCCACGGACGCCACCTGGCTGGTGCTCGAAACCGCGTGAATGCTCGTCGCCGCGCGCGCCTGCCCCGTGGCCTCGAACTCCACCGGCACCAGCCCCGCGACCGTGGCCGTCACCACGTTGCGCCCCGGCACGGGACCCAGCACCCAGGTGCCGGCGACGGCCGTGCCCGGAACGCCGGGAGGGCCCGTCGTCGTCGTGTGGGGACCGGAGAGCGTGCCGCCGCCCTCCGTGACGGCAAAGGTCACCGTTACGTTCGCCAGGGGCTGGCCCGCCTGGTCGGTCACCAGCACCACGGGTGTCAGCTGCGCGCCCAGACCGGCGATCCCGGTCTGCGTGGCGGGCGAATACGCCGTGAGGGTGGTGGGAACGCGCACCTGCGCCGTGGCGCTGAACTGCACGGGAGCCACGCCCGCCACGGTGGCGGTGACCGTGTTCTGCCCCGCCGCGCCCAGGGTCCAGGTACCGGAGGTCGCCAGGCCCGCCGCGTTCGTCGTGGCGGTGGCGGAGGCGACCTGACCGCCGCCCGCCGTCACGGCGAAGGTCACGGGGATGCCGGCCATGGGCTGGCCCGTCTGGTCGTTCACGCGCACGGCGGGCGCTTCGGCCACGGCGGCGCCGGTGAGGGCCGTCTGCGTAATCGCGGAGCCGGCAACGGCCGTCGTGGGCACGCGGGCCTGGGCGACGGCGCCGAACGTCACCGGCGCCAGCGAGCCCACGCTGGCGCTCACCGACTGGGAGCCCGCGGTGGGGCCCAGCGTCCAGCCGCCCGCGGAGGCGACGCCCCCCGCGTCGGTGGTGGCCGCGGGCGACGAAACGGCACCCCCGCCGATCGCGGTGAACGACACGCTCACGCCCGGCATGGGGTCGCCGCGCTGGTCCAGCACCCGCACCGCCGGCGCGTCGGCCACGGCCGCACCGGCCACGGCCGTCTGCGAGACCGACGAGGTGGCGGTGACGGTGGTGGCCACGCTCGGCGAGGTTCCGCCGCCATCGCCGCAGCCCGCCACGAGCGCAGCCAGCGCAAGCGCGCGCCAGCCCTTGCCCACAGCTTTCATCGAAGGGATCTCCAGTGAAGAGGTGCGCGTACCCGTTGGCCCCGGGGCCCGGGGAGAGCCGAGAGAGAACGGCGGCGGCTGATCTGGACAGGAAGGAATGTTCTACGCGTCCAAAAACTGATGTTTCGGAAGTGTAGCAGGTGGATACAGGCAGATCAAGCTTCGTATGTTCCTGAGGGAGCGCACGCGGCGAACTCGAAGATACACGACCGGTCGTGGAGACGCATAGGGCCCATGGCTTTTCTACGCGTCTACGCGTGAGATCGTGGTTGCCGGGCCCGGGGGATTCACTCCACCGTGTGGCCGTGCGTCTCGCTCTCGGGGGTGCCGGGGCGGGCCTTCCGGTAGTCCGAGACGGCGTACCAGAGGACGAGCAGCCCCACCAGCGCCAGCGCGCCG
>Ga0070685_10000956_pt1 | contig 15505 bp, 11 predicted proteins | sample KBSS13LmetaG_FD_65651 | JGI IMG/M metagenome (GOLD analysis project Ga0070685, IMG submission 65651) | Switchgrass rhizosphere microbial communities from Kellogg Biological Station, Michigan, USA - KBS S1-3L metaG | ecosystem: Host-associated > Plants > Roots > Rhizosphere ...
GCCCCGGCACCGCCTCGTGCGAGGTGAGCGCCTCCATCTCGTACGTCGGCCGGCTCTTCAGGTCGTAGGTGTTCACCCAGTAGGTGCCCGCGCGGGTGCCGTCGCCGCTGCCGGGACCGTAGTAGGCGGTGGTGGTGCGCGGCGCGACGTAGTCGGGGATGGGCCGGATCCCGTAGGAGAGCCGCGGCAGCCGCCCGAAGAGGCGCGGCAGCTCGCCGTCCATGCGCTTGGCGACGAGCGCGTAGCGCTGCATCAGCTCCTCGGGGGTGGAGACGTAGAAGCGCGGGTCGCTGCGCAGCATGGCCACGAAGCCGGCGAAGTCGCCCGTCCACCCGGTGGCGCGCATCACCGAGTCCATCGCCGCGCGGATGCGGGCCACCTCGCGCAGCCCCGTGGCGTGCACCTGCTCCGGCGTGGCCGCGTCGACGGTGGTGTAGTGGCGCACCAGCCAGGCGTAGTAGGCGCGGCCGTTCGGCAGCTCGCTCGCCGCCAGGCCCGCGCGCGCCGCCGGCCGGTACTCCTGCTGGATGAAGCGGAGGAAGTCGCGATAGCCGGCGGCCACGCCGCTGGTGATCGCGTCGCGCCCCGCCGCCATCAGCCCCGCGCGCGCCGAGTCGGGAACGGTGGAGGGGAACTCGGCGAACGGCTTCCAGAGCAGCGACTTCGTGGGATCGTCGACCACGTGCGGCTCCAGCGTCTCCTCGATCCCGTTCAGCGAGACGCGCGGGAGCACCATCCCCCGGCGGATCCCCTCGCGCATCTGCTCCACGATGCCGGCCTCGTACTGCCGGAAGGCGCGGAGCCGGGCGATGTAGTTGCGGTAGTCCCGCGGGGTGCGCAGCGGCACCTCGTCCGGCAGCTCGGGGAAGGAGGTGTGGAACCCCTCGCGGTTGGTGATGGGGATCTGCCAGTCGCCCAGCTCCGCCTCTTCCACCGCCTCGCGCCGCCCGCGCTCGAAGATGTCGCGGTTGATCTGCTCGTCGCGGGTGAGCGAGTCGCGCGGGATGGCGCGCACGCGGGCGAGGAAGGCGCGCGCCGACTCCATCCTCCGGCGCTCCGCCGCGACGCCGGTCTCCGCGAGGCGGTCGTCGAAGCGGTGGTCGCCCACCCCGGTGGCGAGGAGCGGGCTCTCGCGCAGCCGCGCCTCCCACTCGTCGGCGAACACGCGGCGCAGGCGCTCGCCGGGCGCGCCCTGCGCGGCGGCCGGAAGCGCCGCACCGAGCGCGAGCAGCGCCGCGGCCACGGGAAGGCGGGAGGTTCTCATCGTCGGTGGATGAAAGGGGAGAGGATGGGGATCGGGAGATGGGCCCCAGCGTAGTGCCGGAAGCCGGATGGGGCAACGGAGCCGTGAGCCAGGTCGCTTCCCCACACCGAATCCGCCACGCCCTTGCCGGTATGGGAGCCGCCCTCTACGTTGGGGCGCCTTCCGGACGCAACTCGAACGCTCGCAGTCGATTCCATGACGGATACAGGTGCCATCCTGGCCGCCGCCCCCGGCCGGCCACCCTCCCGCACGCCCAGGCTTCGCATCGGCGGATGGACGTTCGCCTGGAAGCTGCGGGCGGGGATGGGGGTGCTGATGCTGATCGGCGCCCTGGGGCTGGCGGCCACGCTGGGCGCCGTGCTGCGCGCCCGGGCCCGCGCGCAGGCGCTCTCGGAGCGGGAGATGGCCGGGCTGGGGCTGGTGCTGAACATCGACCGCGACGCCTACCAGGCCGTGCTGGGGCTGAGCGGCGCCGGGCGCGCCCGCGACACCGCCGAGGTTCGCCAGTGGCTCTCCTTCTATGGGCAGAACATCGCCCAGACCGAGGAGCGGCTGCACGCCTACACGGAGCTCCCCGGGCTCCCCGCCGACCGCCGCGCGCTGGCGCAGGCGGCCGTCGACGCGCGCGGCAGGCTGGCGCTGCGCGGCGGCGCGCTGGCGCTGCGGCTCGGCTCCGGCGGGGGCGACGACGCGGCCGAGCAGGCGCGGCTGGTGGCCGAGCTCGACCGCTTCCGCGAGGTGCTGGGGAAGATGGAGGATGCGCAGAACGCCGCCGGCGAGGCGCTCGCCCGCGAGGTGCACCGCTCCGGCGACGCCGCCGTGTGGACGGGCGCGGGGTTCCTCCTGGCACTGCTCGGCGCCGGCCTGCTGATCAGCCGGCTGCTGGGGCGCTCCGTGGCCGAGCCGGTGTCGCGGGTGGCCGAGCACGCGCGCCGCATCGCCGGGGGCGACCTCTCCGCCGGCGAGGTGGAGGCGCGCGGGGGCGACGAGGTGGCGGAGATGGCGCGCGCCTTCAACCGCATGACGGCGGACCTGCGCGGCGTGCTCGGGCCCATCCAGCGCACCGGCACTACATTGGGCGCGCACGCGGCCGAGATCTCCAGCCTCACCTGGGAGACGCGCAGCGCCGTGGAGCACCTGACCCAGGCGGTGGAGCAGATCACCGCCGGCGCCCAGGAGCAGGCCGCCAGCGCGCACCAGGCGCTCACCCAGACCGACCAGGCGGCCTCGTCGCTGGAGTCGGTGGCCGACGGCAGCGAGCGCGCGGCGGCGGCGCTGCGCGGCACGGTGGCGGCCGCGCGCCGCGGCGGCGAGACGGTGCGCGCGGTGGCCGCGGCCACCGGCGAGCTGGGGCGCGTGGTGGGCGAGAACACCGCCCAGGTGCGGCGGCTGGACCGCCACTCGGCGGCGATCGGCGAGTTCGTGCAGTCCATCCACGGCATCGCGGCGCAGACCAACCTGCTGGCGCTGAACGCCGCCATCGAGGCCGCGCGCGCGGGCGAGGCGGGGCGCGGCTTCGCGGTGGTCGCCGACGAGGTGCGCAAGCTGGCCGAGGGCGCGGCTGCCGCCGCGGCGCACACGGTGGCGGTGGTGGGCGAGATGCAGCGCGACGTGGACGATACGGTGGCGGCCATCGAGGCGAGCGCCGCCGGCGTGGCCCAGACCGCCGGCCGCGCGGCCGAGGTGGGGGGCGCGCTCGACGCCATCTTCCACGCGCTGGAGGAGAGCGAGCGCGTGGTGCACGGGCTCGCCACCGACACCCGCGGCGTGAGCGAAAGCGTGCGCGCCACGGCGGGGATGATCGGCGACGTGGCCGCGGTGGCCGAGGAGAACGCCGCCTCCGCGCAGGAGATGGCCGCGCTCGCCGAGCAGCTCGAGGGGAGCATGTCCACCATCGCCCGGCTCGCCGGCGGCAGCGACGACGGCGGCGAGTCGCTCAAGGCGCTCGCCGCGCGGATGGAGGAGCTGGTGTCCGGCTTCAGGATCGAGGCGGCACGGGCATAGGACGGATCGAGGAACGCGCCAGGGCCCGACGGGTTGGAAGGCCCGACGGGTTGGAAACCCGCCGCTGGAACGGCACGAAGTCCGCCTTCGCGGACCATGCCGAGGCTCTGGTGTGCCCCCCTACCGGCGCCGCGACGCTTGCCTTTGCACGGCCCGTTGCAGGCCTCGCCTCCGCCGCGGTCACCCCCCGCTCCCGGTACGGGAGAGGGTCTGCGCTCTCGGGCGCAGGGAGAGGGCACCGCGGGATGCACGACGATCTCCGGACCGGCGAGAAACCGTTCCAAACCGCCTCACGCGGAGGCGCGGAGAGAGCCGCCGAGCCTCTCCCCGCGCGTCCGTGTTTCCGCGTTCGTTCACGTCACCGGGATCTCGCGGCCGAGAGAGACCAGGCTGGTCACGCCGAGTGAGTGCGCGCCCTTCCATGAGCCGTCTCCGCCAGGCCCAGCGGCTCGTCCACCTCCTGAACGGTCAGGGCCGCCGGGTTGCCGGCGGGAAGGGCCATGATGAATTCCGCGTCGGCCAACGGCCACTTCTGGGGTATCGGCAGGCTCGCGACCGCGCCGTCGCTGGTCCGAACCAGGCGTCCGCCCTCGAGCTTCCACGCGGCCGCGTTCATCCAGGACGACAGGTACAGGCAGTTCGCGGTGCTCTCCCAGGAGAGCCACCAGTCGTCGTGGTCCTTCACGTGGGCGTTCAGGTAGGTCTTCCCGTCGGTGTGGAGATACCAGGTGAACACGCACTCGGTACCGTGCGTGCCGCAATAGCTCTGGTAGGCCATGGCCTCACCGGTCATCTGGCAGAGCCACTCTCCGCCGATGTTCTTTCCCGGGAGGCTCAGCCTGAGCTTGAAGCGCCGGGTGCGGGCGGCATCGGCCGGGGGCTCTCCCATGGTGGGGGTGACGACCGGGCTGGGGTTGTGGGGCGTGGTCATGGGACGACTCCAGTCTGAAGGGTGAGTACCGCGCGGGAAACAGCGTCTCGCGCAGGGCCGCGGGCTCTCCGCGGCCCTGCGTCACTGCGGGGACGGCCTCAGGCCGAGGCCGTCGCGAGCTCGCGCTCCGCCTCGTCTTCGGGCATGGCCACCGAGGCGGGCCAGAAGCCGATCGACCCCGGCACGCCGCTCACGCCGATCCACGTCCACTGCTTGTCGTTGGCGCTCAGGCTCAGCTCGCGCCCCGCCACCTGGATCTTCAGGTAGCCGCCGTCGGTGCGGTACGGGCAGTCGGAGTGCGTGGCGCCGTTCAGCACCACCGTGCAGACGCCGCTGGGGCTCTCGTCCGGCATCCGGATGTCCACCGTGCCCGAGACCTCCTGGCCGAGCACGGTGGCCTTCCCCTCGAGCACCACGCGCAGCGGCTGCGCCACGTGCAGCACGCCGCTGCCGATCTGCGGCCAGCGGTTGAGGTAGATGTCCAGCGGCATGCCGTCGCGGGAGCCGCTCCACATGAAGTTGCGCAGGTTCGCCATCGGTCGTTCTCCGTGTGTGTGGTTGCGTGGGTTGGAAAGCTGCGTGACTGCGTGCGCCGGCGGTCCAGCGGGCGGGGCGCGGGAGCGGGGGGACGGCTGCATCGGCTGGGGACCTCCGTCTCGGGTGAGGGGGGAGCGGCGGCCTCGGCTCCGCGGTTCGCTCCGGGGTCCGGCGGCTTGTGCGCCCCGGAATCCGCGAGCAATTTGATCCGGCCCTCTCAACCCCATCTCCCCGCTGCTTTCATATCCGGCGTTGATTTCTCCATCAACTCCCGCGTTCACGATTCAACTCCTTGGCAGTCCAACGCTTAGAAGTCGCGACGGACGGGTGTCCGGGCGCGCGGCGCACAAGCGGCGGATCGCGCTGCTCTGCATCCTGGCGCTGGCGCGCGGGCGGCCGGTGGGGCGCGAGCGGCTGATCGGCCTGCTCTGGCCCGAGCACACCGACGACGCCGCCCGCCACAACCTCTCCGAGTCGCTGTACGTGCTGCGGAAGGAGCTGGGGGAGGGGATCGCCTCGTCCGGCGACGAGGTGCGGCTGGACCCCGAGGTGGTCGCGAGCGACGTGGGCGAGTTCGAGGCGGCGCTGGAGCGGGGAGAGCTGGAGCAGGCGGCGCGGGTGTACGGCGGCCCGCTGCTGGAGGGCTTCTACGTGGCCGACGCCCCCGAGTTCGAGCGCTGGGTGGAGGGCGAGCGCGACCGCCTGGGGCGCGCGTACGCCCGCGCGCTGGAGCGGCTGGCCGAGGCGGCCGAGGCGGAGGGGAGCGCGCTGCGGGCGGTGGACTGGTGGCGCGCGCTGGCCGTGCACGACCCCTTCGCCTCGCGCGTGGCGCTGCGGCTGGTGCGCGCCTACGACGCCGCCGGCGAGCGCGCCGCGGCGCTGCGCCATGCCGAGGCGCACGCCGAGCTCCTGCGCGAGGAGCTCGGCGTGGACGGAGACCCCGAGCTGGAGGCGCTGGTGGAGCGCCTGCGCACCGAGCCCGTGCGCACCCCCGCGCCCCCTCCCCCGCCCCGCTTCACCGTGGGCGCCGCCGCCGCGGCCGGAACCGCACCCCCTCCTCCGTGGCCCGAAGCCCCGTCCGCCGCGGCCGGCGTGGACGCCCCGCCTTCGGCCCCGCCGGCGGATGTGCCGCCGCACGAGGAGGCTTCGGGGGATGGAGGCTCGTCGCCAGCCGGGGATCGCAGGGCGCAGGTTGGGCCGGTGGCGATCGAGGAGGCCGCGGCGGAGGAAGGAGGCCCGCCGGATGCGGGGCCGGGGGCTCCCCGGGAACCGCCGGTGGACCGGGTGGGCGACTGGGGAGGGGCGCATCCGGCCGCCCCGCCGGCGCGTCCGGCCGAACCCGCGCGGACGCGGCGCGCGGTGCCGGCGCTGGCGCGTTTCGCGGGCGCGCTGGGGGTGGCGGCGGGGCTGCTGCTCGCCTTCGTGGCGCGGCCCGCCGCGCCGCGCGGCCAGGCGGGCGGCGCAACGGAGGGGTACGATCCGCGGCGCATCGCGGTGCTCTACTTCGACGACAACTCGCCGGGCGAGGAGCTGCGCTACCTGGCCGGCGGGCTCACCGAGTCGCTGATCCACGAGCTGAGCCAGGTCGAGGCGCTGGAGGTCATCTCCCGCAACGGGGTGAAGCCGTACCGCGACCGGCCCGCGCCCTTCGACAGCCTGGTGCGCGCGCTGCGGGTGGGGAGCGTGGTGGAAGGGAGCCTGCAGCGCGCCGGCGACAGCGTGCTGGTGACCGTGCAGCTGGTGGACGCCGCCACCGAGGCGCACCTGGAGAGCCGCCAGGTGCAGGCGCCGCTGGGCGACGTGGTGGGGCTGGAGCGCGCGGTGGCGCAGGAGGTCGCCGCCTCGCTGCGCCGGCGCCTGGGCGCCGAGCTGCGGCTGCGCGAGGTGCGCGCCGAGACGCAGAGCGCCCGCGCGCTGGCGCTGGTGCTCCAGGCGGAGCAGGCCCGCACCGACGCACGCCGGCTCCAGGACGAGCGCGACCCGCTCGACGCGGCGTCGGCCGTGCGCCTGCTGCGCCGCGCCGACTCGCTGCTGGCCCGCGCCGAGGCGGAGGACCCCGCGTGGGCGCGCCCCGCCGTGCAGCGCGGCTGGGTGGCGGTGGCGCTCGCGGGGAGGCGCGGCGCCGCCCGCCCCGACACCCTGCTGGCGGCCGCCCTGCGCCGCGCCGACGACGTGCTGGCGCGCCACCCGGCCGACGCGCAGGCGCTGGAGCTGCGCGGCACCGTCGTCTTCCACCAGGTGGTGGGCGCGGTCGAAGCGGGCGGGCAGCCCCGCGCCCTCGACCGCGCCGAGCGCGACCTGCGCGCCGCCGTGGCCGCCGACCCCTCGCTGGCCAGCGCCTGGAGCCGGCTGAGCCAGCTCCTGCGCTACCGCGGGCGCTTCGCCGAGGCCGACCTGGCCGCCCGCCGCGCGCTGCATGAAGACGCCTACCTCGACGACGCGGCCGACGTGCTGCACTCGCTCTACAACAGCGCGCTGGCGCTCGGCGACTACCGCGCCGCCGGGGCGTGGTGCGAGCGCGGGCGGCGCGAGTTCCCGGCCGACTGGCGGCTGCTGGAGTGCCGGCTGACGCTGATGCGCGAGGACCCGGCGCAGGCCCAGGACCCGGCGCTGGCCTGGCGGCTGGTCGCGGCGCTGGACAGCATCGACCCGCCCGCGCGGGCCGCCGGCGCGGGGCGCGCCTACAGCCCGGTGTACCGCCGGATGGTGGCGGCCTCGGTGTCGGCGCGGGCGGGAGACGCGGCGCGCGCCCGGGCCGAGGTGGACCGGGCGCGCGCGGCGGTGGGGGCCGACGCCGACCTGCGGCTGTCGCTGGCGTACGACGAGGCGTACGTGCGGCTCCGGCTGGGCGAGCGCGACGCCGCCCGCCGCCTGCTGGACGGGCTCGTCGCCGCACGCCCCCCGCTGGGCCCCTACCTGCGCAGGGACCCCCTCTTCCGCGAGCTGTTCACGGCTTCCCCGCCAGCCAGTCGCTGAGCGAGTACGCCACGGGCCCGAGGGACTCCTTGGGCGCGATCACCGCCAGCCCGCCGTCGTCGATCTGCACGTACTCCGACTTGGGCATGTGCGCCACGGCGAACGCACCGGCGTCGGCGGCGGCGTCGACGTAGGCGAACGCGCTGCCCACGTGGGCGATCGGGGCACGCGGGGCGCCCAGGATGCCGATGAGGGCGGTGAGCTTCGTCGGCGACCAGTCTCCGTACACCGACGCGTAATAGGGCACCAGGAACTTCTCCACCGCGGCAGGCGACCAGAACACGGCGTCGGCGGGACCGATCGCAACCCCGTTGGGATCCTTCAGGTTCCGCAGGTCTGCCGCCGTGGCCTCATTGATCCCGATCTTCGCGAACCCCACCCGCGGCGGCGCCGTGGGCTTCCCCGGGCTCTTCACGGGGATCACGGCCTTCCCCTCCGGATTGGCCGGCCTCTCGGCCTTCACGCTCCACCCGTCGGCGTCGACGATCAGGTACACCTCCTGGTCGCGGTAGCTGGCCGCGGCCTCCGCCGCCATGCGCAGTTGCTGGTAGGTCAGGGTCTTGGGGGCATTCCCTTGCGCGGACTGTTCCGACATTTTCTCGCTCCTTCAATGCGGTGTGGTGGTGCGCGCCGGACCCCGGTGACCGGCGATGCGGGGGGAAGATGGCGGTGCGCCTTCAACTCCGCCGCACCGCCGCGTTCAACCGGCAGGTTGAGAAGCAAAGACGCGGAGGCGCGGAGAGAGCCCGGCGAGCTCTCTCCGCGCCTCCGCGTCTTTGCGTGAGGACTACTCCGTGGCGGCGACGAGCGCGGCGAGCTTCGCGGGATCGAGCCTGCCGTCCGTGCGCACGCCGCTGCAGATGTCCAGGCCGAACGGCCCCACCCGCGCCACGGCCTCGGCCACGTTGTCCGGCCGCAGCCCGCCGGCGAGCCAGACGGGCACCTCCACCGCCTCGACGATGCGGCGGCTGAGCGACCAGTCGTGCACGCGCCCGGTGCCGCCCAGCTCCTTCACGGCGAGCGAGGGATTGCCGGAATCGAGGAGGATGGCGTTCACCTGCGGCGCCACCGCCCTCGCCTCGTCGACGGACTCGGGGCCGGTGACGTGGATCACCTGCACGATCGCGATCCCCGGCAGCTCCGCCCGCAGGACGGCGTAGGCGTCGTGCGGGACGGCGTCGACCAGCTGCAGCGTGTTGACGCGCGCCGCACGCTGCTGGCGGATGATGGTGTCCGCGTCGGTCGCGCAGGTGAGCAGGAACGAAGCGACGCCCGGCGGCACCCGCGCCGCGATCTCGGCGATCAGCGCGTCGGCGATCGGCCCCGGCCCGCTCGGCATCGCGCTCACCAGCCCCAGCGCGGACGCGCCGGCCCGAATCGCCGTCCACGCCTCGTCCACGGAGGCGATGCAGCAGATCTTGATGCGCGGCTGCGCGGTCGGTTCCATCGTACCTGAGGAAGGGGTGCTCGGGGGGCCATCGCCTCGATCGCGAGCCGCGAGGGTGCGCGGAGGTTAAGGACGCTCGCCGTCGGCGTCCAGGCCGCGGTGCCCGGGCGCGAGACATTCTGCACCTTTCCTGCACCCGCGAACGGGATTAACCTTGCATTTCCGGGTGCGCCCCCGGATCCCTCCGCACGCCGCTTCCCGGCGGCCGAGCCAGGAGCCCCCCACATGCGATCCATCCGTCCCCTGGGCCTGGCAGCCCTGGCGCTGCTGGCTGCCTGCGCCGACCGCGGGCCGCTCGAGCCCGATCCGGCCGCCGCTCCCACGCCCGACGCGCAGCGCTTCGAGTGCGTCGCCAGGGTGCGCGAGCAGACCGTGACCTGCTCCACCCGCGCGCCCGTGTCGTCCCGGCTGCGGGGGGCCATCCTCGGCGGACAGGGGCAGCTCGTGCAGCTCACCTCCAGCAACGTGGCCTTCGACGGCGGCACCGGCACCTTCTCGTTCGACGAGACCGTGCAGAACCTGCTGCCGTTCGCCATCGGCACGCTGGACGGGGTCAACGCCGACCCCGCGGGAATCCGGGTGTTCTTCCACACCGGGCCCACCGTCACCAGCGGCTGGGGAAGCGTCACCGTCCAGAACCCCGACGGGGTGGGCGTGTTCACCGCCACCAACCAGCCCTACTTCCAGTACCCGGGGGTCCTCGGGCCGAGCCAGACCTCGGCCGCGAAGAGCTGGCAGTTCCACGTGGACCCCGACGTGGCCTTCTTCGCCTTCACCCTGCTGGTGAGCACGCACACCGCGCCCACGCTGGTGATCAACGAGATCATGGCCCACCCGTCCACCGCCAGCGAGCCCGCAGGCGAGTGGTTCGAGGTGTACAATCGCAGCAGCGACGCCATCGACCTGCAGGGGTGGACCATCGCGTCGGGCGGCGACGCGCCGTACACCATCGCCACCTCCCTGGTGGTGGATCCGCACACCTGGGTGGTGCTGGGCGGCAGCACCGACCCTGCGGCCAACGGGGGCGCGCCGGTGGCGCTCGCCTGGACCGGCATCGACCTGGCCAACGGCACCGGCGACTGGGTCGCCCTGCGCTCGCCCGCCGGCTTCACCGCCGACTCGGTGGACTGGGGCGCCGCCCCGGCGGATGCGCCCCTGCCGCCCCCGACGGGCGCGTCGCTCCAGCTCGACTCGGTGGGCAGCGACAACCTCTACCTGAGCGGCGCGAGCAGCCACTGGAGCGCGGCGGCGGCCACCTTCGGCTCCGGGCAGCAGGGCACCCCGGGGGCGCGCAACCTGGCGGCGCTGCAGGCCGTGTCGATCGCCCCGGGGAAGTTGCACACCTGCGCGGTGGACCTGGGCGGGCAGGCGTGGTGCTGGGGCCAGAACAGCTTCGGCGAGCTGGGGATCGGGGACTCGGTCGGCAGCTTCACCACCCCGCGGAGGGTGCGGCAGCCGGCGGGGGTGAGCTTCACCCAGGTGGCGGTCGGGTACTACCTGACCTGCGCCCTGTCGAGCACGGGGGAGCCGTACTGCTGGGGGTGGCAGCTTCCGCTCCCCACCGGCCATGCACAGCGCAAGACGCCGTGGCCGCTGGCGCTTCCCCCGGGGGTGACCTTCACCTCGATCGTCATGGGCGACGAGACCAGCTTCCCCACGTATGACCTCTGCGCGGTCGACACCGCGGGCCAGGTCTGGTGCTGGGACGGCGCCCACCCCTCCGGCGTGGCGCTGGCCACCCCGGAGCCGGCGGTGCAGCTCGCCCTCGGCGACCGGGAGATCTGCGTGCGCTCGGGAACGGACCAGGTCTACTGCAAGGCCACCGCCGTCGACGCCGACACCTTCGTGGTGGTGCGGCAGCCGGGGGTCACCTTCCAGTGGGTCGACACCAACGAGGGCCGAGGCTGCGGAATCTCGGGGATCGGCCAGATCCAGTGCTGGCCGGCCTGGGTGCACACCCCGGTGACCCCGTACACCTCCCCGCCGGCGACGGTGCGGTTCGGCAGCCTGTCGATGGGGTCCACGTGGGACGGAAGCATCGACATGTGCGCCGTGTCGACCACCGGCCAGGCCTATTGCGAGGGCCACAACCAGTCCGGGCAGCTCGGCGACGGCACGCTCGCGCCGCATTCCCTGGCGCCGGTGGCGCAGCCCCCAGGGGTATTGTTCTCGACCGTCCAGATGTCCCGCGCCGGCCAGGGTACCCCCGAGCACACCTGCGCGCTGCAGCAGGGGAGCGGCACCGCCTGGTGCTGGGGCGCCAACGAGCACGGCCAGCTGGGTGACGGGACCACTAACCCCCGCCTGGTGCCGGTGCCCGTCCTCCGCTGACGCGGCGGAGAACAAGGCTTCATGAAGATCGTCTGATGCGGAGACGCGGAGAGGCTGAGTGGTTCTCTCCGTGGCCTCCACGTCTCCGCGTGAGACGATCTTTTCCGGAGACGGGATCATCGAGCCCCTTGACGCCGGGCGAGGGGCACGATACTGTTCGGCGCACGAAACGGGAGTCGCGTCCCAAGCCGTCGGCGCAGCACCACGTCCTCCGGGGCTGGTCTGCGAGACGGGATCGCCTCGGAAACGGGGCGGTCGGACGCGCCTCCCGTTTTCGTTTGCGCTGAATCCGCGGCCGCCGACCGGCCGTACGAGCAGGACGAACCGAACCACTGGCTGACTGAACGAAAGACGCTGTGATGACCCTCTCTCTCCCCGCCGCCCTCCGGATGCATCGCGCGTCCGTGGCCGCCCCCGCGCCGCTGGCGGCCGGGGCCCCGGCGGAGCCGTGTGCGGCGATGTCGGCGGCGTGGCCGGCCAATCGAGCGTTCGGAACGGGTGGGATCCTCGCGCCGGCCTTCGGGACCCGGCTCGGCAGCTTGGACGGCAGTGACCGGTTCGGCGGCATTACGCGGCCGACCGTCGGTGGCGGGTGGTATCGGGAGGATCAGGCACAGCTCGCGGGAGGTGGTCCGTTGCGGAGGTAGGTCCCCGCACCCGGACCTGGCGCTGGAAGGTTCGAGCGCCCCGCCTCCCCACGTGGAGGCGGGGCGCTTCGCGTTTTCGGCACCTCGCGGCGGCAATCCCCGGCGACTCCGGTGAAACGGGCCGGCCGGCATGAAGCAGCACCTGCGGACCCACGCGGTCCGGCGTGTTTGACAACTCGGGTCAAGGGTTCTCGTGAATGGTTCGCGAGCGGAGAGGGACGGGCCGGACGGCCGGCGCCCGCCCCACCACGTGGCACGCGACTCCCGTAGGCGGAGGCGTGGCACGGCAGGAAGGTCCGCCCCTCTCCCTCGTGAGCCGAACGCTTCCGTAGCTCAGCCGGCAGAGCGCGTCCATGGTAAGGACGAGGTCCGGGGTTCGACTCCCCGCGGAGGCTTGTGGGTCACACACGGCGGTAGCTCAACCGGTAGAGCGCTGGTCTCCAAAACCTGAGGTTGGGGGTTCGACTCCCTCCCGCCGTGCTGTTTTTACGGTGCCATCGTCCAGCGGCCGAGGATACCGGACTGTCTATCCGGAGACCGGGGTTCGAATCCCCGTGGCATCGCCTTTCACGTTGCGGACATAGCTCAGCCGGCAGAGCGCGACCCCGCCATGGTCGAGGCCGCGGGTTCGAATCCCGCTGTCCGCTTCACCGATGGTGTGAAATCTCATGCAGTCCCCTCCAGGACGTCGTGCGGGAGAGTCTAGAAAACCGTCCCTCCAAAAGACGTCCTGAGAACTGCAGCAACCCGTCCCCCCTGGACGTCATCCCGAGGCCGGCCACGCTGCGCTTCGGCATGCTCGATGTCCCGCAGGCCGAAGGATCTATAACACGTGAAGGCACTTAGCCGAGGAAACCAGGCACTGTCTATCATCGCTTCCGAGTATGGCGCACTTCACCCATTCACGTGCTGCCGCGGTTATGGATCCTTCGGCCTGCAAGGGCTTTCACAGACGCGATTGCAGCGGGACCGGCCTCAGGATGACGTCTTGGGGGGAGTTCGCGGGGTTCTCAACAGTCTCTCGGGATGACGTCATCGGGGAGGTCGTGAGGGTTCTCGGCCGTCTCTCGTCGGATGAAGTCTTGTGGAACGAGGCTTCTCCAACAGTCACGCAGACACGTAGCTCAGGGGTGAGAGCACTCGGCTGATACCCGAGGGGCCGGAGGTTCGAATCCTCCCGTGTCTATCGCGGTCGGGCAGCCCAGCGGCCGAAGGCGCCTGTCTCACGTACAGGAGATCGGAGGTTCGACTCCTCCCCGGACTACTCCCCAAGCCAGCGTAGCTCAGCCGGTAGAGCACTCCACCCATACTGGAGGGGCCGGCGGTTCGATTCCGCCCGCTGGTACTCGCGCAGCATCCATCAACGTCACGAGATGCCGGGTTGGCAGAGCGGCCAATCGCACTCGACTGTAGATCGAGCGCCCACGGGGCTACGGAGGTTCGAATCCTTCACCCGGCACTGGTATCATTGCTCGGTAGCTCAGTGGGTAGAGCGGCGGGTTGAAGATCCGCGCGTCGGGGGTTCGAATCCCTCCCGGGCAACTGCACGTCACCTCTCCTCCCGTCGCCAAGTGGGAAGGCATCGGATTGCAGATCCGACATCGACCGGGTTCGATTCCCGGCGGGGGGTCTCACGGTTCTCTCCGTGTCTCCGCGTTCTGCGTGAGAAAGATTTCCTGGGGCCGTAGCTCAACTGGGAGAGCGCCCGCCTTGCAAGCGGGTGGTTGGCGGTTCGAGTCCGCCCGGTCTCCACTCGTCACGAAGGTCTTGTGCAGCGCCGTGCGTTTGTGCGAATTGGTGGGAAGCCTCCACTCGACCACTCCCCCGGCCAGACCGCCCATGCGGGTCCGCCTCGCCTCCATCCTATTCCTGGCCCTCGCGGCCGGGTGCCACCCGAGCGCAGGCAGCGCCCCGCGGCCCGTGAGCGAGCCGGTGGGCGCCAACGTGGAGCGCGCGTTCTACGACGTGAGCGGCGGAAGCGTGGGCGAGCTGCTGGCCTCGCTGAAGCAGCACGCTCCCGCGGCCACGCAGACGGACTCGAACTTCGCGCGCACCACCTGGTCGCTCACCTGGGACGGCGAGTGGGCCCCCGCCGCGGGCGACTCGCTGTGCGCGGTGACGACGTCGAAGGTGCGGCTGGAGAGCCGCATGGCGCTGCCGCGCTGGCGGCCCTCGGCGGGCACGTCGGGCGGCCTGTCGACGGACTGGTCGAAGTTCGTGCGCAACCTGGTCGGCCATGAGAACGGCCACCTGGCGACCGCCGTCGACGCGGCGCGCGAGGTGGAGCAGGGCCTCGGCCGACTGCGCGGCCCCTGCGGCGCGATGCACGCACGCGCGCAGGCGGCGATCGACAGCATCGTCGCCAGCTTCCGCCTGGTGGACCAGGAGTACGACCGCAGGACCGGCTTCGGCGCGCTGCAGGGCGCCGTGTGGCCGCCGCGCACCTCGCCCAGCCTGCGCATCCCCGGCCCGGAAGAAGCCGTGCGCGCACGGCCCAATCCCGCGCCCGGCACTCCCCCGTAAAGAGAGAATACGTTTCTCACACGGAGAAGCACAGACACGGAGAGCCCGGGTGGTTCTCTCCGTGTCTCCGCGTCTCCGCGTGAAACGGTCTTTGTTCGCCCGCGCACCGCGGGCCGGCGCCTCCCCGGTTTCGGGAGCGGGGGCGGCGCATTCTCCATTCCCGGAAAGGTGAGCGAGAGATGCGACAATGAGCACCACGCTGGTCATCAGCCCGGGCTACCTGCCGATCGGCACCGTCAGCGTGCGCCGCGCGGTCCAGCTGTACGTGGACGGCAAGGCCGAGATCGAGCGGGCCCACCCCACCCGCCGCTTCCGTTCGATGAAGCTGGTCGTGCCGGCGCCGCGCGTGCTGCGCCTGCGCGCGGGCGTGAAGCTGCCCGCCCGGATCTTCGGGGCGGCGCCGCTCGGCGGCTCCAACCACAACCTCTTCGACCGCGACGGGCGCCGCTGCCTGTACTGCGGCCGCACGGAGGAGCAGGTTCGGCGCGGGGGGCACCGGCTGACCCGTGACCACGTGGTGCCCCTGTCGCGCGGCGGCACCGACGCGTGGCGGAACGTCGCCACGGCCTGCGAGCCGTGCAACAACCTGAAGGCCGACCGCACCCCCGACGAGGCCGGGATGCCGCTGCTCGCCGAGCCGCGCACCCCCACGGCGTGGGAGCTGGTGCGCGCGCGCCACGGCGACGTGGCCGAGCTGCTGGCCTTGTAAGGAGAGGGGACAGGTTACAGAGGACAGGGGACAGCGAGAAAACCGGTGCCGTTGCTGGCTGTCCCCTGTCCCCCTATCCCCTGTTCCCTGGTTTTACCTGCCCCGGTGGAGGAACGGCAGACTCGCCCGGCTCAGA
>Ga0070685_10000958_pt1 | contig 15497 bp, 15 predicted proteins | sample KBSS13LmetaG_FD_65651 | JGI IMG/M metagenome (GOLD analysis project Ga0070685, IMG submission 65651) | Switchgrass rhizosphere microbial communities from Kellogg Biological Station, Michigan, USA - KBS S1-3L metaG | ecosystem: Host-associated > Plants > Roots > Rhizosphere ...
CCCATCCCCCGCTTGCCGAACGACCCGAAGAGCGAGAGGTCCTTGCGCACCTGCGCCGAGGTGGTCCCCCCGCGCCGCGCCAGCTCCCCGCTGGAGATGGTCTCCGCGCCGGTGGCCGCGGCCTCCTGCAGGAAGCGCAGGTACAGCGAAAGCCGGCGCACCGCCGACTCCGAGATCTTCTTCATGCCATGCGTCATCATGCTGCCGAAGCCTTGTGAAATCATTCACAAGATACGGCCATGCCGCGTCGCCGTCAACAACGACCAGCATCCTCACGCAGAGACGCAGAGGCACGGAGAGAACCTCTGCGGCTCCTCCGTGTCTTTGCGCCTCCGCGCAAGATTGCTGTCTACGCGGCGGCTTCGTTCGCGCGACCGATGTAGTCGAGCTCGTACTCGGCGTCGGGGAAGCGCGCGGTCACGCGCAGCTCTCCCCCCATCGCCTCCACGGTCTCGCGGAGGGCCGCCAGCGACAGGCCCAGGGGTTCGTCCCTGACGAACAACTCCTTCGCCCGTCGAGACAGTCGGGCGGTGAGCGTACTGTGCCTGATCCGCCGCGCACGCCGAAGAGGGTCAAGTTCAATGGCGGCGATCAGCAGGCGGGTCTCTTGCTCAGCCCGCGCGATCGTCTCGGGCAAACACGTCGCCTTCAGCTCGCTCCACTTGTTCGCCATCGGTGGCCATCCTTGCTTTGCGTGGCGAGCGGGGGAATTAATACTCAATCCGCTTGAACACTTGTGTTGACGCAACGAAATCCGACGACGTCATCCTGAGGCCGGTCACGCTGCAATCAGCGTCGACGGAATGGCTTGCAGGCCGAAGGATCTATAACCACGTCAGCACGTGAGTCGGTAAGATGCGTCAACCCTATCGCCGGATTTGGTATAACACGGTCACAGTGGACGATATAAAGCCATGCGTCGCGCGACAACGTCGAGGCGCGGAGAGAACAACTGTGTCTCTCGGTTCCTCAGCGCCTCTGCGTGAAAATGCGGTTGCCCTTCAGCGAGGCCGGAGCACCCGCGCGAGGTCGATGAACTTCTGGGGAGGGAAGGTCTCGGGGCGCTGCACGAGGTCCATCCCCGCCGCCCGGCCGACCTCGGCCACCTCGTCGACGGAGAGGGAGTAGGCGTCGCGGAGGATTCGCTGGAACTGCTTGCGGCGCTGCTGGAAGGCGGCGCGGGTGAGCTCGCGCAGCGCCGCCTCGTCGTCGGGGGTGAGCCGCGGGGGGGCGTGGGGGACGATCCGCACCACGCTCGACATCACGTCGGGGACCGGGCGGAAGGCGTCGCGGCTCACGTTCATCACCCGGCCCACCTCGGCCACCGCCTGGACGCCGACCGCGAGCGCGCCGTAGGTCTTGCTCCCCGCCGGCTCCAGGATGCGGTCGGCCACCTCGCGCTGCACCATCAGCACGATGAGCGCCGGCCGCGGGCGCCGCTCCAGCAGCCCAAAGAGGATGGGGGTGGTGATGTTGTAGGGGATGTTCCCGATCACCTTGAGCCGCGCGGGGTCGGCCGAGATCCGCTCCAGCGGCACCTCCAGCACGTCCTCGTTCAGCACCTCGACCGACGGGTCGCCCGCGAACTCCTCGCGCAGCCGCGCGGCCAGGTCGTTGTCGAGCTCCACCAGCACCAGCCGGCGCACGCGCCCGGCCAGGTGCCGGGTGAGCGCGCCCACCCCGGGGCCGATCTCCAGCACCTCGTCGTCCGGGTGCGGATCGAGCGCGGATACGATCTTCCGCTGGAGGTTGGGGTCGATCAGGAAGTTCTGCCCCAGCGCGCGCTTGGCGCGGGGGAGGTCGTCCGGGTAGGGGAGCTGGCGGGGAGCCACCGGTCAGAAGCGCACGAGCAGCGCGGTGCGGTCGTCCGGAGGCACGCTCCCGGCCTCGCCCACGCGGTCGAAGAGCCGCCGCACGATCTCGTCCGCCGGCTGGGCGCGCTGCCGCGCCACCTCGTCCACCAGCACCCGTTCCCCCTCCACCTCGCCCCGGTCCAGCGCGTCGGAGAGCCCGTCGGTGAAGAGGAAGAGGAGGTCGCGCCCGCGCTCCCAGGGCGCCGTGGCCTCGCCGTAGGTGGAGCGGTCGATGATGCCGAAGGGCGGGTCGGTGACGGCCAGGCGCTGCGGCTCTCCCTCGGCGGGAACGCGCCAGGCGTGCGAGTGCCCCGCATTGGCGTAGGCGATGGTCCCCTCGGCGGGGTCGATCACGCCGTAGAAGAGCGTCAGGTACATCTCCGTGGTCTCCAGCTCGTCGATCAGCGCCAGGTGCGTGCGGCGCAGCACCTCGGCGGGCGGATCGCCCTCGCTGGCGTGGATCGCCACGGCCGACATGGTGAGCGCCATGATCAGCGCCGAGCCGAAGCCGTGGCTGCTCACGTCGCCGATCAGCACCCCCAGCCGGCTGCCGGGAAGGCGGAAGAGGTGGTAGAAGTCGCCGCCCACGCTCTCGGCGGGCACGCATCGCGCCGCCACCTCGGCGTACCCCGCGAACTGCTCCAGCGGCGGGAGGAGCTTGAGCTGCAGGTCGTGCGCGAGCTCCATCTCCCGCACCAGCCGCTCCTGCCGCAGCGACTCCTCGATCAGCCGGCTGTTCTCCACCGCCGCGCCCACCTGGCTGGCGATGGCCGAGAGGAGCTTGAGGTCGCCCGCGTTGAAGCCGCCCGCGCGCCCGCTGAGGTTGATCACCCCCACCCGCCGCGCCTCGCCCTCGGGCGGGGTGTAGCTCACGGGAACGGAGAGGAAGGCCCCCTGCTGCGCCTCCACCCCGCCTCCGCAGTCGCCGCGGGCGTACGCCTCGCCGGGGGCCAGGAGCACGGGACGCCCCTCGCGGAAGACGGCGGCGGTCACCGAGCAGGGGTCGCCCTCGGGGATGGGGCCGCTGTGCCCGTCGCCCCCCTCGACGGCGGTGAGCACGAGCTGGCCGGCCTCGGCGTCGTGCACCCAGAGGGCGGCGCGGCTGGCGCCCAGGATGCTGGCCACCTCGGTGATGATGGTGCCCGCCGCCTGCTCCAGCGAGATGATGGAGCCCAGCGTCTCGCTGATGGAGTAGAGGAGGTTGATCTCCTCGTAGCGCTCGGAGATCTCGCGGCTGAAGGAGCGGATCTCGTCGTCATGGCGCGTAACGCGCGCCAGGGTGCTCGCGAGGAAGCGCGCGGCGCCGGCCGCCACCTCGGGCGCCGCCCCGGGGAGCTCCAGCCGGTACGGCGTTCCCGGCACCTCGGCGGCGCAGCCGGAGGGCGCCGTGGCCGGCGCCGCGTCGCCCAGCACCGCGCGCCAGCCGTCGCCGGCGCGCGCCCAGACGGCCACGCCGTCGCCGAAGGCGCGGCGCAGGTCGTCGAAGACGTCGCGGGCGGGGCGGGCGAGCGCCGGGGGAGCGGCGGCGGCTGCCATGATGGGAGGGGGGCTAGGAGGCCCGGGAGAGCGGCTCGGCGCGGTAGAGCACCAGGCGCACGCAGTTGCCGCACCCGGCGTAGTCCACCTCGTCCATGAGCTCGCGGATCAGGAAGATGCCGCGCCCGCCGGTCCGCTCGAGGTTCTCGGGAAGGGTGGGGTCGTCCACGCTCAGGGGGTCGAAGCCGTGCCCCTCGTCGCGCACCACCACCGCCACCTGCTCGGGGGCCAGGTCCACCTCCACCCGCACGCGCTTGGCGGGGTCGCGGTGGTTGCCGTAGATCATGGCGTTGGCCAGCGCCTCGCTCACCCCCACGCGGAAGTTGAGGGTGAGGCGCGAGCCCTCGTAGCCGTAGTCGCGGAGCCGGCCGGCCAGGTAGGTGATGGCCTTGTCGATGAGCCCCAGGTCGGTGGGGAGCTCCAGGGTGAAGCGGGTCCCGTCGCGGCCCACGTAGCCGCGGTCGTGCGGGCTCATGCGGCCGCACCCCCGCAAGCGAACGGGGCGCGGCCGGCGCGCGATGGGCGCGCGGGGCGCGCCCCGGGAACGGACACGGCTCGGCTCAGAAGGCGGCCAGCGCCGCGTCGCGCGAGTCGGCGATGTTGAAGAGCGTGTCGAGCTTGGTGAGCTCGAAGAGGGTGCGCAGGTCCTCGTTGAGGTTGGCCAGGCGCAGCTCGCCGCCCTGCTCGCGGATCTTCTTCGACAGGCTCACCAGCACCCCGAGCCCCGACGAGTCGATGTAGCCGGTGTTGGTGAAGTCGATCAGGAACTTCCGCTCGCCGCCCTCGAGCTCGTCGATCACCTTCTGCTTCAGCTCCTGGCGGTTCCCCACGATGAGCTGCCCGTCCACGTCCACCACCGTCACACCGTTCTGCTTGCTCGTTCGGAAGCTCATGGCTCCTCTGGTCCGTTCACGAGGTTGACGTAAACACTCCGCCGGTCGGGCCGCCGCAGGGGCAACAAGCGCGCCATCCAGCGCCCCACGCGCGCCGCTCGCCTGCGAAGCTATGCGGGCACGCGCGCCAGCGCAAACCTGCCGTCGTTCCCTACGCGCCGCCGAGCCGCCCGCAGCTCCCGCGAATCGCCCGCGCCTCGGGCGATCCGGGGGCGGGCGCCTCCCACGCCGAGGGCACGCCCCCGGCCCCCGCGAGCGGGGCGCCCGCGACGGAGCGGTCGGCGAACGCGGGGGTGGTGCGCAGCACGCGCACCCGCGGAGCGCGGCAGTCGAGCTCCATCTCGCGCACGGCGGCGTTGTACATCATCCCGTTCGCCAGCCGCCGCGTGAACATCCAGTCCTCGCGGACGCGGATGCGGTAGCGGCCGGGGCCCACGCGGCGCGCGCCCGCCGAGTCCAGACGGGTGAGCACGCGCGCGTCGCTGTAGACGCGGGTCCAGTCGCCCCGCAGGAGCGGGTCGCGCCGCAGCGTGCCGGCCTCGACGCTGTCGCGCCGCGCGCGCTCCAGGTCGGAGCGGCGCTCCATCTCGGCGTGGTAGCCGGGGCCCCACCCGGTGATCCCGGCGGCGGGCTCGGGGCGCGCGCCGCGGCCGTCGGCGATCGAGGTGTAGAGCAGCGTGTCGCCGCGCGACCAGGCGGTGCTCTCCTCGTCGACGGTGGTGTGCGCGCCGAGCCCGCGGCGAAGCGAGTCGGTGGCGGCGCGATAGCGTGCGCGCGCCGCGGCCCGCGTCGCCGGCCAGCGCAGCTCCATCCCCACCAGGCCGCCGGCGGCGAGGGTCGCCACGGCCTCGCTCCCGCGCGGGCCGCCGAACACCTGGTCGCCGTCCTGGTCCACGCCGCGGAAGCGCCACCCCTGGGCCTCCAGCCGCGCGCGCACCTGCGCGGCGGGGGTGCCCCACGGGATTCGGGCGACGGTGAGCTGCGCCGCGGCCGGCGCGGCGGTGCCGAGCACGAAGACGGACAGGAGGATGGAGATGCGCACGGTGGGATGCGATGGTGGGATGGGAAAAGCCGATCAGCGGCTCTCTGTTCCTCTGTGTCTCTGCGTGAGATCCATTCACTCCGCCATGAGCGACGTCAGGCAGGCGGTATTGACGATATCGTCCACGCTGGCGCCGCGGGAGAGGTCGTTGCACGGGCGCGCGAGCCCCTGCAGCAGCGGCCCGATCGCTTCCGCGTGGGCCAGGCGCTGCGTCAGCTTATAGGCGATGTTCCCCGCGTCCAGGTCCGGGAAGACGAGCACGTTCGCGCGCCCCGCCACGGGCGATCCCGGCGCCTTGGACGCGCCGATGGACTCGATCAGCGCCGCGTCCACCTGCAGCTCGCCGTCCACCGCGACGTGCGGCGCCTTCTCGCGGAAGAGGGCGAGCGCGGCCCGCACCTTGTCGATGGACGGCCCCTGCGCGCTCCCCGCGGTGGAGTAGCTGAGGAAGGCCACGCGCGGCTCGTCGCCCACGATGCGCGGGCGCGCCTCGGCGGCGGCGAAGGCGATGTCGGCGAGCTGCTCGGCGGTGGGATCGGGGATCACCGCGCCGTCGGTGAAGGTGAGCACCTCCGTCTTGCCGGAGCGGAAGGGGGGGACCACCATGTAGAACGAGGAGGATACGGTGCGGATCCCCGCGGCGGGGCCGACGCCGTAAATGGCGGCGCGGATCACGTCGCCCGTCGTGTTCGCGGCGCCGGCCACGGAGCCGTCGGCATGCCCAGCGCCCACCATCAGCGCGCCGAAGACGAGGGGCTCGGCGGACTGGCGGAGCGCGTCCTCCTGGCTGCACCCCCTGGCGCGGCGGCGCTGCCAGTAGCGGTCGGCCAGCTCCGCGCGGCGCGGGTCCGTGGCGGGGTCGACCACCTCGACGGAGGTCGCGCCGAGCGCGTCCAGGTCGGCGCGCGTCAGCTCCCCGCCGATCACCGCGGGGACGGCGAGCCCCTCGGCGGCGACGCGGGCGGCGGCCTCCAGGGTGCGCGCGTCGTGCCCCTCGGGAAAGACGAGGCGGCGCGGGCGCTCGCGCGCGCGCCGCCGGATGCTCTCCAGGAAATCCATCGACGATCGGTTCGGCTGGAGCCGGTCAGGTCCTGGCGCTCGGCTTCGCGCCGCCGACCTTCTCCAGAACGCGGTGCAGCACCGCGGGGGAGAGGAAGGGCGCCACGTGCCCGCCCAGCGAGGCGATCTGCCGCACCAGCGTGGCCGATACGAAGGCGTGCGCCGGGTCGGGCGCCAGGAACACCGTCTCCAGCTCGGCCAGCAGCGAGCGGTTCATCATCGCCATCTGCTGCTCGTACTCGAAGTCCTTCACCGAGCGCACGCCGCGGATCACCAGCCGCGCGCCGCGCTTGCGGGCGAAGTCCACCAGCAGCCCCTGGAACTCGGCGGCCTCCACCCGCGGCTCGTCGGCGAAGGCCTCGCCGATCAGCGCCACGCGCTCGTCGATGGTGAACATCCCCTGCCGCGGCTGCTGCGGCGAGTGCGCCACCGCCACGATCACCCGCTCCGAGAAGGCCAGCGCGCGGCGGATGATGTCTTCGTGGCCGCGGGTCACGGGGTCGAACGAGCCGGGGCAGATGGCGACGGGCGATTTCATTCGGGTGCGGTGATGAAGGTGAGGTACGTGTCGCCGTAGCGCTTCGTGCGCGCGCCGGCGAATTCGGGGAGCACGTCGTCCTTCCCGTGCTCGATGCAGAGCAGCGCCGCGAAGGGCACCGCGGCGAAGGCGTCGGCCAGCTCGCGCGCCAACCCCTTCGCGTAGGGCGGGTCGGCGAAGGCCACGTCGAACGCGCCCGCGGCCAGCCCGCGGGCGTACTTCAGCGCGTCGCCCTTCACCACCGTCGCCGTATCCTTCGCGTCGAGCGCGTCGAGGTTGGCGCGCAGGGCGGCCAGCGCCTTCGCGTCCTGCTCCACGAAGGTGGCGGAGGCGGCACCGCGGGAGAGCGCCTCCAGCCCCAGCGCGCCGGAGCCGGCGAAGAGGTCGAGCACGCGTGCGCCGGGGAGGTGCGGACCCACCGTGCTCATCCACGCCTCGCGGACGCGGTCGGTGGTCGGCCGCGTTCCCCGCCCCGGCGGCGCCTGGATGCGGCGCCCTCCCCACTCCCCCGCCACGATGCGCATGGCGACAAACTAAGCCACGCGCCTTCGCCCCGCTAACTGCCGTCTCACACAGAGACGCGGAGGAGGCGCGGTGCCCCCCCGCGCCTCCGCGCCTCCGGGTTAGACGGGTTTTCAGTGTTTCGGATTCGCGTCAGCGCGGGCAGGCGAGGATGCGATCTCCAAGACCCGGCGAAGCCCGCACCACGCGGCACGCGCCGCCGTCGCACGCAACGTCGTACTCGTCATCGGAGCTCATGGTCGTAATCGACGGGATCAGGTGCTCCATCGCCGTGATCCGGTACCGCCCGTCGGCGAACTGCCTCGGCTCCAGCAGGGAGATGACGGGATCAGTCGAGCATCGATAGCGATCGTCCATCCGTTCGAACCCTCGCGCGCGAAGCTCCGCCGCGGTGATGCCGCGCGGCAGGTTCGCGGTGTCGACGAAGACGCGCTGCGAACCGAGCCGACCCCGGATCCGCGCGGCCACCGAGTCGAGAACGGCCAGGTACGCGCCGGCGGGCGGGTGGATCGGGCCGTCGAGCTCCTGCGGCCCGGGGAGCAGCGTCACGGAGATCCTGTCCGCCGGGAGGGCCGGCTCGGCCGCCAGCTTCTGCCGGATGGCCGCGAGCACCCCGTCGTTCTGCGCCTGGATGACGATCCGGTCGCGGTCGACGCCGATGCCGCCCCGCGGCCACAGCGGCAGCGGCGGCTCGCGCAGGAGCGAAGCGATGCGGTTCTGGAGCTCGCGCATCTCGCGCCACGTGGAGCGAGACGCTTCGACGCGGAGGTTCGCGACACAGCCTCCGCCCCGCTCCAGGGCCGGCCGAAGCACCGCTCGCGCGCGCTCCCCGTCACGCTCAGGATGCGTGAGGTACACGCTCATCTCGCAGGTCGTCGTGTGAGACAGCCCCGCGAACCCGGGTATGGAGTCGGACAGGCGTTCGTAGTCGAAGTAGCCGAGGCGCAGCTGCTTCGCGAGCGACCACTCCGCGGGAGACGACGGGGCGGCCCCCCCGCCCGTGGAGGGGACGGCGCGCGGACGATGGGTGCACCCGACGAGCAGCGCGGCGACGAGGATGCGCCGCGTCATCGCCACGGCGTCAAAGGCTTTCTTCTTCATGGTGAGTCACCTCGCGTGGCGAGAAGATCTGCAGCGGCGGGTAGCCGAGCTCCGCATTGACCGCGGAGAAGAGCCAGGTCCTTACCGCTCACGCGACTTCTCGTAGATCGCGATGTACTGGTCGGGCGTGGTGCTGGCGACGGCCTCGCCGACGGCGTCGAGCGCCAGGTCGTCGGGGGTGCGGAAGCGGACGCAGGACTTGCCCATGTCGAGTTTCTTCCCCGCTTTCGCGAACGCCTCCTTGAACCGGCGCGCCTGCTCGCCTTCGCCGTAGACGCCCATCAGGTAAACGGCGCAGTAGTTCTTCTGCGAGCCGAGGGCGGCGTACGTCAGCGGCTGCTTGTTGTACGTCCTGGGGTAGCGCGACAGCGGGATCTCGTAGCTGATCAATCCCCAGTTCATCCGCTCCTCGTACCCGTCCGGCAGGTTGCGAAGCACCACGTCGCGCACCTCGCTGATCGCGGCGCGGCGGTCCTCGGGGAGCTCGGCGAGGTACTCCTCGACCGTCGCGGCACTGCTCTTCGCCATGAGACGTCTCCGTTGATGCGAGTCACGGGTGAGAGGTCGAGACAATCGGAAATCCACCGGGAGCCGGGTGGGCTGCTGTGACGCCGTGGCGCGCGCCGCTGCTCGTGTCGCACCTGGAGGAGCCGCGAGCGAAGCGAGCCTCCGTCCCTCCCCCAGGCTGTTTGGGGGAGGGACCGGCGCGTAGCGCCAGGGAGAGGGCCCACCGCGGCCGGCGCGCGCACCGGGAGTCAGCCGTTCAGCCGCCCGCTCGCGTAGCCTCACCCATCTACCACCCCCTGTACCGCATGCGGCGCAGGATCTCGCGACGGTACTCGCCAGTGGTGGCGGGGGTGCGGCGGCGCGGGTTGGGGAGGAGCGCCGCGAGCGCGGCGGACTGCGAGCGGGTGAGGCGGCCCGCGCCGACGTCGTAGTAGTGCCGCGCCGCCGCGTCCACGCCGTAGATCCCGTCGCCCCACTCCACCTCGCCCAGGTACAGCTCCAGGATGCGGCGCTTCCCCAGGATCAGCTCCGCCGCCGGGGTGAGCGTCAGGTCGTACACCTTTCGCACCGGGTTCCGGCAGGCGCAGCCGAACAGGTTCTTCATCAGCTGCTGCGTGAGGGTCGACGCGCCCCGCATCCGCCCGCCGCCCACCGCGCGCTCGCCGGCGGAGCGCATCTCCTCGAAGTCGAAGCCGCGGTGCGTCCAGAAGCGCCCGTCCTCGGCCGCCACGACGGCGCGCCCCACGTGCTCGGGCATCGCGGCGAGCCGCACGTGATGGCGCACGGGCGAGTAGTCGCGTCCGGCGACGGTCGCCTCCAGCCGCCGCTGGAGCTGCACCCCCGTGACCGGCGGCGCCACGAAGCGGTACACCACGAGCAGCGCCAGGCAGAAGACGTAGTATGCGACGAACGCCTTCAATCCCCATCCCACGATGCGGCGCAGCCATCCCCGTTTCGGCCGGTGCTCCGCGGGATCGACGGTCGGCTCGGCGTCGCCGGGAAAGAAGGGGAGCGTGTGGTCGGCGATGGGATCGCGCGTGGGAGAGGCGGTGCGGCGCATGAAAGGGGAAGGCGGGGGATGGGGTTCTCTCCGTGCCTCTGCGTCTCGGCGTGAGACGCAGGTCGCAGGTTACTCCTCCGACGGACGCAGGTCCACGATCTTGGCCTGGAGCGAGGTGCGGCCGTTCCAGTGGTTCTCCTCCAGCCGGAAGGCCACGTCCAGCGGCCCGCCCATCACCCACGGCTCCGCGCCCAGCCCCGCCAGGTTGAAGCCGATCGCCTCCATCGTGCTGCCGTGCGAGGCGAGGGTGAGCTTCAGGTGTCGCTCCGCCGCCACCCGCGGCGGGGCCGCCGCGTACACGCCGCGCGCCGCGAACACCGGCGTGGGGTTGCCGGGGCCGAAGGGGCCGGCGTGGCGCAGCATCCGCGCGAGCGCGTCGTCGGCGTGGCGGAGCTCCACCTCCAGGTCGATGCGCACTTCGGGAACGAGCTGCTCGGGGCTCAGCGCGGCGTGTGCGTGCGCGTCGAAGGCCTCGCGGAAGTCGTCCACGCGCTCGGGGCGGATGGAGCACCCCGCCGCCATCCGGTGCCCCCCGAACCTCGTCAGGTGCCCGGAGCAGGCGCGCATTGCCTCGTACAGGTTGAAGCCGGGGATCGAGCGCGCGCTCCCCTTCCCGTCCTCGCGCCCGGCGAGCGCGACTAGCACCGTGGGGCGATGGATGCGCTCCACCACGCGCGACGCCACGATCCCGATCACCCCCGGGTGCCATCCCTCCTCCGCCAGCACGATCCCCCGGTGACGGTCGGGGTCGAACCAGCGCTCCAGCGCGTCCATCGCCTGGCGCAGGGTGTCGGCGTCCACCGCCTGGCGCGCGCGGTTCTCCATCTCCAGCGACCGGGCGATGGCCTCGGCCTCGCGCGCGTCGTCGGTGAGGAGCAGGCGCACGCCGTCGAGCGCCTCGCCCATCCGCCCCACCGCGTTGATGCGCGGCGCCAGCACGTAGCCCACCTGCGCGGCGGAGATCTCGCCCTTCCCCGCGAGCCCCGTCGTCCACAGCAGCGCGCGCAGCCCCGGGTTGGGCGTCTGCGGGAGCACGCGCAGCCCCCAGCGCACCAGCGCCCGGTTCTCGCCGGTGAGCGGCGCCAGGTCGGCCACGGTGGCGACCGCCACCAGGTCCAGGAACGCCTGCAGCCGCTCCACGGGAAAGCCCACCGCCTCGGCCACCGCGCAGCATACCTTCCACGCCACGCCGACGCCGGCCAGCGACTTGTCGGGATAGGGGCAGTCGGCGCGGTTGGGATCCACCACCGCCACGCAGTCGGGGAGGGTGGGCCCCGGCGTGTGGTGGTCGGTGACGATCACCTCGATCCCCAGCGAGCAGGCGCGCCGCACCGCCTCGTGGGCCACCACGCCGCAGTCGCCGGTGAGGATGAGGGTGGCGCCGATCGCCTGCGCCGCGCGGATCCCCGCCTCGGAGAGGTCGTAGCCGTCCTGCAGTCGATGAGGGACGAAAGGGTGCGCCTTCGCGCCCATCATCTTCAGCGAGCGGACGAAGACGGCGGTGGAGCAGATCCCGTCCACGTCGTAGTCGCCGTGAACGAGGATCGTCTCGTTCCCCCGGATGGCGCGTACGATGCGCTCCACCGCGTCGGCCATCCCCGCCATCAGGAGCGGGGGATGGATCTGCCCCGGGTGCGGGCGGAGGAACTCGCGCACCGCCGCCGGCTCGCCGAAGCCGCGGACCACCAGCAGCCGGCTGAGCGCGGGCGGCAGCCGCAGCTCCCGGGAGATGCGTTCTACGCGGGCTTCGTCGGGATGAGCGGGAAAGACCCAGCGGCGGGCGGTGGCGGTGAGCATGGTGAAAGCTACCCACGACCAGCGCCTCGGGAAAGCGTCTTCGGCGTCTCCGCGGCGGCCTCTTCGTGTCGTCTCTCCGTGCCTCTGCGTCTCTGTGTGAAATGCAGTTGCCCGACTGTGCCGGCGAAACAGATGGCCACCCACGAGTGTTGATTTTGGACCGCCGCACGCTAGATTGAGCGGCGCAGGACCCTCCGCTCCGGCAGTCTCCCCGAATGTCTCCCTCGACGCAGATGAAGGCTCTCCGACGCGTCCGGCCCCTGGCGCTGGCAACGGCGTGCATCCTCGCGGCCCCCGGCGGTTCGCAGGCCCAGGGCCCCCGCCCCGCGCAGGTGCTCCCGCTCCTTCCCGCAGTGCACGCCCGGCCCCCCGCATCGCGCGTCGCCGCGCCCGCGCGGCCGGCGGGCACCACGGGGCCGGTGGTGCGGCGCCCGGCCGTGGCCCCGGCGCTCAACCCCGCCTCGCCGCTGGACGAGACCAAGCTGGCGCCGAACGGCGAGACGGCCGCGCAGATCACGCGGGAGGCGACGAACGGCGGGCGCCAGCTCTACCCCATCGGACCCGGCCACAAGGGGCCCTCGGTGCTGCGGGTGCAGGTGCTGCTGGACCGCGCGCTCTTCTCGCCGGGGATGATCGACGGGAGCTGGGGGAAGAACACCTCCGTGGCCGTCTACTGGTTCCAGGCGCGCGAGGGGCTCACGCCCACCGGCGTGGTCGACAGCGCCACCTTCGCGCGGCTGCAGGCGGTGGCCGGACGCCCCGCGGAGTACGTGGTGCGCCGCACCCTCACCGCCGCCGACGTGCGCGGGCCCTTCATCGAGATGCCGTCGAGCATCTACCGGCAGGCGGAGCTGGACTGCTCCTGCTACGAGTCGCTGGCCGAGAAGCTCACCGAGACCTTCCACCTGCGGATGGAGCTCCTGCGCCAGCTCAACCCGCGGGTGGCGCTCAACTCGCTGAAGGCGGGCGATGCCATCAACCTCCCCAACGTCCGCGACCCCGACGCGCCGCCGCGGGGGGTGGTGGAGACGCTGGTGGTCTCAGGGCCCGACCACTACCTGCAGGCGCTCGACGCCTCGGGGCGCATCCTCTACCAGTTCCCGACCACGGTGGGCGGGTCGTACGATCCGTCGCCCGAGGGGAACTTCCACGTGCTGCTGATCACCGAGAACCCCTGGTGGCACTACCAGCCGGCGATCCTGCACCACGGGCATGAGGACGCGCCCGAGGCCCACATCCCCCCCGGCCCCAACAGCGCGGTGGGGAAGGTGTGGATGACGCTCTCGGCCGAGCACTACGGCATCCACGGCACCAAGAGCCCCGAGACCATCGGCTACGCGGTCTCGGCCGGGTGCGTGCGGCTGGCCAACTGGGACGCGCTCTACCTGGCGCGGCGCCTCACCCGCGGCACGCCGGTGGTCTTCAAGGGCACGCGCACGCCCACGCCGTCGCGCACCGTGAACCGTACGCCCGCGGCACCCGCCGGGCCGCGCCGTCCCCCCGTGGCCGGCGTGCGCGTGGACAGCTCGCGCCTGAAGCCGGACTCGGCGCGCCGCGACACCACGCGCGCCCCGGCGGACTCGGCGCGGGCGCCGGCTCCGACGCAGGCTCCGGCGCCCGCGCGCACGGACAGCGCGGCGCCCGCGCCAGCCCCGGCTCCTCCTCCGGCCCCCGCGCCCACGCCGCCCCCGGCGAAGCCCGACAGCGCGGCGAGGCCGTAGGCGCCGCATCGAATCGCGTCACCCGGAAACACGAAGCCGCGGAGAGAGTTGGCCACTCTCTCCGCGGCTTTTGTTTGCGGCCCGAATCCTGCCCTCGTCCGGCGCACTTGCACATGGTTCGTCCAATGGACAACGGGGCTGAGGGCGATGAAGACGATTCGATACATGGCGCTGGCGGGGGTGCTCCTCGCCGCGGGGTGCACGAAGGACGAGGAAAAGCCCGCCGCGCCGCCGCCGGCGCAGCGCGGCACCGCCGAGGCGGCGCGCCCGAACGGCGCCGACCTGCAGTACAGCAACGCGCCCGACCCCACGCCGCAGCAGATCGAGCAGGGCCGCTTCGCCACCGACTGGACCGAGGTGGTGAAGCTCGACACCACGGGCGGCGGCGCGCCCGTGCGCAACCCGGAGAAGTTCGAGCAGATCACGGCGCAGCGGGTGAACGACGGGCCGATGTTCCTCCCCCTCTCGGGCGACGTGTCGGGGCCGTCGGTGCTGCGCGTGCAGATGCTGCTGGACCGCGCCTTCTTCTCTCCCGGCGAGATGGACGGGTATTACGGGAAGAACACCGCCAAGGCCGTGTACTTCTTCCAGCAGGCGCACGGGCTGCGCGGCACCGCGCGGGTCGACAGCGCCACCTTCTCCGCGCTGGCGCGCGCGGCCGGGGCGCCGGAGAACCTGGTGCGGCCGTACCGGCTCACCGCCGAGGACGTGAAGGGGCCCTTCATCACCATCCCCGACGAGATCCAGGCGCAGGCCAAGCTCCCCTGCTCCTGCTACAACAACCTCACCGAGAAGCTGGGCGAGCTCTTCCACGTCGCCCCCGACCTGCTGAAGAAGCTGAACCCGGGGGTGAACCTGGACGCGCTGCAGGCGGGGCAGTCGATCAACGCGCCGCTGGTGCGCGACTCCGCCGCGCAGGCGCCGGGCCAGGTGGCCGAGATCGTGGTGTCGGGGCGCGGGAGCTACGTGCAGGCGAAGGACGCGTCGGGGCGCATCCTCTACCACTTCCCCAGCACCCTGGGCGCCACCTACGATCCCTCGCCGAGCGGGCAGTTTCGGGTGACCAGCATCACGCAGGACCCGAAGTGGCATTACCAGCCGGAGCTGATCGCCACCGCGCCCGACACGGCGCACGAGGCGATGGTGCCGGGCGGGCCGAACAACCGGGTGGGGGCGGTGTGGATGGCGCTCTCGGCGCCGCACTACGGGATCCACGGCACCAACAAGCCCGAGACGATCGGCTACGCCACCTCGTCGGGGTGCGTGCGGCTCACCAACTGGGACGCGAAGTTCCTCTCGCACCGCATCCGCGCCGGCGTGCCGGTGCACTTCGCCGACATCCAGGGGCGCAGCGGCGGCCAGTCGTACGGCGACCAGGGGGTGACCGGGGGCGGCGGCGCGAAGTCGCGCGAGGGCGCCGGAGCGACGGCCGACAGCGCCGCCTCCGCCGCCTCGCAGGAGCCGACGGGCGGCGCGCACGGCACGCGCGGCGGCCGCACCCGCGGCGACTCGACGAAGACGCGCTGACGGCATCTGACCTACTCGGGCGCCACGACGCGGTTGCGGCCGGCGCGCTTCGCCTGGTAGAGGCGCGCGTCGGCGGCGGCGAGGAGCGCGGCCGGGTCGGCCGCCTCGCCGTTGCCCGCCACGCCCAGGCTCAGCGTCACTGCCAGCCCGGGGGCGACCGCGGACCAGTCGTGCGCCTCGACCGCGGCGCGGAGCTGCTCGCAGAGGCCCGCGGCGCGCTCCGGCGGCGTCTCCACCAGCAGCAGCACGAACTCCTCGCCGCCCCATCTCCCCGCGACGTCCACCGCCCGCGTCCGCCCGCGCAGGATCTCGCCGACGCGGCGCAGCACCTCGTCGCCCAC
>Ga0070685_10000961_pt1 | contig 15480 bp, 12 predicted proteins | sample KBSS13LmetaG_FD_65651 | JGI IMG/M metagenome (GOLD analysis project Ga0070685, IMG submission 65651) | Switchgrass rhizosphere microbial communities from Kellogg Biological Station, Michigan, USA - KBS S1-3L metaG | ecosystem: Host-associated > Plants > Roots > Rhizosphere ...
TTGACCGCGACGAACTCGCCGCCGATCTGTTCGACGTAGCCGCGATGAAACGAGTGCACGCCGCAATGTCGACAGAACAGGTTGTGCGTGCTGTCGGTGCCGAAGGTGTAATCGACCAGTGCATCTTCGCCGCTGATCACGCGGAAGGTTTTCAAATCGGCGCGCGCACTCCAGAAACGCAGCTTGCGGCAGATCGAGCAATTGCAGCGGCCGGTACCGTTGGAAAGATCCAGATCGGCTTCGTAGCGAACGGCGCCACAGTGGCAGCTGCCATGGTAAGTGCGGCTCATGCGCGCGCTCCTCGCAGCGGAGCGGGCGTCGCCGGCATGCGCTCGCCATCGACTTGTCGATCGAGCTTCGCCTTCTTGCCGTTCGGCGGCGGCGGCGTGCTTGCCGGCAAACGGTATTGCCCATCCATCAACAGGCCGCGCAGATACAGCGGGCGATACGCCATCAGAATCTTGCCCATGCAAAAAGCCATCAGGTGCTCCTCCTTGCGTTGTGGTCAGGCCGCCACGGCAGCGGCGGCGTCGCCCGCGCACCACGGCGGCGGCAGGGCGTGCTTGAACAAGCGGAACCAGTGTTCGCGATCGCTGGGGTTGTACAGATCGAGCGTGCGGATCACCTCGCGGGCGAACTCCACGCTGCCCAGCTGGCTGGCGGTGATCACTCCGCCATCGCTCACCGCCAGCACGTTGGCGTCGTATTGATCGGCGCCGGCATACGCCGGCACATGCGTGCCGATGTGACCGGGCCAGCTGCCGGTATGACGGCAGGCATCCAGCAGCCCGGCCCGAGCCAGCACCAACACAGCGCTATCGATGGCGGCGACCGGCGCACCAGCCGCATGCAGGCGCCGCACCGCGTCCACCGCCTCGTCGCCGTGGCCGTGCTCCCACAGATAGCCGCCGGGAACGATCAGCAGCGCCGCGCGCTTGAGGTCGAGTTGATCCAGGGTCAGTTCGGGCACCACCCGCAGCCCGGCCATGGACAGCACCGGCTGCATCGAAAACCCCACCGTCTTCATCTGCCAATCGCCCGGACGGCGGATCTCGCACAGCGCTTGCGCCGCATGCCAGTCCGCGTAACCGTCGAATGCCAGGAAATACACCGTATCGCGCATGAGAATCCCTCCTTCTGACGGAGGCCAGTGTGCAGACCCCCTGCTGCCAACGTGTTGTCAGCAGGCGATGGGCGAAACATGCCCACTGTGGGAGCGCCCTTGGGCGCGACAGGCGCTCGAGCGCCTCGCTAGAACCGATGGTCGAGATAGCGCTCATGCGCCTGTCGCGCCCAAGGGCCCTCCCACAGGGAGTGACCGCGACCATCGGGTGGTTTGTCCGAAAAGGTTTTCAGATCGCGCAGATGAACCGACTGGTCATACTTTGAGCTGACAAGGGTCGGCATCTACCGGGACAATAGGCCTACCTTTTTCCGCGGGTTCGCCATGAAGTCCATCTCGCTCATCCAGTTCCTGATCGAGGAACGTCGCGCCGGCCGCATGAATGCCGAGCTTTCCCTGCTGATCGAAGTGGTCGCCCGCGCCTGCAAGCGCATCGCGGTGGCCACCAACAAGGGTGCCCTCGGTGGCGTGCTGGGCGAAGCGGGCACCGGCAACATCCAGGGCGAGGCGCAGAAGAAGCTCGACGTGATTTCCAACGAGATCCTGCTCGAAGCCAATGCCTGGGGCGGCCAGCTGGCGGCATGCGCGTCGGAGGAAATGGAACATCCGCAGCCGATTCCCGACATGTATCCGAAGGGCCATCACCTGCTGCTGTTCGATCCCCTCGATGGCAGCTCCAACATCGACGTGAACATTTCGGTCGGCACCATCTTCTCGGTACTGCGCTGCCCCGACGGCATCAGCGAACCCAAGGCCGAGCACTTTCTGCAGCAAGGCACCACCCAATTGGCCGCCGGCTACGTGGTGTACGGACCGGCCACCGTGCTGGTGCTGACCTTTGGTCACGGCACGCACGAATTCACTCTGGATCGCGAAGTGGGCAGCTTCGTGCTCAGCCGCCGCAACATCCGCATTCCGGAAGAGACCGCCGAGTTCGCCATCAACATGTCCAACCAGCGCCACTGGGAAGCGCCGATGCAGCGCTACATCGGCGAGCTGCTGGCCGGTAATGACGGTCCCCGCGGCAAGGATTTCAACATGCGCTGGGTCGCTTCGATGGTGGCCGACGTGCATCGCATCATCACCCGCGGCGGCGTGTTCTTCTATCCGCTCGACGCCAAGATCAAGTCCAAGGGCGGCAAGCTGCGCCTGATGTACGAAGCCAACCCGATGGCCTTCATCGTGGAACAGGCCGGCGGCGCCGCCACCACCGGCCGCGACCGCATCCTCGACCTGCAACCCACCGGCCTGCATCAGCGCGTACCGGTATTCCTCGGCTCCAAGAAGGAAGTGGAAGTGGCGACGCACTATCACGTGGAGGCGGACGCGGCCGGATGATTCCTAAGCTCGTCATCCCGGCCCGCGCCGCGATGACGAGCCGTTAGCTGACCGTTGCCCAACGCGCGCCGCAGCCGGCCATCCTGCTGCCCTTGCCCGGTCGTACACTCGCTCGCCAGTTACCGGCCCGCTGATGGATCAGTGGGCCGGCCATTCCTCTTCGAGCCGCCTGCGCCCATCGACATGACGTCCCTCCGCCGTTCCACGTTTCGACCTCTGCTGCCTGTGCTTGGCAGTCTGCTGTTGTGCGCCTGTTTCGGAAGCACCAAGCCCACGCCGCCGCCCTCACCGCTGGTGCCGCCGCCGGTGGTGAAGCTGCGCATCGGCCTGGCGCTCGGCGGTGGAGCGGCGAAGGGTTTCGCGCATATCGGCGTGATCAAGATGCTGGAGGCCAACGGCATTCGTCCCGATGTGGTGGCCGGCACCAGTGCAGGCAGCGTGGTGGGCGCGCTGTACGCCAGCGGCATGGACCCGTTCCAGCTACAGGAGACCGCCATCTCGCTCGACCAGGCCAGCATTCGCGATGTGCGGCTGTTTTCCGGCGGCGTCGTGCAGGGGCAGAAGCTGCAGGATTACGTCAACCAGCAGGTGAAGAATCGCCCGCTGGATAAGCTCAACGTACCGTTCGCCGTGGTCGCCACGCAGCTGGAAACGGGGCAGCGCACAATGTTCGTGCGCGGCAATACCGGTCAGGCGGTACGCGCGTCGAGCAGCGTGCCGGGCGTATTCGAGCCGGTGGAAATCAACGGCAAGCACTACGTGGATGGCGGCGTGGTCAGTCCGGTGCCGGTGGATGCCGCGCGCCAGCTCGGCGCCGATGTGGTGATCGCGGTGGACATTTCCAGCAAGGCCAGCGGGGCCAATCCGCAGGGCATGCTCAATATTGTCGGGCAGTCGATCAGCATCATGGGACAGAAGCTCGGCGAGCAGGAGCTGGCGCGCGCGGACGTGGTGATTCGTCCGAACGTCAACCAAATCGGCGCGGCGGATTTCGAGCAGAAGGATCAGGCGATCCTGGCCGGCGAACGCGCGGCGCTGGCGGCGATGCCGGCGATCAAGGCCAAGATTGCCGCAGTGCAGGTGGCGCGCCAGCAGCAGGCGGCGATCGCGCACTAGACCATTAGTCACGGAGCGGTCTTATACCCAGGGCGTGCCGCGCCTGCTAGCGTAGGGCGTTCCCCGCGTCTCAGGTCATCTTATGCGACACCCCGCCCGTTTGCTGCTGCCCTTGCTGGCAGCGACCTTCGCCGCTTCCGTCCAGGCCGCCGGCGTCGATCCGCGTATCGACCAATTGCTGACCGAGCTGGGCAAGGTGCGTGCCATTTCCTCCGCCCAGCTGTCGCGCGACGGCAGCCAGCTGGCCTGGGTGGTGCGCACCGATGGCCGCGATGCGATCGAGCTGGCCAAGGCCGACGGCAGCAATGTTCATCGCATTGGCGGCGGCAAGAGCGGCGACTGCAACGAGAGCGATCCCACCTGGGCGCCCGACTCGCAGCATCTGGCCTTCCTTTCCAGCTGTGCCAGCGGTGGCAGGCAGAAAGATCTGCTGATCGTCGGCGCGCAGGCGCAAGATACGCCGCATCACATGGCCTCGCTGCCCGGCGTGGCGCAAGGCCTGAGCTGGTCGCCCGATGGCAAGTCGCTGGGCTTCCTCTACGTGCCCAACGGCACCCGCCGCGCCAGTGCGGTGTACGCGGCCAAACCCGCATCCGGCGAAATCGGCGTGGACGGGCTGGAAGTGCAGCGCGTGGCCAGCGTCGCCGCCGAAGGCGGTGCGGTGCGCCTGCTCACCTCGGCCGGCACGTATGCCTATGAATTTTCCTGGTCGCCCGATAGCGCGCGCATCGCCTTCACCGGCGCGCCACCGCCGGGCGACAACAACTGGTGGCTGGCCAAGCTGTACGTGCAGAACGCGCAGCCTGATGCGATCGCCTCGGTGGTGCTCGATCCGGCCTCCGTGAAGGGCTCGCTGCACGGTTTGCAGATGGCTTTGCCGCGCTGGTCGCCGGATGGCAAGCGGATCGTGTTCATCGGTGGCTTGATGAGCGACCAGGGCTCGACCGGCGGCGATCTGTATGCGGTGGCGGCGAGCGGCGGCGAACCGGTCAACATGACCGCCGGTACGCATGTGACGCCGGCCTGGTTCGCCTGGAACGGCGCGCAGAAGCTGGTGGTCTCGCAGGTCAGCAACGGGCAGAGCCAGGTCGCCGAGTACAGCCTCAGCGACAACACGGCCTCCTCCACGCGCGTGTTGTTCACCCTGCCCGCCGATATCGGCGATGGCACCGCGTCGATGGCGCTGTCGTTGTCCGCCGATCGTTCGCGCGTCGCTTTCACGCAGAGCTCCTACACCGCCGCGCCGGAAGTGCATGCCGGCGCCTTGAACGGCGAGGCGCCGCCTGCGGTGACCCACATCAATGCCGCGCTCAAGCCACGCTGGGGCAAGGCCGAATCGGTGGAATGGGATAGCGAAGGCCGCCGCGTGCAGGGTTGGCTGATCTATCCGGCCGACTACGATGCCAGCAAAAAGTATCCGATGATCGTGGCCGTGCACGGCGGCCCCTCCGGCGCGGTGATTCCGCGCTGGCCGCGCATGGGTTTTGCCGGCGAACCGTTCTCCGCGCTGGGCTATTTCGTCTTCATGCCCAACCCGCGCGGCAGCTTTGGCCAGGGCGAAGCGTACGTGCAGGCCAACCGCAAAGACTTCGGCCACGGCGATCTGCGCGACATCCTCGCCGGCGTCGACACCATCGAGAAAAAGCTGCCGGTCGACGACAAGCGTCTGGGCCTCACCGGCTGGAGCTACGGCGGCTTCATGAGCATGTTCATCCCCACCCAGACGCAGCGTTTCCGCGCAGTGGTGGCGGGCGCGGGCATCGCCAACTGGCAGAGCTATTACGGCCAGAACCTGATCGATCAGTGGATGATTCCGTTCTTCGGTTCTTCGGTGTACGACGACCCGCAGGTGTATGCGAAGAGTTCGCCGATCAACTTCATCAAGCAGAGCAAGTCGCCCACGTTGATCGTGGTGGGCGACCGCGACGCGGAATGCCCGGCGCCGCAATCGTTCGAGTACTGGCATGCGCTGCGTGCGCAAGGCGTGCCCACTTCGCTGGTGGTGTATCCGAACGAAGGGCATCACTTTGTCGATCCCGCCCATCAGCGCGACGTGCTGCAACGTGCGCTGATGTGGTTCGAGAAATACCTGCCGGCGTCGAAGTAACTCCCGACCGCCGATCCATCGAGCCGCCGATGTCCGCATCGGCGGCTTTTTTGTGCCCCTGCCGTTTGGCCTATTGAATCGGACCCAAGTGTATTGTTGTATTAATACACATGGATGCCTCGATGTTCGCCATACAACCCACCTCCGCCGAGCCGATCTACCGGCAGATCGTGGAGCAGCTGCGCCGCCTGATCGCCGGCGGACAACTGGTGACCGGCGAACTGCTGCCGTCGGTGCGCGACGTCGCAGGTTTTCACGCCATCAATCCGATGACTGTATCGCGTGCTTACGGCATGGCTGAGAGCGAAGGCATGCTGGAGCGCCTGCGCGGCAAGGGCATGGCGGTGGCCGCCACCACTCGCAGCACGGCCACCCAGGCCCAACGCATGGCGCTGCTGGAACCGCAGCTGCAGGACCTGGCGCGGCATGCGCGCGAGCTGGAATTGCCGGGCGATGCGGTATTGCGACGGCTCGGCCGCTTGCTCGAGGAATAGACATCTGGCGACGGCCACGGCCGTCCTCTCTTTACACGCAGCACACTGCGAGGGGTAGTTCGATGAACGCCGTATTGCGCCCGATCACCAACCACCATGCCGCACCGCTGCAGGTGCGCAAACTCAGCCACGGCTATGAAGACGGCACCGTGCTGGCGGGCATCGATCTGAGCTTGCAACCGGGCAGCGTGCTCGGCCTGATCGGTCGCAACGGCGCAGGCAAATCCACCTTGATCCGCGCCATGGTCGGCCTGCTCAAACCCGATTCGGGCGAAGCCTTCCTGTTCGGCGAGCCGGCGCTGAAAATTTCCGACAGCGTCAAGGCGCGGCTTGCCTATGTGCCGCAACAGCCCGAAGCGCTGGCCTGGCTCACCGCGCAACAGATGTTCGATTACGTCGGACGTTTTTATCCCGACTGGGATGCCTCGTTCGCCAAGACCAAGCTGCGCGAGTGGGGCATTCTTCCCAACAAGGTGCTGGGCAAGTTGTCGCCGGGCGAGCGTCAACGCGTGGACCTGATTCGCGCGCTGGCATCGCAGCCTTCGTTGTTGATACTCGACGAACCGGCCGCCGCGCTCGATCCGGTGGCGCGCCGCGATCTACTGCGCGAAATCGCTTTGCGTGCCGGCGAAGCGGGCACCACCGTGCTGTTCTCCACGCATATCGTGTCCGACCTGGAACGAGTCGCTTCCGATATCGCGTTTCTGCATGAAGGCAAGTTGCTGCTGCAATGCGCGGTGGACGAAAGCAAGGAACGCTTCGCACGGCTGTGGCTGCCGGCGTCGATGTCCGCGGCAGCGCCCACGGATGCGCTCAGCCGCTGCCGCCACGCCGACGGCAGCCTCAGCGTGGTGGTCGAACGCCGCGCCGATGGTGCGTGGCCGGAAGCGGCACTCCTGCCCGGCGCGCGCGTGGATGCGCTGGGCCTGGAGGACCTGTTTGTGGAGATCGCCGGATGAACGCGCAAGCGGTGTTGCTCACGCCTTGGCGCGCCACCCAGACGCAAATGCGCTGGCTGTCGCTGGGTGTGCTGGCACTTTGCGCGCTGGGCGGCCTCGGTCTGGTGCTGTTCGCCAAACACGGCGAAACGGCCTGGTTTATCGCAGCCGCCTATGACACGGGGCTGATCTATCTGTGGGCGTTCTTTCTTTCCAGCATCTCGCTACTGGCCATCGATGCCCGCTGGCTTTGTATTCCGGGCATGCAGCGGACCGCGGTGATGGCCACCTTGTTCTATGCCGTACTCAGCCTGTTGCCGACAGCGATCATCGCGATCGTGCACGGCCGCGAGCAGGCACCGATGCTGCTGATCTCCTTGCTGTGCGTGCTCGGCGGCCTGAGCTTTGCGCTGTTGCCGCGCTATATGGCGATGTTTCTTGGCATCTTGCCCACGCTGTTCAATATGCTTTCGCGCAGCTACAACCTGCCCTCGATCGGCGATCCTCGCTTTATGACCTGGGGCGCCGCCTTCGCTGCGCTGTTTGCCGTGATCTGTGTGCTGCGCTGGCGCAGCATGACCGCCAAGGCGCCGCGGGGACAGATGGGTTTTTCCGGACCGATGGTGCTGCAGTATCGACGTGCGCAGTCGATGGGCTGCACCTCGATGAATGGCGTGGACAGCACCACGCAGGTTCGCCAACGGCCCGACTGGATGCAGCCGCAACCCGATCTTTGCCATGTCGGCCCCAGCCAACCCGACTACGCCTTGCGCGTGGCACTGGGTGGCTGGTATCTGCCGCGAACGCTGCGCGGTCATCTACAAAGCCTGGCGCCGCTGCTGTTTGCCCTGCTCGTACCGTGCGCGATCCTGTTGCTCTCCTACCTTGGCAACCATGCACTTTCGCTCCACGCCTGGCGGCCGCTGGCGATGCTGATGGTTGGCTGGATCGCCATGTTCGGCAGCATGGGCTTGATGTTCAGCACGCTCATGCTGATCCAGCAACGCTGGAAGAAGAACAATGCCGAATTGCCGCTGCTCGCCCTGCTTCCCGGCCTGGGCGATGCGCAGAGCAGCAAGCGGCGCATGCTGATGGTCGCCATGCGTCGCCCGCTGGTGTTTCAGGCGCTAGCGCTGATCGCCCTGCTCGCGCTGACGCTGCCATCGCATCCCTCGGCCCTCAGCATGCTGTTGCTCGTGGTGGGACAGCTTGGCTGCGCGGCTGCACTGATCGCCTGCGTGATCTCGGTGATCGGTGGCCGGCCACTGACGCCACCGGGCATCTTTTCGCTGATGATCGGCGTCAGCCTGCTGATCGGCAGCAACTCGTTCCTGCCCAGTGGCGTGATGGGCTCGCGCGCCTGGGCGCCTCCGCTGTCGTATGCCCTGGTCCTGCTCAGCGGATGGTTTATCGTCGGCGTGGCGCTGGCCTGGGTGGGACGCCGTGGCTGGCGCGCCTTAAAAACGCGGCCGCACGCGTTCATGCCGAACGGCTGAGGCCTAGAACAACTGTCCCTGCGGCGACGGCTTGCGCGGCGGCACGAACTTGGCGGTATCCAGCTGCAATTCGCGCGTACGGCCAAAACCGTGCTTGCGACAAGCGACATCGAAACGTTTGCGAATCAGTTCTGCGAACACGCCCTGCCCGCTCATGCGCGTGCTGAAATCGCTGTCGTAATCGCGGCCGCCGTGCATCTGCTGGATCAGGCTCATCACATGCGTGGCGCGTTGCGGCACATGCAGCGCGAGCCATTCGCGAAACAGCGCTTTCAACTCGTACGGCAGGCGCAAGGTGGTATAGCCGGCGCAGCGGGCGCCGGCGTCGGCGGCTTGTTCCAGCACGGCTTCCATGTCGCGATCGTTGAGCGCCGGGATGATCGGCGCCACCAGCACGCCGACCGGAATGCCGGCGTCATGCAACGTGCGCACTGCCTTGATGCGCCGATGCGGTGCGCTGGCACGCGGTTCGAGTTTCGCGGCGAGATGATTGTCCAGCGAATTGATCGATACGAATACCTGCACCAGGTTCTCGCGCGCCATCGACGCGAGGATGTCGATATCGCGTTCCACCATAGCGTTCTTGGTCACGATGGTGCACGGGTGCTTGCACTCCGCCAGCACTTCCAGCGCGGCGCGAGTGAGTTTCCAGCGGCGCTCGATCGGCTGATACGGATCGGTGTTGCTGCCGATATTGATCGGGCTCACCGTATACGACGGCCGCGCCAGCTCGTGGCGCAACACTTCGGCGAGATTGCTCTTGGCGCGCAGCTTGGTTTCGAAATCGAGACCGGGCGAGAGATTGATGTAGCTGTGTGACGGACGCGCGAAGCAATAGATGCAGCCGTGTTCGCAACCGCGATACGGGTTGAGCGCCTGATTGAAATGGATGTCCGGCGAATCGTTGCGGGTGATTACGCTGCGCGCGTGTTCTTCGGTGACTTCGGTGCGCGGGCGCGGCGCCTCCTGGTCGAGCAGCAGGCTTTGCCAGCCGTCGTCTTCGGCATGATGACGGATCGACTCGAAGCGCCCTTCCGGATTGGAAGCGGCGCCCCGCCCTTTCAAAGCCTGCGGTGGGAGGAAGGATTCGGCCATGCGGACAGTTTGCGCCGGCCATGTCTCAGTCCGCGCGACACCACAGCCCTCTCCCTGTGGGAGCGCCCTTGGGCGCGACAACCTGACGGAGCGGAGCGCCGATATGCCCATGTCGCGCCCAAGGGCGCTCCCACAAGAGGGTGAGAGGTTTAGTGGGCTGATTGCAGCTGCGTGCGCAATGCCTCACCCATCGCCTGCAACGGATACAGATCCAGTTGCCGTCCCAGCTCGCTGAACACCGGCGTGGAAATCGTCCAGCCCAAGGGGATCGGATAATTGCCGGGACACAGCCTGAAATGCCACAGCATGTCGCCGCGCGTGGGATTGGCGGCGTCGGGATGCAGCGCATCGAGCAATTGCACGCGTGCATATTCGCCACGCGCGCTGCGGGTATCGAGCAGGGCGTCGAGCGGCGCGGTGGCTTCGCCGCGTACCGGCTCATGCACGATGCCGGGTGCGGCGGGACACGCTGCGGAATAGAACGGCATCGGATGGCTGGAATCGTGCTGTTCGATGAAGTCGCTCATCAGCGGATCGTTGCTGATGTGGATCACGATGAAACGCAGCGACAATCCCTGCTGCTTCGCCTTGCCGCGCAACAGACGCATCACTTCCAGCAAGGTGGTGGTGCCGGAGTTTTCGAAATAGCCGCCGTCGACCAGCTGCATGCGATCGGGCACCGGCGGATTGGTCAGATGCGTTTCCAGCGTGCCCGCCGGACTGACGTAAGTGAAACGTGCGCTGTTCAACGCCACTTCGCTGAGCGGCACGCGCGGATCGAGCCAGCTCGAACCGTCCAGCGCCGCAGTCCACGGCTGGCGTTGCAAGGTGGCGATCGGTTGGAACGGGTGCTGGATGAAGCGCTTGCCGTCGGCCACCGTGGTGCTGTTGAGAAACAGCGCCGGCAATGGCGCACCGCTGTTCGCATAGAGCGCGGAGAATGGTTCGTCGAAGGCCGGCATGCCTTCTTTGCGGGCCGCCGATTCCCAGGCACGCGTCAATGCGCGGGCGCGATCATCCAGCCACGCACCGGGCAGCCAGCGCTGGGTGAAATCAACGAAGAAAGTGTTGGCCAATGTGGGCGCGAGAAAGTCGTGGCTCAGCATGCGTTGTGCGCGTGCTTCCAGCATCGTCGCATCCACCTGCCGTGGCAATGCCAGCGCGCTGACGTAAACCGCCAGCCCCAGGCTGCCGCCGGAAACGCCGCTGCCCGCGAACAGATAGCGCGCGAACAGCGGTTCGCCGTTCGACGGTTGTCCCTGCTGGGTGATCGCGGTGAGACGGCTGAGTACTTGCGCACTCCACGCCGCGCCGCGAATGCCGCCGCCTTCCGCGGCTACCAGGATCACCGGGCACGGATCGTGGCCGGCACAACGATCTGCCAGCCACGCATCGGCATAGCCATCGAAACTCGGCCGCGTATCGGCCGGCTGCATGGCGGGGTGCTCATGCGTGCTCATGTCCGCGTACTGGCGCACTTTGTGGTTGTCGTTGAGATGCAGCCAGTGCAGCGATGCGGCGAGCAGCAGCAACAGGGTCAGCAACGGCACGCCGCGTCGGTCGCCGACCATGCACAGCAGGCTGCCGCTGTAGCAGAGAAACGTGGCCGAGACGAGCAGGATGGCCAGCGGTCCGATGCCGTCGAGCAATTCGGGCACGAAGACGATTAATACGGTGACCAAAACATTGAGCGTCACCACCCCCACATACATGAGCACGGCGAACCGGCCCAGATCGCGCACGCGCCACACCCGCTTTTCGTCGCGAGGCCGTGTGTGCGGCGCCTTGATCCGCGTATTGCGACGCGAGGCGGCCATCCACAGGCGCCGACGCGTGACAAAGAAAACAATCAGTACGACCGATTCCAGCAACAGCCCGAGCGCGCGCCAGCTGCGTTGCACGCGATGCTCGGTGATGCCGCAAGGACCGTGCGGCAGTTTGGCCAGCGCCAGCACATAACCCAGCGCGACCAGCAGCGGCACCGAGGCACCGAGCAGGCGCGGCAGCCAGTCGCGCAAGCCCGCGGCGCGCTCGTCCTGCAAGGCGGGCCAGCGGGGATAGCGCAAGCGATAGGCGTTGCGCCCGGCGTGCCACATGGCCAGACCGGCCAGGGCGCTGGTCAACAGCAACGCCAGGTAGCGCGCTTCGCTGGGGTCGGTCCACAGCGCGATCAGAAACAATTCGGCCGCCTGGTCCACGGCGATCGCCACCACCACGGCAATCGCCAGGATCAGCAGCGAGACGCGCACCGGCTTGAGGTGATCGAGCACCAGCGCGGTCCAGCCCAGCATGCGTCGCCAGCGACGACGGAGGCCGGGTTTGCGGGGATCTTTTGCGCGGTCGGTGTCGGGCATGCGGCTCCCTCCGAGCTGCCGTGCGTCGCCATGATCGGGACCATAGTAGCGAGCGGCCCGGCTGTCACCCGTGACCACGTTGGCATGCACGTTTCGGCGACGTCGCCGACCCGCCGCTGAAGGGAGGATCTTGCGTCACACCCATGCGACGCGGCGCTGTGGATACTTCGCTCACCTTTTTGGGCTAGGAGCATGTGATGACCGTCGAAGGCCTGCTCATTTTCCTGTTGATCGGCGCGATTGCCGGCTGGCTCGCCGGCGTGATCGTGCGTGGCTTCGGCTTCGGCCTGCTCGGCAATATCGTGGTCGGCATCATCGGCGCGTTCTTCGCCGGCTGGTTGCTGCCGCGGTTGGGCGTGCACTTCGCCGTGGTCAGTCCGTTCGTCAACAGCGTGCTGCATGCGTTGATAGGCGCCGTGGTGCTATTGGCGATTGTCGGCGTCATTCGCCGCGTCTGATCGATGCGAAAAGAAAAGGCGCGGCGGTTTCCCGTCGCGCCTTTTTCATGCCGGCAGGATGCGATCAGTAATGCAGATCGACGTCCTTGGTTTCGCGCAGGAACAACAGGCCGATGAAGAACGTGGCCACCGCGACGATGATCGGATACCACAAGCCGTAGTAGATATCGCCCTTCCATGCCACCAGCATGAAGCCGATGGTCGGTACGAAACCGCCGAACCAGCCGTTGCCGATGTGATACGGCAGACTCATCGAGGTGTAGCGGATGCGCGTGGGGAACATCTCCACCAGCCATGCCGCAATCGGGCCGTAGACCATGGTCACGTAGAGCACCAGGATGGCCAGCAGCAGGATCAGCATCGGATAGTTGCTCTTCGCCGGATCAGCCTTCTCCGGATAACCCGCCTCTTTCAACGCGCCCGTCAGCTGCGCACCGAACGCCTTGTTCTGATCGGCGAACGCTTTGCCATCCAGCGCCGTGCCTTCGAACGAAGAAAGGGTGCGGTCGCCGATCTTCACTTCGGCGATGCTGCCGGGCTCGGCCGCTACGTTGGAATACGGGATGCCTTTCTTGGCCAGCGCACTCTTGGCCACGTCGCACGAGCTGGTGAATTTCGCTTTGCCCACCGGATCGAACTGGAAGCTGCAACCGTTGGGATCGGCGACCACCTTGACCGGTGACGTAGCTGCCGCCGCTTCGATGGCCGGATTGCCGAAGTGGGTGAGTCCCTTGAAGATCGGGAAATAAGTCAGCGCGGCCAGCAGACAACCGGCCAACACGATGGTCTTGCGACCGATGCGATCGGATAGCCATCCAAACAGTACGAAGAACGGCGTGCCGATGGCCAGGCCTGCGGCAATCAGCAGATTGGCCGTGGTGCCGTCGATCTTCAGGCTCTGAGTGAGGAAGTACAGCGCGTAGAACTGGCCGGTGTACCACACCACCGCCTGACCGGCAGTGGCACCGAGCAGCGCGAGGATTACCAGCTTGAGGTTTTTCCACTGGCCGAACGCTTCGGTCAACGGCGCCTTGGACTGCTTGCCCTCGGCCTTCATCTGCTGGAACACCGGCGACTCGTGCAGCTGCATGCGGATGTACACCGACACGATCAGCAGCAACAGCGAGATGCCGAACGGAATGCGCCAGCCCCATTCGTCGAACGCCGCGGTGCCCAGCCATAGACGCATGCCGAGTATCACCAGCAGCGAAAGGAACAAGCCGAACGTCGCGGTGATCTGGATGAAGCTGGTGTACAAGCCGCGTTTGCCCTGCGGCGCATGCTCGGCCACATAGGTTGCCGCGCCGCCGTATTCGCCGCCGAGCGCCAGGCCTTGCAGCAATCGCAAGGTGATCAGGATGATCGGTGCGGCCACGCCGATGGCCGAGTAATTGGGCAGCACGCCGACCAGGAAGGTCGAAAGGCCCATGATGATGATGGTGATCAGGAAGGTGTATTTGCGGCCGATCAGATCGCCCAGACGGCCGAACACGATTGCTCCGAACGGACGCACCGCGAAGCCGGCGGCAAAGGCCAGCAGCGCGAAGATGAATTGGCTGGTTTCGTTGAGACCGCTGAAGAAGTGCTTGCCGATCAGCGCGGCGAGCGAACCGTAGAGGTAGAAGTCGTACCACTCGAACACGGTGCCCAGGCTGGAAGCCAGGATGACGCGGCGGTGGCCGGTGTCGAGCGATTTCGGCGTGTCGACGGCGGTCGTAGCCATGATGTAGCCCTCGTGTGTGCGTCCATCGAATCGATGGCCTTGGTTTTCTGGGTGCACTGGCGGAGTGGCGCGCGCCGCGATGCGCCTCTCCCTGATCCGCTCGCGGTGCCTCCCGTCGCCGCAAGCAATGTGCTCGATGGCAACGCCCCCAGGCGCTGCCATCGCCGCGTTGCCTAGAACTTGTACATGCCGCTGAAGCTGACCTGGTTGCCGTCGATGGTCTGGCTCGACGGCGAGTTCTTCAGCTGATAGCGCAGGTTGTCGTAAATCCACTCCACGCCAAGCTCGTAATTACCCGAGGCATATTGCAGGCTCAAGGCAGACATGTTGTTGCGCAGCAGGCCCACGCCCGGCGCGGCGGCGGTACCCGGCGCGGTCCAGGCCATCACATCGTCGTGATTGGGTCGGCCCGCCGCATAGAAGGCATTGAGGCTCCACTTCGGCGTGAAGTTGTAGCCGGCCTGTACGAAGCCGCCCGATTCCTTGATGTTGCCGAACTGCGACATCGCACCGAAGATTTCACCCAAGGCCTTGCCGGTGTAGACCAGGCCCTTGAACGTCCACGGACCGGGCTTCCACTGGCCGCCCAGGTCGTAGCCGATGCTTTGCAGGTTGTCGCGCGGCGGTGCGGGCGCGATGTCGCCGACGCCGTGCAAGTCGATTTCCGAATAGTGCGCGGTGAGGTAACCCAGCCAGTCGGTGCCTTGCGCATGCAGGCGTGCTTCGATCTGCGGTTTGAAGTGCGCGGCGCCGCCATTGAGATAGTTGATGGTCGAGTTGCCGGCGGCATTCTGCGGACCGCTCCAGCTGCCTTCGAGCACGGCCACATCGAAGCGCCACTTCACGCCGTCGGAGCCGTGATTGAGATCCTGCATCACGATCACGCCGGGATAGCGCCAGCCCACGATGCCCGAGCCGTAGCCGAGCGGAAAGGCGATATGCGAGAGCGAAGTCGGGGTGTTTTCCAGCGGGAACATCAGATCCCACATCTGGCCGATGCGCACGGTGGTGCCCGAGGTGGGATTGGCGATATCCATATAGGCCTGGCGCAGGCGCGGGATCGGCTGCTGCTGCGCATATGCGCCGGTGCCGTTGTTGCCGCCGAAGAAATCCATCTCGATGCGGCCGCTGCCGTTCCAGCTGTCGTTCAACTTGGCGCCGGTGAAATCGAGCCAGAAACGCGTGTTGCGCACGTCGGCACCGCTGAGCGAGCCAGTGTAACCGTTGGCTTTGTTGGC
>Ga0070685_10000967_pt1 | contig 15433 bp, 15 predicted proteins | sample KBSS13LmetaG_FD_65651 | JGI IMG/M metagenome (GOLD analysis project Ga0070685, IMG submission 65651) | Switchgrass rhizosphere microbial communities from Kellogg Biological Station, Michigan, USA - KBS S1-3L metaG | ecosystem: Host-associated > Plants > Roots > Rhizosphere ...
GGGCCCGGGCACGTCCACCTGGAAGCGGTGGTGGAAGAAGGAGAAGAGCTCCCGCTTCACCGTCGCCGCCAGTGCCCCGTCGCGGTGGATCTCGTAGGTCGGGCCCCAGGCGAGGAGCTTCTGCCGGATGAAGGCGAGCTCGCGCCCCTGCATGTCCGTGAAGGCGAGCTGGTTCCCCAGGCTGAACCCCTTCCCGTCCACGAAGTACACGTCGCGTCCCTGCTCGTCGCGGATGTGGAAGTCGTCTCCCCACGACAGCAGCTTCTGCTTCATCACGTAGCGCATCGGTCCTCTCCGTCCTCCAGGTGATCCCCTCACGCAGAGACGCGGAGGCGCGGAGAGGCGTGGTCCTCTTCGCGCCTCCGCGCCTCTGCGTGAAACGTTGTTCCGTCAGAACCCGATGCGCGGCCTCTCCTTGCCCATCATCGTGAGGTCCTCGTCGATGTCCTCGGGGAGCAGCGTGGTCAGCTCCTCGACCGTAACGGCGCCATCGGCGGCCGCGCGCGCCGCCATCCGGGCGTACGCCTGCTCGAAGAGCGAGCGCGCGAACCGCGCGTTGCCGAAGTCCTTCTTCCCGGAGGCGCGGGTGAAGACGTTCTCCGCCGCCTCACCGGCGCCTTCCGCCAGGTGGAGGCCGACCTCCTCCACCATGAGCGCGAAGATCCTGCCCAGCTCCTCCGACCGGTAGTCGGGGAAGTTGATGTACGTCTTGAAGCGGCTGCGCAGCCCCGGGTTGGACTCGATGAAGTACTGCATCTCCTCCTCGTACCCCGCCACGATCACCGCCAGCTTGTCGCGGTAGTCCTCCATCGCCTTCACGATGGTGGCGATGGCCTCGTGCCCGAAGTCGACCTCGGAGCTCGGCGTCAGCGCGTACGCCTCGTCGATGAAGAGCACGCCCGGCCGCGTCCGGTTGATCACCTCGGTGGTCTTGATCGCGGTCTGGCCCACGTACCCGGCGATCAGGTCCGAGCGCGTGGCCTCGGTGAAGTTCGACCCCGGGAGCGCCCCGGCCGCGGCGTAGAGCCGGGCCACCAGGCGCGCCACCGTGGTCTTCCCCGTCCCCGGCGGCCCGGTGAACACCAGGTGCAGGCCGGGCTTCACCGGCTTCAGTCCGGCCTTCTCCCGCTCGGTGTTCGCCTGCACCACGGCGACCACCTTGCGCACCTGGGCCTTCACCGGCCCGAGCCCGATCAGCTCGTCGAGCTCCTTGAGGACGTCCTCCACCGTCTCCTTGCCGGGTGCCGCGGCGGCGGTGCCGGTCTCGGCCTTCGCGGCGCCCTGCTCGGCCGTCTGCGCCTGCGCCCCACCCTCGGTCGCCGCGTCGCCCGACGCCTGAAAGGCGTTGCGCAGGGCGGCGATCCCGTCGTCGTCGGACTTGAGCGTGTCGAGGAGCGCGGTGGCTTCGTCGCTGACCGCCGGGTTTCCCCCGTACGCATTCCCCGGCGGCTCCAGCGCGCGCTTGGCGGGCGCGAACCAGGCCGCGCACTCCGGGTTCTCCTTGAAGCGCTTGGCGAGCGCGAACAGCACGTGGCGCGGCTCCACCGCGGCGTGGCAGTTCGCCTTGGCGGCCGAAACCGCCGCGTCGTGGATCACGCTACGAATCATCCTCGCTCCTCACGCGTAGTCGGCCAGGCGCTTGCCGCCGAACTTGCCCTTGAGCTCGTCGTCGAGGTTGTCCGCCGTGCCCAGCATGGCGTACATCGCCGACGACAGTTCCTCCTCGTCCAGGTAGTCGCCCAGCAGGGTGTGCGACATCATCAGGAACAGCTTCCCCGGGGCGGAGTTGTCGTCCTGCACGGAGACGTGCCCGAAGTAGTAGTTGCCCCCCTGCCGGGCCACCCACTCGAACAGCGCCGGGGTCGGGTCGACCTCCCAGAGGATGGGGCAGGAGAGCTGCACCAGCGAGGCCGGGTCCCCGTCCTTGTTGGTGCCCCAGTCCGACACGCTCACGTTCACCCGGGTGCTGACGTCCGTGAACGATACACTGATCGAGTTGCCCTGGATCGAGATGCGTAACCCCATGGGCCCCGTCAGGATCCGCTGCACCTTCATCATGGTCTGGTCGGCGTTTGCCACGGATACCTCCCTCGGTGGGACGTGATTGGTGAGCACAGCGGGTCAGGAGCATGGCGTCTGGCGACAAGCTGCGCAACCCATCCGCCTCCTTACCTTGATGGACATGCGCGCCTGATACATCGGGATGCAGCAGAAAGGGGGTCTCAGGCGGAGACGCAATGGGATGGACGGATCGTTTCGCGACGCGGATCGCCTTGCCGCGGAATGCGCCCAGGCACCATCATCGTTCCCTCCGCCGAGTCCCTCCCCCACCCGGAGCTCTCCCCATGCCCGGCGCCCTGATCCGCGTGTTCGCAGTCGCCCTCATCGCCTGCGCGCCGGATCACCCCTCCTCCACCACCGCCCCGGGCTTCGTGTCTGCCGCGGCCGACACCCTGACCGTTCCTCTCGCGGCAAACGCGCCCGTGCTCGACGGTCGTGTCGATGAGGGCGAATACGGGGCACCCGCGGTTCGCATCCCCACGGCGGGCGGTGAAACGCGCGTCTGGATCACGCGGCATGCCCGCTTCGTCTACATCGCCGCGGTGATGAGCGATTCGACCTTCTACTGGGGCGACGACTTCGTCGTGAGCCTCGACCCGGACGGCAGCGCCGACGCCGCACCGCAAAGCGGCGACCGGCAATGGTACCTCCGCCGCATGCTCGACAGCAGCGTCGTCTCGACCGCCGCGAGCGGCCGCTGGGCCACTCCCGGCCAACCCACGCCCGCGCTCGGAGCCACTCGACGGCACGGCGACTGGCACGTCGCCTCGAGCTCATCGCCGGCGGCGTGGACGGTCGAGCTGCGCATCTCCGAACCGGCGTTCAAACCGGGCGCAGGCACGCCGCGCATCGCGTTCCGCACGTACAACGATCGGCCGGGTGGATGGTGGAGCTGGCCTCTGCCGCCGTCGGGAACTCCCGCGCAGCGTGTGGAGCGAAGCCCGCAGTCGTGGACGCCGGTCGTATGGCGGTAACGCCCACCGCGCTTCGACGCCGCCTGCGCGGAGCGGGCGGCGCCGACGCTCGTTCCGCGGCGGCGCTTCAGGACGGGGCCGGGTGGGACGGCGGACCGTTTCTCGACGTGGATCGCCTTGCTGCGGCGCGCGCTGGATACCATCGTTTCCTCTGCCCAGTCATTCTCTCCCGGGGAGCCCACCCATGCCCTGCGCCCTGATCTTCGCGCTCGCCCTCGCCGCCTGCGCGCCGGCCGAATCCTCCGACACCACCACCACGGCCTTCGTCGGCGTCTCCGTGGTGCCCATGGACGCCGAGCGCATCCTGGCCGACCAGACGGTGGTGGTGCGCGGCGACCGCATCGTGGAGGTGGGCCCCGCGCGCTCGGTGCGCGTGCCGGAGGGCGCGCGGCGCGTGGACGGGCGCGGGAAGTGGCTGATGCCGGGGCTGGCGGAGATGCACGGCCACGTGCCGCCCCCCAACGCGCCGCCGGAGTACACCGACCGCGTGCTCTTCCTCTACCTGGCCAACGGGATCACCACCGTGCGGGGGATGCTGGGCGCGCCGGGCCAGCTCGAGCTGCGCCGGCGGGCCGCGGCGGGGGAGATCTGGTCGCCCACGCTCTACCTGGCCGGGCCCAGCTTCAACGGCAACTCGGTGAGCTCCCCCGAGCAGGCGGTGCAGATGGTGCGCGCGCAGAAGGCCGAGGGGTGGGACCTGCTGAAGGTGCACCCGGGCCTCACCCGCCCGGAGTACGACGCCATGGCGCGCACCGCGCGCGAGGTGGGGATCCGCTTCGGCGGCCACGTGCCGGAAGAGGTGGGGCTGCTGCACGCCATCGAGATGGGGCAGGAGACCTTCGAGCACATCGACGGCTACGTGGAGGTGCTGAACGGCGAGGCGGGCCCGGTGGACGATGCGCGGCTGGCCGACGTGGTGCGCCGCACGCGCGAGGCGGGGGCGTGGGTGGTGCCGACGATGGCGCTCTGGGAGGTGATCTACAACACCGCCAACCTGGATTCGCTGCGCGCCTATCCCGAGCTGCGCTACGTGCCGCGGCAGCAGGTGGAGGCGTGGACGAACGCCTTCCGCCAGCGCGCGGCGAGCCCGCAGTTCAACGCGATCGAGAGCGCCAACGTGATCGAGAACCGGGTGCGCATCCTGGGCGCGCTGCACCGCGGCGGCGCGCGCATCCTGATGGGCACCGACGCGCCGCAGCAGTTCAGCGTTCCCGGCTTCTCGCTGCACCGCGAGCTGGGCCACATGCGCGCGGCGGGGATGAGCCCGTTCGACATCCTGGCCTCGGGCACGCGCAGCGTGGGCGAGTACTTCCGCGGCCAGGACCGCTTCGGCACCGTCGCCCCCGGCCAGCGCGCGGACCTCATCCTGCTGAACGCCAACCCGCTGGCCGACGTCGCCAACGTCTCGCGCATCGACGGCGTGATGGCGCGCGGCCGCTGGCTCCCCCGCGCCGAGATCGACGCCGGGCTGGAGCGCATCGCGGCGGCGTACCGGTAGTCGCCGCGGCCTCGGGGCCCCTCGAATCCGGAGGCCATCCCTTCAGGTCGGGCGGATGAATCCGCTGCAAAAAGAACACGAAGTCCGCCTGCGCGGACTACCACCTTCCGTGTGGCCGTAGTGGCGGGGCGCGCGACGGGCTGCATCGTGGCCGCTGCTCACAAACGCGCCGTCGAGGGGCTGGTCGCGCGCCACGCCCGTTCGGCGGCTCCAGGGCCAGTAGTCTGCGCAGGCAGACTTCGTGTGGTTGTTGCAGCGGATTCATTCGCCCTGCTGCACGCATTCGCAATCCGGAGACCCACCATGTCGACAGCGGACGATGGCGCCATCCCGCCCTGGCACCTGCGCGGCCAGGTGATCATCGCATGCAACTGCGACTACGGCTGCCCGTGCAACTTCAACGGGCTGCCGAGCCAGGGGAAGTGCGAGGGAAGCTGGAGCTGGCACGTGGAAGACGGCCGGTACGGCGACGTGCCGCTCTCGGGGCTCACCTTCTCCGAGGCGGTGAACTGGCCGGGCGCGATCCACCACGGCGACGGCGAAGGGATCTTGGTGATCGACGAGGCGGCCGACGCGCGCCAGCGCGAGGCGCTGCAGGCGCTGCTGAGCGGCCGGGCCGGCGGCCCCTGGAAGATCATCTCCGCCACCGTCAGCCGCCTGCACGGCCCCGAGTTCGTGCCCTTCGAGGTGCACGTGGAGGACTTCCGCAGCCGGGTGCGCGCCGGCGACCTCCTGCGCGTGGAGATGACGCCGGTGAAGAACCCCGTCACCGGTGCCGAGGTGCACCCCCGCGCCCTCCTCCCCGAAGGCTTCGTCTGCAAGGACGCGCAGCTCGCCGCCTCCACCGAGTTCACGGTGGCGGGGCCGGTGAGCTTCGACCACAGCGGCCGCTACGCCGCCACCGGGCCCTTCGACTACGCCGGCCCGTGAGCACCGCCGTCGTCCCCGCGCGAGCCGTGGACCGCGGCGCGCTCGTCTCCGCGCTCGCGCTGGCGGCGCTGACGGCGGCCGCGTGGGCCGGCGTGCTCCGCGCCGCGGCCATGCCGATGCACGCGCCGGGACCCGCGCCCTCGCTCTCCGGGGGCGCGGCGTTCACGGCCGCTTGGGGGATCATGATGGCGGCGATGATGCTCCCCGGCGCCACGCCGATGATCCTCCTGTACCGCACCGTGAGCCGCAAGCTGGTGGCGATCGGCAACCGGGCCGTCCCGGCGTGGGCGTTCGCCGCCGTGTACCTGGTGGGGTGGACGCTGCTCGGGGTGCCGGTCTACGCGGGCTACGTCGCGGCCGCCTGGGCCGCGGCGCGGTGGACGGGGTTCGCGGCGCTCACCCCCTGGCTGGTGGCGCTGGCGCTCGCCGCCGCCGGCGCCTACCAGCTCACGGCGGCGAAGCGGGCCTGCCTGAAGCGCTGCGAGTCGCCGCTAGGGTTCCTGATGCGGCGGTGGCGGAGCGGCTATCGCGCCACGCTGGTGCTGGCGGCGGAGCATGCCGCCTGGTGCGTGGGGTGCTGCTGGGGATTGATGCTGGTGCTGGGCGCCGCCGGCGCGATGAGCCTCCCCTGGGTGCTGCTGATCGCCCTGGCCGTCTCCACCGAGAAGCTCTTCCCCCGGCGCGGCGCGGCCCCGCTCGTCGGCCTCCTGCTGCTCGCGCTGGCGGCGGCGGTGGCGCTGCGCCCCGAGCTCGCCGGCACCCTGAAAGGATCGTCTCACGCAGGGATGCAGAGGCACGGAGACGGACCGTCCGAGCCCTCTCCGTGCCTCTGCGTCTCTGTGTGAGACAGTCCTTTACTTCGGCTCCGCGCCGGCGGACCGCCGCACCTTCACGACCATGTAGGTGATCGACCCGCCCGGGGCGAGCTCCACTTGGTGGGGCGTTCCGGCCGGCACGATCATCATGTCGCCGGCCGCGAGCGGCTGGCGCTCTCCGCCGCGGATCTCGCCGCCGCGCAGCTCTCCCGGCGCCGAGGTCCGCGCCCCCTGCAGCTCCCCGCCCACGAGCAGGGTGCCGCTCCCCGCCTGCACCATCATGACGTCGTCCCACTCCTCGTGGAGCTCGGGCTCACCCGTCGCGGTGCGCCGCAGGGCGATGCAGGTGTAGCGGCCCCGGTCGCACACGGGCTTGGCCACCATCGGAGGTGCCGGAGCCCCGACGGCGGGCGTGACCGCCGCCCGCAGCTCGTCCTGTCCGATGTGCTGGGCGCGCGGCGGCGAGGCCTGCGCGCGGAGGCTCGGCGCGCTCAGCGCCACCAGCGCGGCGGCGAAGAGGATCGGAGAGCGAGTCATGCATGACTCCTGGGCGGATCCGTGGAAAGTAGTTGTGGTGTGAAATATGTGAGCGATACCAGATCCGGAAGAAGAGTCGTCTCACGCAGAGACGCAGAAGTACAGAGAGAACCACTCTCCGTGACTCTGCGCCTCTGCGTGAGACGCTTTTATCAGGGCTTCGCGACCTCGCTGCACCGGGCGGCTGCCGCGGTCTCACCCGTCCACCGCCGCGACGAAGATTCCGCGGTCGCGCAGGCGCTTGACCAGCGCGGCGCGCGTCTTCGCATCCGCGCTCAGGCGCAGGAGGGTGGGGGTCACCTCCGTCACGCTCGCACCGCCCAGCGCCCGCACCCGCCCCGCCGTCTCGGGGTCCGGGCACTCGACCAGCACCGCCGGGGCGATGCGGACGCGGCGGACCGACTGCATCCAGTCGCGCACCTGCCGCGCCACGTTCGCCGGCACGCCGCTGCGCGCCAGGGACTCCAGCGTTCCCAGCACCTGGTCCACCGACATCCCCTGCTCGGCGGCGCGCAGCACCGAGGCGCGGGTGAGCCGGAAGAGCGCACCCACCCCGGCGCCCGTGCGCTCAGCCACGCGCCCCAGCTCCGCCTCGGCGCGGGGCGCCGGCGCCAGGAACACGATCTCGAAGTCGGGCTGCACCACCACCTCGCCCCCCGCGGCCGCGGGCGCCAGCGCGAGGTCGTCCGCCGCGCCCAGCAGGTAGCGCCCGGCGTCGGTGAGGCCGAAGGCCAGCGCGCCGCCTTCGTCGCGGGCCAGGGTGGCGCACCCCAGCGGCACCAGCCGCCGCGCCAGGAACCCGAGCAGCAGGGTGCCCCACGCGGCCTCCCATCCCTCCAGGGTGCGTGGAATGCTGCTCCACCAGGCGCGGACGTGCTTCGTGGGTCCGTCCGGCCCCAGGAAGGGGTTGCGCTCCCGTGCCTGGAAGCGCATGAAGGCGGCGACGGAGACCAGCGCCCCCGGCGGGACGGAGAGGAAGGCGGCCGAGAGCGCCGCGCGCAGGTCGAGCTTCTTCTCGTCCACCTGGAAGGGGAGCGGCGCGTCGAAGAAGTCCAGCTTCTCCGAACCCTCGTATGCGGACGGGGTGCGCTGCGGCAGGGCCCGGAGCGCCGCCAGCAACTCCTTGAGGTGCTCGCCCTCTCCCTGGTTGAGCCAGGCGCGCCCCGCGTCGGTGAGGGTCAGGACCAGCCGGTCGCCCGCGGAGCGGAGCTTCGCGAGCCGCAGCAGCGTGGCGAGGTGCGCCGCCCATTCCACCCGCGCGAGCCTGGCGGACTCGTCCTCCTCACCCTCGTCCGCGGCGGCGAGGCCGAATTCGGCGAAGCGCTCCACCCAGTGCGGCACCGAGGCCAGGCGCGCGGCGATGGCGCGTTGCGCGCGGACGTAGAGCGTGTGGTCGGCCGCGCGCACGGCGATGGGCTCGGTGGCGGCCTCCACCAGCAGCGCCGTCACGTCGCCCACGCGGAAGGGGAACGCGAAGGGCTCGCGCGCCTCCACCGGTCCCGGGGGCGAGGGCGCGCCCGCCAGCCGCGCGGCCACGGCGGGGAGGAGCCCCACCACCGCCTCGGCATCGCCGCCGATGGAGACGAACACCAGCAGGTAGCGCAGCCCGGCCGCCAGCGCCCTGCCGCGCGTCGCCGGGTCAACCGCCGGGAGGAGCCCGGGGAGCGCGCGGAGCGGCACGCGGCCGCCGGGGTGCGATGCCAGCGCCTGCACGAGCGCCCGCAACGCCTCCGCGACCAGGGGGAACACCAGCCGGGGCCGCTCCGTCCTGACCAGCCACCGCCTTTCCCACTTGATCATCTCGGGGTGCGTACCGGCCGCCAGAAATGCGCGCATCCACGCCACCGACGACGCCGTCTCCGCGGCCAGCAGGCGGTCGCCGGAATGGTAGTAGCCCCGCTCTTCGGGCGCGCCGATCGCCTGCGCCTGGTCCGAGGTGAGCTGGTCCTGCACGTACTCGATCCGCAGCGTGCCGCCCTCGCCGTGCAGCGGGTGCAGCCGCTGCGCCGCGCGGAGCGCCACCAGCAGGGGGCGCGCCGCCGGGTCCAGCCCGTACAGGGTGCCGCGCCCGGTGGGGGCCACCAGCAGCCCCGCCGCCTCCAGCTCGCCCGCGGCGGCGCCCAGCGATTCCCGGTGGAAGGACTGCCCCGGCTTGATCCCCAGGAACGCGCGCCGGCCGTCGGGAGAGAGCGCCTCCCAGCGCGGGAGCGCGCCCAGCACCTCCTGCCAGTCGAGCTCGTGCACCTTCACCCCGCCACCTCGGCGATCCCGGCGGCCTCGTCCCCGTCCATCACCTCGGCCGCGTCGGCGATGCGGTACTCGTAGCCCTGCTCGCAGAGGAAGAGCTGCCGCCTGAGCGCGAACTCCTGCTCCTCGGTGTCGGCGCTCACCAGCGTGTAGAAGTGGGCCTGGTTGTCGCCTCCCTTGGGGCGGAGGATGCGCCCCAGCCGCTGCGCCTCTTCCTGGCGTGAGCCGAAGGTGCCGGAGACCTGCACCGCGACGGACGCGTCGGGGAGGTCCACGGCGAAGTTGGCCACCTTACTCACCGCCAGCACCGGGATGCGCCCCGCGCGGAAGTCGCGGTAGAGCTGGTCGCGCCGGCGCTGCGGGGTGGAGCCCTTGAGCAGCGGCACGCCCAGCTCGCTCGCCAGCGCGTCGAGCTGCTCCACGTACAGGCCGATCACCAGCGCCGGCTCTCCCGCGTGGCGCGCCAGGATCCGGCGCACCACGGGGAGCTTGGCCGGGTTCTCGCTGGCGATGCGGAACTTCTGTCGCTGCTCGGCCACGGCGTACGGCATCCTGAGCTCCGGCGGGAGGGGGACGCGCACCTCGGTGCAGGCGGCGCGGGCGATCCATCCCTCGCCCTCCAGCTCCTTCCAGGGGACGTCGGCCTTCTTGGGGCCGATCAGGGCAAAGACGTCGTCCTCGCGCCCGTCCTCGCGCACCAGGGTGGCGGTGAGCCCCAGCCTCCGGCGCGCCTGCAGCCCCGCCGTCACCTGGAAGACGGGGGCGGGGAGGAGGTGCACCTCGTCGTAGACGATGAGCCCCCAGTCGCGCCGGTCGAAGAGCTCCAGGTGGCGGAAGGGCCCGTCGGCGCGGTCGCGGTGGGTGAGCACCTGGTAGGTGGCCACCGTCACCGGGCGCACCTCCTTGGTCTCGCCCGTGTACTCGCCCACCTGGTCGTCGTGCAGGGTGGTCTTGTCCAGCAGCTCCGTCTTCCACTGCCGCACGGCGGTCACGCTGGTGGTGAGCACCAGGGTGGAGCTGCCCGCGCGCGCGATGCACTCCATCCCCACCACCGTCTTTCCCGCGCCGCAGGGAAGCACCACCACGCCGCTCCCCCCGCGCTCGCTCCCGCCCGCGTGGAAGGCGTCGGCCGCGTCCGCCTGGTAGGCACGCAGCGCGAAGGGCGCCCCGGCGAGCGTGGTCTCGCGCAGCGCGATGGGGAGCGGCTCGCCGGGGGTGTAGCCGGCCAGGTCCTCTGCGGGCCAGCCGGCCTTCACCAGCGCCTGCTTCAGCCGCCCGCGCTCGGCCGTCTCCACGCGGAAGGCGGTGGCGCAGAGGCGCCCGCCCAGGTGCGCCGCCACCTTCGCGATGCGCGAGACCTCCTCCATCACCGCCGGCTCGTCGCAGGCGAGCACCAGGCCGTGGTCGTCGCGCTCCAGCCGCAGCCGCCCGTATCGCGAGGCGGCGTCCTGGATGGTGCGCTCCACGTTGGAAGGGACGGCGTACTTGGCGTATTCGCGCAGCGTTTCCGCGATCGCCTCAGGGGGCTCGCCCGCGGCGCAGGCGTTCCAGACGGAGAGCGGGGTGATGCGGTAGGTGTGGATGTGCTCGGGGCTCTTCACCAGCTCGGCGAAGCGCGCCAGCCGGTCGCGCGCCTCGGCGAAGCGCGGGCTGGCCACCTCTGCCAGCACGCTCAGGTCGCCCTGCACGATCAGGGGATTTTCAGGGCAATACGCGGTCATTCGTCCTGTGTCGAGGAACGATCGGAAGGGGAACTTCGATTGAGCGGGGGAAGGGAAGACTAACGGATCGGCGGGGCGGGCGAAAGTGACCGGAGTGAGCGGGGCGGCAGGGCGGCTTGGCGATGGGTGCGGAGATGGGGGTATGGAGAATACGCGTGGATTATGCGAGTGAACTCGCCGCTACGACCTCACGCAGTCCGCCTTCGCGGACTTCCCGGGGCGAAGACAGCGTTCCCACCGTGATCGAGTCGGCGTGGCGCAGGCGGTGCGTTTCCTCGGAATGGAGATGACGTTCAGGATCTTCCCGAACGGGTGAAGTTGCGCCGCGTTCAACCTCTTCCTCGGCACGCCCGTCGTGATCGGACAGGAGGTCGAACTCGATCTCTCGGAGACGCAGGCCGTCCCGCGTGTTGCGGTCAGGCGTCGCCGGCGGGCAGCAGATGGTCTCGCAGCCAGCCGGCGAGCTCGGGTTCGGGAACGTCGCCGGATGCCACGCCGAGCATCACGCGAACGACCTCCGGTTCCGGCGCGTCCAGCTCCTGCCCGTTCAACTCGAGGAACACCGCCATTGCCACGAAGCCGACCCGCTTGTTGCCGTCGGAGTATCCACGGCTTCGCGTCAGCCCGAATCCATATGCCGCCGCCAGCACGGCGATGTCGCGTTCTTCCGCGTACTCCCACTGGTTACGTGCCCGCGCGAGCGCTGATTCGATCGCTCCCTCGTCGCGAATCCCGTAGAGCCCGCCGAATCGTTTGAGCTGCTGGAAGTGCAGCGCGTCGCCCCACGCGCGCCGCAGCCAGAGCGGCTCGGGCTCGGTCACCGCGCGAGCTCGCGGAGCGCGTTCGCGTACTTCTTGCTGATCCGGGCCTCGGCTTCCATCACCCGTGCGAAGTCGGGATCGTAGGGCGTCAGCAGGATCCCGTTTTCCGTCTCCACGGCATAGGCGCGATCGCCGGGCCCCAGGTTCAGCCGGTCGGTCATCGCCTTCGGCAGCGTAGTCCCGAGCGAGCCGCCGTACTGGCGGAAGGTGACTTCCTTGATCATCGGTGCTCTCCGGGTACAGGTTACAATAAATGTATATACCCGCATCCGGAGGGACAAGTCAACGCTCGAATGCGCTCTGACATTGTGGGGCAACACGATCTGCGCCGGCCCAGCCCCTCATGGGACGGGCCAGCGCTCGCGCACGCACAACCACAACACCGCAGGCTGATGCCCAAGCGGACCGACCTACAGAGCATCCTCATCCTCGGCAACGGTCCCATCGTGATTGGGCAGGCGGCCGAGTTCGACTACTCGGGGGCGCAGACCGTGCGCGCGCTGCGGTTATTGGACGTACGGCGTGTACACCTCTGGAGCGTTACTGCCGCCCCATTCGGTACAGAGTGCAATGAGTTCCGGCCGAATCCGGCGCCATGTGGAGATCACCGCGTTCATGTGCTCACGGAACGGCTTTGAACTCACGTTTGAAAACCCTTCTCGGCGCGGAAGCTCCTGTGACACCGCACAAAAGCCGCGTTGGACCTCGTCGAACACGATCTCAAACAAACTCAAAGGATTGATTTGAATGGGATAGCTGGAGAATAGGTACTCAACCATTGGACGCATGAATGCGAGACGCATTAGCGGCGGCGGGTGTTTGCGGAATGGCTCTCCACTCCGGACGTGATGCTCATGCGTGAGGCGAAACATGGTGATCAGCGCGAACAGCCAAGTCCGCAACGCCATCTCCGGTTCTTGTAGGTAGCTGCGGAGACACGGGTCGTACCGCCATAGGTTGTAGCGTGCATCCATCACGATCTTGAGTGACCATCGCACTGAAGCCGCGTCAGCGTCGAGCTCAAGCGCTTGGAACAACAACTCTTCGTCACGTGTTTCGGGCGCATCACCAAATTCGAAGATGCTGCTCTTCTTCTGCTCCTGCGAGAGGAAATGGAGATGCCCGCCGTCAATGTGCTGATACTCGTGGCTGAAGAGCACGTCGTGTACGATCACCACCAGGTACTCGGCAATCGCGCGCCGTTCCCTCGACGGAGGGATGTACGACACGCCGAGCGGATTATCAGCCTCGATAATCAGATCGTGAGCTTCAGTTGGGATCCGGGTGTACCGCGGCACCTCCTCCGGATCAGCTTTCCCCAACTCTGGAAATACCGAATCTGTTCCCAACATCCGGAAGAACAGATCGTACAGCAACGCCACGGTTCCGATCGGAAACGCGATACAGAATTGCTTCGGGGTATGGATCGCCGCGGCATTGAGGCACGTGGCTTCCGTGTAGCAAGAGGAAACCCGGTTTGCTGCTCCTGAGCGCAGGGAACCCAACCCTTCGAGCGAGGCCCTTCGGATTTCCGCGTGCAACCGAAAGATCCTGGCGTATGGTGGAGTGACGAGACTTTCGTCCAATCGGGCGCCGAAACCGTGAGTGATCAAGAGCCGATCAAGGTAATCATCTTCGATCGGCGTGGCGTCGAGATGCGTTAAATTCGGCATTGGTTCTATTCGCGAAGTTGCGAGATGAGCTGCTTCAGTTCCGCGATCCGCGCATCGGCAAGGCGGATGATCGCTTCCTTCCAGCCCGTTGGAGGTGAGCGGTAAGCAGAACTGTTGGAGTCCAGCCGTGCACGCCGCACAGTCGCCTCCGACATGCCGGTTTCGGCAGCGATATCTGCCAGCGTGTGTCCCGCTGTTAGGCGCGAGCTAGCTTCCTTGAAGTCCACAGGTAGTGGATACAAACAGGTTGACAGGCAGTCGTTCGGATACTAAACTGTATCCAGCAGGGCGAATAAGCAAGGCTGGCCGCTCTCCCGCCAAGAAGACACGACCAGCCTCTCACGCGAACCGACTCGAAGGCCGTCCGCACACCAACGTTAGCCCTGCCGGGCGGCCAGGGTCAAGAGGATTGGAGGCCGTCCATGCGCGCTGACCAGACCATCGTCACCCTCGCTTCCGCATCTGTCGCTGAGCAGCAGCCCGCCTACACCGTGGTCAAGCGGAAGAACACTCGCTGGTGGGAAGTGCACGATCCTGCGGGCGAGCTGGTATGCCTCACCGTGTACAAGCGTGGGGCGAGAGAAGTGGTGCGGCGGTTAAGTGCGTGAACGGCTACGGTGCAGGGTGGCCGCTCGGAAGCAATCGCGCGTTCGCCCCGCGCCGGCATAGGCTTGGCCGGCGCTCGCACACGGGGAAGACGCGCGCAAAGCTTGCGTGACTCGCCATAACTACTCATGGCAAGCAAACTCTCGGAAGGACCTCACGTTATAGTCCTCCAGATATTGACAAGTCGCTTTACGGTGACCATGCCACTATGAATCAACATGACATTTACGAATGTCCAATATCCCCGGATGCGTATCCATCGTGCCCGTCGGGGCTGGTGATTTGCGAGTGCCTCAATGTAGTCGGCCCAGAGGTCATGTGCTGTAGGTTCAAAGATTTGTGTAAATGTGCGTTGGCTGTAGAGCGAACGCGCAACAACAAGGATCTGCGCACCGGGTAACGCCTCAAGTACAACCTTGTCCTTAAAGGTAGGGACACCTGGATTTAACACCTTGAAGATCTTGCTCTCTCTTCGCGCTCGCCCACGCCACTCGAACACCATAAGAAGAACGCCTGCAGTAGTAGCCGCTAGGTAGATCATCCAGTCAGCTAAAACCCAGTTATTGAGCCAGCCGGCAACAAACGCTAGGGCTGATCCGACCAGTGTAGCAACGGTAGTTCTAACACTCCGGATTGGGATCTGAACGAGTGAAAGCGCCCCTGATGGTCGCGTCTCAGTGTCGGCCGTCATGCTTTGCGCATGAATAAAGCCGAGCACGGAACTCGTCCAATCATGGGACTTCGCGCCTCCGATAGGAATCAGGATGTCTTCCATACTCTCTCTACCCTTGCTTGCGTAGGCGCGAGTACAAATCAGAAATTGCGAACAGTTCGAAAAGAGTGAAGCTTATAGCCAAGGCAATTACGGCAGACCATTCGTGAAAACTTCGAATAAAGGCGAGTGCCCGCCCGTCTCGAACTGGTAGAAAGGACGGCAACAGCTCAAGACCCCAGAAGCATAGATGGACAAGAGAAAAAGCTGCAAATGAGACGAATAATGCCTTTGCCGTCTCTGCGAGAAACCGTACCGCAGGATCTTCCGCGATTCGGCTGGCGGAGAAAGGCATAGGTCTCCTAGTGCTCGGGGTGATATCTTCATCGCGCGCAGTTATAGTATGCATGTTCTGATTCGGTCACAAGAAATGTGGGCTCCGGTCTGTTCGTGCGCCGACGCTCGGTAGCCTTTTCCCTCCGCACAGTACCCCTAGATTTCCACTCTGACCGACACCTTCGCGTGACGCACGCCTGCCCCGGCTCAGCCCCTCGTGGGACGGGCCGGCGCTCGCGCACGCGGACGAGCGCACGCGCACGCACGACCACAGCTAACGCAGGCCGATGCCCAAGCGGACCGACCTACAGAGCATCCTCATCCTCGGCAGCGAGCCCATCGTGATTGGGCAGGCGGCGAAGTTCGACTACTTAGGCGTTACCACTAGTGTCCGGCTATAAGTCGAAGAGCCGCAACTGGTTGCATGTTGATTCCTCCGGAATTGCGAGCTTTGCACGCGAAAAGGCTTGAGAAAGCTCGATTTTCTCGAAGAGGCTGACAC
>Ga0070685_10000968_pt1 | contig 15431 bp, 25 predicted proteins | sample KBSS13LmetaG_FD_65651 | JGI IMG/M metagenome (GOLD analysis project Ga0070685, IMG submission 65651) | Switchgrass rhizosphere microbial communities from Kellogg Biological Station, Michigan, USA - KBS S1-3L metaG | ecosystem: Host-associated > Plants > Roots > Rhizosphere ...
CTTGTTGATGGATGTAATACGTTAGCCAAGCAGGCTCCCAACTCCGTTGGGACTAACAACCTTGTTGATGGATGTAATACGTTAGCCAAGCAGGCTCCCAACTCCGTTGATACTAACAACCTTGTTGATGGATGTAATACGTTAGCCAAGCAGGCTCCCAACTCCGTTGGGACAGACCAGATTATTGATAATTCTGTAACTCTTGGTAAGTTACCTCTAAATTTTGCAGCGTCTAAGGCTGATCAGATAACCGCTACTTCTTCTACTGTTTATACAAATCCATCTGTTCAACAGCATCATCCTAGTTCATTGAAATTTAGATGTTCTTTTGATGGTTCTGTAGTTGGTACAAATCCTCCAACAAGCGGTTATAATGTGCCTACGGTTCAGAGACAATCTATGGGGCGATGGAAAATAAATATTACTGTTCCATTCACAACCGCTAATTGTGATGTTGGTGTTTCTTGTGCTTTAAATGCAATAAATGGTGATCCTATCCATGCTAATATAGTCCAAGTAGGAAGTGATTTTGTTATTGTCGCTTGTAATACATTTAATACTGTTGCAATAGATTCAACTTATGTTTCTGTTTTTGGATGGGGGACACAATGATCTCGTTCCAAGAAATAAACAAATCGGAAATCTATTCATCTCATAATGCTCATTATGATGACAATGCACGTTATTTTAAAGTACTTAAAGATAATCATCCATTATGCATTTATGGTGTTTTATCTCGTGATGGAAATGTCGGTGAGGCTTTTTGGATTCTTGATTCATTTGAAGACAATGTACTCAGCAAAAAGTTTTTTAACCATTTGTTTAAACATTGTTTTTCATTAGGTTACAAAGAGTTGTATACTTGGACGAGATGCGAAAGGCTTAGAAGCGTATTTAGACGTTTTGAAAAGTTTGGAATTGAAAAGATAGACTTCCCTTCTTGGGATAATGACGAATCAAAAACTTGGTTTATGAAGAGGTTATAATATGTGTTTTGGTAATGATGCTCCTGAAATGCAACAAATTCCCAATCCTCCTCCTGAGAAGGAGATGATGGATTTTATAAGTCATATTACTGGGACTCAGTCTGTTACTGTAACAGGTGCTGATGGCAAGAAAAGGCGTGTTACGACGCGATTACCAAGAACTCCAGAAGAAGCAGAATCTTTGAAGACAGGACAAGATTTATTAATTACTTCTATGAAAGATATCCAAAACCTTTATAAATATGACCCAAAGTCTGTTATTAGTTTTGCGCCTTTGGTTAACACATTTGCCAATCTTGATAGAGAACGTCTTAATGATTTAGGTCAAATTGCTAATATTGGCAATATTCAAGAAGATATAGCTAATTTTAAGAATATGCAGGGTACGCTTATTGATGAGCAATTTGCTATGAGAGAGCGTTCTAATGAAGAGCGTCTAGCCCATACAGGCAGAGGTTCTGGCACTTATGCTAATGAATCTCGTGCAGCGATGGCGCGCGCACATGGATTGGCTCGTATGCAAGGAGATGCGCAAGCTACGAGAGATGCTGAAGATTTAGCCGCTAAACGTTTAGGAACAAATAAAGAAGCATTTGGACTTAGAGAAGCTGGTCGACAAGGAACGTTGGAAGCGACACAAGCTGATTATGCATTGAACAAAGCTGATGAGCAAGATCAAGAGGGTAGACGTCAACAAGCCCTTGCAGAAAGAAAAGGTCAGTTTGATATTGGTTCTAATGTTATTAAATATGATGACTGGAAAGCTTTGCAGGATAAGACACATGATCAGTCTCTTAACACTTATTTAGCTGAAAATAACGTACAAAATCAACGTTATGGTTATCAGGTTAATGCTATTCAGGCAAATAATCGTACAGCGCAAGAAGCTCATGCTAATAAACCTCCAACTTTTGGTGAAATTGGTATGAATGCTCTTGGAACTTTAGGTGGTGCTATGTTAACTGCTGGTCCTGATACTTTTGCTGGTAGGTTTGCTAAAAAAATAACGCCTTGGTCACAATAAACTATTTTAAGGTAAGAAAATGTCTAAAACTCGTAGTGCATCAAGTAACTTAGGAGATTCAGTTATCCAGGCTGGGCAATTGCAAGATTCTTCTTATAAAAATCAAGCATCTTTGCCTACTCAAAGTGAAAATGATGCTCAGTTATTTGCAGATATTGGCAAAAGCTTTAGTGCTCCTGGTGATCGCCCTCGTGGGGGCGCTAGAAACTTGGGGGCAGGATTCGCTAAGGGTTTGGAATATGGTGCTAAATCTAATGCTATTTCTGAAAAGAAAGAGAATTTTGGTAAATATCAAAAGCAAATGGATTATCTTAAATCGGTTCAAGGTGAAGTTGTTAAACAAAATCAATGGCATGCTGAGCAAGAGAAACGATTAGAGACTGTTAAGCCCTTTGCTGTTGGTGGCTTAGAAATAAGTTATAGTGGTATGGATTATGCTACAGGCAATGATCGTATGCGTAATGTTATGGAACAAGCCAAGCTGGCTGATCCTACTATCAAGGGAGATTATATTGGTTATGTTCCTAATTCTCCTATTGTGAATATGAGGGATGAAAAAGGAAATATTATCGCTTATAGCTTAAGTAATTTAGCAGGAGAGGATGTCGTTCAGAGGGTTCAGAAGAATTATATAGATCAACAGAAAGCTGATACAGAAAGTAAATATGCGCCTATTAAATATCAGATAATGGGAGAGAAATTAGAAGAAACCAAGCGTAGAACCGATGCTGCTGGTCTTAAGCATGATTTAAAATTAACTGAATCATTTGGTAAGAAAATTGATGCGTCTAAAGAATTCTTAACGATTGTTCCTCATATGAGGGAGATTCTTAAAGATCATTCTGACATTTTCCAGTCTGCTGGTGATGTTATTTGGCGTGATTCTCAAGAACCTGGTTATATGGATGCTTTTATAAAAAGTGCTCATTCTAAAATGGCACCTGATAAAGCCACTGCTATTACAAAAATGATTAAGTATATTAACAAGATGACTCTTGACGTTGCCAATGGTTTTGCGCGGCCTAATATGTATGTTGAAAAAGTTGGTGGAAAAGCTGTTCCTAACCTTGACATGACTGCTCAGGGATTTTCAGAAATACTTGATGAAATGGAACTTGAAAACAAAGAATCTCTTCAAAACAATTTAAAGAGGCTTCAGCTTCTTGAAAGTGATGTTGGTTCTGGTATTGCTGATCAATACCAAGGAAGTACTAATGAGGTTATGGGAAATAATAATCCTAAGCCGAATCCTGCGCCTCAAGATGAGTGGTCTAATATTTGGAAGCCAATATCATGATGCCATCTGCTAATCCTGTATTTTATAAAGTTCGTCGTCCTGATACAGGACAAATTGGCGACGTTGCAGATCATAACTTAGATCAAGCTATTCTTCTTGGCGGAGAAGTGGTGGATGAGTTACTTCAAAATGAACCTACGCAACCAAAATTAAATGATAATGTTCAATCTTCTCCAAATATTCCATCTCAAGAACCAGTCCCTCAAAATCCCTCAAATATCCCTCAACAATCTGAAAAGATGTATAAGGTTAAAAGACCGGATACTGGAGAAATTGGTGAGGTTTCTGAATCAAATCTTGAACAAGCAAAAAAGATGGGTGGTGAAATAGTTGATCAAGGTGGACAAGAATTAAGCTATGGTGATCGAGCTTTGCAATTTGGTAAAGGTGTTGCTAGCATTCCTGCCTTTGGTGCTGATCTTGTTAATAATTATGTGGCTGCGCCAGCCTTAAACGTGGCTGGTGGAGCAACGGAACTTGCCGCCAAAGGCGCGGGTCTTGTTTCTTCTAATGCTGAGAATGCCTTAAATGATGTTGCACAAGGCATATATGGAGCTCGAGATTTTTATAAAGAATCAAACCTTACAGGAGATGTTGCCAACAAAGCAAATGAACTTGCAGGTAAAGATATTACCCCCAAAGATACAACTGGTAAAATATTAAATGCAGCAGGTGAATTCTCAGTACCTTTAGGGAATGTTGCTAAAGGAGCTAAAACGGGATGGGAAGTTTTGAAAGCTGCTGGCAAACATGTTGGGGTAGCCTTCTCGGGTGCCGCTGCCCTTGAAGGAACTAAAGACAGTCGCATTACGAAAGATGGGACAAGCGGTAGGATAGTTGAGGACTTCTTAGCTACTCTTACCGGGATGGCTTTAGGTGATAAAGGTATTTCTGCTGCCAAGAAAAAAATATTAGATAACTCTGAAAATATTATATCAAATATTTTGAATAGAGCTGATAAACCTAAAAACAATTCCTTGAAAGAACTTAATCCACTTGAAAAAGGAGCGGCTAAGATTTTATCACTAGGAGCAAAACCCAAATCAAAGGTTAATGTGGCTGCTAAGGAAGAAGGTGTAGATTTACCATTTGAGGTAGCACTGGGAGGTAAATTTCAAAAATTCTTAGCTAATACTGGACTTAAATCTTTATTTGTTAATAAAAACTATAACAATGTTATAGAAAACGCTGATCGTGATATGATCAATTCTGTTCTACGTAAACTAGATGAAATTAACCCACTTTTAATTGATGGAGAGCTTTCCTCTATTCAAGCTAAAGATTTTCTCAAGAGCGAAAAAAAATCCCTCCAGAAAGAGGCTGCTAAATTATATGATTATTCTAATGGTTTCCTGAAAGAAACTGATGCTGCAAAACCAATTAATGCTTTTAAAGAAGCGCAGGCCATTTTACCCAAGGTTTCTGCTGCTTCACCTTCGGATCAAATGCAGTTTGTATCTAAAAATATCTCACGAATCGGAAAAGACTGGGGGTGGTTGCCAGACCTAAGCAAGTACGAGGATTCCCCCGAGTTAATTAAGAAAATTAAAGAATCTTGGGGTAAGGGTGATAAAATTAAGGAAATACCTGTTAGTCAACTAGTTGTTGAAATCCAGGCTCTTAAACAAAGCATGCGGAACAAGGGTGCTATTCATGGCGTTGAAACGCTCTTGAATGGTTTTATTCATGCGCTTGAGAGTGATATTAGCTCCGTAGCAAACAAACAATTTGTTGATTCAAGGAACGTAGCAAACGCTTTCTATAAACAAGAGGTTGGCGAAAGAATGAGAACGGATATAGCAACTTCTCTATTAAAAGGAGAGGTGCCCAAAGATGCCTTTGTCTATATGGGTTCTGCTCCAAATATACGTCAATTAGAACATATAATGGGGAAATCAGATGCTGCCAAAGAAATTATATCTGGTCTAAAAAGAGCAAAGTTAGAGCAAATTCTAACTTCTAACATTATGGATAGTTCTGGAACCATCACGTATTCAAGGTTAAGCAACCTGTTTAACAAATCTCCTGAAAAACAAGCTTTATTAAAACAACTTTTAGGGGATCAATACAAAGGCATGAAGAGACTTGCTGACATTTCTCAAGAATTTGTTTCAGCTGGCAAAGAGTTTGGCAATCCAAGCAAAACCACTCTTTCAGCAAGGGATGTTAATGGATTTAAAGATTTGCTAACAGTCCTTGGTAATACAGCTGCTACTATAGCTGGTTCAACTTATATCCATGGTATTGGCATAGGCGCATTAGCTGAGCCGGCAGGAATTAATGTATTATCAAGAATTGCGTCAAATAGAAAAATTATAAACGCAGCGGTAAAATATGCGGAATTATCTCAAAAAAACAATATAAAAGACAAACAAGTATTAGGTAAAAGATTGACCAATATGGTAAGTTCATTCCTTAAACATCAATGGAAAGATATTCAAAATTATCCAGAAGCAAGCCATGTTCTTTCTAAGAAATTTAGAGATGATATGGCCAATAACAATGGAAAGAAAGATGAAAAAGAAAAAAAATAAGTTCTTTAATTTGGTTTCCTTTGTTAAAGAAAATAGAACAGTTATCTTTCTTGTTACAAATGCTATGGTTTTTTTTTGTCTCAAAGGGAAGATTTGGTTAAAGCATATGGCTTAATTTTATTGTTTGAATTAATGGCTACTCTTGAAGCTTTATATATAGTATTTAATATTTTTAAAAAATTCATTGAAAGTTTTGTTGCTGTAACTATATAAGTTAACAAAACCTATCTTCATACCATTTTTGCAATTCATCCCATATTGGGCTTATGATATAGTGGAAATATATAGGCATAGCTAATACCACACCCCAATCTCCAATATAATACTTAACTATACTTGCTGTCCAAATACAAGTTTTGAAAGCCAATATTAACAAAACAATTATAGCTGGCACTGAAAATATGGATGGCCATTTCTTATTATTATTTAATGTTTTATTCATATCTTTATCCCCTATTTATCAAAGTTACCCTTATGATGTCTAATTTATCGTGTATTTTGTTTAATGTTGCTGAAATATCCCATAAACTTGATATTAACATTCCCAATATTAAAAACATCCCAACTGGCATTAACTTTTCCATTATCACATCGCTCACCTTAATCGAAATCGGTTAAGACGAAGTCTATATCGATTTCGTCTTATTCCTTGCTATATCTCAAATGTCTTCTGCAATTTGTATAAAATCTTATTAGTATCCTTCATAGTTTTATCATCAATCTTTTGTTCTTGCAATAGTTCTGAGTGCGACCCAAAGACGCGGTCGATTGCAGACAATATGTTTAATCCTTTTTCTGTCAGTTTAAGATATACGCGCCTTTCGTCATTCTTGTCTTTTTTTTTTTTGAGATATCCATTTTTTTGTAACTCTTTGATATTGTATGTAATATTTGTTCCTGTGTAGTATCCTATATTTGATGTGGTATTAACATCAATAGACTCTTCTCCAATATTCTTGATAAGCAATATTTGTGTTGGGGAAATATCTGGACATAATCTGCATATGCTATAGTCAATGAAACTCATAAAACTATTGTTTAATTTATTTATATTTCTCGTAAAATTTAAAAATTGTTCATTCATTTTATTTATCCTCATATATTTGAATTGTTGTGATAGCTGTTTTGTATATCATTTGAAGGGTGGTAGTTTTAAGTCTCTTCAATAATATTGTGTAATCATCAGATCCAATAATCGTTCCTACTATCCTCATTCCCCCCAGAAGGAATATTTGAACCGTATCCTGCTTGTTAATAAAATTATCTATAAATATTTGTTCACTGTGCTCTGTATCGTAAATTTCTTTATCGGCATTGTTATTCATAGTTCTTTTCTCCTTATTTTTAGGCATAGTTCGTCTATCCTTGCCATTCCAAATGGTCATAGTTGTTTCTCCGTTTATCTTGTAAACTTTATTTCTTTTTAGGTAAAGGCTTTACCTGACATGTCTCACAGCCTTTGCAAGCCTCACATACTTCACAAGCTCCTTGGCAATCTGAAATCCTTGGGTCCCAGGGCGAGTTGCCAGGTGTAACGCATCTTGGGTCCCAAGGACTACACATGCTTGCTGTACACCCTGTTAAGCCCACTAATGCGACCATTGCTAATGCTAGTTTCATTTTATCCCTCCTCGTTAAATAATTTATCCATATGAATCTTCCTAAGCCAACTGGTGGCCTGTTCACAGGTAAAGCCATTTTTCATAAGGCTTTGTACTGTAACCTCTTCATTGTCATAGGAAGTATTCAAAAGCTCCTTATGAATCTTTTTGTTCTTTAAAATAGAATGTTCCTGGTTTTTTGCCATTCTTAATCTTTTTTCTCTTAACTAATTGGTATGATGCGCCCCTAATGGTATCTAAGGTTACATGTGGTCTTTTTAAATCATAATTCTTGATAATATCAAATATTTCCTTATAATGCAATGTTTTACCTGAGATTTCCAGGGCTTGAATGATAGCCTTAGTGTTTGATATTCCTTCAGCCACGATAGAATTTGTCTTTGACAATTCATTTATTTGCATTTGTAGACTTTTAATTTCATCAAAATACAAATCAATTCTTTTTTTTAAACTTTCGATTTCCCACTCTAATTCTCTTTCTAATACGTCTACTCTTGTTTTTTGATGTTTATGTTCTTCTGCAAGTTCGGCTATAATTTTGTCTTTTCCTTCTGATATCTCAAGCAGTAACTTTATAACTTTTTCATCTACTAATTTTTTTCCAAAGAATCCCATTTTATTTTCTCCTTTTTCTAGATAATTTAACAATATTATTCATTAGAGAAACATTCCCAGCTGCTGGCCTTCTCTGTTTCCTTTTCTTGTTTTTCATAACTATTATTAAAATTGTTAAAACAATAGTTACTATGGATGCGTAATGCATCTTATGACAGCTCTTTGAAAAGCATATCGACGTTGCCAAGGTTAATAATTGTAGACTTATTATATTTATAATCATTCCTAATTATGTAATCTAATGCTGGAAGGTCGCCTATCTTGAGCTTTCCAAACTCTGCCGTACTCTTGAGGCCGATGATCTCTCCATTAGTTAAGTCCATTTTGATGCATTCGTTCTCTTTGAACGTCTCCTCTATGTTTTTCCTTTGTTCGAAGAGAATCTTTACCACTTCGTCCCTTTCTATTTTATCCCTTCCCTTTATATTGGGAACCTCTAAAATCTTTAGTTCATCGTTTATCATTTATTTTTTCCTTTCCAAGATGATTTTTCTAACTTCTCTATTTTCTTTCGCATATCAAAAATGATATCGTCTTGAGTCTTGATTTCGTTTTCCAGAATTTCAATTTTCTCTTTTAAATCAGTTAATTGTATTGTATTCTTACAAAGCACTTTTTCAAACGTTTCTTGTCTTTCAACTAGTTTTCCTGAGATATACAACATTTTTTCAATACCAAATATTTTTTTAATAAATCCCATTTTATTTTCTCCTAAATAATTCTATTTCTCTTTTTCTTCTATTAATCAATCCCTTAACAGGAACTAACTTTCTTTTCTTTTCGCCTGTCTTTGGATCTGTTTCATATTTGCTTATGTTAATCCATCTTTCCCATGGAATAGTAGCAGTCTCAAAATGTCCTAGCTTAATATCACTAAACACAGTTGAATTCAAGAAAGCTGTTTGTCCAATGTTAAACATAAATACAATCAAAGCATCAAACTGGTTCTGCGTTAACTTAATCGGAATATATCCGTTTAAAACATCTTCTAGAGGTTTAACGTCATCTTGTAATATTAATATACCTGTTCCTTTCGTTATGGTGTTAAACTTCTCGCCAGGCTTTATTTTATGGCCATAGCCGATTGTAGGATGACCTCCTAGGTCAGGAGTGGGTTTCTCAATAAACCCCTCCATGTCCATTAATATCTGTTCCCCTTGGTTAGAAAACTTCATCTATCAATACTTTCCTTCATTTCCAAAAGTTTCCTTTTGTGTTTCTCCTGTGCGGTATCAATCATATAAAAAGACACAGCAAGAAATGCAATAAACCCAAGAACATATAATATTGTTTTAATAATCAAAATGGCACCTCATCGTTTAATGGTTGGTTAGAAACTGTTTGTTCTTGTGGTATGGAAATCCCTCCGTACTGTACGGTTGTTGGAGAATTCTGACTTATTGTATCTAATTGAGGAGCTTCCACTAAGACCCTTTTAGTAACATTTTCATATATTCTGTCAGTTTTTTCACAAAAGTTGTTTTTGATCGTCAGAATATATTTTTTATTTAACAATTCTTGGTCAGTAATTTTTTCTCCAGTTTTCCTGCCAGATAATTGTTTACAGAATATCCCGAATTGTATGATAGCCCTTTTCTTTTTTTCAGGATCATATGAACCAATGTAGAATCTATCATATCTTATTGTCCCACCATCAATTTCTTCGCCAATTTTAACATAAGTTCCGTGCTTATCAATTTCTTCTACCATGGTTTTAAGAACGGCTAAGTACTCACCATCTTTTAGGGTTTCTCGTTCAGTTTCTGGTATTTCAAAGTTTAACGTCATTTTAATTTCCTTTCTGTTCGTTTATAATTTTCATTGCTTCTTTATACTTTTCTAATGGTAATTCATTAATATTATTTACATTTGCCCATTTCATTATCCCTTCTATTTTCTCTTTGTTGTTGTTGCATGCCTTCAATAAACTATCAATTTCATGGCCTGTCAGCTTACCGGTAGAGTTTGTAACATTTGCGTCTGTGTCCTCTTGTGCGCAAATTCCTAATAATGCTGTAAGGGCATATCTCCTTGCGTAGGTTATAATAATGCCTGTTGCTTGGGCAGCGTTCGTACTTTTTAAACGTTCTGTTGAATTAATGCTATCCATTTCGTACTCACTGCTTAGCCATTCCCCTGACTTGTGCATGAGTATAGTTTCGATACGGATTTTCCCATCTTGGGCTATTCCTGGAAACTGAGTTATAGCCAATTCGTACTTGGCAAGTAATGGCCTAGCAATCCCTAGGATTTGCGGAAGATCTGCATATCTAGCCGTATGTGCTGCTTTGTTTTTAATTGGGTCTTGGATCTCTCCTAGCAATTTTGAGAATGCTTGAGCTAATGCACCTATTGTTTCTGACTTATTCAACTTCAACTCCTATAAATTTTCCGTCTTTATCTCTATTTAATTTAATTTTCTTCACTTTTTGTTTTGGTAACGGCTTGAACATCAACTTACCATCACTCAAAACCCAATTAAGGTCTCTGTCTATTTCTTTTTGTCTATCTTCTTCTTCCCATCTATCAAGCAACTTATAAGGAAATACGTTCAACCTAACCTCAGTCTAATCCATTAAGAAAATCAATAGCCCTCTGGTAGCCTCTGTTGAGGATTTCAGATACCATATTGTTTCGCTTTTCTTCGTTACAATAATATGCCGTCATCATTTTGCCGCATTGGACGGCTAAAAACTCTTTGTGGACAAAAATCTTTTTACTTGTATCAAGCACCGTATCCTCAAGTATGTCTTTAAAATGCTGTCTTTCTACGTCCCTGATTGTCATATCTTGTTTTTCATAAAGTTCAATTGCGTAGTACATATCAAGCCTCATTGTTTATAATTCTTCATTCTATTAGCGTCATATTTAATTTCATTAAAAATGATGTCTATCTTTTTCTTATCTAAACTACTGCAATTTTGCAACAATTTCTTACTAGTCATTTCTTCGTATAGTTTAATGACTTTTTCGTAAATGTTCTGTCCGATTTTGTTCTCTAACGACATATTGTTTATCATCTTTAGTTCCCTTGATCCTACGCTTCATTTTAAAACCATCGCTCTCATAGTTAAAACTTAACACTATTAAATTAAACAGTCAACAATAATATTAAAATATGTTATATTTTTTTAAGTCGTTAATTTTTAAAGGAAATTTAATAAGATATGTTATCATTCATTATGGGGTCATGGAGTAGGATTTATGCTGTTGTTACAGCATTTGGTTTTCTGGTTTATTCTTATCTTATTAGGCGCAATGCATCCTTAAAAATCCAGAATGAACATTTAACTAAAGAAGTTGAAGGAGTAAAAGATAGTGCAAGTAAGATTGTTAAGATTCAGCATGCCCAAAATGAAATTTCAAGCGCTCCTGCTCCTAGTAGGGATGATCTCTATATGCAGTTGCTCACACCAGGAACCAGAAACACCAAACATTAATTCTTTTATAATTCAATCACTCCCAGTGTTTCCCATTCCATCTAAGGAAGCTCTTGAAGAATTGAAGCAAGTTTGTCCAGATAGAAAATGTCTTGTTTGGGGTGATAAGAAGTGCTTAGCGTTTGAAGAGCCAAAGTGCGTTCAATTCCATGATTGGCTTAATAAAATTCTCAATTTAAAGAAACAGTTAGAACTTTATGAACAAAAAAATCTTTTCTCTCCTGCTTCCTAATAGATCAGTCCCATACGGCTCCCTTAAAGAAGAACAGAAGATATGCGTTGAATTCGCCAACCATATGAGGCAATTAACCCTTACTGGCAAGTTTCCCTATATATGGTTTCATATTGCCAATGAATTCCTCCCATCGGCACGTAAGAACTTCTCATTTGATCTGAAGCAAAAGCATATGGGGAAGATATCTGGTGTGTCTGATTATTGCTTTATGAGTCCAAAGGATAGTTTTTTTATAGAATTTAAGACCGTAAAAGGCAAACAAACAGATAACCAGAAGATGTTCGAGGAATGGTGCGACACCAAGAAGGTGCCGTATTATATATGCCGCAGTGCTAAGGAAGGCATTGATTTGGTAGAGGAAAGATTAAAACTCTTTTCTGATATGCTTTAAAATTAATTGTAATATATCTATTTGACCTCTTATATATCCCAATTTCATTGCTTGACCGGTTTCCATCATTAATCTTGGATTATAAATCGTTAGGTCTTCATTTTTTAAACTTGGTTTAATTTCTTCTGATAAAATTTCCATTTTATCTTCTATAAATTCTGCTAAACTTTTTATAGTATTATCCATTTTTCTTTCTTCCTTTCTTATCTTTTTGAGATATTTTTGCTTTTACCACGAACTTTTTTAAGTTCAGAACTAAATACCCTTCTTGTTCTTCAAGTTCTATTTCGCCAGAGATACTTTCCGACGGTAATATATTAAAATATTTGAAGAATTTTCTACCTGATATTTCCGCTCTAGTTGATTTGTTTCTTAGAGGCACTGAAGCCTTATTGTTAGGGTCATTGGAAAGTTTAACCCCAATCTTCATTTCATGTTGATTGTAATAAAGAATTACGAATTGATAGTTTTTCAGGCCAAGCTCTCTTACAGCACCAGATGTAAATGAAATAAGACCAGCTGATGAAATAGCAACTCTAGAACGAGATTCTCTTTTAGAGTCATTAGTGTACATTATAAAAGCCATATTTTTATCTCCATATTTTTATTTTTTCAATATTTTTTTACAAAAAAAGCACTTCGAATACCGTAGTTAGTTGACTGAAACAACAAACCACTACAAATATCGAAGTGCATTCACGCCTTTGAAACTCGCACCCACTGGCTCATGTCTAACCTATGGAAAGAAGCACCAACGGAATAACAAAGGACTTAAGACCTATTAAAACGAATACATCAATCTAAAACTGGTCGTGTTAATTGTAGGTTTAATGGTAACATTTGCGATAGCACCTTTTAACACAACATCAGGATATGATTTAACGGAATAATCAACGCCGATCAGCCAGTTTGGGTTTAGTTTATAATCAACTCCAAAACCAAAGATTGACCCATATTTATTGGTTTTAACGGTGTTCTCAATGCCCAATGCGTTATTATATCTTGCAGAATAACTTAGTGACCAATTTGTTTTAACAACACCTGCTTTTGCATAAATCATTAAGTCTTTAACGATAAATCCAAACTTTCCAATTGCGGTAAATGAATTGTTTGTTTTAACTACCGTCTTATGATTAATAGGAAGATGGGATACGTTTTCCTCCTGGTCAATTTTTAAGTTATGGTTTTCAACACCTAACTCTAATCCAATAAATAATGGAGTTTCTTGAATAAGATGGTTATACCCAATGAATGTCCCAACAGTTACACTCTTATCTCCTGAGCTTGAGGTGTTTCTAATGGTGCTGGAAGATTTTCTTTCCATTCCCGCTTGAACAATTGATTGTCCCATATTAATACCGACATACAATCCCTCAGTTCCAAGAACTGCCGTGGAAGTGGCAACTGTTAAAATTAAAGCTTTAACGATCCTATTTAGTGACACTTTCCTTTTTCCTTCTATTTAACCTAATATAATCGGATACCCTGGTAACGTTAAGACTATATAAGTCTACGTCTTCTTTCCCATAACGGGTATCATGATTATTACACATTTTCTTTATTTTTTCCATATAGAAAAAGGGGTCACTTTTGATTATCTCTTTGTCTTCTTTAGGTAATATTCCAAATGAATAGAGTAGCAAGTCAGGTTTAACTTCTAGAGATTCAGCAATTGCCAATGCAGTCTCAAGAAGGGGATCTCGTAGGCTTCTTTCGTAAAAGCTTGCTCCTCTTATAATGCTACCATTGCTATGCTTTATTTCATGGAGGGTCACATTTAGGTGGTCTCTCATGATTCTCAATATGGTATTATACCTTCTATTGACCTTGCCCGTCATATTGTTTCCTTTGATTTTTTTTTATATTTTTGGGGAGGAACTCGCTCACCCGAACGCGCTCCTCATAATTATTCGTTTATAACTTAAAGCTTCTAAAGAAACAACATTTTTATTTCAATAATTATAAAATTTCTCTATTCCATATGGGTATGCATTTATACTAAGTTAGATATGTCAAGAAGTTTTGTCGTTTTTATATTTGTTTTCATAGCAAGAAAGGTCATGTCCTGTGGCTCTCCGTCTTATAAAGCCTGTCAAATCTATTAGTCCGTGCGACATTACGTCTCCCATCTCTAAATCCCTTCGTGCCGAAAGACTTAAACAATCTATGCCCGCTTCCTTTCTTAAATATGAGATGCATATTATTGAAACCTTAGGTTCAAAGTCTGCTGCCCAGCTTTTCTGTGCCCTTGAGTATCGATTCCAGAAGAAGCCATTAGGCTTTTATAAGTTCATGTCTCCTTGTGACAATCCATTCTATAGGAAGGGCGATAGCTTAAGTGAGGAGTTACGAGTTAGTAAAGATACAATTCAAAGAGCTTTAAAGCTCATCTGTGTCTCCTACAAAAGCAAATCATTATATCGTGCTGCTAAGCAAGCTTATGGGTATTTAGGGGCATTTCAAGGGAAGCCTTTCCTTTCCTATATTGATAAGAAAACCAACCAAACATTCTATTTTAGGGATGGCGTTGCCGTTAAGGAGATACGAGATGGCACCTATAAAAGAGACGCAATTGTTACCAATAAACTTGATATTTACGTTTCTAAGGATGAAACACAATTTCTCCATCAAAGAGAAATCACTGATAATAACGACCTTTTACTGGATGGCATCTTTAGAAGAGACGCAACTGTCACTAATAAAAATGACTTATATGTCACTGAATGCTCCCTACAGGAGGGAGCAAAAATCAGCCCTACAGGAGGGAGCAAAATCAGCCCTACAGGAGGGAGCAAAATCAGCCCTCCACTTTCCCGCTCACCCGCAGAAACAAAGGCTGAGGAACGCCCCTCAGAGAATACATTACAAAGAATACCTCTCTCTCTCTATCTCTCTCTAGCGAATTCGGGGCAGCCAGAACAGCCTAAGGAAGAAGAAATAAAAGAAGTGGTAGGGAATACAGAACAGCCAGCGCCATCGGTGGACATCGTGAGCCAGATGATCGAGACCTGGAGGCGGGTAACTCAGTGTGATTTATCTTCATCCCCTAGCAAGTCCACATTTGATAATCTGTCGATTGCCTACAAGGATGTATTTGGGTCTTCCCTTGAAAAGTGGCAAGCCTATTGCAGCCTTATCCTTTCATCCAAGTACCTGATGGGCGAAACTATCCAGAAATTCAAACTTAACCTTGCATGGGCTGCAAAGCCTGAAACCATCATTAAAATAACCGAAGGCCATTACACAACAGGAGATAGAATTAACGTGATTTACCTTGACCTAGAGCC
>Ga0070685_10000969_pt1 | contig 15427 bp, 13 predicted proteins | sample KBSS13LmetaG_FD_65651 | JGI IMG/M metagenome (GOLD analysis project Ga0070685, IMG submission 65651) | Switchgrass rhizosphere microbial communities from Kellogg Biological Station, Michigan, USA - KBS S1-3L metaG | ecosystem: Host-associated > Plants > Roots > Rhizosphere ...
GCACGGTAAAGTGGTTGGCGTTAAGATCTTTAGCCGCGAAAATGGCCACGAACTGAAGGCTGGTGTGCTGATGCAGATCCAGGTCTTCGTCGCTCAGATGCGCAAAGTATCTGTCGGTGACAAGTTGGGTGGTCGTCACGGTAACAAGGGTGTTATCGCCCGCATCTTGCCAACTGAGGACATGCCATTCATGGAAGACGGTACTCCAGTAGACATCGTTTTGAACCCACTTGGTGTGCCATCTCGTATGAACGTCGGCCAGCTGTTCGAGGCTCACCTCGGTATGGCTGCACGCGCGCTTGGCATGAAGGTTGCTAGCCCGTCGTTCAACGGCGTACCTACCGAAAAGATCCAGGAACTGCTCAAAGAAGCCGGCTTCCCCGAAGACGGTAAGCAGCAACTGTACGACGGCCGCACCGGTGGTGCCTTCAAGGAGCGCACTACTGTCGGTAGTATGTACATGATCAAGCTGAACCACATGGTGGCTGACAAGATCCACGCCCGCTCAACTGGTCCATACACTATGGTTACCCAGCAGCCGCTTGGTGGCAAGGCCCAGAACGGTGGCCAGCGCTTTGGTGAGATGGAGGTGTGGGCACTCGAAGCTTACGGTGCTGCAAACACGCTCCAAGAGATGCTTACCATCAAGTCCGACGACGTTTACGGACGCTCGAAGGCTTACGAAAGCATCATCAAGAAGACCGAAATTGTTGGTCCAAAGGTCCCAGAAAGCTTCAACGTGCTCGTGAAGGAACTCCAGGGTCTTGGCCTGAAGGTCGATCTGGTTGCCCAGAGTGAAGCTGTTGATGCCGAAGCTATCCTAGCTACAAACATCCACGAGGAAGCAACCCATCCATCCGAGGTCACTGTGCCGACGCCGACTATCTCTGACATTGATGTCAGCGACGAAGAAGCGGCCAGTGAAGACTTCATGGTAGTAGAAACCGATGACGAAGGCACCGTACTAGTTAGTGCTGACGATGATGACCTGAGTATTAACGAAGAGGAGGAGGCGTAAATATGCGACGCTATTCATACGGAACCGACATCGCCGATTTTGATGCTGTCCGCCTAGCGGTCGCTAGTGACAAAGACATCCGCGGCTGGAGTTATGGTGAGATCATCAAGCCCGAAACCATTAACTACCGCACCCAAAAGCCCGAGCGTGATGGCTTGTTCTGCGAGCGCATCTTTGGGCCGGTAAAAGATATTAACCCGCACGACGCTAAATACAAGGGCGTGCGCAGTCGCGAGGCTGCCGTTGATAAGAATGGCGAGCTCGTTACGCGTAGCATTGTCCGCCGTGAGCGCATGGGTCACATTGAGCTGGCTGTGCCGGTGGCACACATTTGGTTCCTCCGTGGCACCCCAAGTGCGGTTGGTCTGCTGCTTGGCATGACCGTAAAGAGCTTGGAGCGCGTGGCTTACTTTGCGAGCTATGTTGTAAAGAGTGTAGACGTTGAAAAGCGTGATCAATACCGCGCCGACAAAGAAGCTGAGTTCAAAGCTGCTAACGAGGCTATCAAACTGCGTTACGAGCATGACGCAAAAGCCGAAAACGCCGATGTTAAGGCTCTAGCCGAGGCTCAGACCAAAGAGCTCGAAGAGCTTGCCAAGGACTTTGACTTGCTGAAGAGCCAGCTCGACAGCTTGGTCAAACTGAGCTTGATGAACGAGACCGACTACCGCAACCTGCCCGACGAGCTGCGCAAACTCATCACCGTTGGTATGGGTGGTGCGGCGCTCAAGGAGCTGCTTGATGACATCGACTTGCACCAGCTGATCGCTGATCTGACCCTAGAGGCCGAAGAAGCTAAGGGGCAACGCAAGAAGAAACTGTTGAAGCGCTTGCGCCTGCTCGAAAGCATGGAGCGTGCTGACATCAAACCAGGCAGCATGTGTCTAAGTGTCCTGCCGGTAATTCCTCCGGACCTTCGCCCAATGGTCCAGCTGACCGGTGGCCGTTTCGCGACCAGCGACCTGAACGATCTCTATCGCCGTGTCATCAACCGCAACAACCGTTTGAAGAAGCTGATTGAGCTCAATGCCCCTGAGGTCATCCGCCGCAACGAGCAGCGCATGCTCCAGGAAGCTGTTGACGCCCTCATCGACAACAACAACGCCCGCAGTGGCCGCGCTGTAGCCGCAACCGGTCAGCGCCGCCGCCTGAAGTCCCTGAGCGATATGCTCAAAGGTAAGCAGGGTCGCTTCCGCCAGAACTTGCTGGGTAAGCGTGTAGACTACTCCGGTCGTTCCGTTATTGTGGCAGGCCCAGAACTCAAGATTTCTGAGTGCGGACTGCCAAAGATGATGGCGCTTGAATTGTTCAAACCATTCGTGATTGGTGAGCTGATCGCCCGCGAAGAAGCACACAACATCCGCTCGGCAACCCGCATGATTGAAACCGGCGAAACTGCCGTCTGGGACGCCCTGGACACCGTAATCAAGGGCAAATACGTGCTCCTGAACCGTGCTCCATCATTGCACCGTCTGTCAATTCAGGCGTTCCAGCCGGTATTGATCGAAGGCCGCGCTATCCAGCTGCACCCATTGGTCTGTAAGGGCTTTAACGCCGACTTCGATGGTGACCAGATGGCTGTCCACTTGCCACTGAGCGACGCCGCTCAGGCGGAGGCCAAGAACATAATGGCTGCCAACATGAACTTGCTGAAACCAGCCGATGGTTCACCAATCTTGCACATCGAACAGGACATCGTGCTTGGTTGTTACTACCTGACCTACGAACGTCCAGGCGCTGACGCTACGGCCAAGCCATTCAGTAGCCTCGACGAAGCTAGCATGGCCTTCGACGCTGGCGTCATCCAGCTCCAGAGTCGTGTACGCGTACCATTCCGCGGCGAAATCCGCGAAACCACGCTTGGTCGGCTCTACTTCAACGAAACGTTCCCCGAAGATTTCACCTACCAGGACGAACCTATGACCAAGAAGCGCTTGCAGAAGGTCATGGCTGCTGTCTACCGGAAGTACGGTCAGGCTCAGACTGCCGATATCGCCGACACTCTGAAGGACGTTGGGTTCCGCTTCGCTACCATGTCTGGCCTCAGCATGGGTATGCAGGACTTTGAGCCTATCAAGGGCCTCAAAGAAGTCATCGAAAGTGGTGAGACCCGCAGTGCAAACATTAGTGACCAGTACGAGCAGGGCTTCATTACCGACGACGAGCGTCACCGTCTCATCATTGACAGCTGGACCAAGATCGACACGCAGGTACAGAACATGCTCGCCGAGCAGATGCAGGACCAGGATGGTTCGATGGCTATTGCCATCACCTCTGGTGCTCGTGGTAACGTCTCTCAGATGAAAATGTCTGTCGGTATGCTTGGTGTGTTCCAGGATGCCGGTGGTAACGTCATTGAGTTGCCGGTCAAATCTGGCTACCTCCACGGTCTGACTCCGCTGGAATACTTCACCGGTACCCGCGGTACCCGTAAGGCCGTCATTGACATCGCGCTGAAGACTGCCGACGCAGGTTACCTGACTCGCCGTTTGGTAGATGTATCGCAAGATGTCTTCACCTTTGGCGAAGAAGACGATGCAACTGACCCAGGCTTCGCTATGCTACGTACTGATGCGAAAGCTATCGGTGTTAGCTACGGTTCCCGCCTGGAGGGCCGCTATGCAGCCGTCGACGTGAAGGGTCACCTGAAGGCTGGCGAACTGTTCACCAAGCAGATTGCCGAAGCTATTGATGCTGATGAAGCTATTGATGGCATAAAGATAATGAGCGCCCTGAGTGCTAGCAACGTCCGTGGTGTGCCGCAGAAGAGTTACGGTACTGATCCAGCTACTGGTCTGCTCGTAACGCCTCATAACCCAATCGGTGTAATTGCGGCACAGAGTATTGGTGAGCCTGGTACGCAGCTATCGCTCGACTCCAAGCACCGTTCTGGTGCTGTGGTCGGTGACGATACTGCGCAAGGTTTGTCCCGTATCGAAGAGCTCTTCGAAGTTCGTACGCCAAAGGGTCAGGCTTACCTGACTGACATCTCGGGTGTTGCAAACACCTGGGAAGAGGGTGACCACTACGTAATCCAGGTCACGGCTAACGAAAAAGACAACCTAGTGCTCGAACTAGGTGAGCGCAAGGCTTCTATCGCAACAGGTACCGACGTCGCTATCGGTGACGTATTGGCTACGACTGATGGCGGTGCCGAACCGCTCATCTCACCAATGGCCGGCAAAGCCGAAGTAACCGACAAGCAGATCATAATCGTTCCAGCTGGTCAGAGTGTAGTTCGCTACGAAATCCCTGGCTTCAAGCAGCTACAAATTAGCGATGGAGACAACGTTGTTGCCGGTCAGCGCCTGACTAACGGTTCTATCAACCTGCACGAGCTGATGCGCTTGCAAGGTGTTGAATCTACCCAGCGCTACATCATGAACGAAATTCTTAGCATTTTTGTCGGCCAGGGTCAGAACGTTGCCGATAAGCACTTGGAAATCATCGTTCGCCAGATGTTTAGCCGTGTCCAGGTCGAAGATGCTGGTGACAGCGAATTTGTAACCGGTGACGTTGTAAGCAAGCTTGCTGTGGTTGAAGCTAACGAGCAATTGGTTGCCGACAAGAAGCAGCCTGCTAAGGTTACCCAGCTGTTGCTTGGTATCACCAAAGCCAGCCTAAGCACCGACTCGTTCCTGAGTGCCGCTTCCTTCCAGGACACTACCCGTGTGCTGATCGCTGCCGCTACCAGCGGGAAGATCGACAAGCTGTTTGGTCTGAAGGAAAACGTCATCTTGGGTCGCAAGATCCCAGTTGGTACCGGTTGGGGTGCTAGCAACGCACTCGACGAAGGTGACGACGACATCACCGCTGCCGACGACGCAGTCACAGTCGACGCCTAAAAATCCAAACCACCAAACATGAAAACCGCCCCTTCCCAGGGGCGGTTTTTTGTTGTCCAAATACAGACCAAAGTGCTTAACGTTGCTTGTAAAACGCAAGGTAGTAAACTTCTTACTATGGGAGAAATCGCTGCCGCAATAGCTGAGTCTATACGAAACCGCGCTACCTCAGTTACGTTAGTGACTTATACATTCTTCTGGTCCGCATGGCATTGGGAAGGGCTCTACGCCACACTGTTCACCGGCCAAGACCTGATATACAAAAAGTTTGGCTTGCTTAAAAATGAATATGTCGAAAAGTACTTCTTTGGTTGGCATGGGTGGCAAAGTTTCTGGGGGCTCCTGGTCCCGGCGGTAGAGACGTTTATCTTCATCTGGGCGCTCCATAGATGGGTTCTTGTACCTATGTACGGAATTGAGCAGGACAATCGCACCAGGAGGCGGCTGATAAAACTGGCTGAAAATAAAAAGGTCCAGGATGCTAAAGCGCAGCTTGCCAAAGAGGAGACAAAAAAGACTGTTGCAGAAACCAAGAAGGTAGTAGCTAAAACGGCCCTGCAACGTAAAAAGAATGCAGCAGAGAAGGTGGACCCCAAGATAGTCTGGGAGGATGAGTTCACGAAGTTTAAGACGCATCCGGATTATAAACTCTTCGGACAGGTGCTAAAAGGTGTCTATGAATATAATGGTCGCACGTATGTTAGTGGGCAATACCATCCTGTATTTGAGCTAGGGCCTAGAAGTCTGATGATGGCAGATACACGTGGACTTGTGAAAATTCTAGACCAAGGTAACAGGATTGAGTTAACGGAGAAAGGCAAGTATTTTGCCAGTTTTTACGAACTGAGTTTCTAAATAATCTCACTGGCACTATCGTTGTTGTCAATATAATGTCAATCTGGTAAAATAACAGGGTAAATATCAAATTCGAGCTGATGGAGTTCGCAAGAATACCCATCTTGGCGGTAGAGGAGATGCATATCTCTTCGAAGAATATAACATTTGAACTTTCAAAAACGGCACTTTCTGCGCGCTAGCACTGTGTCTCCGATGCTCACCGTACTTACTGGTACGGCTCCGCTTCGGTGCTCGGCCAGCACCCAGACTGCACCATTTTGTGAAAGCTCAAAAAGGAAAGGAGTAGGTTTTGCCTACTATTAACCAATTGGTTCGCAAGCCGCGCACTCGTGTGACTGCCAAGAGCAAGTCGCCAGCACTGCAGCGCGTAACCAACAACCTCAAGACCAAGAACTACGAGAAGGCTGCGCCATTCAAGCGCGGTGTCTGTGTTAAGGTCACTACTAAAACACCAAAGAAGCCAAACTCAGCTTTGCGTAAGGTTGCACGTGTGCGCCTTGGCAACGGCTACGAAGTCTGGGCTTACATCGGTGGTGAGGGCCACAACTTGCAGGAGCACGCTGTAGTGCTCGTACGCGGTGGTCGTGTAAAGGACCTTCCGGGTGTGCGCTACCACATCGTTCGCGGCGCACTCGACCTCCAGGGTGTTGCCAACCGTAAGCAGGGCCGCAGTAAGTACGGCGCCAAGAAGGAGAGCAAGTAATGCCACGCAAAGTAACCAAAGCTCTCGTTCGTGATATCCCGGCTGACCGTGTGTACGGCGACGTGCAGGTGCAGCGTCTTATCAACCGCGTTATGCGCGACGGTAAGAAACAAATTGCCGAAAAGCTAGTCTACAACGGCATGCAAATTGCCGCTGACAAGCTTAAAGTAGAAAACCCACACGACGTGTTTGAACAGGCTATGGGCAACATCAAGCCACACCTCGAGACTCGTTCTCGCCGTGTCGGTGGTGCCAACTACCAGATTCCTTTCGAAGTTAAGGGCCAGCGCCAGAACCACCTTACCATGATGTGGTTTGTTGCAGCTGCTCGCTCTCGCAAGGGCATGAGCATGGCCAACCGCATTGCCCTGGAACTCCAGGACGCTTACAACAACCAAGGCGCAGCTGTGAAGAAGCGTGAAGACACGCACCGCATGGCCGAAGCCAACCGCGCGTTCGCGCACTTTGCTCGCGGCTAGTCCTAAAACAATCCTCTAAAACGCCGCTGCAAAAGCGGCGTTTTAGTTTTGTGTATGATATTGAGAAAGAAAAGTCAGAAACTACCACTTCGCAACCTTGACGGGCTGTTTACGCGAGCCATGAACGAGAGAATAGGCGGTGTCCCAAAAGAATGGCAGGGGCGGCTCGCCGACGCCGACGTAAATGTACTGGGCACCGCTATTGCTACGCTTCAAACCCTTCGCAATCAGGAGCTGACCCAGCTATTTAAAGGTCGCGATGGCTTATTTCGGTTACTGCGCGTGCCCCGGCCGCTAAGTTTCTCGGGCCTACTCTATGCCGAGCGTGTCGATAAAGTGGGAGGCAGCCCGAGAGCGATAGCTGATACTGTTGATAGGCACAGGACGGTGACAGGCATGGTTGCTCTAACAAGTATGATGCTGGATCAAGCAAAAGGAGAGAGCGCAGCATTCGGTGCCGCCGGGAGATTTTTGCCACTGGGTGATTTGCTCGGAGGTGCGCAAGCTACTCGTGACATGAACAGGGTAGCGGCCAGAGAGGTCCGCCAATGTGGTCGGTATAATACCGCCCTCACTGCACCTAGGCTGGCCGCGCTCACGATCGGGCTCATGCAGGAAAGTCGCATCCAGAGTCGGCCAATGTTGGCCGGCGTAATGCTCCTGCATGCCCAAGCTTACGAGGCTACTGGTAGAAACTCAGATTTTTACGAGTGGTCCGAGAGGACGTATCAAGTTCGCACGGATGCGCTCGTTGCCTCGCTTGACGAGCTTCAGCCTCAAAAACTCCACCGATGGTCCGAGGATGAGCTACCCCGGGTACACCGAATAATCGCCAGCACGGCGATGAGACACCTTACGATTGAACTGAGTTCGATTGCAGGTGGTCGACCTTCTTAGATGATGGCTAGTTTTAACAGATAAAATTTGGTAAAATACTACGGAAGTGTTGTTTCTGTATGCTTAAAACATTCAGCACAACGAAAAATAATGTGTGACTAAGAAAGGCGTGTAAAAACGTAGCAGTATGGCAGACAAGAAATATACATTAGACAAGATTCGTAACCTCGGCATTATCGCGCACATCGATGCCGGTAAAACTACCACCACAGAAGGTATCCTGTATCGCACCGGCCTGAAGCACAAGATTGGTGCCGTGCACGAGGGTGGAACCACTACCGACTGGATGGCTCAGGAACGCGAACGTGGCATTACTATCGTGGCTGCCTCTGTTACGTGCTACTGGAAGAATCACCAGATCAACATCATCGACACCCCTGGACACATCGACTTCACTGCCGAGGTTGAGCGTTCGCTGCGCGTGCTCGACGGTGCCGTGGTGGTCTTCGACGGTAAGATGGGCGTGGAAAGCCAGTCCGAGACGGTTTGGCGCCAGGCTGACAAGTATGGTACGCCGCGTATCTGCTTCATCAACAAGATCAACCAGACCGGTGGCGACTTCTACAAGTCTCTCGACAGCATTCACAACCGCCTGAGCCGCCGCGCCTTCCCAATCCACCTGCCAATCGGCTTCGAGCAGAGCATCAACGGTGTTGTTGACCTCGTAAGCATGAAGGCCTACACCTACAAAGATTTTACTGACCACGAGTTGATCGAGGGTGAAATCCCAGCTGACATGATGGACCAGGTCCAGAAGTACCGCAGTCTGCTTATCGAAAACGCTGTTGCCGAAGACGAAGCTATGCTCGAGAAGTTCTTCGAAGTTGGCGAAGAAGGCCTGACTGAGGACGAAATCCGCCACGCTATCCGCACAGCCGTACTGACCGGTAAATTCTACGCTGTAACCGGTGGCGACGGCCGTGGTGTTATCGTGGAGAAATTGCTTGACCTCGTCAACGATCTGCTGCCGGCTCCAAACGATCGCCCAACCACCTGGGGCGTCCAGCCGAAGACCGGTGACGAAATTGAGCGCAAGCACTCCGAAGCTGATCCGTTCAGCGCGCTAGCTTTCAAGATTACCAGCGACCCATTTGTAGGTAAGCTGGCTTACTTCCGCGTCTACTCCGGTAAGGTTACCGCTGGTAGCTACGTGCTGAACAGTTCTACTGGTGAAAAAGAGCGTGTTGGTCGCATTGTGCGTCTGCAGGCCGATAAGCGTGAGGACGTTACCGAAGTCGGTACCGGCGATATTGCCGCTATCGTAGGCCTCAAGGGCACTACCACTGGCAATACTCTGTGTGACCCGGCTAACCCTATCATTCTCGAGAACATTACCTTCCCAGAGCCTCCGGTGTCTATTGCTATCGAGCCAAAGACTAAGGCTGACCAAGAGAAGATGAGCATCGCCCTGCAGCGTCTGGCCGAAGAAGACCCGACCTTCCGCGTCCGTGTCGACGACGAAACCGCTCAGACCATTATTAGCGGTATGGGTGAGCTCCACCTGGAAATCCTGGTGGACCGCATGAAGCGCGAATTCAACGTCGAGGCTAATATCGGTCAGCCACAGGTTGCCTACCGCGAAACTATCCGCAAGGACGGTGTTGAGGCCCAAGGTAAGTTTGTCCGCCAGAGTGGTGGCCGTGGTCAGTACGGTGACGTATGGCTGCGTCTCAGCCAGAACGAGCCAGGTGCCGGTTTTGAATTCATCAACAGCATCAAGGGTGGTGTGGTTCCAAGTGAATACATCCCGGCTGTTCGTAAGGGTGCCGAAGAAGCGATGAACAACGGTGTTATCGCTGGTTACCCAGTGGTAGATGTTAAGGTAGAACTCTATGATGGTAGCTACCACGAAGTCGACTCCAACGAAATGGCCTTCAGCATTGCCGGTTCTATGGGTGTTCAGGCTGGTGTGAAGATGGCTAACCCAACCTTGCTCGAGCCAGTCATGAAAGTCGTCGTCGTAACTCCAGAAGAGTTTATGGGTGACGTCATCGGCGACCTGAACAGCAAGCGTGGCCGCATCGAAAGCATGGAGGACTTGAGCTCCGGCATCAAGGAAATCACTGCCTTTGTACCACTTGGCGAAATGTTCGGATACACCACTAACCTGCGTTCTATGACCCAAGGTCGCGCTAGCTCAAGCATGGAGCTTGACCACTACGCCGACGTTCCGCCAAACGTAGCAACCGCTATCATCGCCAAGAACGCCAAGTAATAAGAGCTAGACCACCATCATGAGCCACGAGCAGCCTGCGGCGACAGATGATGAATATATCCCTGATTTCCCGGCAACTGTAGGCGGCTACCCATTCCCGCGTCCTTATGTAGGAAGGGGTAGTCTGCGTCTGGCCTGGGAGGATTACTACTTTGCAGGTATTGGAGATCCGGCTGTACACAAATTAGACTTTAGTACAATGGTGATCCACGATCCTGACGCGGAGGAAGGTTTGCGGGCCGAGGCGGTTCGCAAAAACGATCGCCAGTTCGAGTTACGCAGACAGTTTGGAATGCATCGAGTACCTTTGGAAGATTTTGGTGTAAAGACAGTGTATCTAACGCCTGAACAGCTACACTTTATTCATCCTGACCTTATGGCCACCTTGCCGCAGCAGGACCTGCTTGAGGTGACCGTTATCCATAGCATTCAGGATTTTGTGGAAGAGTTGCGACCGGAAAGACGAGCTGATAACTTTAACTTGACTGTGGACTATGCAGAACAGGTGGGGCGTAGCTTTTCTAAGCAGGACTATGCTCATGTAAACGAGCATTTCATAATTGGGGCTGCGACCTACACGGATGCTATGGCCGAGCGATTTTGGCGTGTGCAAGGCAATAATGACCTTAGGAAGCTGATCGCAGCGGCTGAGGGTAATAGTGTGCTGCGCGCTGAGCTCAGTGAAGTTATCTCCCTCTGTGTCGAGTATGGAGACAAAACTGGCTACATGCTGGACCTGGGCAAAGACAATGTGCTTATGACTGAGCAGGGTACGACAAAGCTTGTAGATGCGTTATATCCTCGGGACATCAAGGTGTTACATCTGCTGGGTGAAACGCTACAGAAAGTAAGGGAGCACGAGCTTCTGACTTTTCAGGAGTCCATCAATATGTTGAATGGTCGCAAATACGTATGTGCAATTAATTTCCTGGCAGCATACTGTGGTCTAGACAAGCGACTAGTCATTCCTCATGCTCCAGAAGGTATTGGGATAGGATGGACTTGGACTCTCGAGATGCTGCGGAACCTTTCCAGGCGCCATCAGCTTGGAATGGTAACGGTGGCTGCTTCGGCTGCCTAGTAGTACTCGGTAGACTTTTGTAGGAGGCAAAAATCATAGTATGCTGAAGTGTAAGATATGAGTAAAGATGACGGTCTACCAGAGGAACCGAAGGCGAGTATATCGCTGTACGAGTTTTATGCAATTGGCATTGAGCGCCTGCTCGAGAAAGCTCCGTGGGAGCTGGAGCGGGCCGTATCGGCCTATCATGAGAGCTTTTTGACTGAGCAGCGCTGCTTGGGTCTGGCTATTTTATTGCTGATTGGCGAAGACCACGTGCCAACGCAGCTCATCCGAGCACAGGCAATGCCAGGGTTCGAAGACCAGACCCGAGCTAGCGTAAATCAAGCAGTTTTTTTACGTGCGCTCAAGCATTATTTTAAGGCGAAGAATCTGAATGCAGTACGGGCCGAAATGGTACTGGAGCGGATGCAGTCATATCTAAATGATTCCCGCCAGGCCAATGAGCAAGGAAAGAGCCCGCTTGAGGCTATGCTGCACACGGTAGTACGGCGCGTACCGCCGCAAGGGGACGCTCAATGGGAGCAGTATGCAGTGCGGGTTGAAAAGATTTATGACTATATCGAAGGTTTAGTAGAAAAAGGTCTGCTAAAGCGCTACACAGTAGCACCCTAAACTCCGAAAATACTGCAGTCTACTGCAGGGCTGGGGCAAAAGGAGTATAGTGTATAAACGTCATGCCAGACGATCTCGACTACATGCGTAATCACATAAACCAACTGGATGAACAGCTGGTTCGGCTATTGAACGAACGCGCACGCGTGGCACTCGAAATAGGCAAGGTGAAAGCGAGTCTTGGGGTTAAGGTGTATGATCCTGCTCGTGAGGGCGTTGTGATACAAAAGGTAAATGCACTGAATCAAGGGCCGCTTTCCAAGGGCGACATCGAGAGCATTTATCGTGAAATTATAGACGCTTGTCGCCAAATCCAGCTGCGCTAGCTACCTCTTTACAAACTTCTTTCGTTTCCCTATACTATTTCAACGTAACTCGTGTGAGTTCTAGTATTCTCATGCAATATTAAATTAATAAATATGTCAGGTCGTTCGTACCTGGACGCAGTGCTTTTTAAGCAGTGCGCCGAGTACGAATGACATGATAATAAGGAGCAACCACCAAAAATGGCAGCAGCAACTTTTGACCGCACCAAGCCACACGTCAACGTTGGTACTATGGGCCACGTCGACCACGGTAAAACAACTCTAACCGCCGCAATTACCACAGTTCTCGCGAAGAAACTGCCTAGCGACGTTAACAAAAAGGTCGCCTACGACGAAATTGACAAGGCACCAGAGGAAAAAGCTCGTGGCATTACCATTTCAACCTCTCACCAGGAGTACGAAAGCGAAAAGCGCCACTACGCACACGTCGACATGCCAGGTCACGCCGACTACGTTAAGAACATGATTACCGGTGCTGCTCAGATCGACGGCGCTATCTTGGTTGTATCTGCTGCGGACGGCCCTATGCCACAAACTCGCGAGCACGTACTCCTAGCCCGCCAGGTGGGTGTTCCAAAGATCTTGGTCTTCATGAACAAGATGGACCTCGCTGACGCTGATCTCGTTGAGCTCGTTGAGGAAGAAATCCGCGAACTGCTCGAAAAGAACGGCTTCGACCGTGATTGCCCAATCATCAAGGGTTCCGCTACCAAGGCTCTCGAAGGCGATGCTGCCAACGAAGACGCTGTTATGGAACTGGTCAAGGCTATGGACGACTACATCGAACAGCCTGTTCGTGACCTCGACAAGCCATTCATCATGCCTATCGAAGACGTCTTCTCTATCAAGGGCCGTGGTACGGTTGCTACCGGCCGTGTTGAAGCTGGTGTTGTCAAGATCAACGACGAAGTTGAAATTGTCGGTATTCGCCCAACTCAGAAGTCTGTTGTAACCGGCATCGAGGCCTTCAAGAAGAGTCTTGACCAAGGTCAGGCCGGCGACAACGCTGGTGTACTGCTCCGCGGTATCGAGCGCGACGACATCGAGCGCGGTCAGGTGCTTGCTAAGCCAGGTACTATCACTCCTCACACCGAATTCGACGCTGAAGTTTACATCCTCAGCAAAGAAGAAGGCGGTCGTCACACACCATTCTTCAAGGGCTACAAGCCTCAGTTCTACTTCCGCACCACGGACGTAACTGGTGAAGTTGAGCTGCCAGCTGACAAAGAAATGGTCATGCCTGGTGACACTATCACCTTCAAGGTCAAGTTGCTTGCACCTATCGCTATGGAGCAGGGTCTGCGCTTCGCTATCCGCGAAGGTGGTCGCACTGTTGGTGCTGGTGTTGTAACCAAGATCAACAAATAGTCTAACCCTTTAGACTTTGCAAAAGAGCGCCGGGTAACTGGCGCTCTTTTGTTTGCCTAGGCGTAGTCAGAAGGTATAAAATGAAATAGCTATGGCTTTAGATACGGATGATATAGTTGCAATTCGGGGCGTGTTTAACGAAGCGTTTGAGGTGTTAGTTTTGCCACGCTTCGACGAAATTGACGGTCGTCTCGATAAAATGGACAATCGCCTGGATAGTATGGACGGTCGACTAGACAGTATGGACAATCGCCTGGATAGTATGGACGGTCGTCTCGACCAGATGGATGGTCGCCTCGATGATATTGGCGGTCGTCTCGACAGGCAAGAAAGAACAACCCAAGAACTGCAAACAGAGGTTCGTGCTGGTTTTGCGGCAGTAAACAAGCGACTCGATGACCTAAGCGGTAAAGCGGAAGCGCTTGGAAGTGACATAAAAGAGCTGTATGAGATAACCGTACAGCTCGAGCACGGAACTGTTACAGACAGAAAATTCGCCAAACTCAGCCTCGAAAAGAGACTCCTTACCCTGAACGCTGAGTTGCATGCCGTGGCAAAGCAAGCAGGCATTACACTACCACGGTAGCTCGTAAGGCGAAACCGCACTGTTGGTGCTGGTGTTGTACCAAGATTGACACGTAGGAATACTTTCCTGCGTAGAAAGAGAAGCTGGATTACTAACTCCTCTTTCGCAGATACGACAAAGATATCCCGTGTCTGACAATGCAGGTCATCGCGGCAGATAAGTTTGGGGCTGCTTGCTAATTCCAATTTTAACGTATGTATTGTATAATCGTATTCATAAACTAATTAGTACTGACTAAAAGTCGTTGTCGTTCCCGAGTGGATGCCAAAGATGTTACAGTGCCAAGCCGGGTTGAGCCGGTAGGAGATGCAAGAAATGGCAGATGCCAAACCAGACACCAAACAACGGATTCGTATTCGCCTGAAGGCTTACGACCACAAGGTTATCGACCAAGCTGCTAAGCAGATCGTCGACACCGCGCTGCGCACCGGCGCTAGCCTTGCTGGTCCAATCCCGCTGCCAACTCGCAAGAGCACCTTTACTGTCGTAAAGAGCCCGCACGTCTACAAAAAGGGCCGCGAGCAGTTCGAAATGCGTGTCCACAAGCGCCTCATCGACGTATTCGAGCCAACCCCCAAGACCATCGACAGCCTGATGAACCTCAGCCTGCCTGCTGGTTGCGACGTCGAAATCAAGATGTAAGCACCGGTTCCGGAGTCCTTTTAAAACCGCCGGAACCCCGGCGGTTTTTTAGTCCCTAAACGAAGCATATTCATGAAAGCATACATAACCAAGCAGCGTGATGGATCGGAAGCGCCCACGGGGCTCCCAGAGCATTTTGACGTCGGCGTGATACTTGTCTTGGATACAGAATACGAGGTGGTCCTGCCTGCGCTGGCAAGGCATTTGATGGCTAAAAAGCGGGAAAGACTTACCAGCTCAGATAATGACCAAGGTTTACAGCGTGTGGACGATCGCTTAAAAAGCGTATGGGATTTCCAAGATAAACCAAAGGCCGCGAGGGGTGACGTGGGGCGGTCTTTCCCACTCAGCCCCCAGGAATCTGAAGCAGTCGCCCGATTGCTGGCCGAAGATTCTATAAATCGAGGCTGTAAATTGGCGCCTGAGGAGGCATCACGTCGCTATAAAATGTCATTGGCTATTAGCCAATGTATCGGGAATGCCTGGAAAGGCTTAGTGGCGGCCGGTCTAAAGGAGTCTGAAGACAATTGGCGTGTGGGCCGAAAGCGACCAATAGCACCAGACTACCTGTAGTGACGCTGCGCAGGTCTAGCGGTAGACAGTGTAGCACTGAGTTTGTATTCTATATATAGATGCTAGAATCCTGCCCGAAACCCCCAAGTGCGACAGGTCCTTTGTCAAGCTCCCCTTTTCTGCAACACCTTGTCTAAACTTTGGGGTTGCATGAGGCTGGCGGCGTAAGCCGCCGGACTCATACCCAGAGCCAAGTGAATTCGCTCGGTATTGTAGTAGTG
>Ga0070685_10000971_pt1 | contig 15422 bp, 1 predicted proteins | sample KBSS13LmetaG_FD_65651 | JGI IMG/M metagenome (GOLD analysis project Ga0070685, IMG submission 65651) | Switchgrass rhizosphere microbial communities from Kellogg Biological Station, Michigan, USA - KBS S1-3L metaG | ecosystem: Host-associated > Plants > Roots > Rhizosphere ...
CCCCGCGTCGTTCATGCAGGAGCAGATGTGGCTGGTCACCCAGCTCGAGCCCGACAAGGCCGTCTACAACGTGCCCGTGGCCGTGCTGGTGCGCGCCGACCTCGACATCCCCGCCCTGGAGCGCGCCTTCAGCGAGGTGATGCGCCGCCACGAGGGGCTGCGCACCGTCTTCCGCGTGGTCGACGGCACGCTCCGGCAGGTGGTGCTCCCGCCCTTCCTCCTCCGCGCCGAGGTGCGCGACGAGCGCCACCGCGTGGGCGCCGACTTCAACCGCGACGTGCGCCGCCTCGTCACCGAGGAGGGCGCCCGCCCCATGGACGTGGAGCGCGGGCCGCTGGTGCGCATGAGCCTCATGCGCGTGTCGGAAGAGGAGTACGCCCTCGTCCTCAACCTGCACCACATCGTCACCGACGGGTGGGCGTACCCGCTCCTGCTCACCGAGCTCTGGACGCTGTACGCCGCCTACGAGGCCGGCGAGACCGTGGAGTTGCCGCCCACGGGGCTGCGCTACGCCGACTACGCCGTCTGGCAGCGCGGCTACCTCACCGGGGCCACGCTGCAGAAGCACCTCGACTTCTGGCGCGAGATGCTGGCCGACGCGCCCCAGACGGAGATCCCCGGCGACCGCCCCCGCCCCGCGCAGCCCAGCTACCGCGGCGCCTTCCACCACTTCGTGATCGACGAGCAGACCACCGCGGGGCTGCGCGCCCTCTGCCTGCGCGAGACGCTCTCGATGAACATGGTGCTCTCCGCGGGCTTCGCCGCGCTGCTGGGGCACTACACGGGCACGCGCGACGTGGTGGTGGGCACCCTCTTCGGCAACCGGGAACGCCTGGAGCTGCAGGACGTGGTGGGGTGCTTCGTGAACTCCGCCGCCATCCGCATGGACTTCCGCGACGACCCCGGCCTGGCCGAGGCCTCGCGCCGGGTGCGCACGCTGATCCTGCAGGCCGACCAGCACCAGGAGCTCCCCTTCGAGAAGGTGGTGGAGCACCTGCGGGTGGAGCGCGACCCCAGCCGCAACCCGCTCTTCCAGGTGATGTACTTCCACCACACCTTCATCCCCTCGCACATGAGCGCGGGCGACGGAGGGCTGCAGATGCGCGCCGTGTACAACGACAACCGCGCGTCGCTGGTGGACATCGGGCTCTCCAAGCTCGACTTCTCCCTCGCCACCCTGGAAGACGGCGAGCGCCTCACCGGCGTGGTGGAGTACGCCACCGACCTCTTCGACGCCGCCACCATCGAGCGGATCTGCCGCCACTACTGCACCCTGCTGGCGCGCGCCGCCGCCGAGCCGGAGCGCCCCCTCTCGCAGATCCCGCTGCTGGACGCCGGCGAGCGGCGCACCCTGCTGGAAGACTGGGGGCGCGGCGAGCGGCGCCCGGCCGAGACGGCCCCGCTGCACCGCCGCTTCGAGGCGCAGGCGGCCCGCACCCCGCACGCCGAGGCGGTGCGCCACGCCGGCGCCTCGCTCACCTACGCCGAGCTGAACGCGCGCGCCAACCGCCTCGCCCGCCGCCTGGTGGACCTGGGGGTGCGGAGGGAGGACACGGTGGCGGTGTCGCTGGAGCGCTCGCCCGAGCTGGTGGTCGCGTTCCTGGCCACGAGCAAGGCGGGGGGCGTGTTCGTCCCCGTCGATCCCGCCTACCCGGCGGAGCGGCGGCGCTGGATGCTGGAGGATGCCGCCGCCCGCGTGGTCCTCACCCACTCGTCCCTGGTCCCCGACCTTCCGCAGACGGACGCCGCGGTGGTGGCGCTCGACGGGCCGCCCGAGCGCGCGCCGCAGGACGACGCCAACCTCGACCTGGCGGTGGACTCGGGCCAGGCGGCGTACGTGATCTTCACCTCCGGCTCCACCGGGCGGCCCAAGGGGGTGGTGGTGCCGCACCGCGGGATCGGGAACCTGGCCGACGCGCACCGCGACACCTTCGGGATCACGGGAGAGAGCCGGGTGCTGCAGTTCTCCTCCTTCTCCTTCGACGTGGCGGTGTGGGCCGTGGCCAGCGCCCTCTTCACCGGCGCCTGCCTGGTGATGGCCGACACCGAGGCCGCGGCGGGAGGGGAGGCGCTGGTGGAGCTGCTGCGCCGCGAGCGCGTCGACCACGCCCTGCTCACGCCCGCGCTCCTCGCGGCGCTCCCGGAAGCGGGGTTCCCCGACCTGCGCACCGTGGTCTCCGGCGGCGACGTGGTGACCGCCGAGGTGGCGCGCCGCTGGGGCGCCGGGCGGCGCTTCGTGAACGCCTACGGCCCCACCGAGACCACGGTCTGCGCCACCCTCTCCGTGGACCCCGGGCCGGCGGGGGAGCGGGTGCCGATCGGCCGGCCCCTCCCCAACCTGACCGCGTACGTGCTCGACGCGGGGCTGCGGCCGGTGCCCGTGGGCGTCCCCGGCGAGCTCTTCGTGGGCGGGCTCGGCGTGGCGCGCGGCTACCTGGGGCTCCCTGCGACCACCGCGGAGCGCTTCGTTCCCGACCCCTGGGGCGGCGAGCCCGGCGCGCGGCTCTACCGCAGCGGCGACGTGGTGCGCTGGCTCGCCGACGGGGAGCTGGAGTTCGTGGGGCGCGCCGACCGGCAGGTGAAGCTGCGCGGCTTCCGCATCGAGCTGGGCGAGGTGGAGGCCGCCCTGGCGGCGCTCCCCGGCGTGCGCGAGGCCGCGGCCGTGGTGCACGAGTCCGCCCCCGGGGCGCGGCGCCTGGTGGCCTACGTGGCCGCCGGCGAGGACGCCACCGCCGACGGCCTGCGGGCGGCGCTGCGCGCGACGCTCCCCGAGTACATGGTCCCCTCGGCCGTCGTCCTGCTGGGCGCGCTCCCCCGCACCCCCACGGGAAAGCTGGACCGGCGCGCCCTCCCCGCCCCCGAGCTCGCCGCCTCCGCGGCGGGAGAGGACGCGGCGCCGCGGACCCGCGCCGAAAAGGTGCTGGCGCGCATCTGGGCCGAGGTGCTGGGGCGCGAGCAGGTGGGGATCCACGAGAACTTCTTCGAGCTGGGGGGCGATTCGATCCTCTCCATCCAGGTGATCGTGCGCGCCGCGCGCGAGGGGGTGCGGGTGGCGCTGCGGCAGGTGTTCCAGCACCAGAGCATCGCCGAGCTGGCCGCGGCGGCCGAGACGTCGGCGCCCGTGGCCGCCGAGCAGGGCCCCGTCACCGGCGAGGCGCCGCTCACCCCGGCGCAGCGCTGGTTCCTGGAGCGCGGCCTCCCCCGCCCCGAGCACTGGAACATGGTGCTCCCGCTCGAGGCGCGGGCCCCGCTCGACGCCGACACCCTCCGCCGCGCGGCGGACGCGGTCGTCGCGCACCACGACGCGCTGCGCACCCGCTTCGTCCGGTCGGATGAAGGCGGGTGGCGCGCGTGGACGGACGAGCCCGGCCCGGCCGCCTTCGACCACTTCGACCTCTCCGCCGTCCCCGACTCCTCGCTCGAGGCGGAGCTGGAGGCGCGCGCGGCGGAGGTGCAGGCGGGGATGGGGCTGGAGGCGGGCCCGCTCCTGCGCGTGGCCCTCTTCGGCCTCGGTCCCGACCGCCCGCAGCGCGTGCTGGTGGCGGCGCACCACCTGGTGGTGGACGCGGTGTCGCTCCCGGTGCTGGCCGAGGACCTGGAGGCGGCGTACCGGCAGCTGGCGGAGGGCGGCGAGGTGCGGCTCCCGCCGAAGACCACCTCGTTCCGCGACTGGGCGCGCCGCCTGGGCGAGCGCGCGCGTGCGCCGGAGACGGCGGACCAGGCGGCGTACTGGCTCTCCGCCCTTCCCGCCGCGGCCGAGCCCGTCCCCGCGGACGCGCCGGACGCGCCCGACCCGGAGAGCGGCACCACCGCGGCCTTCGTGGAGCTCACGGCCGCGGAGACGCGGGCGCTGCTGGAGGAGGTGCCGGCCGCGTACGGCACGCAGGTGAACGACGCGCTGCTGGCGGCGCTGGCCGACGCCTTCCGCGCCTGGAGCGGGCGCTCCTCGCTGCTGGTGGAGGTGGAGGGGCACGGCCGCGAGGACCTGTTCGACGACGTGGACGTCTCGCGCACCGTGGGATGGTTCACCTCCGTCTACCCCGTGCAGCTGCGCGCCGGGCGGGACCCGGGCGACACGCTCAAGGGGGTGAAGGAGGCGCTGCGGGCGGTGCCGGAGCGGGGGATCGGGTACGGCCTGCTGCGGTGGATGGGGGACGGCGACGCCGCGCGGGAGCTGGCCGCGCGCCCGGCGGCGCAGGTGGGCTTCAACTACCTGGGCCAGGCCGGCGCCGGCGCCGCGCCCGGCGACGCGCTCCTCGTCCCCGCCGCCGGGCCGGTGGGGCCGGTGCGTGCCCCGGAGCAGCCGCGCGGCCACCGCATCGTGGTGGAGGGCGCGGTCCACGACGGGGTGCTGCGGATGGGCTTCTTCCACGGCGCCGCCGTCTATCGCCCCGGGACCGTGCAGCGGCTGGCGGATGCGTACGCGGCCGCCCTGCGCGCGCTGGTCGAGCACGCCCGCACGGGGCGCGCGGAGTCCTTCACCCCCGAAGACTTCCCCGCCGCCCACATCGACCAGGACGAGCTGGACGAGCTCCTGGCCCTGCTCGACGAGGCCTGATGGATCCGACCCCCCGCCGGGCCGGCCTCTCGGCCGAGAAGCTGGAGCTGCTGCGGCGCCGCCTGGAGGGCGACGCCACGTCGGCGCGCGCGCACGTGCCCATCCCCCGCTGCGCCGGGCCGGGGCCCACGCACCCCATGTCGTTCGCGCAGGAGCGGATGTGGTTCGTGGCGGAGTACGACCGCGGCAACCCGATGTACAACATCGCCGGGGCGGTGCTGGTGCGCGCGGACCTGGACCTGGACGCGCTGGAGCGCGCGGTGTCGTTCACCGTGGCGCGGCACGAGGGGCTGCGCACCGTCTTCCGCGTGGAAGAGGGCGCGCTGCGGCAGGTGGTGCTGGACCCCGTGCCGATGCGGGTGGAGGTGCGCGACGTCCGCGCCCGCACCGCGCCCGGCGGGGTGCCGCTGCGCGACCGCCTGCTCGAGGTGGTGGCCGAGGAGGGCGCGCGCCCCTTCGACCTGGCCACCGGGCCGCTGCTGCGGATGGCGCTGCTGCGGGTGAGCGACGAGCGCTACGCGCAGGTGACCACGGTGCACCACATCGTGGCCGACGGGTGGAGCTGGCAGGTGCTGGGGTACGAGATCGACACGGTGTACGGCCTGTTCGCCACCGGGCGCGAGCCCGACCTCCCCGCCCCCGCGCTCCGCTACGCCGACTATGCGGTCTGGCAGCGCGGCTGGCTCGCCGGCGCGGAGCTGGAGCGGCAGGTGGCGTACTGGCGCGGCGTGCTGGCCGGCGCGCCCACGCTGGACCTCCCCACCGACCGGCCGCGGCCGGCGCAGCAGAGCTTCCGCGGGCGGCTGCACGGCTTCTCCCTCCCGGCCGCCCTGGTCGAGGCGCTGCGGCGGGTGGGGCGCCAGGAGGCGGCGTCGCTGAACATGGTGATCCTCGCCGGCTTCGCGGCGCTCCTCTCCCGCTGGGCGGGGCAGGACGACCTGGTGGTGGGCACCATCCTGGCCAACCGCAACCGCGAGGAGCTGGAGGGGGTGGTGGGCTTCTTCGCCAACACCGCGGCGCTGCGCCTGCGGCTGGAGGGGGGCCCGACCTTCCGCCAGGCGGTGCGCACGGCCCGCCGTGCCGTGCTCGACGCCGACGCGCACCAGGAGCTCCCCTTCGAGAAGCTGGTGGAGGAGCTGGGGGTGGAGCGCGACCCCAGCCGGCACCCGCTCTTCCAGGCGCTCTACTTCCACCACTCCACCGCCTCCACGGCCGAGACCCCGGAGGAGCTGGCGGACCTGCTGGACGGGCAGCCGCTCCTGCCGGAGAGCCCGCTGGCGGCCATCGACACCGGGGCCGCCAAGTTCGACCTGATGGTGGCCACCTCGGAAGAGGACGACGCGGTGGGCGGGGTGGTGGAGTACGCCACCGACCTCTTCGACGCCGCCACCATCGAGCGCTTCGTCCGGCAGCTGGCCACGCTGCTGGAGGGCGCGGCCGCGAACCCCGACCGCCCGCTCACGGACATCCGGCTGATGGACGCGGAGGAGCGGCGCCGGGTGCTGCGGGAGTGGAGCACCCGGCAGGGGACGGGGGAGAGGGGACAGGAGAAGGGGACAGGGGACAGGGGACAGGGGACAGCCTTCGCCCCGATCCCGGCGCGGTGGGAGCGGCGGGCGGCGGAGGCGCCGGGGGCGGCCGCGCTGCGCTTCGGCGGGCGCACGGTCACGCGCGGCGAGCTGAACGCGCGCGCGAACCGCATCGCCCGGCGGCTGGCGGCGCTCGGCGTCCGGCCCGGGGCCATGGTGGGCGTCCTGCTGGAGCGCACCCCCGACCTGGTCGCCGCGCTGCTGGCGGCGCTGAAGACGGGGGCGGCCTACGTGCCGCTCGACCCCGCGCACCCGCCCGCGCGGCTGGCGGCGGTGCTGGGAGATGCCAGGGCCGCGGCGGTGGTGACGACCTCGGCGCACTTCGCGCTCGTCCCCGCCGGCATCCCCGTGCTCGCGCTCGACGCGGACGCGGCGGCGGTCGAGGCGGAGTCGGGAGACGATCTACCGACAGCCGTGGACCATCCCGCGGCGCTCGCCTGCGTCCTCTACACCTCGGGCTCCACCGGCACGCCCAAGGGGGTGATGGTGGAGCACGGGGCCGTCTCCATCCTCTTCGACTGGCTGGACGAGCTGCTCCCGGCGGAGGAGCGGCGCGTGGTGCTGGGGGCCACCGCCTTCTCCTTCGACGTCTCCCTGGCCGAGGTGTTCGGGACGCTCTGCGCGGGCGGCACGCTGGTGCTGGTGGAGAACGCCCTGGAGCTCCCGCGCGTGGCCGGCGAGGGGATCCGCTCGGCGTACATGGTACCCACCGCCGCGGCCGAGCTGCTGCGCCTGGGCGCGCTCCCGCCCACGCTGGAGGCGATGAACCTGGGCGGCGAGGCGCTCCCCGGGCCGGTGGTGGACGGGCTGCTGGCCACGGGGACGGTGCGCGCCGTCCGCAACTACTACGGCCCCACCGAGACCACCGTCTACGCCACCTGGAGCGAGCCGCGCGCGGGCGAGGCGCCCACCATCGGCCGGCCGACGGCGAGTACGCGGGCGTACGTGCTCGACGCGGCGCTTCGCCCGGTCGCGCCGGGAATCCCCGGCGAGCTCTACCTGGGCGGCCCCGGGGTCACGCGCGGCTATGCGAACCGTCCGGCGGCCACCGCGGAGCGCTACCTCCCCGACCCCTTCGCGGCGAAGCCCGGGGCGCGGATGTACCGCACGGGAGACCGCGCCCGCTGGAAAGAAAGTGCGGAAGTGCGGGAGTGCGGAAGTGCGCTGGATTCGCGCGAGGGTCAACGCACTCCCGCACTCCCGCACTCCCGCACTGCTGTTCTTGAGTACATGGGCCGCCTGGACACGCAGCTCAAGCTGCGCGGCTTCCGCATCGAGGCGGGCGAGGTGGAGGACGCGCTGCGCAGCCACCCCGAGGTGGACGACGCGGCGGTGGTGCTGCGGGGCGAGGGCGACCTGCGGCGGCTGGTGGCGTTCGTCACCCCCGCCTCGGTGGACGTGGCGGCGCTCCGGGCGCACGCGGCGGAGCGCGTCCCCGAGCCGATGGTCCCCGCGATGGTGGTGGCGCTGGACGCGCTCCCGCTCACCTCCAGCGGCAAGGTCGACCGCCGCGCGCTCCCCGAGCCCGACCTGGACGCGGCCGCGGCGGAGACTCCCTGGCTGGACCCGGAGACGCCCACGGAGGAGGCGCTGGCGGAGATCTGGGCGGAGCTGCTGGGGGTGGAGAAGGTGGGAGCGGGGCACACCTTCTTCGCGCTGGGCGGGCACTCGCTGATGGCGATGCGGATGGCCACCAGCGTGCTCGCCCGCTTCGACGTGGAGCTGCCGCTGCGCGCCGTGTTCGAGGCGCCGCGCCTGCGCGACCTGGCCGTCCACATCGACCGCCTGCGCGACGAGGCGCTGGCGGCATTGCTCGAGGAGCTGGGCGGCGACCTCTCGGGGCTCTTGGAGACGCCTGGTGACTAGGGGCCTCACACAGAGCCGCGGAGACACGGAGAGCCGCGGCCGTGATCTCTCCGTGTCTCTGCGTCTCTGTGTGAGACCAGTCTTTTTCTTTTACGTAGTCGGATGAATCGCCAGAACGTAGAGGACCTGTACCCGCTCACTCCCCTCCAGCAGGGGATCCTGTTCCACGCGCTCCACTCGCCCGAGGCGGATGCGTACGCGGAGCAGGTGACGCTCACCCTGGAGGGCGACGTGCGCCCGGAGGCGTTCGCGGCCGCCTGGCAGGCGGTGGTGGACCGCAACCCGGCGCTGCGCACCGGCTTCGTCTGGGAGGGCGTGAAGCAGCCGATGCAGGTCGTCTACCGCCAGGTGTCCGTCCCGGTGCGCGTCGACGACTGGAGCGCGCTCCCCGGCGCGGAGCGCGAGGCGCGCTGGGCCGCGCGGGTGGAGGACGACCGCGCCGCCGGGTGGGAGCTGCGCAGGGCGCCGCTGGTGCGGCTGGTGCTGGCCCGCATGGGCGAGCGGGAGTGGCGGTTCCTCCTCTCCTCGCACCACCTGCTGATGGACGGGTGGTCGATGGGCCTCCTGTTCGCCGACTTTGCGGCCGCCTACGACGCGGCGCGCGCCGGGCGCGAGATCGTGCTCCCGCGGCGGCCGGCGTTCCGCGACTACGTGGCCTGGATCGGCGCGCGGCCGGAGGGCGCGGCCGAGGCGTTCTGGCGCGCGCGGCTGGGCGGCCTGGACGAGCCCACGCCGGTGCCGCTGGACCGCGCCCCCGCGCGCGCCGGCCGCCCCGCCGAGGAGCACGGCCAGGAGACGGAGCCGATCCCCCCCGACACCGTCGCCGCGCTGATGGAGGCGGCGCGCCGCCACCGGGTGACCGCGAGCACGCTGGCGCAGGCGGCGTGGGCGGTAGTGCTGGCCCGCTACGCCGGGCGCCGCGAGGTGGTGTTCGGCACCACTATCTCCGGGCGGCCGCCGGAGGTGCCCGGGGTGGAGGAGATGGTGGGGCTGTTCATCAACACCGTCCCGGTGCGGATCGACGTCCCCCGGGCGCTGCCGCTGGCGGAGTGGCTGCGCGCGCTGCAGGACGAGCAGGCCGAGGCGCGCGACCACGAGCTCGCGCCGCTGGCCCGCATCCGCGCCTGGAGCGGCCTCCCGGGCGACGCCCCGCTCTTCGAGACCATCTTCGTCTACGAGAACTACCCGATCGGCGGCGGCGGGAGCGGAGGGGAAGCACCTCCGTTCACGGTGACGTCGGCGCGCGCGGCGGAGCGGACCAACTTCGCGCTCTCGCTGGTGATGGCGCCGGCCGCGGCCGGGATGCGCGCCACCGCCACCTACGACGCGCGCCGCCTGGACCCGGCGCGCGTCCGCACCCTCCTGGCCGGCTACCGCGCGGTGCTGGAGCAGATGGTCTCCGGCGCCGCCGCCCACACCGGCGCGCTGACCCCGCTCGCCGCCGGCGCGCGCGCCGCGCTGGTCGCCGCCGGCTCGGCCACGGCCTCGTTCGAGGCCGCCCGCACCCTCCCCGCCCTCTTCGCGGAGCAGGCGGCGCGCACGCCCACGGCCGTCGCGCTGACGCTGGGGGACGAGTCCGTCACCTACGCGGAGCTCGACGCGCGCGCGAACCGCATCGCCCACCGGCTGGTGAAGCTGGGCGCGCGGCCGGACACGCTCGTCGGCCTCTTCGTCGAGCGCTCGGTGGAGACGGTGATCGGGATCCTGGGGATCCTGAAGGCCGGCGCGGGCTACCTCCCGCTCGACCCCGCGTATCCGGACGACCGCATCACCTACGTGCTGGAGGATTCCGGCGTCTCCCTGGTGGTGACGACGGCGGCGCTGCGGGGCCGTCTCCCAACCATGACCATCCTCTGCCTCCAGTGCGACGCCGGCGCGATCGCCGCGGAACCGTCGGATGCGCCCGCGATCGACATCTCCCCGGCGTCGCTGGCGTACGTCATCTACACCTCCGGATCGACCGGCAGGCCCAAGGGGGTGCAGGTCGCGCACGCCAACGTCGTCCGCCTCTTTCGATCGACCGACGAATGGTTCGGCTTCGGCGCGGACGACGTGTGGACGTTCTTCCACTCGTTCGCCTTCGACTTCTCGGTCTGGGAGATCTGGGGGGCGCTGCTCCACGGCGGCCGCCTCGTCATCATCCCCTTCGACGTCTCGCGGTCGCCCGAGGACTCGTACGCGCTGCTGGAGCGCGAGGGCGTCACCGTCCTGAATCAGACCCCCTCCGCCTTCCGCCAGCTGATGCGGGTGGACGCGGAGGCGGCGGAGCGCGGCGAGATGCGCGGCCTCGCGCTGCGCCACGTGATCTTCGGCGGCGAGGCGCTCGATCCGGCGTCGCTGCGCGGGTGGGTGGAGCGGCGGGGGGATGATGGCCCCTCGCTGGTCAACATGTACGGCATCACCGAGACGACCGTCCACGTCACCTATCGCGTGATCAGGGCGGCGGATACGGTCGATGGATCGTCGTCTCCCATCGGCACCCCCATCCCCGATCTCTCCGTTCACCTGCTGGACGCCGACGGGCAGCTCGTCCCCACCGGCGCCGCGGGGGAGATGTACGTCGGCGGCGCGGGCGTGGCGCGCGGCTACCTGCGCCGCCCCGCGCTGACGGCGCAGCGCTTCGTCCCCGATCCGTTCTCGGCCGTGCCGGGGGCGCGCCTCTACCGCTCCGGCGACCTGGCGCGGTGGACGTGGACGGAGAGCGCGGAAGTGCGGGAGTGCGGAAGCGCGCTGGAGCCGCACGGAAGCGAAAACGCACTCCCGCACTCCCGCACTCCCGCACTTCTGTTCCTGGGCCGCGCGGACGACCAGGTGAAGGTGCGCGGCTTCCGCATCGAGCTGGGGGAGATCGAGGCGGCGCTGCGCGACCACCCCTCGGTCCGCGACACCGTGGTCCTGGCGCGCGGCGAGGGGGAGGAGCGGCGGCTGGTGGCCTGGGTGGTGGCGGAGGGCGTGGACGCGGCCGGGCTGCGCGCGCACCTCCTCGGCCGGCTGCCGGACTACATGGTCCCGGCCGCGTGGAGCTTTTTGGACGCGCTCCCGCTCACCCGCAACGGCAAGGTCGACCGCCGCGCCCTCCCCGAGCCCGACGCCGCGGCGACGGACGGCGGCGGGTACGTGGCGCCCCGCACCCCGGTGGAGGAGACGCTGGCGCGGGTGTGGGAAGCGGTGCTCCGCGTGGAGCGCGTGGGGGTGCACGACGACTTCTTCGCGCTGGGCGGCGACTCCATCCTCTCGCTGCAGGTGATCTCGCGCGCCGCGAAGGAGGGCGTGCGCGTCACCCCGCGCCAGGTCTTCGAGCACCCCACCGTCGCCGGGCTGGCCGCGGTCGCGGGCGGCACGGGCGCCGCCGCCGAGCAGGGGCTGGTGACCGGGCCGGTGCCGCTCACTCCCGTGCAGCGCTGGTTCTTCGACCAGGTGATGGAGGACGCGTCGCACTCCAACCTGTCGATGGTGGTGGAGGCGGCGGGGCCGGTCGATCCCGTGCTGCTGGAGCGCGCGCTGCACCGCATCGCCCTGCACCACGACGCGCTGCGGCTGCGCTTCACCCGCGGCGCGGACGGGTGGACGCAGGCCGGCACCCGCGACGCCGCCGTGCCGGTGGAAACGGTGGACCTCGCCGCCGTCGCGGAAGACGAGCGTGGGGCGGCGCGCGAGGAGGCCAAGGCGCGCGCCGAGCGCGGGCTGGAGCTGGAGGCGGGGCCGCTGCTGCGCGCCCTGCTCCTGCGCGGCGACGGGCCCGACCGCGTGCTGCTCGCCACGCACCATCTGGTGGTGGACGTGGTGAGCTGGCGCGTGCTGCTGGAGGACCTGGAGACGGCGTACGGCCAGGTGAGCCGCGGCGAGCCGGTGAAGCTCCCGCCCAAGACCACCTCCTTCCGCGCCTGGGCCACGCTGCTGGAGCGCCACGCCGCCTCCGACGCCCTGCGCGCCGAGGCCGGCTGGTGGCTGGCGCAGCGCGGCGAGCCGGGCGAGGCGGAGATCCCCGCCGACCACCCCGGCAGCGCCAACACCACGGCCGAGCGCGAGACCTTCGTGGTCTCGCTGGGCGCGGAGGAGACGCGCGCGCTGCTGCAGGAGCTCCCCGCCGTCCACCGCACGCAGATCAACGACGCGCTCCTCTCCGCGTTCGCCCGCGCGCTGGCGCCCTGGACGGGGCACGGCGCGGTGTGGGTGGAGGTGGAGGGCCACGGCCGCGAGGAGCTGTTCGAGGGAGTGGACCTGAGCCGCACCGCCGGGTGGTTCACCACCCTCTTCCCCGTGCGCCTGCCGGTGGGCGCGGGCGACGCCCCGGTGGCGGCGCTGGCCGCCGTGCGCGACGCGCTGCGCGCCGTTCCCGCGCGCGGCATCGGCTACGGCGTGCTGCGCTGGATGAGCCCCGACGCGGAGCTGCGCGCGGCGCTGGCGGCGCTCCCGCGGCCGCGCGTGAGCTTCAACTACCTGGGGCGCTTCGACGCCGGGGGGGCGGAGGGGGGCGGCTTCTTCTCCCTCTCCAGCGAGCCGGCGGGGCCCGACCGTGCCCCGGGGAACGTGCGCCCGCACCTGCTGGACGTGAACGCGTGGGTCATCGGCGGCCGGCTGCAGGTGGGGTGGACCTTCTCGCGCGCGGTGCACGCGCGCGCCACGGTCGAGCGCCTGGCCGAGGCCTACCTGGCCGCGCTCGGCGCGCTGGTGGCCGCCTCGCGCGGCGACGAGGCGCGGGCCGCGCTCCCCACGCCGGCCGACTTCCCGCTCGCCGGGCTGGACCAGGCGCGCCTGGACGCCCTGCTGGCTGCCCATGGCGGGGCGCGGGAGGTGGAAGACGCCTACCCGCTCACCCCCCTCCAGGAGGGGATGCTCTTCCACGCCCGCGCCGAGCCCACCTCGGGGATGTACGTGGAGCAGGTGTCGGCCACCCTGCGCGGGGTGGACGCCGACGCCTTCGCCGCGGCGTGGCAGGCGGTGGCCGACCGCCACGGGATCCTGCGCACGGCGTTCGTGGCCGGGGAGGGCGGCCGCCCGCTGCAGGTGGTGCTGCGCCATGCCGCCGTGCCGGTGGAGCGGCTGGACTGGAGCGCGCTCCCCGCCGGCGAGCGCGCCGCCCGGCTGGCCGCGCACGCCGAGGAAGACCTGCGGCGCGGCTTCGACACCGCGCGCGCGCCGCTCCTGCGCCTGGCGCTCATCCGCACCGGCCCCGGCGAGCTGCGCATCGTCCTCACCTTCCACCACCTGCTGCTGGACGGGTGGTCGCTCCCCCGCGTGTGGGCCGAGGTGGGCGCCCTCTACGAGGCGGCGCTCGGCGGCCCCCCGGCCGACCTCCCCCGGCGGCGCCCCTTCCGCGACTACGTGGCGTGGCTGGAGGCGCGCGACCCCGCCGCGGCCGAGGCCTTCTGGCGCGAGGCGCTCGCCGGCTTCGAGCCGCCGGCGCCGCTGGGCTCCGGCCCGGCCGCGCCCGGGCACTCCATCACCGCCTTCGGCGAGCTGGACCAGGTGATGGAGCGCGCCGAGGCCGCGGCGCTCCAGGCCTTCGCGCGGGGGAACGGGCTCACCCTGAACACCCTTTTCGCGGGGGCGTGGGGCGTGCTGCTCTCGCGCTACACCGGCGCGCGCGACGTGGTGTTCGGCAGCGTGGTCTCCGGGCGCCCCGCCGAGCTGGAGGGGGTGGAGGAGATGGTGGGGATGCTCATCAACACCATCCCCGTGCGCCTGCAGGTGGAGCCCGGCGCGCGCGTGGTCCCCTGGCTGCGCGCGCTGCAGGCGTGGCAGACCGGGGCGCGCGCGCACGAGCACGCGCCGCTCCCCGAGGTGCAGCGCTGGAGCGGCATCCCCGCCGACCGGCCGCTCTTCGAGACGCTCTACGTCTTCGAGAACTTCCCGATGGAGGCGGCGGCGGAGGAGGGGGGCGGCGAGCGCGCCGAGGTGGTGGAGCGCGGCAACTATCCGCTCACCCTGGCGGTGCTCCCCGGCGAAGAGCCGATGCTGCGGCTGTCGTACGACGCCGACCGCTTCGGCGCGGCCGAGGCCGCGGGGATGCTGGGGCACCTGCGCACCCTGCTGGCGGCGATGGCCGCGCGCGCCGACGCCCTCCCGCTGGACGCGCTCCCCATGCTCTCCGCCGACGAGGAGCGCGCGCTCCTGGCGCTGGGCGTGGGGCCGGCGCTGGAGGACGGCGGCGCGATAGCGGTGCACCGCCTCTTCGAGGCGCGCGCGCGGGAGACGCCCGGGGCGGCCGCCGTGGTGGCGGACGGCGGCGTGCGGTGGACGTACGCGGAGCTGGACGCGCGCGCCGGCCGCGTCGCGCGCCGCTTGCGCGGGCTGGGCGTGGGGGTGGAGACGCGGGTGGGGGTGGCGCTCCAGCACTCTCCCGCGGTGGTGGCGGCGCTGCTGGGCGTGCTGAAGGCGGGCGGCGTCTACGTCTCCCTGGACCCCGCCCTCCCGCCCGAGCGGCTGCGGTGGATGGTGGAGGACGCGGGGATCGCCGCGCTCGTGGTGGACGGCGAGGTCCCTGCGGCCCTCGAGGCGCTCGCGCTCCCCGTCCTGGCGGTGGGGGATGCGGAAGAGGGAGACGAGCCGGCCGGCGCCCTCCCGGAGGTCCCGCCCGAGGCGCTGGCGTACGTGGTCTACACCTCCGGCTCCACGGGGCGGCCCAAGGGGGTGGGCGTGCAGCACGCGGAGCTGGCGCGCCACTGCCGGGCCGCGGCCGAGGCGTACGGCCTGGCCCCCGGCGAACGGATGCTCTTCTTCGCCGCGCTGGGCTTCGACGCCTTCTTCGAGGACGTGCTCCCCCCGCTGGCGGCCGGGGCGTGCGTGGTGGTGCGCGGCGCCGACCTCCCCTCGCCCGCCGAGCTGGCGGCGCTCGTGCGCAGGCACGGCGTCACCGCGGCCAATCTCCCCACGGCGTACTGGCACGAGCTCGCCGACGACCCCCCCGCGCGCGACGCGGTGAAGGGCGTCCTCCGCATCGTGGCGCCCGGGGGCGAGGCCCTGCGCGCCGACGCGGCCCGCGCGTGGGCGGCGGCGCCCGGCCGCGCGCGGCTGCTGAACAGCTACGGGCCCACCGAGGGGGTGATCACCTGCACGGCCTTCGAGGTGACCGGCGGCGCGGCGGACGGAGCGGGCGCGGTCCCGCTGGGGCGCCCGCTCGCCGGGCGGAGCGCGTACGTGCTGGACGCGGCGCTCCGGCTCGTCCCGGCCGGCGTGGCCGGCGAGCTGTGCGTGAGCGGCGTGCTGGCGCGCGGCTACCTGGGCCGCCCGGCGCTGACCGCCGCGGCCTTCGTGCCCGATCCGTTCTCCACCGAGCCCGGCGCGCGCCTCTACCGCACGGGCGACCGCGTACGCTGGGTGGAGCGTGCGGAAGCGCGGGAGAACGGAAGTGCGGAAGTGCGGGAGAACGGAAGTGCGGAAGTGCGGGAGTGCGGAAGTGCGCTGGA
>Ga0070685_10000979_pt1 | contig 15382 bp, 22 predicted proteins | sample KBSS13LmetaG_FD_65651 | JGI IMG/M metagenome (GOLD analysis project Ga0070685, IMG submission 65651) | Switchgrass rhizosphere microbial communities from Kellogg Biological Station, Michigan, USA - KBS S1-3L metaG | ecosystem: Host-associated > Plants > Roots > Rhizosphere ...
GTACGATTTCAAAACATGGTCAGATATTTCTGGCATAACAGTTCATGGTCAGATTTATGAAGTTCCGGGTATTTGCATAGATAGACTCAAACGTGAGGGTGTCGCGTGCCGAAGGCTTACCGAGCAGCAAGTTTCCAACATGGTCAGCCATCACCGATGGGCCTATCTTGATACCAAGAACAAAACGATCCGATTCACGGAAAAGCTTGAGCCGGGAGGCAATGGCGATTCAATTGTGCCAGCCCATGTTGAAATCTTTCCAGTTTCAAACGCCTCGGTGTTCTTTTCCGAGGTCGGAGAGAGGCTGCTTGAATTAAATCCGGGAATGCCGTGCGCGGCTTATTACTCAGATCGCTCTGATGGAAAGAGACAATGGGGATTGCGTTCTCGTCCTGAATTTGATTGCTCGGTGGTGGCTAAAGCCTTTGGAGGTGGTGGCCACAAACAAGCCGCTGGGTTCGTTCAAACCTTATGACCACCAAACCCACCATCACCATCGACAAGAATGTGCCGATACCGCCACCAAGACGTGGCGACGGAAAATGGATGAAGTTATTGATAACCGTCAGCAGAACCGAATCGTTTGTGGTCAATACTCACCACGAGCGGCAAGCCGTTCATCACGCCGCCAGGGTGATGAACATGCAGTTGGCCACACGCAAGCTCAACGGCTCGGGCTACCGGATATGGAGAGTTAAGTAATGAAAACATGGTCATACTGGCTGGATAATTATTCCAACAATCCAGAAAGGCCCGATGCCAAATGGATAGAATCGATCCAATCCGACGCCGAACAATCCGGTTACCAGCGCGGGTTTAATGAGGGAAGAAAACAGGGGATGAAAGAGGCGCACGACATTGTTGAATCCCTTCCTGTTAGCAGCGGTATTGCCGTACGTGAAATTACAGCACACGAACAAGCCATGCGTGCCATTCTCGAAGCCATGAACAAATTGCCATGAACTTTACAAAACCAACAAAAACAAACTCATAATGAAAAGAATCCAAATCGTATCAATCCTGGGCGTAATCCTCCTGGGAATCACTGTCGTGACCATGAGGCCAGCTACGGCGCAGCAACATCAAAGGCCATTACAGCACTCGGCTGCCGTGATTGTATTTTGGGAAGGACCAAACCAGGGCGAACTTTCGGTCTATTTCAAATCCCTATCTGGCAATCTCAGACCAATTACCAATAACACCCCTGCCGGACAAGCCATTGCTGATTTGCTTGACCAGGGATTGACCCTGATCCACGTAGATAATACGATTTACACCTTCTCGAACTAGCGATTGAGCTTCATTATAAAGGCGTCCGTGCTTCCGTATGATTGCAGCGCAATCGATCCAAACATGACGGGTGTTCGCGGGTGTCCCGGGGTAATTGGATTGTAATTCTCAGCAAAAATTCCTACAACCACAGGATTTTGAGCGTTATCTACAACCATTCCAAATCCTTTTTCTGGAAGCGATCCGCCAATCCAAGTTGGCCACGGAGAAGTAAGTTGAAGCACATTATTGTATTTTGCCACAAAAATATCGTTGCTGGTTTCCAACGTGGGTCCGAGAGTTTTTCCACCAAAATCACAGGTGATTGCAAAGTATCCAGTTCCATAGAGATTACCTGACGAATCACACACCATCCCTTGGACATTAGATTGGAAGTCAACATGCGTTACATATTGTGCGACCCAGGCTCCGTTAACCCTGGAATACTTAACAATAAATGCTTGTTCGCTGTTATCAGAACTTGTAACAACTCCGTTTCCAAAATCTGTTGCAATATGTAGCGATCCTCCAATAAAAACACTGCTAGTAATGGTATCAAGTGTTATGCACCGCCCTATAGTGAAGCTTTGATTTCCTGACCCTTGACCACGATACCAACCCGATCCAGATACATACGATCCGGTAGGGGAGAGTTTGGCTACCAGAAGCCACTTTGCTGGAGACGGCGCTGTTATCACTGGGCCGCTATCGATCCTCACGTATCCAACATAGTGCCCGGTAATATAAATATTGTCAGATGAATCGACGGCCAGCGCGTTGAGTTCGCCATTAGACTCAAGCATTTTTTGCCATACATAATTTCCAGATCCGTCGAAACATACAAGTGTTTGTGATGGAGAATTGGCAATAGTGGGTTCGGGATTAACAAGCACTGGGGCTGGATGTCCAGGTGTTCCGAAGCTAAGGGTTCCTCCAGAAGCCTTTCCGACAAATGTGCCACACACAATGACTTGTCCAAGGCTATTGATTTTTAGTGAACTGAAATTATCAGTTAAAGCCGAAGTTCCAAATGAGTGCGACCATAAATGACCACCCAAAGTGTCATACTTGGCAATCCACGCATCATAATCCTGATCGCCTCCGCTTGCGTTAAATGTGGCCCCCCCAAGATTAACCGACCTGAAATAATACCCACAAACATAGATATTTCCGAAGGAATCTAACGCAACAGCAAATGGTTGAAGGGCTGCTGAATTTCCATACTTAACCGACCACACATGATTGCCGTCATTGTCATACTTCACGATGAAAATACAGGTCATGAATGGATCTGTCGTGAGGTCTGCTGCTGTGTGTCCGGGGGTGCCAAAGTTTGCCGTTCCTTTGAAATAACCAACCACAATGAACGAACCGTCAGCGTTTTTAGCTATACAATTAGCCCCGTCAGCTAACGTCCCACCCCCCTGCCTTGCCCACGCCACACTTCCCGGTGGCTGACTGGATGGAAGCAACTGTTTTACCGGATACGGCACTATCACGCCATTTGCTGTGACCTGTTTGAGCTTGTACCAAAGCCCGGTACCAACGGCGGTGCCGTCTGTCCAAGCCCTGGTGGTATTTGGCAAGTTTGAAACGACCGGAGGCCCCCACTCTGAGAAATCATTTGGGTCATCAATAGTGGGTTGAGCGGTGCGACGGTAAATATTGAACGGTCCTAATACGTCACTCATTGCGATTTCTGGTACGGCCCAGGTGAGCCGGGGTTGATTTGTTGATATTTGCAACAGGTCCACTTGTGACCTGATGCGCCAGAAGTGGTTCTGGGCAGCCGGAAAAGTCTTGTTTTGGAGCATGGTCGGGCCAACGGATACCGGCGACCATTCCGCGAGCAGGTCCATTTTGCCTTCGATTTGGTAAGGGCCGGTTCCCTGCTGCCAGCCGATGGTGGTTTGGCCGTCATGAACCGTGATATTCGTGATTGAAAACCCGGATGGCACAAAGGACAGGCGTTTGGGCGGGATATTGCGCCTTATCATCCGACTGCCTAGGGATGCCCTGAATTCCCGATACTTTGGGGTCTGGCTTGCCCCAGGAGCGACTTTGATCGTTGCACCGGGGAGATATGGTGGTGCCGGCGGATGGCCTGCCACAAGGCAAATTAGGAGCATTGGAAGGATCATGCATTTTGAGCTGACTTCAATTCTTCCTGTATTTCAAAAAGAAATGTCAATCCGTTTGGTTCATCAACGTTTTTGTGGCAATCCTGACACTGGCGATATAAAGGATACAAAATCCAGTCACCACCGCAGGAACATTTAACCATAGACGGTTCAATCACGTCTTTTTCTGTATATTGCTTCATGCGTTTTTCACTAAATCAAATCGGCCAGCTGCCAAGCAAACGGGCTTGGCTGATACGTTTTTGCAAATATCACTGGCCCGTTCAGGACACGCCCCAATCAGAAATGGGGAATGTCCCAAAGTTGTTCAAGCAACCGGAGGCGGTTCTTCTGTCGCTGCGTCCAAGGCGGCCAGAGAGTCTTTGACTCCAGCCAGCTTGGTATTCAGTCCATCGGCACGTGCCTGGAGCGAGTCAAGCAGGGCTTGGTCCTCGGGCGAGAGCACGCCTGGGTTGTTTTGCAGCTTGTCGATTGTGTCCTTGAGGAACTGCACATCTGCGGTCAGGCCGTTCACGCTGGTGACGGCGCTATCGACACTTGTGCTGATTTCATCGAATGATGCCGATACTTTATCTGCGTAGGCTTGTACAGCCGGGTTTGTTGCCATGATCTATTTTCCTTTTGTTTATGTTTTTACTGGTGGCGTGGCATCATCCAATTTCTTTAATGCCCTCGCCAAAGATTTAATTCGTTTTTCCAAAGCTTCCGCTCTGGCCGCTATCAAAATCAGGTCAGAATCGTTGCTGAAAGAGCGTTCGATTACACAAGTCAGCTTGTAAATCGCCTCAATCAACCGCTCGGTTTGATGTTCGCCGAACATTACTTATGAACCGCTGCACCGAATACTGCCCAACCCAATAAGGCAAGCAACACCCAAAGCACAAGGTTGTTAATGGCCCAAACAGCGATTGTGGCGCGATTAGAGTACCCGCCAAACAGCAGGCCAATAATCATTATCACCCAAAACAGTAATCCGATTGACATAATTTTCCTTTTGTTTATTTCTTGAGCAATCCAAGGTCGGCTATTAAGTCGCCAACCGCAAATCCTTCCGGGCTTTCGTTTCCATGCAAGAACTCCGTTGAAATCATGGCGCAAGCTTCGTCACAGTAGGTGCTGTAGAAGCCTGTGGTCATCTCTTGAATTTTCCCCCACGTCACCGTGACCAGATTCTTTCGACTGGCCACACCGCAAATGCAGTGCCCACCTGTGATTGTTGCACCGCCCACCACGCTCCACGGCTGGCCGGCAACGTGTTGAGACATGGCACTGTCCGGGAATCGCACGCCAATATCCACAACCCCGAACAGATACATGGCCGCGAGGAGGTGCGTGACATTTCCCGGCTCCAACCAAACGTATCCAGCGATTTTGTGACGCACGCCATTTGCGTCGAGGATTCCGGTCTTGCGACGGTATGACATGGCCTCGTGCAAATCGGTTCCTTGGTCTGTGTCGGGTATGGCTGGATCATACGCGGTCACGGCACTGTAATCTGAAATTACCGAGGCGTCATTGAACTGGGCGGTTTTGGGTGGTCCAACAGCGGTCCAGAGTATGTGCTCATGAGCGGCGGCAGCAAATACACAGTTTCCAACCTTATCATTCCCGAGCATTCCCCAGTCTTTAATCAAACCCTCATGTCCGAATTGTTCTGGAATCACTGGAAGCTTGGACAGGTCAACGTACTTGGCCATGAGGAAATCTCTAGAATCGTAAACCGCTGACTTTTTACCAAGCTTGAGCGTGTTCATTTCATTCCAACCCAGCTAAAGCCATTGTGACCATAAATCCAGTAACGAACACTCATCCTCTCCGCACCGAGGACAGGGCGGCCACCCGTCTTTTCTGAATTCTGAGTACTGAGATTTCAAAATTCCCCCATTGATTGATGATTGGCTACGTTGAAAACATTGAGATGAATGAACGAGCGGCTCCAATAATCAGGCAGGCCGCGACGAGCCATACCAATAGATAAAGCCACAGACCTGCCATTAAAATAACAACAGAAGCGCCAATTAAGTCACCGATAAGCTTGAGCGCTTTCATCTCGGCCCTTTTAATTTCATCACGCCCTGTAGCTTAATGGTCGCGGCTGTCTTTTCGTTTCCGGCCTGGGTCGTAATTTCCTGCAAGGCACCGACGATAGTTCCTGCACGGTAATACTCCCCAATTTGAGTCATGCCCTGAGAAAGTGGATAGTCTGCCGAACTAAGAGTGATCATGTTCTCCTGAATCTGAACCAGTTTAGTTTTCCGGTTAGCATCCATGGTCGCTATCAAGGCGGTAGTGGACTGTTGCAAGAAGAAGTTTTTATCAACCGACACCCTGCCTCCGGCCACGCCAGCCGAGATAGCTGCCAGAATGGATTTAGCAGCCTCACCTGAAATCAATGTTCCCGCCCCACCCAGTCCTATAAGAGCCAAATCCGTGATGGTGTCAAATGTCGCTCTGCCTTGGTACAGGCCGTTAATAAATTGATCGTAATTCAGATCGGTCAGAAATATCAGATCGTTCAAAACCTGATTGCGTTGGGTTTCCGGCACTGGGTCGTTTGGTATCCCACCGGGTTTGGAGTATTTTGCGATCAGGTTTTCCGCCAATGAATTTTCAAAAGCGACCTTCTTTGGCGATCCCTTCGGGACGCCGGCGCACCCGCAGCAGGCCGCAACCACAAGAATTACAGGTAAAAATTTCATTTCTCCATCACCTCGTCGGGCTTGATTCGGTAATTGCTTAACCCATCTTCAAAATAACCCACTTTCATGTCAACCCACCCAGCCTCAGTCTTGTGCTGAATGATTTTACCATCTAAAAAAGCATCTATTAACGCAAGCTGTGCCGCCCTTTCTGTGTCTGGATTGTTCGTGTCCATTATGTTCACAATCCTAAAAATCTCTGCACGTCAAGGAATCCGCAGGCCAGTCCCGATCTGAACGATGCCTGAGCACACCCCGGGAAGGCTTTCTCCCATAGTCTGTACGACTTCTCGGCCATCTTGGATTGTTTGCGCAGGAACCTTTTCAGCCGCCTTAACAGGGCGGCAGAGCCATCTCGAGAATTCGTAGTGTTCGTCGAACTCAAAGATTTCCTCTCCACAGTGCGGGCACTTGTTCATTCATTTTATTTGAACGTGATGACAGAGCCAAATAATGAAAACCGTTAATTGCCAAATGCCCAATATCACACCCACCGCGCTCATACACAGTAGAAACACTATGAGCTTTCCCAGATCCGGCATTCCAGAAAAATCCATAAACTAACGCAAATGTGGAGGCAGCACCTTGCCCTTCTTGGCGTGCTTTTCAATCAGGGACGAATGATCATCGGGTGGAAGTCCAAGCTGCATTCCTTGGCAAAGATCCTTGCCGTAAAGCCTTATCTCATTGTCATTGGTTCCAAGCCCAGCCACGACCACGTTGAGAATTGCGAGACTGCCGTTGATTATAATTCTGGCAGTGGAATTGGTCACGTTAGCCGCTTCCAAAGCCTTCACAATCTCAGCCGGGGTCACGTTGGTTCCATTGGCAACCGAACAAACCACACCAGCAGCGGCTCGGACGTATGGCGTAGCCTCTGGATGGGTTTCCAACCCTATTTGCTCACCAAGAGTCACCGCAGCCGTAAACACGGCATGGGACATGGGGGCGTTGGGACTGGTCGTGGCACAGCCATTCAGGAGTAACAGGCACAACCCAATAAACAGCGCAGCAATGACCGACCCAATCACGGTCCACACCCTTTCCTGTCTATTTCGGGCATCATGTTCGCACTTAACCGAATATGGCGTTCGTAGTTTAGTTGTGTTCATTTTGGCCTTTCTATGGTCATGCGGGGGTCAAGACGATTGAACCTACGCTTCTCTGGCCTCAAGAGCAACTCCAAAGCTTTACGGTCATCCTCGTTGCCAGCCAGCACCTTTGCAATCTCATCTCGCATACCAGCAATCAGGGCGAGTGGATCGGGTTTGTGGGTCATGCCAGTGCCAGCCCCGGAGTTACGTTGGTTCTTTGTTGTATCAATTCGCAGTAATCGGGGTTGAGTTCGATCAGGATAGCCTTACGCCCGAGTTCAAGCGCAACCATTCCGGTAGTGCCGCTGCCCCCGAACGGATCTAGGACAGTATCGCCGGGTTTGGTGCCAGCCAGAATGCAAGGTTTGATCAGGTCCGGTGGAAAAGTGGCGAAGTGGGCATCAGAATATGGAACAGGGTTTACCATCCATACCGTTCGTTTGTTTCGTGTCGCTCCGGTATCACCATTGTTTTCTTTATCGTCCCATCTCGCATTAAATCCATCGTAAGTGCGATTGCTGGATTTCTCATTTTTTCCTCCCCAGACCCGAGATTGATCGCCTTCACGTTGAGAATGCCCGTTACGATTCATCGGACCCGTAGCATATTCGTGACCATTTTTGTACCCCGCGGCATGGGGTTCTGTTACGGCTTTTTCTTTTATCGCCTCATGGTCGTAATAATACCGGGGCTGCTTTGAGAACAGGAAAATATACTCATGGCTGCGCGTTGGCCGGTCAGTGACGCTTTCTGGCATGGGATTGGGCTTGGCCCAGATTATATCGCTTCGCAAATACCACCCGTCATCGCGCAGCGCGAAAGCAACCATCCAAGGAGTGCCGATCAGGTCTTTGGCCTTGCAGTTAGGAACGCAGACAGGAACACCGCCATCGAAATATGCTCCGCGATTAGTAACCTGTTTTGCACTTGTCGAACCATCTCCACCACCACCCCTTGCTTTACCGCTTCCAGCATAACTGTCACCCAGATTCAGCCAAAGCGTACCGTCATCGCGCATCACCCTCCTGACTTCACGAAAGAGATTTACCATTTTCTCCACGTACTGTTTCGGGGTCGATTCAAGACCCATCTGGCCCTCAACTCCATAGTCGCGCAAGCCCCAATACGGCGGGCTGGTAACGCAGCACTGAACGCACGTATCTGGAAGTTCTTTCAATCGGTTTAGGGCATCCCCTTGATAAATATCACAGTTCATAATCACCCCTCTTTTATCTCAAATAAAATGTTGACGCAAACAGAATCTCATGGGACTCTGACCGTGATTATGACTGATTTAACCTCTGAAAGATTTTTCTGGCTCTCGCTGGAAAAGGTAGGTCAGTTTCATAATCAACCCCTGTCGCCCTAAAAAGCGGTAGGGGATTTTTTATGACGGGCTTAGGCGTCCCCGAATGAAACGCGCCTTCGTGCGGCCCTGAGTGATAATGCTTCACAACGGGGCTGACAAGAACGGCAGGTGGTGCAAACCGGCCTGCTTAAAGATTCCCCATGCCACACATGGCCAGAGAACGGGGAAACGCTGTGAGTCCATGCCACGTAACGGCTAAAGGCTTCCGATTGGTTAAGGTTCGCCGAAGGGACTTGAAAAACGCCCATAGCTCGTCCGAAACTGACTTGCGTATGATCGTAGCAAATCCTGAGTGGGTTTGCTATGGCAACCCTAGTCTGAACCGAACTGATTTGGTATGAAAGACACGCTACCAGCAATCGTCAAGCAAGCCTTTGAAGATGGAACCTTGGCTGGAATGGGCGCGCTTTATAAATTGGCTGAGAACGGAATTGACCCAAAATCTACCAATGCCGCCGCGTTCATAGTGGACTCTATTTACAAGGAATATCCACAATACAAACGCTAATTCACAGGTGTAACCGTGTTATTCGTTATCCCAACCTTGTGCTGTGACAGGGTGTAGAATCCATAAGCTTTGGTTGGGTCCAGTTCGACCTTCATGGTGTATACCCCATTACTCAGGCCGGTTATATCAAACCACATGCAGGGTTGGACATTGTACGCATCTCCCCATCCAGGCATGAGATTTGGAGATGTGCAGGAACCCGGTTGTGGATTAGTGTTCCAGCCCAGATCCAGCACGCGACCAAAGTTTATCACACACCACCCCATCTTTCGGCTTGTGACCTCGACTGTATCCCCGATCAGGGTGAATTTGGAAAAGTTAGTTAAATGAAAATGGTTGTGACACGGATCGTAGAAGTAATAAGGTCCGATTGGTCCATGCCAGTAATTGGCATTGTTAGGATTCCAGACTGTAACCGGGAACCGCAACAACTTGCGTGGCCCCGGTTCAGCGCACCCCTCAGCCACAGCGCAATCATTGCTGGTGAATGTCAGGGTTTCAATCCACGCCGCCGCCCAGTAAACATGAGTAGAGGCAACCCCAAATCGGTCATCATCCAGAATCGTGATCGTGTTGGTCGGTGGCTGTTCAATTCGATAGAAACAACTGGGCTGAGTGATTGGGAAGGACAGGAATGTGTTGCTCACCGGACTGGCCAGCACAGTCCATGGTCCTGTGCTGTTCGTGCTGCACCAAACTGTGTACGCACTTGTGTTGGTCCCCGGACTCCAGCGCAGCGTTATCGCGCCGTTTGAGGCTGTGATGTTGGTAATGGCGAACCGTGGAGGTAACGGAACGAAATTGACAGCCATTGGCGTGCCAAGGCTCTTAACCTGTTCCTGATGCTTGGGGGATCGTATTACCAGACCCAGGACGGCCAGGACTACCAAAGTCCTCATTTGGACTTAGCCAGAAACTCGGTGTTGGTCTTAACCTCCTGTTTCAAAGCATGAACGTCCTTGGCATCAGCCGCGAACAGGGAGGAAAAGAACTGGCCCAAGCCTTGCAAGATAAATCCTGCCACCATAAAACAGATTATCACTGTCTTTGGGCATTCGTACTGGGTTGAGACAAACACCATTGGAGCCGCAAACATGAACGTGCCAAGCGCGGATACCGAACCGCCGATTGTTGAGCGGTAGTTCTTCATATCTCAGTGCCGTTCTTATCCCGTCTTTGCATGGCGTCTTTCATCCACTGTACGTGGACTTTTATCTCCTTGAATTCCAGCACAGCCTCCTCCACGCGCATGAGTCGTTGGTTTTGTGATTCGATTCTGGAATTGAGCACGATGGAGGATTGCCTGCTGGCTGGGCTGCCTTGAATCTTAATCTCATCAAGCACCCTGTCCTGATTATTTAGCTTTTCATCCACGCGCTGTTGAAATTGCTTGAACTGTTCACCGTGGCCGTCAACGCGATCCTTGAGCTTAACCCAGAACGCGATCCAGCCGCCAGCCATAACCGCCCAGGTGATAATGTTCGCTGGAGTGATACTGTCCCATGCTATTGCTGCGGCACCCTGTATTGTCATTCATGGTTAGGTTTTCTCGCGTTGGCGCGACCTGTGGTTATTTCTTGAACAAAAATAGCGCGATAGTTAATCCCCATCCAATTAAAACCAAGACCACAGCCCAGACAGCGGACTTGTTTCTGTCAGCCCCGCCCAATCCACTTCTGAATTCTCTCAGGTCGTTAATCTTTTCCTCTTGGGATTTGAACCGTGAATCGGCCTCGGTTCTTGGAAGCATCTCTTTATACTGAGCATCCATTTTTCTCGTGAGGTCGTTGTGCGTGGCGTTGTAAACCGTTTGGGAAATTTCGGCTTTAGCTACAGCCTCTTTCGCGTTAGAGGAAACTATTGCATTGAATTTTTCCTGAGACTGAAACCGCTCTTCGTAACGCCTGTCGCGTTCTTCAAGTTTAGACTCAAGTGCTTCACGAAGCTCTCGCTCTTTTTCGATGAGTGCTTCGATCACCTTAATGGATTGACAGCGTGACCCAGATTCGTTCACAATAAACAAGTTGACCCGCGCTGAACTAACAGCCGGGTCATTGGCAAACAATTAAATGAAAGGTAAATTGAATGCAATCGAACAATAGTCCACTTCCCACACCCAACGCAATTCAGATTAAGAAATTCTGGAAGAAAATTACGAAACTGGGTCCAGATGAATGCTGGCCGTGTGGTGGAGCGCACCAAAAATGAGGATACAGGAAATTCAACTTTAGATTCAATGGGATTATCGTTTACATGAGCGCGCACCGGGTATCGTGGCTGATTCATCACGGACCGATACCTGATGGTTTTTGCGTGCTTCACGATTGCGATAACCCGCCATGCTGTAACCCGCATCACCTGTTTCTTGGCACGCTTCAAGATAATTCAGATGACATGGTTTCTAAGGGCCGTCAAGCATGTGGGGTTAAAAATGGAAAGCACACACATCCAGAAAGAACACCAAGGGGAGAACAGCATGGAAACGCACGGTTTACGGATGAAACTGTTCTCACAATACGCGCCCTCTACGCAAGCGGAGTTAAACCAGTCATAATAAGGAAGCAATTTAGTATCCCCACAGTAACGTTCTACCGCATTGTGAACCGAGAGTATTGGACACATATTTGAGGAGACCTAGAACGGCTTGAAGGTCATTATTGGGGTTGCGATGCTGTACGTAACAGTCAACCATTCTCCTGGCTGTATTATCACGGAATGGTCCCCTGAAATCAAGGCAGAAAAGATGGTAGTGCCGTTATACGCCAGAGCGGTCGTCGCACCATTCGCATCCAAGAACACCTGAACATTATTTGTTCCACCGCCTGCTGATGCTGATGAGTTGGTCCAATTGAAAGGAGAGGCACCCACTGTTATTGCTATCGGCGCAAGTAGATTTCGGGCAGACGAAGAAAATCCAGCCGTGGCAGTAATGATCTGAGCAGTTAAGTTTGTGAACGCCGCGCCCGTTGCTGTCTTGACCGCAATGCCTGAAGTGTTGGTTGTTACGAGTGCGGAAAAAGCGCCGGTTGTTCCTCCAAGCTGCAATGCTGAAAACGATCCACTGCCGCCATTGTCTATCAGCATTACTCCAGCAGCGCCGCTCCGGGAAATTCCAAGATCAGATGATGCACCAATAAAAACGGGAGCATTGAAAGCATAGTAGAGTCCTGATGAAAGAACACTAAACTTTGCTGATCCAGAAATCCAAACATCAAGCTGTCCGTTTTTGAATGCTAATCCCGTATTGCTGTCATTGGTGACTGATGTTGTGGTTCCAGAGGCGAGTGGGACATGCCATACTCCATTTGTTGTCCAGCTATCCCCCAATGCCGCCGCAGCATAATTAGTGCGCCTAAACACTCCGCTTGAGTTAATATCAATCGAAACTCCATTATTCGTGAACAAAACTACTGAGTTGGCGTTATTATTCGTCAGCACCCCCGCTGGAAGGTTGGCCAGGCCGATGGAGCCTATGGTGTCAGTTCCTCCGATAACTTGCCTGATTCCGTCTGCGGCATAGACACCGAGAGCGATGAGGCAGCCAAGCCCGAGGATTAGGAGTGATTTTCTCATGGAAAAACCAGGATTTGAACTGGTGCGTTAATCAAAAGATCATTCCCAAGACCGTCTCCATCAAAACTGATTTGCACAGTAAGAACATCTGCGCTAGTTCGCTGAATTGTTGCCTTTGCGAAGTTGTTTGCCGGACCACTATATTGAATCGTGGTCCACGTTTTGTTGGTAGTAAAAGCTCCTGTTAACGTGGCTGTATAATTTCCAGGGGCGCTATACCCCCAAACAATGGCACCCACAGTATTACCCGGCATTACTGTAGCCGCTGGAGCGCCGGTTCCGGTTTGTGTCAATGTTGCGTAATATGTTTTAACACCTCCAACCGTTGTGCTGACCGTATCGGTCCCGCCCACGACTTGGCGCACCCCATCAACCGCGCTCAAGCCAAGTCCAATGAGCGAACTGACACAGACAATTGCGATTAAGGTGATGAAGTTTTTCATGTTCAATTCTCGTTCCAGTTGACCACGGACAATCCATCTGAATCCAACTCCAGTCTCACGCCAACTAATCGGGCGGTGGTTGATTGAATTCCTCCAGTTGTCGTAGTCAGCTTCACGGAAACTGTAGTGCTGCTTACTGAGGTTGACCACACGTTCGCTATCGTTGCCGCACCTGTAGCCAGTGTTGCAATAGTTGTTGAAGCCGCGTTTGTCGCGGTGACGGTGCCAGCCTTGTTTATAGCACTGATTGCAACTTCTTCACGAATCGTGGCCACGTCTGTACCGTCTTTGATTTCAGTGGTTGCGGAAATCTTTGCGCCCACGCACGTCAGTGAAGTTGGAAGCGTGAAGGTAAGAATTGTGGTTGCTGAATTGGTCGTCAACGTAATGGGATCGGCTCGAACTATAAGCCTATCCAAGAGAGAATTCCGGGTTGAGCTAGACGTTGACCTTAGCCCTGTTTGTATGCGTAAGTTTCCATTAGTACTGGCACCGCTTGATTGACCTCCAGCCAAGATCAAATCACCACCAGGCTTATCAATCCCAGACGAAACCGTTACGCCCTGCAACCTGGCCGTTGATGGAGTAACCGATCCATTGGCATTATTGGTTCCAATTTGAACCACATTGTTATCGTGAAACATCAAATACGAACTTCTTTGACCCCAATTGCTATCCGTGTCACCGCCCATTAGCTGTCTAACACCAAGGTCAAGTCCCTGAACTCCGGTTCCGGTATTTAAGAAAGCGGCAAATTTTGTAGTGGAACCAGAAAAAACTCCTATGTCTGCATCGCTAACACCAAACCCGTAGGCAGCGCCCATGTTTACGGAACTCATGCTTGCGGCCTGTCCAAATACAGCAAACCCCAAAGGACCAGCCGTAACACCTTTAACCCTAGACGAAGTGCTTCCAATGTTGTAGGCGTTATCAGCCAAAGGATAAATATCACCCGCTCCGTGTCCCAAATATGGAGTGGTTGGCTCAAACCCCCACGAATCTTGAATATATAAGGCTGTGCTTCCGTTGGTTGAAGATGATCCTTGTATCGTGTGAATCTTGCTTACATCAGTTGATCCACTTCCCGCTATAGTTTCTAACGTCTCAAAATTATTGGCGCTGGTGTATCTGCCGTAAATACGGTTCGTGTTCAGATTGGTAAACGTCCCGCTCACATGGGACTTTTGCTCAATCATGTTCGTGGAAACCTGATCCAGAATTGAATTGCCCACGTTACTCACACTGGTGAACATGGCGAGTTGATTAATCGTGCCGGGTCCAACAGCAGAAGAAATCGCAGTTTGAACATAATTGCTCAACCCGCTTCCGCTCACCGGACTGAACCTGAGCAGTGTGCTGCTCGAGGCAGGCACCGATACCGTGAATGAATTGGTGTATGAGCCAATGATCGCGTCGTTGGTCCATGAGGATTTTACCAACGCAGGATAGTTACTTGCGAAATTAAGCTGGCCCCAATTTACAGTGAGGTTCGTTGCCACACTCGGATCTTCATTGCTAAAGAACACCGCAACATCTCCACCCATCATTGGCCGGTAACAAATCTGGTTTGTCGGTCCAAAGTTAATAACCTTGAACCCGCTGTTTGCCCCGCGAAGTTGATCCTGCCAAACTGATATTTGCCCAACGTTCGTAACGGTTAGTCGAAATGATGTATTGGTGAGCACTCCGCCGTTCGCGCTACGTATCCATTCATCACCACCAGTAATAGCCATGACGCTCAATAAGTCTTTGCAGTCGGAATATGTCCATGAACCATCGTACAGGAGGTTGTCAGTCTGAGGTATCCAATGAATCGTGCCAGCTTCCCAGTTTGTGAGGGAATGAATAGATGATCGCAGTGCTCCGATAGCCAATCTCAACACTCCTGAACTTCCCGGCTCGTTTATGACCACACCGGATTCCAATGCTACTCCGTTTGCTTCTCTCTGAAAGGACACCGGGAATGGAGGATAAAACCAGAGATAATTCAAAATCAATCCGTGAGTCCGGTTGGTGTAGTAATGAAACCAATCTGAACTCGCCGATACTCCGGGATACGCTAGTGACCCTGGCCATGTCGCAGATCCGCCATATCCGCGCATTAACTGCTGAGCAGAACCTGGTGTACCAGCAAAGGCCGTTGTCGTGTCCTGAAACGTAACACCTCCAACGCCCCACTGATAAAATGTGGTGATGTCCAAATGCTTTGAGCTGGGCGTAACCATCGGCTGCATCAGCCCACCGCCAGGGATGCCATTCGGACCATTTGGATACATCCAAAATGTT
>Ga0070685_10000980_pt1 | contig 15361 bp, 17 predicted proteins | sample KBSS13LmetaG_FD_65651 | JGI IMG/M metagenome (GOLD analysis project Ga0070685, IMG submission 65651) | Switchgrass rhizosphere microbial communities from Kellogg Biological Station, Michigan, USA - KBS S1-3L metaG | ecosystem: Host-associated > Plants > Roots > Rhizosphere ...
TGCGCGCGCCTCGCGCTCGAAGCGCTCGCGCAGCCGCTCGCGCGTGCCGGGGTCGGGCGGGTTGAGGGTGATCACCTTCACCGCCACGGCACGGCCCAGGCGCAGGTCCTCGGCCCGGTAGACCGCGGCGAACCCGCCCAGGCCGATCACCTCGTCGATTCGATACCGCTTCACCAGCGTCTTGCCGGCGAGCAGGTCTACCAGTCCAGGCATCCGCGTTTCGTGGCAATGCGTCGGGGAGACACCTTTTCCTCCCGCCTACCGGCAAGATGCGAACCGGCGCCGCCAGAGTGACAGAATGTCTCGCCCGGCCGTCTCCGGCCCTCCGAGCATCGGTGTGGCGCCATATCGGGAAAAGATCGTCTCACGCAGAGACGCGGAGACACGGAGAGAACCGCACCCCTGTCCTCTGGTCCTCCGCGCCGCTGCGTGAGATCTTGTCCTTCCGACCCTCCCCACTCCCCGGAGAGACCTCGATGATCCGCGCTCCCCTGGCCGCGCTCGCCGCGGCGCTCCTGCTCTGCGCCTGCGGCAAGGACGGCGGCCGCTCCTCCGCCGCCGAGAGCGACTCCCTCGCCCCGGCCGCCCCCACCCCCGCGCCCTCGGGGATGATGGGCGCGCCCGCCGTCGCCCAGCAGGGCGTCGACAGCTCCAACGCCGCGCAGCAGCAGCGGCTGGACGAGGTCAACCAGCTCAGCGAGCAGGCCGGCGGCACCCCGCAGCCGCAGCCCTGAGGCAGGGAGCGATGCCCGACGCCGCGCCTTCCCCCGCCGCGGGCCGTTTCCTCGGCGCCGCGTGGCGGACGCTGGTGATGCTCAACTGGCAGGTCGACCCCGCCATCCTCCGCCCCTTCGTTCCCCGCGGAACGGAGCTGGACGCGTGGGAGGGGAAGACCTTCGTGAGCGCCGTCGGCTTCCTCTTCCTCGATACGCGGCTCTTCGGCATCCCCGTGCCCTTCCACCGCAACTTCGAGGAGGTGAACCTGCGCTTCTACGTGGGGCGCGAGGGGCCGGAGGGGTGGCGGCGGGGCGTCTGCTTCATCCGCGAGATCGTGCCCAGGTGGGCGGTGGCGTTCCTGGCGCGCGCCGTGTACAACGAGCGCTACGTGGCCCTCCCCATGCGCCACCGCGTGGAGCCGCCGCCGGCCGGCCTGGCGGAGTACGCCTGGAAGCACGGCGGGCGATGGAATTCGCTCCACGCCCGCTTCTCCGGCGCGCCCGAGCCGCTCCGGGCGGGGTCGGAGGAGGAGTTCATCACCGAGCACTACTGGGGATACGCGGCCCAGCGCGACGGCGGCACGGTGGAGTACCGCGTGGAGCACCCCTCCTGGCGTGTCTGGCGCGCCGACGAGGCCGCGCTGGACGCCGACGTCGCGACCCTCTATGGCGCCGAGTTCGCCGGCCCCCTCGCCGCCCCGCCCTCCTCCGCCTTCGTGGCCGACGGCTCCCCCATCATCGTCCGCCGCGCCCGGCGCATCGCCTGAGCGAGCCGGACCATCCGACGGGCAGCAGTTCGCAACCGGGCGGCCGCGACGCCCGTAGTATCCGGGCGAACCCTTTCCGGAGCTGCAGATGCCGCGCGTCCTCATGCTGATCGCCATCCTGGTCCTGGTCGCCCTCGCGCTGCGGAGCATGCTGCGCGCGGTCGCCGAGCTGCACCTCGCCGGGCTGGAGAGCGCGCTGGACGGCGAAGAGCCGAAGATTCCCGACGAGCCCGAGGGGGACCCGTTCGCGTGGCTCCACGAGCGGCTGGTGGACGCCTACGCCGGGGAGACGCAGCCGTGGGCGCTGGAGCAGGTGGGCCGCGTCGACGCGCGCCTGCAGGCAGGCCTCCCCGAGGCGGAGCGCATGGAGACGCTGATCCTCTGGATCCCCGAAGCGACCGCGTTCACCTGCCCGGGCCGGTACGTCTACCTCGGCCGCCGGCTGCTGGAGCGCGCCCGCTTCGACGAGCCGCTCGCCTTCATCGTGGCCCACGAGATGGCCCACCACCGCCTGGGCCACCTGGACACGGCGACCTCGCTCTTCTCCCGGCTCCCGGGGCCCCTGCAGGCCATCGCCGTCGACCTGGCGTCGGCGCGCTGGTTCGCCGGCAACGCCGAGCGCGAGTCCGAGACCGACGCGCACGCCTTCAACCTCTGCCTGGCCGCCGGCTACGACGGGCGGCGCTGCCTGAAGGCGTTCGACATCCTGGAGGAGGTGGCGCTGGACTGGGGCGACCGCGAAGCCGTCTTCGGCTCCGACGCGGCGATCGAGGCCGCGCTGGACGAGGACCCGGAGTGGGTGGTGCGCGCCCGCGAGTGGCTCCTCGAGCGGCGCCGGGGCTACCCTTCCCTGCGCGAGCGCAAGGCGCGCCTCCTGGCCGCGCTGGAAGAGGCCGAGGCGGCAGCCGCCTGAAAAAGATCTCACGCAGAGACACGGAGACACGGAGGAGAGAACGCTGATTCTCTCGCCGTGCCTCCGTGTCTCTGCGTGAGAATTGCAGCGGAATCGTTCGCCCCGCTACCTTGTCGTCCCATCGCCCCACCACCGTCCGTCCATCAGCTTCGCACGACCGATGCGCATCCTCCGCAACCTCGCCGCGCTCCTGCTGCTCGGGGCGCCGGCCGCCGCCGCGCAGGCCGCTCCCCCGCCGCAGCCCGTGCTCCTGCGCCCCGCGCGCGTCTTCGACGCCGTCGACGCCCAGCCGCACGAGGGGTGGGCGGTGCTGGTCCGCGATGGCCGGATCGCCGCGGTGGGGCCGGCGGCCTCCGTCTCCGCCGCGGGCGCGCGGGTGATCGACCTCCCCGGCACCACGCTGATCCCGGGGATGATCGAGGGGCACTCGCACCTGCTGCTGCACCCCTACAACGAGACCTCGTGGGACGAGCAGGTGCTCTACGAGCCGCTGGCGGTGCGCATCGCCCGGGCTACGGCGTCCGCACGGGCCACGCTGCTGGCCGGCTTCACCACCGAGCGCGACCTGGGCACCGAGGGTGCAGGCTACGCCGACGTGGGGCTCCGCGACGCCATCGCCGCCGGCATCATCCCCGGCCCGCGGCTGATCGCGGTGACGCGCGCCATCGTGGCCACCGGCGCCTACGGGCCCCACGGCGCCCCCGAGTGGCGGCTTCCGCAGGGCGCGGAGGAGGCCACCGGGCCGGACGAGATCGCCCGCGTCGCCCGCGACCAGATGGGCCACGGGGCGGACTGGGTGAAGGTGTATGCCGACTACTCCTGGGAAGGGGACAACGCCCCCAACCCCACCTTCACCCTGGAGGAGCTGCGCCGGCTGGTGGAGGTGGTGAACAGCGCCGGCCGCCAGGTGGTGGCGCACTCCGCCACGCCGGAGGGGATGCGGCGCGCCGCGATGGCCGGGGTGGCCACCATCGAGCACGGCGACCACGGCACGCCCGAGGTCTTCCGGCTGATGCGCGAGCGGAACGTGGCCTACTGCCCCACGCTGGCGGCCACCGAGGCGGTCCGGTCGTACCGCGGCTGGCGGAAGGGGCGCGACCCGGAGCCGCCGCAGGTGCAGGAGAAGCGGCGCAGCTTCCGCGCGGCGCTCGACGCCGGCGTCACCATCTGCATGGGCGGCGACGTGGGCGTGTACTCGCACGGCGACAACGCCCGCGAGATGGAGCTGATGGTGGAGTACGGGATGACGCCGCTGCAGGTGCTGATGTCGGCCACCACGGTGAACGCCCGCATCTTCCGCCTGCAGGACCGGGTGGGCACCATCCGCCCCGGGCTGCTGGCCGACCTGGTGGCGGTCGAGGGCGACCCGACGCGCGACATCTCCGCCGTGCGACGCGTGCGCTTCGTGATGAAGGAGGGGAAGATCTACCGCGGCCCCGGGATGCCCGTCGAGCCCTGAACGGCACCTCACGCAGAGGCACGGAGGCACGGAGAGAGCCCCTCTCCGTGCCTCCGCGTCTCTGCGTGAAAACTACTGGCCCAGCTTCGCGACGGCCTGGGCGCGCATCGCGGGGAGGCCCTGCGAGTGCTCCTCGTACTCGGGGAGGCGCTTGGCGACCTCGGCGTCGTAGGCGGCGAGGAAGCGGCGGTAGAAGTCCTTCGCCGCCGCGGTGTCGCCGCGCCCGGACTCCGCCTCGCCGGCGCTGAAGAGGCCGAACAGGTGGGTGGGGCTGGCCGCCAGCAGGGTGTCGGCCTCCGCGCGCGCCGCGGGCCAGTCGTGGCCCACCAGGTGGAGCGCGGCCAGGTGGTAGCGGCCATCCGCATCCAGCGGGTCGACACGCTGGTAGGCCATGATCGCCATCGGCAGGAAGCGCTGCGCCTGCGCGCTGTCGCCGGTCGACGCGGCCGTCATCACCCGGTTGAAGAGCCGGTCCGCCGCCTCGCGCGGGGTCATCTGCGACAGGTCGACCGCCGCGGGGTTCTCGCCGCCCGCGGCCGGGGCGCCCGCCGGCGCGGCGGCGAAGGGCGGCTGCACGGGCGTCTGCCCCGCCGGCTGCGGCGCGCTGCGCAGGCGCGGCACCAGGAGGACCACGATCAGCCCCAGCAGCGCCGCCCCGGCGACGACCCAGGGAAGGACGGAGGCACGCGGCGCGGCGGCGGCGGCCGGCGTGGCCGCCGCGGCGGCGCCGCACATGTTGCAGAAGCGGGCGCCGCGCGGGAGGGGGTTGCCGCACTCGCGGCAGGCGGCGGCGATCGCGACGCCGCACTGATTGCAGAAACGCCCGGACGCCTCGGCGCCGCAGGCGGGACAGGTTTCGGCCATGGAACTGCCTGATCGGGGAGATGGATGCGTTCCGGCGCAACCTACGCCGCGGCACGGGCGGGCTCAAGGGCGGGGCGTGCCACGGCGCCGCGCGGAGAAACGGCTGTCGGCGACCGCGGCATGCGAAATGCCTGATCAGGACCTTTTTTTTTCAGCGACACCCGCGCCACCGAGAGCACCATGCAGCACGCAGTCGAAGCCACCTACACCACGCCGACACCCGCCCCGCCGCGCCCCATCCGTGCGCTTCCCGTAGAGGAAGTGGTAGAGATCCCGGACCCGCGCGAAGCGGTGATCCGACGGATGGCGGCGGACCGCCTGCGCGACCTGCGCGACGACGGCCTGACCCTGGCCTACGCGGCGCGGATGTACGGCATCGGCGCGGAAGAGATGGCCGCGCTCGAGGCCGAGCTGTTCCCGTGGAGGCAACGCTAGGGGGCGGCTTCGCCGCGAGTACGCAGAGAAACTGAGAGGACGCGGAGAACCCCTCTGCGTCCTCTCAGTTTCTCTGCGCACTCGGCGCGAAGCGCCCCCTAGCGCTCCACGCCGGCCAGCTCTTCCAGGCGCCGCACCACCGAGTCGCGGTAGTCGGCGTCGCGCAGGATCACCAGCACGGTGTCGTCGCCGGCGATGGTGCCCACCACCCCGGGCCACTCCTCCCAGTCGATCCCCACGGCGATCGGCTGCGCGCCGCCGATCAGCGTCTTCACCACCAGCAGGTTGCCCACCCCGTCCGCGCCCAGGTAGAGCGAGGGGAGGAGGCGCGCCAGCGTGGGGGTGGGGTCGGTGACGCCCGGCGGGAGGGTGTAGACCGAGCCGCCGTCCTCGTCGGGGACCTTCACCAGCCCCAGCTCGCGGATGTCGCGCGAGAGCGTGGCCTGCGCCACGTCGATCCCCCGCTCCGCCAGCCTCTCGCGGAGCACCTCCTGCGAGGGGATGCGCTTCTCGCGCACCAGCTCCAGGATCACGGCGTGGCGCTGAGGCTTCAAGGGGAGGCCCGGGTAGGGGAAGGGGGGATGAATCGGGGCGGCCCTGAGAGTATTCACCGCCACGGGGCGCCGCAAGCGCCCGGGATCAGAGCCAGAAGGGGATGACGAAGGGCGGCGCCGGCTTCGTGCCCGGCGGCGTGTCGGGACGGGCGAGGGCACCCACGCGCAGCACGTTCTCGCCCCGGGGGAGCCCCGCCACCGGGATGTACGCCGCGATCCCGCGGACGCCTGTGCCGGGCTGGGTGTAGAAGCGGAAGGGCGCGGTCACGGGGCGGCCGTTCAGCGTCACCGGCTGCAGCGCCGCCATGCAGCGCAGCACGGCCTCCTCCCCGGCCTCGGTCGCGGGGTGCGGGACGGCCGCCGGGTGAGCCGGGAGGCCGCGCCCGCAGCGGCTCGCGAGCAGCTCGTTGTGGCGCCGCGGGCGGTAGGGGATGAAGAGGCGCACGTACGGGTCGCGCACCATGTCGCTCTGGATGGAGGGGACGTCGGCCACCACCTCGTCGTCTCCGCGCTTGTCCTCGTAGAAGCGCGGCGCCACCGCCAGCCGCCCGGCATCGCCCGGGAGATACGTGTAGCCGTCGGCCATCCCGCCGGGGAAGAGCTGGTCTCTCCCCGCGAACAGCATGCCCCCCACCATCAGCGCCACGAACAGGACCATCGCGCGCTTCTGGCCGCGCAGGTTGGTGACGATGGTGAGCAGCAGCGGCTGGAAGATCGCGTACCGCATCACCGCCGCGCTCCCCCGGCCCATGGCGCGCACGGCGCGGGCGGTGCGGCCGGCGGGGTCCAGCCGGTCGCCCCAGCGCCGGTCCACCAGCGTGGCCACCATCAGCGGCGCCACCAGCAGGAAGAGGAATACCTCCATCGCCACCCCGGTGCCGACGGAGCTCGTGAACCGCCCCACGGTGAGGGCCGCGATCCCGGAGATGACCGCGACCAGCACGATCGTGAAGCAGAAGAGCATCCCCAGCATCAGCCCGCAGGCGAACACCAGGCTCGCCAGCCGGTCGGCCCCGTCGATCAGCGCCTGCAGCGGCGGGGTGGAGCGGCGCTGCACCTCGCGCATGATCGGGCCGGCCCGCGTCTTCTCCCACACGATGCCGCCGGGAAACACCGCCTCCAGCCCGATCACCCCCACCCAGTACGCGCGGATGGCCAGGTGCAGCACGAACCCTACGATCACCGCGTAGAGCGCCATCTTCACGTAGAGCGCCGCGAGGAAGGAGAACGACCACATGTTCCCGCCGAGCGCGGGCGCCACCCGGTCGAACCAGGCGTCCACGCGCCCGGGGAGCTGCATCATCCCGAACACCAGCGCGCCGGAGATCAGCAGCTCCAGCTCCCACGGGCGCACCCTGGGCTCGTGCGGCGTCTGCCCCAGCGTGGAGGGCACGTCCTGCGGGTCGGTGGATGGGGGCATGGGGAAGGACGGGCGGGGGGATGAAAAGATCGCCTCACGCGGAGACGCGGAGGCACGGAGAGAACGCCTCGGCTGCTCTCTGTGTCTCCGCGTCTTCGGCGTGATGGCGTTTCAGGGAGCGTGCTCGCTCAGCCTCACCCAGTCGTCTTCGCCGTGCTCGTCGTCCTCCAGCCAGGAGAGGAGGTGGAGCTGCCGGCGGCGGAGCCGATTGGCGGCGAGCTGCGCCTCCTCGCGGGTGGCGCCGAAGCCCTCCCAGGCCATGGCCGGCCCATCGAAGGCATCCGCCACCCAGGGCGACCCGGGCCCATGCTCGCGCGCCGTGCGCCAGGGGTGGGCGAAGGGGTCCAGGTAGGTGCCGAGGATCCGTCCGCGCCGGTCCACCACCACCCCGAAGGCACCGCCGCGCGCGGCCCGGCGGCGCCGCAGCGAGGCCAGGGCGCGCGGCGCGGCGTCCACCGCGAGCACCAGCCCGCAGAGGAGGCCAACCGCGACCGCGAAATCCAGGAACAGCTCCCTCATCGTCTGCCAGGGATGCGGGTGCGCACGCGCCGGAACAGAGCCAGTACCACCGGGCGCACCGATGCGTTCCGCACCCATACGTCGTCGCCGCCACCCGGGTTTCCCGAATGCAACGATCCGCGGGCCCGACGGCTGACAGAAGTCCCGCGTCACCTCGCGGCCGGCGCGCGGAACGCCGCCTCAGGCGTGGTCCGCCACCCCGGTGACGCCGGCCTGGCGCGCGCAGTTGGCGCAGCAGAAGATCTCGTTCTTCCCCTCCACGCCGTGCCCGATCACCCGGCAGCCGCAGTGCGCGCACACCGGGGCCAGCCGGTGGATGGCGCATTCGAAGCTGTCGAACACGTGCCGCTGGCCGGCCGTGATCACCTCGAACGACAGGTGGTAGTCGTTCCCGCACACCTCGCACTTCGCCATCTCCGCCTCCCGTCCCGAGGTCCGTCCCTATCGTCCGGCCCCTGCCGGAGCGGGGAGACGCGGCGCGCGCGAAGCGTGCCAGCGGGCCGTCACCCCGCCGGCTCCAGCTCCACCGTGAAGCCCAGGACGGTGTCCGCCGCCAGGGACGCGGCCACGGAGCAGTAGCGGTCGAAGGAGAGCTGCACCGCGCGCTCCACGTGCTCGCGCGGCGAGTCCGTCGCCACGCGGAAGGTGAGGTGCGCCTCGGTCACGCGCCGCGGCGGCTTCGGCGCGCGCGAGAAGCGGACGGAGACGGCGAGCGAGGTGGCGGGGGTGCGCCGCTTCCGCAGGTAGTCCTCCACGTCGATCGCAGAGCAGGTGGCGAGCGCCACCATCAGCACGTCCGGCGGCGTGGGCCCCGCCTCGCTGTTCCCGTCCAGCGCCACCTGCGGCCCCCCCGCCCGCCCGCCGCGGTAGCGCATCTCCCCCTCCCATACCACCTCGATCGGATACTCCACCGGCACCCCTTCGGGCATCTCGCTCTCCTTTGCGTTTCTCGTATCTCGGACCTTACGGAACTGGCGCCCGGACCTTCTTGAAGCGCGCGCTCACCGCCGGGTGTCTCGCGCGAAGATGCTGCGCGCCTCCGTTGATGATCCGTGCGGCCACCGCCGTCGTTGTGGCGACGGCCTCGAGGTCGACGTCGTCCTCCGGCTCGTACTCGACGGCGTGGCGGATCGCGCGGACGCCGCTCATCTCGTCCAGCGCGTGGCGAAGATCCTGGTCCTCGGCGAGGCTGCGGGCGACGTCGAAGGCGACGTAGTGGTGGCCTTCGCCGCCGCGCGTGCGGTATCCAGCCGAGCGCACCATCGCGAAGGCCGCGATCCGGTCGGCGTCATAGGCGCGCACCAGCCGGTTGTCGAGGCTGGAGCCCGCCAGCCGCGCGTCCGCGTAGGCCACCAGTGCCTTCCGCCAGAACGCCGACACCTCGTCGTCGTTCGACGCGCGGGCTTCGAGCATGCCGCTCTCGAGATGGCGGCGGATGGTGGGGTTCGACGGCGGGTCAGCGGGCGGCAAGCGCGTCCTCCGATCCGATCAGCCACGTCTTGGGACCGTCCAGCGCCTCGCGAAGAAAGCGGCTTCCACGCTCCAGCCTCTCCGCCAGCGACGCCGGCGTGTAGCGCTTGATGTCGATCGCGCGCTGCAGGAGCGACTGTGCCGCGCGCGTGGCGCGCCCGATCGCGGCCAGCGGCATCCCTTCCTCCACGATCAGCACGTCGACGTCGCTGTCGGCTCGCGCGGTGCCGCGAACGGACGACCCGAAGACGAAGGCCGCATGAATCCCCGGAACGTCGCGCAGCGCCGCTTTCACCACCTCCGCCGGGTCGGCGTGCTGGCGGACCAGCGTCCGGAACGCGCCCCAGCTCGGGTGGTCCGCCGCGGGCTGGTAGTAGACCCGTCCGCCCTCCTCCGTGCGCGTGACCAGGCGGAGCGCCTCGAAGCGCGCCACCTCGCGCTGCAGCGCGCCGGTTCCCAGCCCCGTCGCCTCCTGCAGGGCGCGGAAGTGGAGCCGCTGCTCGGGATGGAGAAGGAAGTGGAGCAGCACCCGGAAGGTCCCGCCCGCCAGCAGCTCACGCAGATCGCCCATCGCTCGAATCTCCCCAGACGTCGTGTACCCAAAACTGGTACGCAATCGGTGGAGAGTCAACGCATCTTCATCCCCATGCCTCTGTGATCATCCAGAGACGCGGAGTCACGGAAAGAACGGCATCACCTTCACCACATCCTTACAACCTTCGTACGGATCGCAAACCGCCGCCGCCGAGCGAACGGGTAGCGTTCGGGAACTCTCCCGGACATCACCCACGCGCGGAGGCGACGGGTGGCAGAGAGAACTCCCGAGCCCCTCCGTGCCTCTGTGTTTCTGTGTCTCTGCGTGAGGCCATCACAGCCGGTCGACCCACCGGGCCGTGAGCTCCTCGAGCGCGGCGTGGAGATGCCCGTTGCTGGCGAGGATCCTCCCCGTCACCAGCGGTGGGTCCGCATCCCCCGGCCAGCCGGTGACGCGGCCGCCGGCCTCGGCCACCAGCAGCATCCCCGCCGCCACGTCCCACGGCGCCAGGCCGATCTCGAAGAAGCCCTCCACCCGCCCCGCCGCCGTGAAGGCCAGGTCCAGCGCGGCGCTCCCGGCCCGGCGCACGTCACGCGAGCTGCGGACGGCGTCGGCCACCAGCAGCATGTACGCGTCAAGGTCGCCCTTCCCCTGCTTGAAGGGAAAGCCCGTGGCCAGCAGCGCCCGCCCGAGCTCCGTCTCGTCGGTGACGGCCATCCGCTCGCCACCCAGGAAGGCGCCGCCGCCGCGCACCGCGTGGAAGACCTCGCCCAGGAAGGGCGCGTGCACCACCCCCACCGCCGGCCCCGCGTCGTCCACCAGCGCGACGCTCACGGCCACGAAGGGGTGGCCGTGCACGAAGTTGGTGGTGCCGTCGATCGGGTCGATCACCCAGCGCCGCCCGCCGGCCACCGCGGCGGCGGCGAACTCCTCCGCCACCACCGCGTCGGCGGGGAAGCGGGCGCGGATGCGGGAGACGATCAGCCGCTCGCTCGCCTCGTCCACGTCGGTGACCAGGTCGGCGCGCGACTTCTCGCGCACCGCGCCCGTCCCCGCGCGGGAGCGGACGAGCGCCGCCGCCTCGGCCGCGACCTCCAGCGCGAAGGCGGCCTCCACGGCGAGGGAGCCGGACGGCGCCGAAGGGGCGGAAGATGCTGGCGGAACGGAACTTTCGTGCGGCATGCGCGGTAGCCGGGCGGGTGAGCGGCGCGGGGCGTGCGTGACCCGCGCCGCGGGCGACGCAGGATGCCGCCCGCCCGCGGCGCGCGCAATATGGCGTGGCGCGGCGGGGCACCGTTACATTGGCGCGCCTTCCGCCTCCCGCCTGCCGCGCCCGCGACAGGAAACGTCACCGCCCGGCCGCCCCACCCTGACCGCGGCCCGGCACACCTCTACCCCGAGCACCCATGGCCTCGAACGCCCCCCCGGAGACGCCCCGTGGAGAGACGGCCGCAGGCGGCTGGCGCCCGTCCGACGACACCTCGTTCTTCGGGCACCCGCGCGGCCTCTCCACGCTCTTCTTCACGGAGATGTGGGAGCGCTTCTCGTACTACGGGCTGCGCCCCCTGCTGGTGCTGTTCATGGCGGCCGCGCTGGCCGACGGGGGCTTCGGCTTCCCGCGCGACCAGGCCTCGGCCATCGTGGGGATCTACGGCGCCTGCGTGTACCTGGCCTCGCTCCCCGGCGGGTGGATCGCCGACCGGCTGCTGGGGCTCAGGCGCGCCATCCTCACCGGCGCGGTGCTGATCACCTCGGGGCACCTCTCCATCGGCCTCTCCGGCTTCGCCGGGCAGGGGGCGACGGGGAAGGGCTTCTTCTTCCTGGGGCTGATCCTGATCGTGTTCGGCACGGGGCTGCTCAAGCCGAACATCTCGGCCATCGTGGGCGACCTCTACCCCGAGGGCGGCGCCCGGCGCGACGCGGGCTTCTCCATCTTCTACATGGGGATCAACACCGGCGCCTTCGCCGGCCAGCTCATCACCGGCATCCTGGGCGAGAAGGTGGGGTGGCACCTGGGCTTCGGCGCCGCCGGCGTGGGGATGTTCTTCGGGCTGATGTGGTTCGCCTTCAACTCCAACCGCACGCTGGGAAGCGTGGGGCTGGAGCCCACGCGCCACCCGGACCCGTCGGTGCAGGCGCGGCAGGAGCGCAACGTCAAGCTCATCGTGGCCGCGGGGATCGGCGTGGTCGCCCTCTTCTTCCTGCTGGCGCTCCTGGGCGTCTACGTGCCCGACGCGCAGAAGATCGGGCAGTCGATGACCTTCGTGCTGGTGGGGATGGCGGCCGCCTTCTTCCTCTACGTCTTCACCGCGGGCGGGCTCGACGGGCACGAGAAGCGCCGGGTGGCGGTGATCATGGTGCTCTTCGTGTTCGCCGCGATCTTCTGGAGCGCCTTCGAGCAGGCGCCCACCTCGCTGAACCTCTTCGCCAAGGACTTCACCGAGCGCCACATCGGCTCGTGGGAGGTGCCGGCCACCTGGTTCCAGTCCATCAACTCCGCCTTCATCATCCTCCTCGCCCCGGTCTTCGCGGCGCTCTGGGTGAGCATGGGGCGGCGCCGGAAGGACCTCTCCAGCCCGGCCAAGTTCGCGCTGGGGCTCTTCTTCGCCGGCCTGGGCTTCCTGATGATGATCTGGGCCGCGCGCGCGGTGGTGGCGAGCGACGGCGCGCTCAAGGTGTCGCCGCTCTGGCTGGTGGGGAGCTACTTCTTCCAGACGGTGGGCGAGCTCTGCCTGAGCCCGGTGGGGCTCAGCTCCATGACCAAGCTCTCGCCGCGCAAGTACGTGGGGCAGATGATGGGGATCTGGTTCCTGGCCAGCGCGGTGGGGAACCTGATCGGCGGGCTGGTGGGCGGGCACGTGGACCCGGAGAAGCTCGACCAGATGCCGAAGCTCTTCACCGTGACCACGCTCTCGCTGATGGGCGCGGCGCTGGTGCTGGGGCTGATGATCATCCCCATCCGGCGGATGATGGCGGGGGTGCAGCAGGACGGCGCGCAGCCCAGCTAGGAGCCGCGGCCGGCCGCGGGTGTACGACAGGGGGCGCGTCCCGCGGGGCGCGCCCCCTGTCGCTCCCGCGGCACGCAACCCGCGTTTGCACGACTACCTGAGAACCGCGCCCTTCCACCCTGAACCGGCGAGGCCTCGATGATGACCGACGAAGAGATCGCGGAGCAGCTCCAGGGCCGCGGGCTGGAGGAGGAATACGTGCGCGAGCTGCTGGCGAGCCTGGGCTACGACCCGGCCGACGGGCTCACCGAGGCGGCCATCCACGCGCTCGACACGGCGGAGATGGAGACGCGGCGGAAGGCCGCGCTACGCACGCTGGAGCTGGGGGCGAACCGAACCTAGAGTTTGTCTCCCATGCGGGGACGCGGAGGCACGGGAGAGCAGTCCTCTCCGTGCCTCCGCGTCTTTGCGTGAACCCCGCCGCCGCCGGCCGAAGAAACGCTTTTCTCTCCCGCCCCGGCGAATTATGCTTGGCTGACGTAGGTCCCTTCCCGCCCAGCCCCTTTCATCGCGAGGCCATTCTCCCCATGACTCCTCCCCCTCCCGCCGACCGGCCGAAGACTGCCGAGAAGCGCCCGAAGTGCAAGCCGCGGCCGCAGCGCCTCGAAGACCTGGGGTTCGAGCGGCAGCCGATGGTGTCGTGGCTCGATCCCGGGCAGCTCCTGCACACCATCTACCGGTCGCAGCTGGCGGGGGTGTTCGGCAGCTACGCCGACCGGCGCGAGGTGCAGGCGGCGCTCGCCCACGAGCAGCCGACGGAGCTCGACTACCGCGACGAGCCCGGGGGAGAGATCTGGATCGACTACGTGTCGGACGTGGGCGAGGGCTTCGCCTCGACGTACACGCTGGCCTGGCTGCTGGCGCAGGAGGCGCTTCCCCGCCCCGGCGTGGGCGTGGACCACGCCGTGGCCGCCGACACGGGGGGCGGCGAGCGGCTGCCCCGCGGCCGCATCCTGGTGATGGGCGGCGACGAAGTCTATCCCACCCCCGGCAAGGACGGGTACCGGAACCGCATGGCGGGCCCCTACGACGCCGCCCTCCCCTGCCTCCCCGACCCGGCGAAGGAGTGCCCGCACCTGTACGCCATCCCCGGCAACCACGACTGGTACGACGGGCTCACCAGCTTCCTCCGCCAGTTCTGCCAGCGGCGGGCGATCGGCGCCTGGAAGACGCAGCAGCGCCGGAGCTACTGGGCGCTCAAGCTCCCCAACCGGTGGTGGCTCTGGGGCACTGACATCCAGCTCGGCGCCGACATCGACTCCCCCCAGCTCGAGTACTTCTACCAGAAGGCGAGGTACGAGGCCAAACCGGGCGACCGCGTGATCCTGTGCACGGCCGAGCCGAGCTGGGTGAGTGCCGGGCGCGAGGCCCGGCGGAAGGGGGGCGAGCCCAGGGTGGGCGACCAGGGAGGGTTCGACAACCTGGAGTTCTTCGAGCGCGCCGTCATCCGCAAGTACGGGCTGGTGCTGGCCGCCACCCTCACCGGCGACGCGCACCACTACGCGCGCTACTCGTACAACGATGCCGAGGGAAGAGAGAGCGTAACCAAGATCACCGCGGGCGGCGGCGGCGCGCACCTGGCACCCACGCACCACCTGCCGGAGTGCCTTCCGCTGGCGTTCTCGCCCGTGGGCGAGGATGACACGGCACACTCCATCCGCCTGTGGCGCCGTGTGGAGTTCCCAGGGCAGAAGGAGTCGCGCAGGCGCCTGTGGGGGCTCTGGCGCCTGGGCACGCACAACCCGGGGATGGCGAACCTGCTGGGCGGGGTGTACGCCACGCTCTTCCTCTGCTTTCTCGGCGCGTTCCTGGGCTGGGGCGGCACGATTCCCCTCCTGGCGCCGCTCAGCGGGATGCTGCTGGGCAACGGGGTGTTCCTGGCCGCGTTCGTGATCCTGACCCTCCTGGCGGTGGCCAACCTGTCGGAGGGGGTGAAAGGCGGCGCCGTGGCCGCCACGGGCTTCCTGCACGGGCTCGTGCACATGGGGCTCGTGCTCGCGGCCACCCTCCTTCTCCGGGGCTTCTACCCGCTCCCGCTCGGACGGGGACTCCTGGTGACGCTGGGTGCGGCGATCGGCATGTTCCTGGTGGGACGGTACGTCGGCATCGGCGTGATGGCGGTGTACTTCTGGCTCGCGGAAAAGGTGGGAGTCAACACGAGCGAGGCGCTCGCCGCCCAGTCCATCGAGGACTACAAGAACTTCCTGCGCCTGCACGTGACCGAGAAGGAGCTCACCATCTATCCCTTCGGCATCCACAAGGTGGTGCGGACCGACGACTGGGTTCCCGCTCCCGAGGGCCCGGACGGCGCCCCGCTGCTGAAGCCGAAGCCGGGGCTGACGCCCAGGATCCACCTGATCGAGGAGCCCATCGTCATCCCCTGGGCCGTACAGCCGCCCTACCCCAGCCTCCAGCCGGACGAGGCCGCCGAGCAGCAGGCGCGGGCGCGCGTACAGGCCCCCAAGCTTGTGGAAGTACCTGGAAACGGGTGAGCCGCCGGCGGGGGCAGTGCTCCTTCGGCCTCTTCGCGATCGTGAAGGCGCGCTACCGCCACATCACCGCACCCTGAAAAGATCGTCTCATACCGAATCCGGCTATACAGTGTGAGTTTCCGTCTGCGTCGACGGCCACCAATGGTAGAAGCATAGGCCTCGGAGGAAGTCCTGCATTTCGGCCATCTCGCAGCAGCGGCGGGCGAGCA
>Ga0070685_10000982_pt1 | contig 15338 bp, 11 predicted proteins | sample KBSS13LmetaG_FD_65651 | JGI IMG/M metagenome (GOLD analysis project Ga0070685, IMG submission 65651) | Switchgrass rhizosphere microbial communities from Kellogg Biological Station, Michigan, USA - KBS S1-3L metaG | ecosystem: Host-associated > Plants > Roots > Rhizosphere ...
CTCGGCCGCGCTGGCCGGGAGCCGCAGCCTGCGCTTCCGCCCCGCCACCCGCGGGGGCGAGGCGGTGGCCGCCTGGTTCCTCCTTCCCGTCAAGTTCGAGCTGAACCCGGCCGACTCGGCCGCCACCGCGCCGACCGCCGACACCACGCGCAAGTAGATGAGCATTACCGAGAGCTCCACGGACGCCATCATGGCCCGCCCCCGGCACGAGCGCCCCTACGCCAACGTGCTGGAGACGATCGGCTGGACGCCGCTCATTCGCCTGCACCGCGTGACGGAGGGGATCCGCACCCCCGTGTACGGCAAGGCCGAGTTCATGAACCCGGGCGGGAGCGTGAAGGACCGCATCGGCCCGGCGATCATCGAGGCGGCGGAAGCGGCGGGGGAGCTGGCGCCGGGCGGCACCGTGGTGGAGGGGACGAGCGGGAACACCGGGATCGGGCTGGCGCTGGCCGCGGTGAACAAGGGGTACCGCTGCGTCTTCACCATCCCCGACAAGATGAGCCAGGAGAAGGTGCGCCTGCTCAAGGCCTTCGGGGCCGAGGTGATCGTCACCCCCAGCGCGGTGGCGCCCGACCACCCCGACAACTACGTGATGATGGCCAAGCGGATCGCCCACGAGACGCCCAACGCCATCCTGGCCAACCAGTTCTACAACCAGGCCAACCCCGAGGCCCACTACCGCACCACCGGCCCCGAGCTCTGGGAGCAGACGCAAGGGGGCATCACCCACTTCGTCTCCGCCGCGGGGACGGGCGGCACCATCACCGGCGTCGGCCGCTACCTCAAGGAGCGGAACCCCGCCATCCGCATCATCGGCGGCGACCCGCTGGGGTCCATCATCCGCGGCTACGCCGAGACGGGGACGAAGGGAGAATCGGCGCCCTACAAGGTGGAGGGGATCGGGCAGGACAAGATCCCGGGGACGCTGGACCTCTCGGTGGTGGACGAGTGGCGCACCGTGGACGACCGCTCGGCGATGGGGCTCGCGCGCCGGCTCACCCGCGAGGAGGGGCTCTTCGTGGGCGGCTCCTCCGGGCTCATCGCGCACGTGGCGCTGCAGGTGGCGCGCGAGGTGGACGACCCCGACGCCTGCGTGGTGTTCATCCTCTGCGACACGGGGGAGCGCTACCTGAGCAAGGTGTTCAGCGACGAGTGGATGCGCGAGAACCAGCTCCTGGAGCCGGCGCGCGTCTCCGCCGGCGACGTGCTGCTGGGCAAGGCGCGCGAGGCGCCCCCCTCGCTCATCTCCGTGGCGCCCGAGACGCCGGTGCGGCAGGCGCTCTCGTTCATCACCGCGAACAACGTGTCGCAGGTGCCGGTGGTGGCCGAGGGCGACTGCGTGGGACACCTGGCCGAGGGGACGCTGATGGGGAAGGTGCTGGAGGACACGAAGCTCCTCGACCAGTCGGTGCAGCACGTGATGGACGCCCCGCTCCCGGTGGTCGACGCGCACGTGGAGCTCCCCGCCGTCACCCGCCTCCTCTCGAAGAACCCCGCCGTGCTGGTGCGCCGCGACGGCAAGCTGCACGGCATCGTCACGCGCTACGACGTGATGCGGTACGTGACGGCGGGATAATGAGGACGGGGGACAGTGGATAGGGGCGGAATGGCCGCTCGGACCTGTCTCCTGCGGCGTGTCTGCCCTCCCGCGATTGGCATCCCGGCGAGGATTGCCGTCCCCTGTTCCCCGTAACCTGTCCTCTGCTTCGAAGTCCTTGCCGCAATTTGCGCATTCGTTACATTTCGCCCGTACCCGACCAGCCCATTCCCCGCTATCATGGCGCGGGGCGGTCTCGATGGGTGCGCTCTCCTCCACTTAACATCTCCAGAGGTATCTCGATGAAGCGAGTCACGCAGACGGCAGCGCTGCTGCTGTGCGCGTTGCTGCTGGCGTTTGCGAACGCCGGCCGCGCGCGCGCGCAGGGTGTCACAACGTCGGCACTCTCGGGACGGGTCACCAACGAGCAGGGCGCGGGGGTTCCCGCCGCGACCGTGACGGCCACCAACACCGCCACGGGCTCGACCTCGCGCGCGGTCACGCAGCCCGACGGCCGCTGGAGCATGCTCGGGCTGCTGCCGGGCGGGCCCTACCGCGTGACGGTGAGCGGAATGGGCTTCGCGCCCCAGTCGCGCGACGGCCTGCAGCTCGCCCTGGGCGCCACCCAGGAGGTGAACTTCCAGCTCGCGGCGCAGGCGGTGGCGCTCACCGGGATCACGGCGGTCGCCGAGCGCGGCTCGGTGATCTCGCCCAGCCGCACCGGGACCTCCACCACGATCAGCGACTCGTCGATCACGCGCCTGCCCACCATCTCGCGTGACTTCACCGACTTCACCCGGCTGGTGCCGCAGGTGAGCACGAGCGGCCTCGGCAGCAGCGGCGGCGGGCGCAACAACCGCTACAACAACATCCAGATCGACGGCGCGGTGAACAACGACCTGTTCGGCCTGGCGGGGAGCGGCACCCCCGGCGGGCAGGCGGGGACCAAGCCCATCACGCTGGAGGCGATCAAGGAGTTCCAGGTGGTGCTCGCCCCCTACGACGTGCGCCAGGGCGGCTTCACCGGGATCGGGGTCAACGCGGTGACCAAGTCGGGGACCAACCGCCTCGACGGCACGCTGACCTACTTCATGCGCAACCAGGACCTGGTGGGCCGCTACCGCTCCCTCCAGGCCGACACCAGCGCGCTGGCGCCCAAGATCGCGCAGTTCAAGCAGTACGAGGGCGCCTTCTCGGTGGGCGGCCCGATCGTGCGCAACCGCGCCTTCTTCTTCGTGGCCGGCGAGATGAGCCGCCGCAACGCGCCCAACGGCAGTTTCCTGGGCGCCCCCGGCATCACGCTGAACCCCACCAAGGTCGACTCGGTCATCGGCGTGCTCACCAACCAGTACGGGTTCGACCCGGGCACCGCCGACCAGCTGAACCTCAGGCGCCAGAGCAACAACCTCTTCGGCCGCCTCGACTTCAACCTGGGCGCCAACCACCGGCTGGCCCTGCGGCACAACTTCGTGGACGCCTGGGACGACAACTTCGCCGGGCGCACCGATGCCTTCTACACGCTCACCGAGGGCGGGTACCGCTTCAACAGCAAGACCAACTCGACGGTGGGCCAGCTGAACAGCACCTTCTTCGGGAACCTGTTCAACGAGCTGCGGGTGGGCTACACCACCATCCGCGAGAACCGCCAGGTGACCGCCTCGAACTTCCCCCGCGTGCAGGTGCTGCTTCCGGGCGCATGCGGCGGCTCCACCTGCCAGGTCGCGGCCGGGCCCGAGAATTCGTCGGTGGCGAACGGGCTCGACCAGGACATCCTGGAGATCACCAACGACCTGAGCTTCGCGGTGGGCCGCCACAACGTGACCCTGGGCACCCACAACGAGTTCTTCAAGTTCAGCAACCTGTTCGCGCAGAACATCTACGGGTTCTACACCTTCACCAACGTCGACTCGCTGAAGGCGGGGCGTCCGCAGAACTACTCGTACACCTTCTTCAACAAGGACGTCGCGGGCGCCAGCGAGCGCGCGGAGTTCCCGGTGCGGAGCTACTCGGCGTACCTGCAGGACCGGGTCGCCTTCGGCAACGTGAACCTGACCGGCGGCGTGCGCCTGGACTGGACCAGCTTCCCCAAGAACCCGGGCGAGAACCCGGCGTTCCTCACCAACTTCACCAACGCCTTCACGGCCGCGGGGCTGAAATGGGGCGGCCGGCGCACCGGCCAGATGCCGGACAACACCCTGACCATCAACCCGCGCATCGGCTTCAACTGGGACGTGCGCGGCGACGAGGCGACGCAGGTGCGCGGGGGCGTGGGGCTGTTCTCGGGCCGCACCCCGTACGTGTGGGTCTCCAACGCCTACGGCAACACGGGGCTCGACTACACCCGCTTCACCTGCAGCACCGCGGCGACCTCGCCGAACTTCGTGGCCGACCCGGCCGCGCAGCCGCAGGGGTGCCGCACCGCCTCGGGCGGCGTGCAGCTCCCCTCGCTGGCGCCGAACGAGATCAACACGGTGTCGCCGGACTTCAAGATGCCGCAGGTGCTGCGCTACTCGCTGGCGGTCGACCACCGGCTGCCGATGGGCTTCGTGGGCACCGTCGAGGGCCTCTACACCAAGGCCCGGAACGACCCGACGTACCGCGACCTCACCATCGTGGGGACGCGCACCACGGCGGCCGGGGCCGACTCGATCATCGAGGGGCGCAAGGTGATCCGGCGCGTGACGGCCACGGGCTTCGGCAACGTGTACGACGTGTTCAACAACAGCGAGGGCTACAGCTACAGCATCACCGGGCAGCTGCAGCGTCCCTTCGCCGGCGGGTGGGGCGGCTCGGTGGCCTACACCTTCGGACACGCCTACGACGTGAACGCGGTGCGCTCGAGCACGGCGCGGTCGCAGTTCCGCTTCAACCAGGTGGAAGGCAACCCGAACGACCCGCCGCTGCGCCGCTCGGACTACGACGTGACGCACCGCATCGTGGCCGACTTCACCAAGTCGTTCAACTTCATCCGCCGCGCCGCCACCGACATCTCGCTGATCTACGTGGGCGAGAGCGGGCGTCCCTACTCGTACACGTACATCGGCGACGTGAACGGCGACAGCCAGGACTCCAACGACCTGATCTACGTGCCGGCCACGGAATCGGAAGTGCGCTTCGCGAGCACCTCCACCCTGTCGGCGGCGCAGTCGTGGGCCAACCTGAACGACTTCATCGAGCGCGTGGAGTGCCTGCGCGAGGCGCGCGGCACCATCATCAAGCGCAACGCCTGCGAGCAGCCCTGGAGCAACCGCTTCGACGTGCGGGTGGCGCAGAACATCCCGAGCATCGGCGGGCAGGGGCTGCAGCTCACGGTCGACATCCTGAACTTCGCGAACCTGCTGAACTCGGAGTGGGGGAGCAGCCAGTTCATCAACAACCAGAGCGAGACCCTGCTGTCGCGCTCGGGCACGACCGATACGAACGGCCACGTGCTGCTGAACAGCTTCGCGAAGAAGACGAACGTCTTCAGCAACTCCGACCTGGGCTCGCGCTACCAGATCCAGATCGGGGTCAAGTACAACCTGCAGTAGTCTTCGCGCAGGGCCGATCGACGCGAGAGGGCGGGCAGCGATGCCCGCCCTCCGCTTTTCGTGTCGGAAGCTTTTACGGCTTCATATCGTCACGAGGAGTGGTCGTGGATGATCCTCCATCTCCCGCCCTGCCACTCCCAGACCAGGGTGAACCAGCCGCTGCGGTCGGCGCGGCCGCCGCCGGAGAGGACGAAGCGGCCGGTCATCAGGGCGTGGCCGGACCCCAGCCCGCGAACCTGGACCTGCTCGTAGCGCAGCTGCTGCAGCGGCTGGCCGTCTCGCCAGAAGCTGCGCAGGAGCGACTCGCGGATGCGGTCGCGCCCGATCACGGGCCCCGGCGCCATGAACTCGGCCGAGTCGGCGTAGGCGGACACGTGGCCCGCGATGTCTCCCCGGTTCCAGGCGGCGGCGGTCTCCATCAGCACCGGGACGATGCCCTCCACCGGCGTGGGCGCGCGTCCCGCGTTCACGTGCACGGCGCACCCCGACACGGCGGCCAGGAGCATCGCGGACCCCACCCATTTCATCTTCATCGATCACCTCTGGCTGGATTTTGGACGCTGGATCGAGCGTCAGGATCGCCGGACGACGGGGAACCGGCAATAGATTGGTGATGAATCCACCCAAAGATCGTCTCACACGGAGGCGCGGAGACACGGAGAGAACTGCCGAGCCCTCTCCGTGCCTCTGCGTCTCCGCGTGATGAAGCTCTCTCGACGCAAGCCCCGGGGCGGCGTATCATCACCCCGCCGTCCCTCGCCAGGGTCTGGCGTCCGCCCCTTCCTCCGCTCCCACGCATCGCCCATGGGCCTGCTCGACGCTCTGCAGCGGGTATCGCAATCGCCCACCAACCCGCACGCGCCGGCGGCGCCGCGCACCTTCGACGTGGCCGACCTGTACCGCGGCCCGCTAGCCGCGCCCGCGGAGGGCGGCGCCGCCCAGGGACCGCCGCTGGACGAGAAGCTGCGCCAGGCCTACTTCTGGATCGTCAACACGGCCATCATCAGCCCCCACTACGACGTGGAGCTGAACGACGGGCCGCCGCAGAGCTTCTCGCTGGGCGACAGCAGGAGCCGGCTCACGCTTCCCTCCGCGCAGAGCTACTCCAGCTTCGCGCTGCTGCCGCTGCTCACCTTCGCCACGCGGCGCAAGTGCCTGTTCGTGGGAGGGCCCGGGCGCGGCAAGACGGCCAGCGCCGTGCTGATGGGCGTGCTCGCCGGCTACCCCGTGCGCGAGGTGCGCCGCGCCATGCAGCACGGCCATCCGCAGATGACCGTGGCCGACCTGCTGGGCAACCCGCTCCCGGCGGACCTGGTGGCGGCGCAGAAGATCGAGGACATCCGCATCGCCTGGCGCAGCTGGCTGGGGATGCGGGTGAAGGTCATCGACGAGTACAACCGCATCCCCACCCGCACGCAGAGCGCCCTGCTCACCGTGATGGGCGACAACTACGCCGAGATCCTCAACCACGTGTTCGAGTGTCCCGAGGCGGCGTGGTACCTCACGGCGAACGACGAGACCGGCGGCGGGACCTATCCCGTGATCGAGGCGCTGCGCGACCGCATCGACGTGATCGTGCAGGCGCTGTCGTTCAACCCGCGCTTCCTGGCCGACCTGCTGGCGCGCATCGAGGCCGACGTGCGCCCGGAGGAGGTGGTGCCGCGGCAGATCGTCTTCACCGAGCAGGAGGTGGACCGGCTGCAGGAGGAGGCCCGCGCCGTGCCGATCCCCGCCGACGTGGGGCGGCGGCTGGAGTTCTTCGCCAGCCAGTTCGAGTTCTGCGAGGTGGCCGCCGAGCAGTGGGAGTACAAGACCAAGGACACGGCGCGCCTCTCGGGCGTCGAGTGGAACGCCGTCACCGCGCTGGAGACCGGGCGCGACCGGCTGAAGGACCTGGGGTGCCAGTCGCGCAACGGCCTGTCGGTGCGCGTGCTGATGGCGCTGCTGGTCTACGCCAAGGCGCTCGCCTACTTCCGCGGCAACCGCGTGGTGGAGCTCGAGGACGTGCGCCAGGTGCTCCCCTTCGTGCTGCACGACAAGCTGCTGCCGGACCTGGACGCCCCCTTCTTCGCCGCGGCCGGCAACGAGGTGTTCCGCACCGACCGGGTGGGGTGGCTGCGCCGCGTGTTCGACCTCTCCTGCGCCGACTACGAGCGGCTGAACCTGGACCGCGACGACCCCGTGGCCCAGCTCACCGCCGAGTTCCGCCGCGGCCTGGGGGGCGTGACCGAGGCGCAGACGCGCTCGCGCCTGGTCGCCATCGAGCGGCTGGTGGCCGAGTGGTCGCGGGGGCGCAAGCTCTACGGGCACCTGTACGACGACCTGCTGGTGCTGAAGTACCTGCACCAGCGCTACACCAACTACCTACGCTGGCTGAAGACGCAGTAGCCCCATGAGCGCCGCCCTCGCCCCCGCCTTCGCCGGCTTCCTGCGCAACGCGCGCGACGAGCTGAACGCACGCTTCGCCGAGGCGCGCCGCCTGCACCCCGACCTGGACGGCGACGGCTTCGCCGCCTTCCTGCGCGGCACGGTGGACCCGCTGGTGCGCGCGGTGGAGGCCGCGGCGCCGGCTGGCGCGGCCGACGTGGCGCGCGCCGGCTACGCGCTGGGGCTGGAGCTGGTGGGGCAGGGGCTCTCCGGCCCCGCGGGGCGCGAGCCGCTGATCGAGGAGGGGTGGCGCGAGGTGGGCACGGCGGCCCCGGCGCTGCTGGCCGCCGCGCCGGAGCGGGTGCTCTCCGCCATCGGCAACGCGGTGCACCACCTGGCCGCCACTCCCGGCGCCCGCCCCGCGGAGTGGATCGCGGCGATGCGCGCGCTGGCCCCGCGCTGCGCGGACCCGGAGCTCTTCCTCACCCTGGGCGCGGTGGCCGCCTGGCGCGCCGGGATGGCGCACTTCCGCGCCGGCGCGCTCGCCGCGGCGGACCGGCTGCCGCCCGGGCTCGCGCTCGCCGCCGTCCGCGCGCCGTCGGACGACTGGCCGGCGGTGCGGGAGCGGCTGGCGGCGGACCCCTGGTTCGACCCGGCGGCCGCCACGCCGGCGGCGGGGCTGCGGGTGGTGGCCCGCGCGGGGGCGTTCCGCGGCTTCGGCGGGCTCTTCGTGGAGCCCCCCACGGCGGCCGCGGCGGGCGGGCACTTCCTGGTGCGCAGCGGCGAGGAGTGCTGGCTGCTGACGGCGGACGCGTTCGGCGCGACCTTCCACCGCGCCACGGCCGCGGAGCGCGCCGACACGCGCCTGGCTTCCGTTCCGCCCGGCGTAACGGCGAGCGGAACGACGCTGTCGGCGGGCGGGGCGCGGCTGGAGCTGCCGGAGCTGGGCGAGATCGGCGGGGTGGCGGCGAACGGGAGCACGCTGGCGCTCACCTCGCCGTTCTCGCACGTCGTGGTGATCGTCGCCCTCGCCTGACGGATGCCCGCCGCCGCGCCGCCCGTGGAATCGCTCGCCGCGCAGTGGGAGGCGGCGTGGCCCGCGGCGCTCGCGGCGTGGAGCCGCTTCACCCGGCTGCGCGCGCCCACCCTCTGCCTGACCGCGAAGGAAGCGAAGCGCGAGGGGCTCACCGGCAGCTTCGCCATGATCCGCCTGCAGGACCAGGCGGTGGTGGTCTCGCTGGACGAGGTGCGCGCGAGCGGCGTGCAGGACTTCGCGGTGGAGGTGCTGGCGCACGAGATCGGCCACCACGTGCTGGCGCCCGCCACCCTCACCGACCACGTGCGGATGATCGCCCGGATGCGCCGCGCGCTCCCCACCCTGGAGCAGCACGCGGCGATGGTGGCCAACCTCTACACCGACCTGCTGATCAACGACCGGCTGCAGCGCGGCGCCGGGCTGCGCATGGCCGGCGTCTACCGCGCGATGGCGGCGCACAGCCCCGGCGCGGGCGGCGCGGTGTGGGCGCTGTACATGCGCATCTACGAGATCCTGTGGAGCCTGGAGCGCGGCTCGCTGGGCGGGGGCGCGACGGACGACCGGCTGGAGGGCGACGCCTGGCTGGGCGCGCGGCTGGTGCGCAGCTACGCGCGCGACTGGCTGGACGGCTCCGGCCGCTTCGCCGCGCTCCTCCTCCCGCACCTGCTGGAAGACACCCAGTCGGCCGCGCGCATCGAGAAGCTGCTGGACACGCGCGCCGCGGCGGCCGGCGCGAACCCGTCGGGGCTGGTGGACGTGGACGCCGGCGAGGCGGAGGGCGCCGTCCACCCCGCGGCGGACCCGGAGCTCTCGGGGCTGGAGGAGGGCGACGAGGAGAGCGCGGCGCCACCGGGCACGACCGAGCGGAACCGGCCCGCCGCCGGGCAGGCGCGCGAGCCGTTCGAGTACGGCGCCATCCTGCGCGCGGCGGGGATCGACCTCAGCGACCACGAGGCGGCGGTGCGCTACTACCGCGAGCGCGCGCTCCCGCACCTGGTGCCCTTCCCCGGCCGCCCCGGCCCGCGCGGCGGCGACCCGCTCCCCGAGGGGCTGGAGCCGTGGGAGCTGGGCGACCCGCTCGATGCGGCCGACTGGCTGCAGACGGTGCTGCAGAGCCCGCACGTGGTGCCGGGGATGACCACCGTGCAGCGCGTGTGGGGGACCACCGAGGCGCACGAGCCCAGGCGCATCCCGCTGGACCTGGACCTGTACGTGGACAGCTCGGGGTCGATGCCCAACCCGCAGCGCGTCACCTCGTACCCGGCGCTCGCCGGGGCCATCCTCTGCCTCTCGGCGCTGCGGGCGGGGGCGAGCGTGCAGGTCACGCTCTGGAGCGGCGCGCGGCAGTTCACCAAGACGCCCGGCTTCGTGCGCGACGAGACGGCAGCGCTGCGCGTGCTCACCGACTTCTTCGGCGGGGGAACGGCGTTCCCGGTGCACGTGCTGCGCGACACCTGGGCCCATCGGCCGAAGACGGCGAACCCGGCGCACCTCCTGGTGATCTCGGACGACGGCGTGTCGACGATGTTCGACCCCGACGAGCGCGGGAACAGCGGGTGGGACGTGGCGGCGATGGCGCTGGCGGCGGCGCGCGGCGGCGGCACCTTCGTGCTGAACGTCTTGCGCGACTGGGAGGAGCGCACCGGGTGGGGCTCGTTCGACGTCATCCGCCGCGCGCGCGACGAGCAGGGGTGGCAGGTGCACGCCGTAGCCTCGATGGAGGAGCTGGTGGCGTTCGCGCGCTGGTTCAGCAAGCTGCACTACGACCCGGCGGACGCGGGGAGGCGGGCGTGATCGTGGTGTGGCGCGTGACCCAGCGGTGCACCCTGGCCTGCCCGTTCTGCGCCTTCGACCGCCGCCTCCCCTTTCCCCGGGCCTCGGCGGATCCGGAGGCGGTGGCGGCGTTCGGCGCGGTGCTGGCCGAGTACCGGCGCGCGACGGGCGACGAGGTGCTGGCGAGCTGGCTGGGGGGCGAGCCGCTGGCCTGGCCGCCGCTGCGCGCGCTGACGGAGCGCTTCGTGGAGCTGGGCCTGCGCGTGAGCACCACCACGAACGGGACGCCGCTCGCCTCCGCGTCGACCCGGGCGCACGTGGTGGAGCGCTACGCCGAGCTGACGGTGAGCGTGGACGCGGTGGGCGCGGCGCACGACCGGCTGCGCGGGTGGGCGGGCGGATACGAGCGGCTGCGGGGGTACGTGGCGGCGCTGGTGGAGGCGCGCCGGGCGAACGGGCACGGCCCCCGGCTGCGCGCCAACGTGGTGCTGATGCGCGGCGGCGTGGGCGCCTTCGAGGCGCTGTGCGGCGAGCTGGCGGGGTGGGGGATCGACGAGATCACCTTCAACCAGCTCGGCGGCAACGACCGGCCTGAGTTCTTCGCCGCGAACCGGCTGCTGCCGGAGCAGGCGGAGTGGCTGCAAGCGAACGTCCCGCGGATCCGCGAGCGCCTGGCGGAGCGCGGCGTGCGGCTGGCGGGCGGCGCGGGCTACCTGCGCCGCATCCAGGCGAGCACGCGCGGCGAGCGCATCGCGGTGGGCGACTGCGCGCCCGGCCGGAGCTTCCTGTTCGTGGACGAGCGGGGGATGGCGGCGCCGTGCAGCTTCACCGTGCGAGACTACGGCGTGCCCCTGGCGGAGATCGATTCGGCCGATGCGCTGCGCGGCCTCCCCGCCCGCTTCGCCGAGCTGCGCCGCCGCCACCGCGCCGCCCCGTGCGGCGACTGCCACGCCACGCACGTCTTCGAGAAGTTCGCCGCGTGAACCGGGCGCAGCAAAGGCGTCTCACACAGAGACGCAGAGCCACGGAGAGGGTCCAGAGGGAGAAGAACGATGGAGCGCGAAGGGCCCGTACTCGAAACGCTGACGCGGCGGCTGGCGGAGACGCCGGAAGACTTCCTGGCCGAGCCGCGCATCGGCGCCGCAGGGCGCGTGCACACCGCGGCGGTGGTGGGCGACCTGCTGCGCGCCCTGGGCGCCGCCCCCGGGCCGGCCGAGCTCGGCCGCTTCGCCGGCGCCGACGCGCGCGCCGACCGCAACCGGCTCTCCCTGACCCTGGTGCTCTGCTGGCTGCTGGCCGACGAGTGGTTCGTGCGCGCCGCCCCGCCCGCCGCCGCGCTCCTCTCGCTCCTGGCCGACCAGCCCGCCGAGCTGGCCGGGCAGTCGGCCGCCGGGACCTTCGTTCGCGACCCCGACCGCCGCGAGGAGCTGGCCCGGCTCGCCCTCGCGCGCCTGGGCTGGCGCCCCGCCGGCGAAACGCAGGCGCAGGCGCAGGACCGCCTGACCACACTCAGCTCCGCCGAGCGCGCCCGCGTGCTCCGCGCCGCCCGCGAGGCCGAGCAGCGCGCCCGCGAGATCCGCGAGGCGCTGATGCGCAAGGCCGCCGAGGAATCGGCCGACAAGTGGGGGCGCGAATGAGCGCCGACGGGAACATGGCCGCGCTCCACTCCGAGCGCCTGGCGCAGGACAACGGCGACGCCACCGACGCCGACCGGTATCCCACGCTCTCGGAGCACGGGCGGCGGATGCTCGACTTCCTGCTCGACCATCCCCACGCCCCCCTCTACCGCAACCGGAGCGGCAACCGATTGACGGCGGAGGAGGTGGAGCAGGTCCGCGCCTTCGAGCGCGAGGTGGAAGCGGCCGAGGTCGGCTTGCGCCCGGGCGAGGCGCCGCCCTGGCTGGACGCGTTCGTGGACCGCTGCTTTTCGGACGTGCCCTTCTACCGCCGCTACGGCACCCGCCCGCGCGACTTCGCCGACGTCCCCACCACCACGCGCGCCGACCTGGGGCGCGACGTCGCCGCCTTCGTGCCCGACGGGGTGCCCACGGGGCGGCTGATCAACTTCCGCACGAGCGGCACCACGGGGCACGCGCTGCTGCTGGCGTCGCTGCCGCCGGTGGCCGCTGGGTACCTGGCCTTCTACAAGCGCGCGCTACGGCGCTTCGGCATCGAGCTGGCGCACGGGCGAGGGCAGGTGGGCGTGGTGCTGGTGGGGCTCCAGCGCGTCTGCTTCACCTACGTGTCGGTGACGCCCACGATGGGGGAAAGCGGGCTGGCCAAGATCAACCTGCACCCCGCCGACTGGCGCGACCCGGACGACCGCGCGCGCTACCTGGACGCGCTGGCGCCCGAGCTCTACACCGGCGACCCGCTCTCCTTCGCCGCGCTGGCGGAGCTGCCGCTCGCCACGCGGCCGCGCGCGCTGGTCTCCACCTCGATGGCGCTGCAGCCGGGGCTGCGGGCGCGCCTCGAGGAGCGCTTCGGCTGCCCCGTGCTGGACCTGTACTCGCTGAACGAGGCCGGCCCCGTCGCGGTGCACGACCCGGCCGAGGGTGGGCACGTGCTGCTGCAGCACCGGCTGTACGTGGAGATCGTGGACGCGGAGGGCCGCCCCGTTGAGCCCGGCGGGCGCGGCGAGGTGACGCTCACCGGCGGCTTCAACCCCTGCCTGCCGCTGCTGCGCTACCGCACGGGCGACCAGGCGGCGCTGCGCGTGGTCCCCGGCCGCGAGCCGGTGCTGGTGGGACTGGAGGGCCGCCCGCCGGTGCGCTTCCGCACCGCGCGGGGCGAGTGGCTGAACAACATCGAGGTGACGCACGCGCTGCGCCCCTTCGTCCTGGCGCAGTGGGCGCTGCACCAAGAGGCCGACGGCGCGCTGCGCTTCCGCTACCGCGGCGACGCGGCCCGGGAGGGCGCGATCGGCGACACGCTGCGCGGGATCTTCGGCCAGCCGGTGGAGGTGGCGGAGGACGACTTCGCGGAGGGGAAGGTGGTGCAGTACACCTCCGACCTGGCGGAGGCGCAGCCCTGAAAAGCATCACGCAGAGACACGGAGACACGGAGAGAAACCGCCGGCCCTCTCCGTGCCTCTGCGTCTCTGCGTGATGAAGCAGTTAGAGCCGCTTGTTCATGAAGACCGTCCGTCCGCTGCCCGCCGACGAAGATTCCACCGGTAGAAAGCCGCACCGCAGGTAGAAGGGCACCGCGTCGAGATCGACGTGCGATTCCACCCGCACGCAGCCCTGACCGCGCGCGAACGCCTCCGCGGCCTCCAGCATGGCGCGGCCGTGGCCGAGGCGCTGCGCGTCCTCTCGGATCGCGACGCGGCGGAAGATCGCCCTGTCGCCGTCGACATCCACGCGGACCACGCCGAGCGGGACGTCGTCGTGCAGCAGGAGCAGGGGATGGTTGCCAGGCTTCGCCTCGTCCGGGTGGCGCGGATCGTATTCCGCGCCCCGGCCGCGGCGCTCGAACAGCACGTGCTGCCGGATCTCGTGGTAGCTCGCCCATTCCGCGTCGGAGGCGGGGCGGCGCAGCTCGTACGTCATGGGTTGATGCTGAGAGGTGGTTTCTCTCCGTGCCTCTGCGTCTCTGCGTGATGAAGCAGTTGCAGGTCAGCGCGGCGCCACGCCCATCCGCTTTTCCAGCTCCTCCACGCGCGTCCGGCTCACGCGCAGCTTCACCCCGCTCTTGAGCCGGACCGCGTAATCTCCCCCGCCGCCGCGCAGCAGCGTGTCGATGCGGTCCAGGCGCACGATCACGGAGCGGTGGATGCGCAGGAAGCGCGCGGGGTCCAGCCGCTCCTCCAGCGCCTGCATCCGCTCGCGGATCACGAAGCCGCGCTCGGAGGTGTGCAGCTCGGCGTAGGGGCCGCTCGCCGTCACGTACTCGATCTCGTCCACCGGCACCACCCGCACCTGGCCGCGCATCTCCACGGGAATGCGCTCCAGCCAGCGGCCGGCGGCGGGCGGGGCGGGGGAGGGAGGCGGGACGACGGGGGCGGGGCTCGCGTCCGGGGCCGGCGCGGCGGAGCGCGTGCCGAGGAGCGCGGCCAGGCGCTCGGTGAGGCGGCCGACCTCGGCCAGCTCCACCATCCGCCGGGCGCGCTCGAAGGCCTGCTCGAAGCGCTCGTCGTCGTAGGGCTTCAGGAGATAGTCGACCGCGGCGAGCTCGAAGGCCTGGAGGGCGAACTGGTCGTACGCGGTGCAGAAGACGGTGATGGGCATGTTCTCCGCGCCGACCTCGCGCACCACCTCGACGCCCGTCTTCCCCGGCATCTGCACGTCCAGGAAGACGAGGTCGGGGCCGAGGGTGCGGATGGCGCCGACCGCCTCGTCGCCGTCGGACGCCATCCCCGCCACCTCGGCGCGGGGCTGGGCGCGCACCAGGTCCTCCAGCCGCGCGCGGGCGAGCGGCTCGTCGTCGACGATCAGCACGCGGACCGTCTTCTCGCTCATCCCACCGCCGCTCCGGCCGACACGGGCGACGCCGCGGGTAGGCTCGCGGCGCCGGCCGACGGCTCGGCCGCGCGGAAGGGGAGGCTCACCTCGGCCTCCACCCCGCCGCCCTCGGCCGGGCGCAGCGCCAGCCGTCCCTCGCCGCCGTAGAGCTCGGCCAGCCGCTCGCGCGTGTTGCGCAGCCCCACGCCTTCGCGCGCGGGGGCGCCGCCCTCCATCCCCGGCCCGTTGTCGCGGACGCACAGCACCACGCGCTCGCCCGCCCGCCGCGCCTCGATCTCGATCCGCCCCAGGCCCTTCAGCCGGCCCAGGCCGTGCTTCACCGCGTTCTCCACCAGCGGCTGCAGTACCAGGCTGGGGACGAGCGCGTCCATCGCCTCGTCGTCGACCTTCGTCTCCACCTCCAGGCTTCCCTGGAAGCGGATGCGCATGATCTCCAGGTAGCGGTCGGCGAACTCCAGCTCCCTGCGCAGCGAGACCACCGGCTCGCTCGCGCCCTCCAGCGAGTGCCGCAGCAGCTCGCTGAGCCGCGCGATCATCCGGCGTACTCCGCGCGGGTCGCGCTCCACCAGCGCGGAGACGGCGTTCAGGGTGTTGAAGAGGAAGTGCGGGTCGATCTGGCTGCGCAGCGC
>Ga0070685_10000986_pt1 | contig 15284 bp, 13 predicted proteins | sample KBSS13LmetaG_FD_65651 | JGI IMG/M metagenome (GOLD analysis project Ga0070685, IMG submission 65651) | Switchgrass rhizosphere microbial communities from Kellogg Biological Station, Michigan, USA - KBS S1-3L metaG | ecosystem: Host-associated > Plants > Roots > Rhizosphere ...
CGCAGCGACTCCACGTCGCTGTCCGCGCCGAACCGCCACGTCGCCGACACCCAGGTGGTGATCGAGTTGTAGTCCGCGCTCACCGCCGAGTCCGCCGGCGTGGCCGCGGGGATGCTGTCGGCCCGCAGCTCGCCCTCGGGCATGTGCGGGCGGAGCACCGCGAGCGCCTCGGCCTCGTCCACCGGCCCCACCACCGCGACTACGGTCCGCTCGGGGGTAAAGTTCCGCCGCAGGAACGCATCCACCTGCGCCACCCGCACGCGCCGCACGGTCTCGGAGGTGCCGACCGCCGGCCGCGCCCATGGGTGGTCCGCGCCGTAGACGGCGCGGGCGCGCTCCCGCTCCAGCGCGTCGGCGGGGCTGGACTCGCGCCCCTGCAGCTCGCGCACGAGCGCGGCCCGCGTGCGCACTGTGGCCACGCTGTCCACGGGGTCGCGGAAGAGCGCCACCAGCAGCACCCGCGACGCCTCGGCCCAGGCGTCGGGCGCGGCGGTGAGGGTGAAGGCGATGGCGTCGCGCTGCTGGTCCACGTCCAGGTGCGCGCCCAGCGAGTCCAGCGCCGCGCGCGTGGGCTCCACCACCGCGCGCGCGGCCAGGTACGAGATCCCCGCCTGCGCCGCCGGCTCGTCCGCCGGGCCCACGCCCACGAGCACCTGCACGGCGACCACGGGCGTACCCGCCTCCGGGCGGACGAAGATGCGGTCCTGCGCCGCCGCGCGTCCGGCGAGGGATGCGATCAGGATCGCGGCCGCGAGGGCCGCCCGAGGGATGCGGAGCCTCATCAGCGGCGCTGCGCGGCGGGGATTCGTTGCGGCGGCACGTACACCTTCGCCGGCTCGCCCACCTGCAGCCGGTCCAGCACGCCGCGCACGTCGTCCGCCGTCACCGCCTCCAGGGCGGCGAAGTAGCGCTGGGCGGCGTCGGGGCCCGTATCGCGGTCGGCGAACTCGCCGAGCAGCTCGGCCATCCGGTCCGGCGCCCGCGCGTAGAAGAGCATGTCGCGGCGCACCGAGGCCGCCGCGTCGCGCACGCCGGCATCGGTGACCGCGCCCGTCAGCGTGGTCAGCGCGCCGTCCACCGTCCTGCGCGCGGCGGGAACCAGGGAGTCGGGGGTGGCGACGACGAGGGCCAGCGCCTGCCCCTGGTGCGTCCACCAGTGCTCCACCTCCACCGTCGAGCGCGTCATCCGCCGCCGCAGGTAGTTCCGCAGCAGCCGCGCGGTGACGGAGACGGCGGCCGGCTCCACCTCCGCCGCGGACCACGCGGAGCCGATCCACCCGCGCGTGGCCTGCGGGGTGTCCGCCTCCAGCGCGGGGACGGTGTCGGCCACCGCCTCGGGCGCGTCGGCGGACGGGGTGCCGGGGAGTCCGCGGAAGGCGCGGCGCACCGCCTCGAGCTGCACGTCGCCCACGGCCACCACCTGCACCCGCTCGGGGCGATACATCCCGCTCCACAGCCGGTCCAGCGGCGCGACGGCGAGGCGTGCGGCCCCGTCCTCGGTGCCGGCCGCCGGGATCTCGGCGGGGAAGAGGCGGGCGCGGAGCACGGCGCGGACGTACTGCGGCGCCGTCTCGCGCTCGGCGTTGCGCTCCTCTGCCAGCGCGGAGAGGGCGGAGAGCATCTCGGCGCCCGCCGGGGTGGGCGCGCGCAGCGCCGAGCGGAGGATGCCGGCCAGGTAGCCCAGCTCCGTCGCCGGCCCGACCACCTGGTAGACGATCGCGTCGGAGCCGCGGAGGACGGAGACGTGCCCGCCCACGCGCCCCGCCTGCTCCTCGAGCGAGGGGAGGAGGAGGTGCTGGAAGAGGTGCCCCGCGCCGGCGTACCCGGGCGGGTCGTCCGCCAGGATGGAGAGGCGCAGCGCCACCACCGGCAGCGCCTGCTGGTGGTGGACGGTGATCGCGGGGCCCTCCTGCACGGCCGGCGGAGCGGGCGCGCGGGCCGTATCGTGCGGCGCCGCGGCGAGCGCGAGCGCGAGTGAAAGCGTCAGCATCGGCCTGCGGGTACGAATGAAGGAGCGCGCCCCCCGGGCGCGCTCCCCTGAACTTACGTCATCTGGCGGAGCGAGGCGAATTCCGAGCGCGTCCGCGGCATCCCCCTCCCCGGAAGGGCGGACGGTACTGCTGTCCGCCTTCCGACCTTCCCACCAGCGGAGGGTAATCGCTTCGCTCACTCACTCCGCGCGGACTTCTGCTTTTGTCTTTACCTCTCCCATGTTGTTTGGGAGAGGTCGGAAAAAGGCGATCAGCAGTACCGATCGCCTTTTTTAGGGTGAGGGGTCCAGCCTCGGGCGCGCGCAAACGATTCGAGCCGCACCGCCATCCTCGGCAGTACGGCTCGCAGTCGATCCGCGTGACCTGTCAGTCCGGGATGGCGTCGGCGACGATGAAGTTGAGCGGGTCGACCTGGCGGCCGTCGAGCTCCACCTCGTAGTGCAGGTGCGGGCCGGTAACCAGGCCGGTGGCGCCCACCAGCGCGATGATGTCGCCGCGCTTCACCACGTCGCCGGTGTGCGCCAGCAGCCGCGAGGCGTGCGCGAAGCGGGTGATGTAGCCGTAGCCGTGGTCGATCTCCACCATGTTGCCGTAGCCGTTCCCCTTGTTCCCCGCGAAGCGCACCACGCCCTTCGCCGGCGCCAGGATCGGCTCGCCCGTCGCCGCGGCGATGTCGATCCCCTTGTGCGGGCGGGTGACGTGGAGGACCGGGTGGTACCGGCCCGTGCTGAACAGGGAGGAGAGGGGCCCGCTGGTGGGGGCGATGGTGGGGGTCGAGGCGAGGCGCTCGCGGTTGCGCTGCAGCGCGGCGAGCGCCTGGTCCATGCTCGCCTTGAGCACCGAGGCGCGCCGGGTCAGCGCGTCGAGATTCAGCGACGCCGCGGAAAGGCGCCCGCCCACCTCGGGGTTCAGCCGCATCAGCGCCTGCTCGGAGACGCTGCGCCCGTCTGGCCCGCCGATCCCCGCGCGGCGCACGTCGCCGCTCACCGACGCCAGCCCCGACAGCGCCCGGTACTGCTCGTCGCGCCGGGAGAGCGCCTCGATGGAGCGGTTGAGCTGCTCCATCTCCGTCCGCATCTGGTCCACCTCGGACGCCAGCAGCTCGTTCTCGTGACGCAGCGTGGCCGAGCGCACGTGCTGGCCCTGCTTGATGAAGAACGCCACCGTGAAGGTGCCGAGCAGGAACACGACCAGCACCGCGGACGAGACCACGTTGCGGACGTGCTTCCACTTCACCTGGAACGAACGGACGCGCTCGTTGTCGTGCGGGACGAGCATGAGCGTCCAGCGAGAGCCGGGCATGACGTATCGACTGCGGCTGACGGGCGGACGAGGTGCTCGCCCAGTCGGTGTAAGTAATGTGGAGGGGCCATGATAAGACCCGTCCAGCGGAGAGTCAACCTTCTTGCCGCCCCCGCCGGGTGGGGAGGGTCCCCGCCCGAGGGGCGCAACCGGCCTCGCCGCAGCCCGTTGGGGCGCGGATGAGGGTTGGGTTAGCGACGGTGGCAGTGCCCCCGCCGCCCCGTCCCGCGCCGATGCCCGGGGGGCCAGGCCGCCCCCCCCATGCTCAAACGGCCTGACGCCCCCGGGCCCGACGTACTGTATGTGGGATTCGCCGTCCGATAAGGGCAACAGACGTTCCCCCACGGACGGTGGATTCCAAAATGCTGCGGTACAACGAGTTGGCGGGGGAGGTGCCGGGTCTGGCATCCTCCCCCGCCGGTGCAATTTGCAGGGAGTCTCGCAATCTGTTACTGCGTTTTTTAAAATCTGATACAGACGATTCACTTCATGCCGGGACGCGCGGTCGCGGAGCCGTCCGGTGGGTCTCCCTGCGTCTCCGCGACTCCGCGTGGGGCGCGTCCGTCGCCGCGGCGGGACGCGCCGCAGTGCCGCCGATGATGAGCACCACCGCCGCCACGATCGCCGCCGCGGCGGCCGCGATGCGCAGCGTCAGCGGCTCGTGCGCGAACGCGGCGCCGAGCAGCACGGCGACCAGCGGGTTCACGTAGGTGAAGCTCAGGGCGCGGCTCGGGCCCTCGCGCTCCACCAGCCAGCTGTACGCGGTGAACGCGACCACGGAGCCGAATACGACGAGGTACAGCAGCGCGCCGATCGCCAGCGGCGTCACCTGCCGCACCGCGAACCCCGACGGCTCGCCGGACAGGGTCGAGAGCGCCAGCAGCAGCACGCCGCCGCCCAGCAGCGGGATCCCCGCGGCGTAGGCCTGCGACTTCGGCTTGCGCGCGCCGGTGAAGTAGAGCGTCCCCACCCCCCACGCGGCCGCGGATACCAGCAGCACCGCGGCGCCGACGGGGTCCACGCCGCCGTGCGCACTCCCGCCGAGGGTGAGGAGCGCCACCCCGGCGAGGCCCACCGCGACGCCGCTCCAGGCGCGCTTCGTGGCCGCCACCTGCCCCACCGCCAGCCCGGCGATCAGCATCCAGAAGTGCTCGGTGGCGATCATCAGCGCCGCGGGCCCCGACGCGACGCGCTGCTCCGCCCAGAAGAGCCCGCCGTGGCCGACCAGGAAGAAGAGCGCGCCGACCGCCAGCGCCGCCTTCACCTGCGCCCGGCGTGGACGCGGCTCGCCGCGCAGCAGCGCCCAGCCGACCAGCATCCCACCCGCGAGCACCGAGCGCACGCCCGCGAGCATGAAGGGCGGCACCACCTGCACGGCGAGGCGGATGGCGAGGTACGTCGACCCCCAGATGATCCAGGTGGCCGCGTATGCCGCCAGCCGCTTCGCCCCCAGGGCGCGCACCCGCTGCGCGATCATCGCCCGCCCGCCGCCGCGCCGAAGAGCAGCACGAACCGCGGCGCCGGCGATCCGCGCAGGTCGATGCAGCAGGCCGTCTGCGCGGCCACCGGCCGGCTCATCGGGAACCCCGGCTCCGGCGCCGGTGGCGAATAGCCCGAGTGCGCGTACCACGTCCACCCGTCCACGTAGCGCGTCGCGAGCCGGGAAAGGAACGTCGGGCGCGGGCGTGCCGCGTCGATCGGGGAGCGCAGGTCCTGCGGATGGGTGACGACTGCTGGGTCGGCCGAGCTCATGGTGTGCCTCCCGCTTTTGTGAGTTCAACCCTCAAAACCGTTTTTGAAGGTTAGACTATGATAAGGCTGGACATCTAACCTGTCAAGGGTGATATTAGAGGTTAGGTGAAACGAGGGAAGACCGTCACCCGGATGTCATCCTGAGCGTCGCCGCTGCGCTGAACCGGGCAGTCGAGACGAAGCCCGGCGGCGACCGAAGGACCTGTACTTTCGGGTGCGACAGCGCCGGCCGAGTGGCGTCCGCGGCTATAGGTCCTTCAGGCGCCGTCTTGGTTCGGCGTGGCGTCTGGACCGGAGTGGCGGCGCCTTCAGGATGACATAAGGCGCGGTCCCGCAGAATCCGGGTTCACGCGAGTGGCGGCTGCGCCGCGAAGATCGGCCGGTTGAAGCAGCCAGTGATGACGACACAGAATCGGAGCACACCGATGGATAAAGAGAACCCGTTCGCGGAGAAGGATCTGGTCGGCGGGCGGATCTGCCTTGACTTCGCGAACACGCTGGGGCAGCACGAGCCCGAGCCGCTGAGCGAATGGCTCGCCTCGTACGACGACCTGGTGTGGTGGGCGCTCCGGGCCGACATCGTTCCCGAGACGGAGGCGACGGCGCTGTTCGAGCGGGCGCGCGCCCACCCCGCCGAGGCAGCCGAGATCTTTCGGCGCGCGATCGAGCTGCGCGAGGCCGTCTTCCGCATCTTCTCCGCGGCTTCGGCGAAGCGCGACCCGGATCCTGCCGACCTGGAGGTGCTGAACCGCGAGCTGGCGCTGGCGATGCCGCACGCGCGAGTCGCACCGGTGACCACGGGGTGCAACTGCGACTGGGCGTGGGAGGAGACGGGTGCGCTGGACCGCGTGCTCTGGCCCGTCGCCCGCTCCGCCGCCGAGGCGCTGACTTCGGAGGACGTGGGGCGGATCGGGGAGTGCGCGGGGGAGGGGTGCCAGTGGCTGTACGTGGACACCAGCCGCAACCACAGCCGGCGCTGGTGCGTGATGAGCGACTGCGGCAACCGCGCCAAGGCGAAGCGCCACTACCATCGCGCCAAGGCCGGCGCCGGCGGGGACTGAAGGAAAAAACGAATTATGGATGCGAAAAGGGGACTGGCTCGCGCCGGTCCCCTTCTGCCGTCCATCACCCGAAACCAGACCCGGTCAGTTCACCGGGTACGGCTCCAGGCGTCCGCCGCTGGAGAGCAGCAGCGAGGTCTCGGGACCCCGATGCAGCCGCTCGAAGAGCCGGGCGCTCTTGAGCTGCTCGATCAGCGCCGGCGCGGCGTTCTCACCCTCGACCATCGCCTCGTGCGTCACGTACAGGAAGCGCTCGGCTTGGCCGGGGCCGGCCTGGAAGCGCCACACGTGCCGGTTGCCCTCGTTGCGGTCCGCCGTGCGGACGGTCTCCCACCGCTTGCGGGCCTGGCGCCGCAGCACGGCGCCGATCTCCTTCGCCACGCTGGCGACCTTCTGGTTGTGCTGCTCGCGACCTTCCATGCTCGCCTCCATCTGCACGCGGAGCGCGGGTTCGCGCCCCGCGGGACCCCATCCGCCCAAGTGTGAGCGGAGTGGGACCGAGCCCCCGGGAGCGTGGCGCTGTCCTTCATACCCCGCCAATCGCGTTTCGGCCCGGAAAAGAAACTGGTCTCACACGGAGTCAACGGAGTCAGCAGAGAACGACTCCGCTGACTCCGTTGACTCCGTGTGAGACCAGGCAGTTCGTCCTACTCAGGCCTGCGCCTTGGCCGGCTCCGGGCGCGGGAAGAGCGGATCGCCCGGCTCCATCGTCCACCCGGCGACGTCCAGCTCGGGGAGCGCGGCGATCGACGGCATCGTGCGCTCGCCGGCGACGCGGCGCCAGAGCTCGGCCATCTTCTCCGGCATGAAGGGGAAGAAGAGGACGGCGACCACGGCCAGGTAGCGCACCATCGCGTGCAGCGCCGCGTCCAGCTCCGCGCCGCGCGCCTCGTCCTTGGCGATGATCCACGGCTGCACGTCCGCCACGAAGGCGTTGGCGTGCCACACCAGGCCGAACGCCGCGGCGGCGCCCTCGTGCAGGAGCCGCGCGTCCATCGCCGCCACGTAGCCGCCCACCGCCGTCTCCACCTCCGCGTCCGGCGTCGTCTCCAGCGACGGCGTCACCCCGCCGCGGTAGCGCGCCACCATCGACAGCGTGCGGCTGGCCAGGTTCCCCAGCCCGTTCGCCAGCTCGCTGGTGTAGCGTTCCGCAAAGCGCTCCCAGCTGAAGTTGCCGTCCGCGTCCCACGGCACCTCGCGCAGCAGGAAGTAGCGGAAGGCGTCGGGGCCGTAGCGGTCGATCGCCTCGTTCAGGTCCAGCCCCGCGCCGATCCCGCTCGACTTGCTGAAGCGCTCGCCGCCCAGCAGCACGAAGCCGTGCCCCCAGACCTGCTTCGGCAGCGGGAGCCCCGCCGCCTCCAGCATCGCCGGCCAGATGATGGCGTGCAGCCGCACGATGTCCTTCCCCACCACGTGCAGGTCCGCCGGCCACCACGCCTCCCACCCCTCGTCCGGGTAGCCGGTGTCGGTGAGGTAGTTGGGGAGCGCGTCGAACCAGACCCACGTCCCCTGTGTCTCCCCGTCGGACGAGGGGAGGGGGAAGGGGATGGCCCAGGAGAGCCGCGCGCGGGTGATGGAGATGTCCTCGAGTCCCGAGTCCAGCAGCGCCAGCATCTCGTTGCGGCGCGCCTCGGGGAGGAGGAAGTCCGGGTGCGCGGCGAAGTGCGCGCGCAGGAAGTCCTGGTACTTCGTCAGCCGGAAGAACCAGTTGCGCTCCTCCGTCCACTGCAGCTCGCGGGTGGGATGGAGGACGCAGCGCCCGTCGACGATGTCGTCTTCGCGCTTGAAGAGCTCGCACCCCACGCAGTACCACCCCTCGTACGTCTTCTCGTAGAAGTCGTCGGGGTTGCGCTGGTGGATGCGCTCGATCAGCGCCTTCACCCCGCGCTTGTGGTGCTCCTGGGTGGTGCGGATCCAGCGGTCGTTGGAGATGCACAGCCGCGCCCACATCGCCTCGAAGCGCCGGGCGATGTCGTCGACCTGCTCCTGCTCGGTGATGCCGTTGGCGGCCGCGGCCTGGGCGACCTTCTGCCCGTGCTCGTCGAGCCCCATGCAGAAGCGCACCTGGCGCCCCTGCAGCCGCAGGTACCGGGCGATCGCGTCGGCGCCGACCTTCTCGTACGCGTGCCCCTGGTGCGGGTCGCCGTTCGCGTAGTCGATCGCCGTCGTCAGGTAGAACCGGCCTCCGCTCACTCCGGCCTCCGCTCGGGCGGGCGGCGGGGGCGGCGCGGCGGGCGCTGCGGCTGCTGCGGCGTGGGGAGTGGGGCGCGCGGCTGCGGCGCCGGCGCGGCGCGCTCGCCGGGGGGCACGGCCACGGTCTCGGCCTTGAGCTGCTCCAGGTCGATGGTGCGGCGCTGGCGGCTCTCGTCCTGCAGCGTCACCAGGTTCCGCCAGATGTCGATGGACACGACCTTCTCGGCGCCCACGACGGTGCGCAGCGTCTTCCCTTCGCGCGGGAAGCGCTTGCGCGCCTGCAGGTAGGCGTCGTGCTCGTAGGTCAGGCAGCACATCAGCCGGCCGCAGGTGCCGGAGATCTGCTGAGGGTTGAGCGAGAGGTTCTGGTCCTTGGCGAGCTGCAGGGAGATCGGCTTGATCTCGCGCAGCCAGGTGGCGCAGCAGAGCTGCCGCCCGCAGCGGCCCACGCCCCCGAGTTGCGCGGCCTCGTCGCGGACGCCGATCTGCTTGAGCTCGATGCGGGTGCGGAAGGTGCGCGCCAGGTCGCGCACGAGCTGCCGGAAGTCCACCCGGCGCTCGGCGGTGAAGTAGATGGTCAGCTTGTTCCGGTCCCACTGCCACTCGGCGTCGCTGACCTTCATCTTCAGGTTCTGCTGCTCCACCAGCTCGCGCGTGCGGCGGCGCACCCGCTCCTCGTCGGCGCGGAGCGTGACGAGCTGGTGCACCTCGCCCTGCTCGGCGCGGCGCAGGATGGGCGTGGCCTGCGCGGGATCGCTCCCGCACTTGCTGCGCGCCACGCCGCCCACGGAGCGCACCCGCCCCACGTCGCGGCCGCGCTCCACCTCCACCAGCACCCAGTCACCCGCGCGCAGCGTCACGTCGGGCGAGGTGTGGAATCCCCTGCGCATCCCCTTGAAGGCGACCTCGACCAGGAAGCCGGCCTGCTCGGGCGACTGCAAGGGCTGGATCACCGGAAGCTCGAGACTCACCGGGTCCCTCCCCATCTATGCTCTCGGAACGCGCTTCAGCGCGCGCCGCGAACGGTCAGAAAAAAAGTGCTAAGTGCTAAGTGCCAAGTGCTAACTGCAAGGTACCAGTGCTCGAGCGGTTCAGCACTAGCACTTAGCACTCAGCACTTCTGTTATTTGCCCGACCGCCACTCCCCCATCCCCAGGTACTTCTCCAGGCGGGTCTGGCGGAGCGCGTCGATCTCCATCGCCCCCAGCTCGCCCAGGTGCTTCTGCAGCGCGGCCTTGAGGGCGGCGCCGGTGGCCTCCCAGTCGGAGTGGGCGCCGCCGGCGGGCTCCAGGATCACGTCGTCGATGACCTTCAGCTCCAGCAGGTCCTCGGCGGTGATGCGCATGGCGCGCGCGGCCTTGTCGCGGTGCGAGGCGTCCTTCCAGAGGATGGCGGCGCACCCCTCGGCGCTGATCACGGCGTAGATGCTGTTCTCCAGCATCAGCACCCGGTCCGCCACGCCGATGGCCAGCGCCCCGCCCGAGCCGCCCTCGCCGATCACCACCGCCACGGTGGGCACCTTCAGCGCGGCCATCTCGCGCAGGTTGCGGGCGATGGCCTCGGCCTGCCCGCGCTCCTCGGCGCCCAGCCCCGGGTAGGCGCCCATGGTGTCGATCATGGTGACCACCGGGCGGCCGAACTTCTCCGCTAATTTCATCAATCGGAGCGCCTTGCGGTAGCCCTCCGGGTGCGGCATGCCGAAGTTGCGCGTGAGGTTGTCCTTCATGTCGCGCCCCTTCTGGTGCCCGATCAGCATCACCGTCTGCCCCTCCAGCCGCGCCCAGCCGCCCACGATCGACGCGTCGTCGCGGTACATCCGGTCGCCGTGCAGCTCCACCCAGTCGGAGAAGATCATCTCCACGTAGTCGAGCGTGTACGGGCGGCGCGGGTGGCGGGCCACCTGCACCCGCTCGATGGGCGAAAGGTTGCGGAAGGTGTCCTGCTTGAGCCCCTGCAGCTTGCGCTCGAGCGAGCGCAGCTCGCTGGTCACGTCGAGCCCGCGCTCGCGCGCCATCCCGCGCAGCGACTGCATCTGCTCTTCGACCTCGGCGATGGCGCGCTCGAAGTCGAGGTGTGCGACGGTAGCCAAGTTCCGGTCCTCGCGCTGGGTCGAATCCAGGCGCCGAACGCGCCCGATCCCGGTAAGATACACCGGGATCGGGGGATCGGGGCAAGCTTTCGGGCGTCGCGGTGCTCTCCGGCCCCGGCAACGGCATCTCACGCAGAGCCGCAGAGCCGCAGAGAAACGGCCGGGCAAGGCGGAGCAGGGCCCGGGTGGGGAGCGGTTCGGCCGCGCCTCTCGCGCGGACTTGACAGCCAGGTTATCTTACTCGGCATATAGGGTAGGGGGGTATTCTAATCCGAGTGGAGCCATGGAGACTCAGGACGATGGCCGGCACGCGGCACACGTGGAGCCGGAGCTGAAGAAGAAGACGCTCGCGCGGCTGAAGCGGATCGAGGGACAGGTCCGCGGGCTGCAGCGCATGGTCGAGGACGAGCGCTACTGCGGCGACGTGCTGACGCAGGTCGCCTCGGTGCACGAGGCACTGCGCGGCGTGGAGAAGCTGCTGATGCAGAACCACCTGCGGCACTGCATCACCGGCGCGCTCCAGACCGGCGACGCGCAGAGCCGCGAGGCGACCTACGCCGAGGTGCTCGACCTGATGTACCGCCACGCCCGCTGAGGAGGCGGAGATGGAACCGATCCAGAAGAAACCCGGCGGCCTTCCGATCGTGCAGCTCGGGACGGCCGCGCCGCCACAGCAAGACGTCTCGCCCCCGCGGCCCGGGGACGAGCGCATCGACCTGCCGGTCACGGGGATGAGCTGCGCCGCCTGCGCGCGCCGCGTCGAGACCGCGCTGGCGAAGGCGCCGGGCGTGCGCCGCGCGGGGGTGAACCTCGCCACCTCGAAGGCGACGGTGGAATACGACCCGGCCCAGGCGGGGGTGCGCGACTTCGTCCGCGTGGTCCGCGACGCCGGCTACGGCACCGCGGGCACCGCGCGGGCCGACTTCGTGGTCGACGACTCCGCGCGCCCCTCCGGCTCGCCGAAGCCGCTTGAGGACCACCTGCTGGCGCGCCGCGGCGTGGTCTCGGCCGAGTTCAACCTGGCTACGACGGAGGTGCGCGTCGAATACCTCCCCGGCGCGGCCGACGTCGCGGAGTTGCGGGCGGCGATCGAGGAGCTCGGCTACGTCGTCCGCGACATCCCCTCCGGTGACGCGGCGGGGGCGGACTCGCTGGAGGCGGCGCACGCGGCGGAATACGCGTCGCTGCGGCGCAAGTTCATCGTCGCGGCGGTGCTGTCGCTCCCGGTGCTGGTGATGGCGATGAGCCACGGGCGCATCCCCTGGCTGAACTTCCCCGGCGCGGCGTGGGTGCAGCTCCTGCTGGCGACGCCCGTCGTCCTCTACTCCGGCGCGCAGTTCTACCGCGGCGCGTGGGCGGCCTTCCGCCACCGTGCCGCGGACATGAACACGCTCATCGCCGTCGGCACCGGGACGGCGTACCTCTACTCGGCGGCGGCCACCACCTTCCCCCGATTCTTCCTCGCCGGCCAGGGGCGAATGGGGGGGATGGAGATGGCGCCGCCCGTCTACTACGAGGCCGCGTCGGTCATCATCGCGCTGGTGCTGCTGGGCCGGATGCTGGAGTCGCGCGCCAAGGGCCGCACCTCCGACGCCATCCGCCGCCTGGTCGGGCTGCAGCCGAAGACCGCGCGCGTGGTCCGCGCCGGCGCCGAGGCCGATCTCCCGATCGAAGAGGTCGTCGCCGGCGACATCATCGTCGTCCGCCCCGGCGAGAAGGTCCCGGTGGACGGCGTGGTGACGGAAGGCGCCTCGGCGGTGGACGAGTCCATGCTCACCGGCGAGAGCCTGCCGGTGGAGAAGGCCGTCGGCGACGAGGTGTTCGGCGCGACGCTCAACCGCACCGGTTCCTTCCACTTCCGCGCGACGAAGGTGGGGAAGGATACGGCGCTGCAGCAGATCGTGAAGCTGGTGCAGGACGCGCAGGGATCGCGGGCTCCGATCGCGCGGCTGGCGGACGTGATCAGCGGCATCTTCACCCCCGTGGTGATCTGCATCGCCATCGCCACCTTCGTGGTCTGGTTCGTGGCGGCGCCGCCGGAGACGCGGTTCACGCTGGCGCTGGTGAACTTCGTCTCGGTGCTCATCATCGCCTGCCCGTGCGCGCTGGGGCTGGCCACGCCGACCGCGATCATGGTCGGCACCGGCCGCGGCGCCGAGCACGGCGTGCTGATCAAGGGCGGCGAGAGCCTGGAGACGGCGCATCGGCTGGACACCATCGTCCTCGACAAGACGGGGACGCTGACGCGCGGCCAGCCGGAGCTCACCGACGTCATCCCCGCCGGCGGGCTGACGGAGGACGCGCTCCTGCGCCTGGTCGCGAGCGCCGAGCGCGGGAGCGAGCACCCGGTCGGCGAGGCGGTGGTGCGCGGCGCCACCGCGCGCGGGCTCGAGCTGGTGGCTGCGTCGGCGTTCAACGCGCTCGCGGGGCACGGCATCGAGGCGACGGTGGATGGCCGCGCGGTGCTCGTCGGTACGCCGAAGCTGCTGCGCGAGCGCGGCATCGACCTCGGCGACGCGGAGGCGCGCGCGGCCGCGCTGGCGGAGCAGGGGAAGACGCCGACCTTCGCCGCGGTCGACGGCGCCTTCGCGGGGATCGTGGCCGTCGCGGACACGCTCAAGCCGGAGTCGAAGGAGGCCGTGCGGGCGTTGCGGGCGATGGGTCTGCAGGTGGTGATGATCACCGGCGACAACCGCCGCACCGCCGAGGTCGTCGCGCGCGAGGCCGGGATCGACCGCGTCCTCGCCGAGGTGCTGCCGGAGGGGAAGGCGCGCGAGGTGAAGCGGCTGCAGGAGGAGGAGAAGCGCCGGGTCGGGATGGTGGGCGACGGCATCAACGACGCCCCCGCGCTGGCGCAGGCCGACGTCGGCATCGCCATCGGCACGGGGACGGACGTGGCGATCGAGGCGAGCGACGTGACGCTGATCCGCGGCGACCTGCGCGGCGTGGTGACGGCGATCGCGCTCTCCCGCGCCACCATCCGCACGGTGCGGCAGAACCTGTTCTGGGCCTTCGTCTACAACGTGATCGGGATCCCGCTGGCGGCGGGCGCGCTCTACCCGCTCACCGGCTGGCTGCTGAGCCCCGTCATCGCCAGCGCGGCGATGTCGCTCTCGTCCGTGAGCGTGGTGACCAACTCGCTGCGGCTGCGGCGGTTCAAGGGATAGGGCAGGTCTCGGCCCGGCGGTTGAAACCGCGGCAACAACGGCCCGAAGTCCGCCTTCGCGGACTCGCAGCCTGGACCGGGTGGCGCGGCACGAACCCCGTCGCGGCTGGGGTCTGGATTGGGACAGACGATGGGTCAGCGTGGATGCCGCGGGAGGGAGTCCGCGAAGGCGGACTTTGGGCCGTTGTTGCAGCGAATTCCATTCGCCCTGCTCCCAGGGCCAACGGAGGAAATGATGGATACCACCGAGATCTTCGTCCTCATCGCCGGCGCGGCAGCCATCGCCGGCGTGCTCTGGTACTTCTTCGGCGAGCGGCAGGCGGTGGCCGCACGCGCGGACGAGCGCGGCGTGCAGGAGGTGAAGATCACCGTGAAGGGCGGCTACAGCCCCGACGTCGTCGTCGTGAAGCAGGGCCGTCCCGTGCGCCTCGACTTCTACCGCGACGAGACGGCGAGCTGCAGTGAGCAGGTGGTCTTCGGCGACTTCGGCATCGCGCGCGACCTGCCGGCGTTCAGGACCACGCCGATCGAGTTCACCCCCCAGAAGCCCGGCGAGTTCACCTGGACCTGCGGGATGAACATGCTGCGCGGGAAGCTGGTGGTGCAGCCGGCGTGACGAGAACAGGTCTCACGCAGAGCCGCAGAGACGCGGAGAGCCGCCGTGGCTTTCTCCGTGGCTCAGCGGCTCTGCGTGAGCCCGTCCGTAGCGGGGTTACGGGTACGCGCAGATGTCGTCGAGCCACTCCTCCTGCCCGCCGACGAGGATCTTGGTGATCGGGCCGGTGAGGGTGGTGGTCCCCTGCTTGCCGCCCGCGACCGGGGCCCATGCCGTGGCTACGGCCGCGCCGCCGAGGACGGGAGGCGGCACGGAGAGCTGCCCCACGAAGATCGGGCTGCCGTTCACCGACAGGTTCTCGTAGCCGCCCAGGTTCAGCCAGTGGAACGTCACCTTGTTCACCGGGAACCCCACCCCGGTGAAGTCGAATCCCGCATTGATGTTGTTCGTATGCCCCGTCTTCCCCGCGGCCAGGGTGAACACCCCGGGCGCGTTCTCGATGCGCATCCAGTTGTACGTCCACGCGCCCGTCACCTGCAGGAAGCGGTCGACGGAGACGGGGATGGCGTTCTCCACGAACACCACGGCGCCGATCGGGGTGCCCACCGGCGCGCCGAACAGGGCGCCGAGCGCGGGCACGTTGAAGCGGACGCAGACCGGCGCGGGCGCGGCCGCCGCCAGCCTGGGCGCGGCGGCGGTGGCGCCGGTGACCGGCTGGTCGTTCGGGCCGCACGCGGCCACTGCGGCGGCGAGGGCAAATGCGAGGGCGCGAAGTTGCATGGCTGATCCCTCCGGGTACGACGTTGCGGATCGCTCGGCCGGCGAGCGCCAGCCGGATTGGCATCCCCACGAAAGGCACGGCGGGTGCCCGGGAGCCGCGCATCGATTCACCGCTTCGCATCCTCGCCGTCTGTGCGAACTTGGGCGCCAAGTGTGAGGTCGGGCGCGACGTGATCGCGGTCCGGTCCATGCGGCACCGGTGCCTCCATCGGGACACGGTCGCCCCGTCCGCGGGACGTAACGTGCTCTTCTGTGCCGTGATATGGCGCAATACGCGCTTCCGCCATCCTTCGTGACGCCCGACGATGAGTGACGATCTCCCCGCTCCGTCCGATCCGCCCGTCCCCGCTCCGTCACGCTTCCCGGGAATGGGCGCGCGTCCGTACCGGGACGA
>Ga0070685_10000989_pt1 | contig 15270 bp, 13 predicted proteins | sample KBSS13LmetaG_FD_65651 | JGI IMG/M metagenome (GOLD analysis project Ga0070685, IMG submission 65651) | Switchgrass rhizosphere microbial communities from Kellogg Biological Station, Michigan, USA - KBS S1-3L metaG | ecosystem: Host-associated > Plants > Roots > Rhizosphere ...
CTCAATTTTTCCGGTGAAGAAATGTAGCATACAGGATATTTGCATTGACCGGGTTGGAGGCAGATGAATCGCGCGTAAAAATAGGAGGAATTATGCCTGTTTGTTAAGCCCGGAATTCTTTAAATTCACAGTCAAAAGGATTTATTTGGTACTCCGCTGAGCCATCAGCCTGATTTCTTTCCGGTTCGACACGGAATTATTCCTGTTCGGCAAAATCAGAAGAATAATTCAGATTAACTCCAGTATTTTGCGGCAAGTTTACAGCCGTAAATCGGCATCACACTAATCTGCATCCATCAGGAAATCATTACAAATGTTATGAAAAAGAATCTCTTCATTGCTGCTACGGCAGTGTTATCTGTTATTGTCCTGGCAGCAGGAATTCAAAGCGACACCGGCATTGCCGGCAGAACCGGTGCTCCAAGTGAGACCACTTGCAACACCACAAATTGTCATAACAGTTTTACCCTGAATTCCGGGATCGGCAGCGTTGCTTTTTCCTGCGATAACATGCCCAACTGGGCGTATGTTGCAGGAACGACCTATCACATGCATTTCAAAGTCAAGAGAACCGGCACCAGCCTTTTTGGTTGTGGAGTTGAAGCATTGGATTCGGCCGGACGAAATGCCGGCTCCTTATTGGTCACTGATCTGACACATACCACCTCGAAATTAGCAACGATCGGAGCCAATACCCGCAAGGCGATCACACATAAACTAAATGGTGGTGCATCACCGGATTCCATGACTTTTAATTTCGATTGGGTTGCGCCAACCACCGGAGTTTCTGTGACATTTTATTGTGCCGGAAATTGCGCAAACGCAAATGGAAGCCCGCTCGGTGATTATATCTACACAACCACGCAGCATGTTGTTCCGGATGTACCCAACGGAGTAAGCCTGGTTGAGAATATCCGCTCAAGCATATATCCGAATCCGGCACATGACCGGATTTCACTCTCGTATTTTCAGCACGAATCCGGACAAATTGCTGTCCGGCTTTACACGCTGAATGGCGAACTCGCAAAAGATTTCCTGAACGAATTCCGCACGGCAGGCGAGTATCATGATCAGTTCTCCGGACTTGAACAATTAAGCCCGGGAATTTATTATCTGCGCATCGAAAACGGAATCGCATCAAGCATCCAGAAGGTGGTAATTTTGTAATGAACTTACCGTATGGCATACTGCATTTGCCCGGTCTTTTGTCGTAATTTTGCAGAGTACCTTTATGAAAAAATCAATTGCCATTTTTGGAATTTGCGTTTCCGGATTTATTCTAACCCTTCTCTCCTGTCGTCATGATCCGGATTTATCGATGGCTCCGACGATTTTTTATTCTACAGAAATTCAGCCGTTGATTGCAGGAAAGTGCGGAAGCGAAGGTTGCCATTCGGATATTAATAATGGCCATGGCGCTGAACCGCTCGTGAGTTACGATAAGTTGATGAGTCACGGCTACATTGTTCCGGGGAATGCCCGCGACAGTAAATTATATAAAGCGATTACCGGGCGCGGAGGCGTTAAGAAAATGCCTCCCGGCGGATCCGCTCAACTCGCAGATGCCGATGTGCTGAAAATTTTTATCTGGATTGAACAGGGCGCGATCAACAATTGACGAATTGAATTTTATGTTTCGAAATAGAAAAACACGCTTTACTTTATTTTTACTCGGATTCATTTTCATCTCCGGTTGTTATTACGATGACCTGGAAGAACTCCATCCGGCTGCATCGATTGCAAATGATTGCGTGACTGCCGATACGATTTTATTCTCCGCGCATGTCTGGCCGATCCTTCAAACCTATTGTGGAACCGGAGATATAAATTGTCATGGCGCCAATGCGACCGGCGGAACTGCAATCACGAACTATTCGGATGTAAACCTCCTTGTTCAGGACCAGAGCCTGATCGGAACGATTACACACGATCCTAATTTTCACCCGATGCCGAAAGGTGGTGGTAAACTTAAAGATTGCCTGATCCAGGAAATTCAAACCTGGATTAACCAGGGCGCCTTGAATAATTAATTGACCTGCCGGCGATAAATTTCGCCGGTTAATGATTCTATTTATGATTCGAAAAATACTCCTGCTTTCTTTTCTGATATCCGGAAGCACACTGCAAGCACAGGATATGCTCAGCCAGGTGGAAGGAAAAGACAGCCTTAATGGAAAAGATTTTACTGTCGCGACTTTTAAAACCACGCGGCTCATCAATTTTCATACGCTGGAAACTGTTGGCCGCAGAACACTCGACTTCCGGATTTCTCACCGCTTTGGCGCGATCAACAGTGGAGCAGATAATGCCTGGGGAATCGATGGACCGGTTAATATCCGGCTTGGGCTCGAATACAGTCCTGACGGACGATTTATGTTTGGAATCGGAAGAACGAGTATTGAAAAACTGATCGACGGATTTTTGAAATACCGCCTGATCCGACAGACGACCGATGATCAGACTCCGGTCAGCGTCACCTTATTTACCGGCGCATACTATACTTCGCAGAAAAATCCTTTGCTGACAAACGGTGAAAAGAAATTCACGTACATGAGTAACCGCCTTGCGTATAATTCCCAGGTGATGATCGGGCGGAAATTCTCACGATCGTTTTCATTGCAAATCGGCGGATGGTTCAGTCATTATAATTTAGTTGACCTGATCACCGATAAAAACGATGCGTTTGGTGCATCCGGAATTTTCCGATATAAGTTTACCAATCGCCAGGCGATAACATTTGAATACAGCCATGCATTCAACGATTATTCGCCGGCCAATAAATACTACGACAGCATGGGAGTCGGTTATGAAATTGAAACCGGCGGCCACGTTTTCCAGGTGCATCTTACAAATTCATTTGGCCTGGTCGAATCGCAATACTTTACGCACACCGATACACAATGGAATGATGCCGGAATCCGGATCGGGTTTAACGTGTCGCGTGTATTCTGGTTATAAAATTAGTGGAAGCCAATTCGGGACGCGCCCAGAATTTTCAATGACTGTTTGTGCTGAACAAAACCGGTCAACGCGCAATCTGTTTTCGGTTTAAATCCAGCCAGGGGAATTTTTACCTGGCCTTTTTCCTGGAAATTATCGAGTGAAAAGAAGATGCGCACTACTGCATCGTGCTTCAGCAATTTGCCTTTGTTTTCTCCGTTGCTTACCTGGCTGCTTAAACCATTTTCAGAAATGGCAAAACGGAAAACAAAATTCTTATCCAGCTTTGAACTGGTAAAAGCAACGAAGGCGGTATCGCGTATTACAGAATCAATGGAGAGTGTAACAGAAACCGTCGCGGCTTTTTTCAACTCATCATCAATCACCGCTTTAGCTTTTGATTCATTTGATCCTGTAAAATCGGTTTCGCCGTTTACAACCATTTGCGGCGTATACAATTCCTTGCCGGGAAGTATACGCGAATAATTTTCCTGACGGAATGTAAACTGGTTTTTACTGTACGGATCTTTCCAGCCGAGCCGGTTCCAGTAATCGACATGAAAGGAAAGCGGAAAAATGTTCCGGTGATTTTTTTCTGCGTCAGTTAAAATTTTGCTGAGCACCTGGTCGGCGGGCGGACAGGAAGAACATCCTTCCGATGTAAAAAGTTCGACGACTGCAAAACCCGGATTCTGTGCTTTCGATTGCAGAACGAACTGCACGCAAAACAAAATCAGGAACCAGGTTTTTTGTTTCATCAATTTTTATGATTCCGCTTTTGCTTCGGCTTTCTCTGCTTTGTATTCCGGACGCATTTGCGGGAAGAACAATACATCCTGGATCGATTGAGAATTCGTCATGATCATGGAAAGCCGGTCGATCCCGATTCCCAATCCTGCCGTCGGCGGCATACCGAATTCAAGTGCACGAAGAAAATCTTCATCCAGCTGCATCGCTTCTTCATCGCCGCGTTTTCCCAGTTCTAGCTGGTGTTCAAAGCGATCGCGCTGATCGATCGGATCATTTAATTCGGAAAAAGCATTGCATATTTCTTTCCCGTTGCAAATTGCTTCGAAGCGTTCCACGAGTCCGGGTTTGCTCCGGTGTTTCTTTGCAAGCGGGCTCATCTCAACAGGATAATCCGTAATGAATGTCGGCTGGATTAAATGCGGTTCCACTTTCTCACCGAAAATTTCATCGATAATTTTTCCGCGCGCCATGGTTCCATCGATGTGAATGCCAAGTCCGCGTGCGGTCTTCGCCATGGTTGTTTCATCCATGTCTGTGATATCAACGCCGGTATAATGCGCGATCGCTTCGTACATCGTAAACCGTTTCCATGGACGTTTGAAATTAATCGTATGTTCTCCGACCACGATATCCGTATGCCCGTGAAGATCGAGTGCAATGCGCTCCACCATTTCTTCCACGAGGTTCATCATCCATTCGTAATCTTTGTACGCAACATATAATTCCATCTGCGTAAATTCCGGGTTATGGAAACGGTCCATTCCTTCATTGCGGAAATCTTTTGCGAATTCATACACGCCATCGTAGCCGCCGACAATCAGGCGTTTCAGATAAAGTTCATTCGCAATACGCAGATATAAAGTCATATCAAGTGTATTGTGATGCGTCTTGAATGGCCGCGCTGCAGCTCCACCGTATAATGGTTGCAGAATCGGAGTTTCCACTTCGAGGTATCCGTTTCCATTCAGGAAATTCCGCATTGATTGCATTAAGCGTGAACGTTTGATAAACACATCTTTCACGGCAGGATTAATAATCAGGTCGACATAACGCTGACGATAACGCATTTCCGGATCGGTGACGGCATCGAAAACCTGTCCTTCCGAATCCTGTTTTACCACCGGCAAAGGACGCAATGCTTTTGCAAGCAAGGTCAGTGTTTTAACGTGGATCGTGGTCTCGCCCATTTTCGTTTTGAAAACATAACCGGTCACACCGATGATGTCTCCGATGTCGAGCATTTTTTTATACAGTACATCATACGCCGAATTGTCTTCTCCTTTTGCCAGATCATCGCGGCGAACATATACCTGGATTTTACCGGATGAATCCTGAACGACAGCAAATGATGCTTTTCCCATATCGCGCATGCTCATGATGCGGCCTGCGAGGCTGACTTCCTTAAAATCATCGGGCCTGGAATCAAATTCCGCCAGGATCGAAGTGGATGTATGCGTATTGATCCAGCGTTCAGCCGGATAAGGATTAATCCCGAGTTTTTGAAGCTCTTCGAGTTTTTGGCGGCGAACTAATTCCTGTTCGTTCAATTCCATAGTGTGTCCTGAAAATTTTGGCTAAGATAGGTGGAATCCGCAAATTCCGCCCATCCGGAAAATCAACGAAGAAGTCAATTTTTTGGCGGGAAGAAAATGTATTTTTGAGCCTTAAATTACAAGCTATGGAAATGAAAGATCTGGTTGAAGGATTTCCCGCACAATTAAAAGAAGCGATTCAAATCGGGGAAAACGCAAAACTAAAACAGGCCAGCGGACCTATCCGAAATATTTTGATCACCGGACTTGGTGGTTCAGGAATCGGCGGAACCATTGTTTCAGAAATTGTTTCGGCTGAATGCCCGGTCCCGATTGTCGTTAATAAGGATTATTTTCTTCCGGCGTTTGTAGGCACTGATTCGTTGGTGATTGTATCCTCCTATTCCGGAAATACGGAAGAAACTTTGCAAGCCATGGAAACGGCCATTGAACGCAAAGCGCATATTGTCTGCATTTCCTCCGGCGGAAAAATATCGGAGCTTGCTGTTGAAAAAGGATATGATTTAATCCGGATTCCGGGTGGAAATCCTCCGCGTGCATGTTTGGGTTATTCGCTCACACAACTTTTTTATGTTTTATATAAACTGAAATTAATTAACGGAGATTTTCAGAAACAATTACAAAATACGCTTACCCTCTTCGAGAAAGAAAAATCGAATATCCGGAAAGAAGCAATGGCGATTACGGATTATTTGTTTGGAAAAATCCCGGTGATTTATGCCGTCGACGGATATAACGGTGTGGCTACACGTTTCCGTCAGCAGATCAATGAAAATTCAAAAATGCTTTGCTGGCATCATGTGCTCCCGGAAATGAATCACAATGAACTGGTCGGCTGGGCAGAAGAACATGCGAACATCGCGGTGATTTTACTTCGCAACTCGAGCGATTACAGCCGTACACAAACGCGTGTGGAAATCAGCAAAGAGGTTTTCAAAAAGTATACACCAAATGTGCGCGAGCTCTGGTCAAAAGGAGAATCAATGCTGGAGCGTTCGCTTTATTTAATTCATCTTACCGATTGGGTTTCCTGTTATCTCGCCGACAAAAAACATGTCGATGCGTCGGAGATCAATATTATTAATCATTTGAAAGGCGAGCTGGCGAAGATCAGGTGATAGAACGCGGATTTTTAGGATTTTTAGGATTTACGCAGATAAATGCATCAAAAAAATCCTAATGAATCCTGATAATCCTAAAAATCCGCGTTCCCTTTTAATATTGCCTCGTTTCTTTTTTTTAGCTAAATTGGTTTTTTACCGGATCAGAAAAAGGTAAAAATCTGTTTCAAGCGCGGAAATTGGCGATTAATGCCTGCCCCGCTTCACTTCACAACAAGAATTTACAACGAATTTAGCGCCCGCATTCGCAGGAAAATGATCGTGTTCAGGCATTTAGTTTCAAACAGGAAGCCCGCCAAATGGCTGGTGACTGTCGCGTGCCTGCTATCCGGACAACTATTTGCGCAAAATCAGCCGACAGAATTTTACCACGAAAAACCATCGAAGTATATCAATCTTCCCGAAGGAACCTGGAAGACAATCGATCAGCAAAATAAAATTCTGCTGGAACAAGGTCGAAGTGTGAACGTTCATTCGCAGACGCGGAACAATACATCAAACTCAACTTCTTCGGTTTGCGGAACATGCCAGGATATGGGCGCGGAAAATGGCTGGAGTACTTGGCAGGCATATCCGGGAGAAAATTATGATTCACTCGGATTGATTTTTTCTCCGGCAGCAGTTCCAACTTCACCGCGATTTAATATTACAAGCGGAACAGGTAAGGATCCGCTAACACCCGGCGTTCGTGTGGGTGATCCGCCGATCACCGTTGTGGCTCCGCCTGGTTTCGGATCCAAATCCATTCAACTCGGAGAACGCGCAACCGACGGAGTAGGCGGCGGTTGCGGAAATAATCATCCGCCGTTTCCGGCAGGTTGTGCTGAACGATTGACCTATTGTTTTACGGTTGGTCCGGCGGATACGAATTTCGTTTACGCATATGCATTTATCATGGAGAATCCGAATGATACATCGCATACCCTGGTGACGATGCCATTTGTTGAATTCATGATTCTCGATGCTGCCGGCGATACACTTCCATGCGCGTACCAGCATTACATTGCCAGCATTTCTTTTCCCGGACAATACACCTGCAATAAACCGCGCTACAATGGCGGCGGGCCTCCGCGCGATACAGCCTTATACAAACCGTGGACGATACAGGGCGTGAATCTCTCCTCTTATATCGGGCAAACACTCACCGTTGTGATCACCAATGCTGATTGCCGTCTTGGCGGACACTTCGCACATTCGTACTGGGATTTTGCATGTTCGGCAACTTCGGCTGTGCTTAAGCCGAATTGCTATACGAATGTCGCGGATTCGCTCCGCGCTCCTGCTTCACCGGATCTCGTCAATACGTATTCATACACCTGGTATAAAAATCATAATCCTGTGCCGGTCGGGAATACACAATTGATCACTCCCTTTGCAACACCCGGCGATACATTCACTGTGAAAGTAACGATGACTTCCGGTTGCAATTTTTATATCCGGTATGTTCCGCAGCATTATGTTGTGACAGCCGATTTCACTTCGACCGGCCATTGTGATTTTGCGAATTTTAATTCCACGAGTTTTTCTCCGTCTTCGGATGATCCGATTTCCAACTGGTCATGGAATTTCAGTGGCGGAACACCAACGACATCAACTTCGTCTTCTCCTGATTCGGTTTATTTTTCTCCCGGCGCACACCAGGTCACCTTAATCGCAAGCACAAGTGTTCCCGGTTGCCGGGATACGATTTCATATACCGTAAACGTTGCACAAGCTCCGACTGCTAATTTCACGGCTTCACCTGTTTGTACAGGAAAGCCGGTGACATTCACGAATACGACGGTTGTCAGCGGAGGTGATACCATCAGTTCATACAACTGGTCGATTCCGGGAGGCAGTCCATCTTCGTCGACAGCACAGAATCCGGTCAGTACTTATTCTTCCGGAGGTTCACACACTGCAACGTTAATCGTAACTTCAACGAACGGCTGCACGGATACAATTCAACACAACGTAACTGCATATCCTGCTCCGACTGCAGCTTTCAGTACCTCCGCCGTTTGCTTCGGACAAAATGTAACGGTGAACAATACATCATCGATCAGCGGAGGCGGAACATTGAATTATTCATGGTCGAGCAGTAGTGCAAGTCCGGCAACTTCATCCGCAACAAATCCATCGTTCAGTTATGCTGTTGCCGGAACCTACCCGATTCAGCTCATTGCAAGTTCTTCGAATGGTTGCGCGGATACCGTTAGCACGAATGCCGTCGTAAATCCTCAGCCAAATGCTGCATTCAGTTTTAGTCCGGCCTGTGCAGGATCGCCGGTTATTTTTCAAAATGCCTCCACCGGAAGTTCAACGTTGAGTTATTCCTGGACATTCCCCGGAGGAAGTCCTGCCAGTTCTACCGCGCAGAATCCTTCCGTTACATTTCCTTCGCTTTCCAGTGTACAGGTAGTTTTGATCGCGAGCAGCAGCACCGGATCCTGCACAGATACAATTCAACACAGTGTCAACATCACCGCGAATCCAATTGCGGCATTCAATGCTTCTTCGATTTGCCTTGATCAATCATTGCAACTGCAGAATAACTCAAGCATAACACCGGTTGGAGATCCGATCAGTTATCACTGGACGATCGGCGGCGGAACACCTTCCACATCAACAATTGACAATCCGCTGATCTCCTATTCGACTGCCGGAACGTCGGTCATTACATTGATTGCTTCAGCGAGCGGAGGTTGTGCTGATACGCTGCAAAAAACTATTGCTGTTTATCCTTTGCCTGTTGCGGATTTTGCAGCACCGCTGATTTGTTATGGAGATCCGCTCACGTTAAATAACAGTTCGCATCCTGCTGCAGGAGATACCATTTCAACTTACGCATGGACCATTCCGCATGGAAATCCGGCGACTTCTTCTGCGATACGTCCGGTCATTTCATTCAATGGGCTTGACACATCGGTTATTCAATTAATCACAACAACTATTCACGGTTGTAAGGATACCATAACCAGAACATCAATTGTTTCTGCAAATCCACAAGCTGCTTTCAATCTTACGAATGCCTGCGAAGGCGCATTGATGACGATGAATAATACTTCTACCATTCTTCCCGCAGGAGAACCGGTGGTTTATTCCTGGAACTTACCTGGCTCGTCTGTTCCTTCAAGTTCAAGCGTATCTCCTTCTGTCAGCTATGGAACTGCCGGAACGTATGCTGCTGTTTTAATCGCGCGCGCTGCAGGCGGTTGCGCGGATACTGTTACGCATACGATGAATATACATCCATTGCCGACAGCTGATTTCAGCGGAACGAATGTTTGTAAAACTTATCCGTCCGAGTTTGATAATTTATCGAACGGAAACGGTGATGTGATCCAAAATTATGCATGGAGTTTTCCATCCGGATCGCCGGCGACATCCACAGCAAGCGCTCCGCATTCCAGTTATAATCAGAGCGGGGATTTCCCGGTTACCTTAATCGTGACGACCCAAAATTCATGTACCGATACGGTTACCCATACGATTCATATCTACGAACCTCCAGTGGCGCGTTTCACGGACCTTGATTCAGGCTGCGTTCCGCTTTGCCACGTGTTCGGCGATCGTTCGAGTTCATCTGAAGGAAATATTACACGATGGCAATGGACATTCCCGGGCGGAACTTCGCTTACATCGACACAGCAAGATCCGGGAGAAATCTGTTACCACCGTGCGGGGAATTACGATGTGTCGCTCAGCGTTACGAGCCAGTATGGCTGCAAATCGACGATGACTGCTCCGCAAATCATTCACGCATTTGCTATTCCGGATGCTGATTTTATGATCGACTCCTCCACTGCTGTACTCTTTTCGCCGGTGTATAATTTCCAGGATTTATCTTCTCCGTCCATTTCAACATACGAATGGAATTTCGGCGACAGCACAGGATATCATTCCGGCGGTCCGCATGAGAGTCATTCGTATGAATCGCTGGTGACGAATAATGGCTTCTACGAGTTTCCTGTTTCATTGATCGTAACAACTGAACATGGATGCAAAGACACAGCGTATAAACTGATTGAGATCCGCCCGGGATTTTCCTTCTTCATGCCGAATGCGATTACATTTAATACGACATCAACCAATAATGTATTCTACGGAAAAGGCCGTGGTATTTCCGAATACGATATCCAGATTTTTGATCGCTGGGGATTGCAGATCTGGAATTGCCACGAAGGCGGCTCCAACCTGGACTGGGATTCTTACGGAGCTGAAGGAATGCCGTCTTCCTGCCGTTGGGACGGAACTGCGAAAGGGCGACGTGTTCAGGAAGATGTTTATGTGTGGCGGGTTTTATTGAAAGATGCTTTTGGGAAAAGCCATGCGTACCTTGGAACGGTGACTGTTTATTATTGATCAGGATAGTTTCTGCGCCTTTATAGATTTATTATAACCACAGGGGACACAGAGATTTTTCGCGGAGGACGCAGAGATTGGATACCGGTTTGATCTGTGGTCACTTTTCATAATTACAGGAAAAAGCAGGCATTTACTTACCTTTGAGCTTATGCAAGAAGTTCTTTTTCGAGATATGGGAACCATCGATTATAAAGATGCCTGGGAAATCCAGGAGGATTTATTTTCACAGGTAGTTGATCGCAAACTCCGGAACAGAACTATTCCTGTTGATGAACAGGAAGCGCCGGAGCATTTTCTTTTATTCTGTGAACATCCGCATGTGTTTACACTTGGGCGAAGCGGAAATGAAAATCATTTGCTCGCCAACGAAGACTTGCTGAAAAAAATAAATGCAACATTTTACCGGAATAATCGCGGAGGCGATATAACTTATCACGGCCCGGGCCAGCTGGTCGGTTACCCGATTCTCGACCTTGATTATTTTTTCACCGACATTCACAAATATCTTCGCCTGCTCGAAGAAGCGGTGATCCGAACGCTCGCGGAATATGGAATTGAAGCAGGACGGATTTCCGGGCTTACCGGAGTCTGGCTTGATCCGGAAAATCCAAAACGTGCGCGGAAAATTTGTGCACTTGGCGTTCGTTGTTCCCGCTGGGTGACCATGCACGGATTTGCATTTAATGTAAACACCGATTTAAATTATTTCCGGTACATCGTTCCATGCGGAATTCCGGATAAGCCGGTCACATCGCTGCAGCAGGAATTAGGACGAGAAATTGATTTGGATGAAGTGAAAGGAAAATTGCGCAAACATTTGGAAGAGCAATTCAACATGAAATTGGTTCCGTTTGCGATTGCGGTTTAAAGACAGTCCGCTTTTATTTAGTTGAAAAAACTTTTCTGTTTAAGGAGTAATATCACTTCCCGTAATGAAATTTCATCACCCGATCCGGCAATGCCGATGATTTGTAGGCAACAATTTCCGAGATGTTGCCTGCCTCATCATAACGAAAAACAGAGCGATATTTGACCTCATCAGAATTTCGTTTGTAGCAGGTATAACTGGTTTGATTGTCTTTGTCGTCAAAGGTATTTGATTCATGCGTTCTCGCTCCGCCATTTGAATCGTAACGGACCAGATCGAGCAGGTGATCGTGTTTGTCAAATCTGCTCACGATCCTCGCCACTTTACCTGCGTGTACGATTTCTTCCTTCACGCGAATTTTATTTCCGTCTTTGTCGGTTTCAAACCGGATACAAATCCTGCTGGTATCTTTGAGATTGATCGCTTCCGTCCCGGCCGGGTTGCAATCATAATTCCATTTGTGCCTGATCTTATTCTTCTTATCGAATTCCGTTGTTTGTTTCTTGCTTCCGTCTTCGTAATACGTGAATGAGTAACGGCTGAACAATTCCTTTTCGTCTTCACTGAAAAAATATTTTAACTCCAGCATGTTTTGTTTCCCGTCGAATGCTGCACTGTTTCTCCATCCAAGTTTTTCTTTTTTCCCAAAAATTGCCGGCACATAATAATTCCGGGTTTCCGTTTCATTTCCCGTAGCATCATAAACATACACATAGCGGAATCGTAATTTTCCATTCCGCTTCCATTCGGCAAAAGCGACATTTCTTCCTTTTCCGTCGTACGCGTATGTATAGCGATACCGGATCTTTCCGTGTTTATTGTAATCAATCGCTTCCGTCATGTTGCCTTGCTCGTCATACATGCATTCCGAAGCAATGTATCCGGCCGCCGATGTATCGGATTTAAATCCATAAATTTTCTCTTCGCGGATATGATTTCTTTTCACCCGCTCACGGTTCAGCATTCGTTCGCGTTCGGACCGGGCTGCTTCCGCTTTCGTTTCATTGTAGAATATCTGCGCGTTCGTTACAGATGCGGTGGTGAGTAAAAAAATAATCAGCAGGTTTTTCATGAAAAAGTTTTTCAACGTGCTCCTGTTGAGCCAATGTAAATATAATCGTTTTTGGCTCCCTTTTTAAAATGTACTTTGCGGCGTGATCTACGGAAGAAAACCTACACTTAAAATATCCATCTGGACAAAAATATTCTGGCTCTTTGTGGTGATCCTGTTCAGTACAGTGATTGCGATCCAGCTAAGCGGATATACGTATATTTATAAGACGCTTATTTACCGTTATCCCGATATTGATGATCTCAATATTTTTTATTCGCAACGGATCGACGAAGGAAACCGGGCGGGCTGGCCGGTGAGCACGGAATACAATAAACAAAAACTGACGGATTCATGCGCAGCCGAACTCGGGCGCGATGAGAGTGTTGCTTTCCTGGTGATCAAGGACGACAGCATCCGCTACGAACAATACTGGGATAAATACGATTCACTATCTACTGCGAATTCATTCAGTGTGGCAAAAAGTATTGTGAGTCTTTTGGTTGGAATTGCACAACACGATGGAAAACTGGCATTGGATGATGCGGTCGGGAAATATATCCCGAGCTACAGCAAAGCTCCGAAATCGCAGATCAGCATCCGGCATTTACTCAACATGAGTTCCGGACTGAATTGGGATGAAGCATACAGTAATTTGTTTTCGAAAACAACCGAAGCGTATTACGGTACCGATCTTCAGAAACTGGTTGAACAATTAAAAGTCGCGGAGCCGCCCGGAGTTCATTACAATTACATGAGTTGTAATACGGTGCTGCTTGCGCTGGTCCTCGAAAAAGCAACGGGTGTTGAATTATCGGAATATGCATCGCAGAAATTATGGAAGCCACTCGGATGTACCAGTCCTGCGTATTGGTCGCTCGACCATAACCAGGGTTTGGAAAAAGCATACTGCTGCTTTTACTCCACCGCGCGCGACTTCGCGCGCATCGGGCAGCTGATGTGCGACAGCGGAAAATGGAACGGCCGTGAACTAATACCGGCAGATTATTATCGTGAAATCACTCAGCCGGTTTTACTGAATGATGAAGACAGCCTGCCTGTAAAATATTATGGCCTGCATTGGTGGTTGCTCCGTCATCGCGACCGGGATTTTGTTTACGCACGCGGGCTCAACGGTGAATACATTGTGGTTGATCCGGCGGATAAAATAGTGATGGTCCGTCTTGGTAAAAAAAGAGGAACCCGTTTGCCCGATCATCATTACAGCGATATGATGAAGTACCTCGACGGCGTCCTGGATACCTGGGCCCCGGCGCAACATCCGTCGAATCCCTGAAACACCTGTTCAAAGAGCATGGATAATCCTGCGAAATTTTTTCAGAATTTTATCCGTTCAATTATCTTTGCATTGATTTATGCTGAAAGATATTCCTGTTTTAGTAGTCGATAAGATCGTCGTGGCGATTGTTCCGGAAACGAACGAAGACGGCGCGCCGGTGTGGAATGTCTATATCATCAATCTGTACGACAGCGAAATCAAAGGCGTGCTGGTGAGTTCGAAGGGTTATGGAAGTTACGAAGGACGAGATGTAAAAACATCGATACTGCGCCACCTGATCGGGGATATTGATCCGAAAGATTATGCGCGCATTGAAACCATCATGGAAAACCTGTTTGGATTAAGTAACGAATACTGGATCAGCTATTACCTGGATAAGAATATTTACGATAAAAAATACATTTTTCTGCCGGAAAGCATACGGGAAGACAATTTCACCATGATCCCGGTACTGAATAAACGTGGTGTCATGATCCGCTGACCCAATACCGGAACAGGGCTATACTTGCGGGTTTCAGGGCTTTTCATTAGATTGCGTATACGAACACATTGCTTCTTAACCGTATTATGAAACATAAAATACTGCTGCTGATCGGTATTGCTTTGCCTTTATTCTGGTCCTGCTCAAAAGATTGTGATAACCTGACGAATGGCGAATTAACTGCCGAGGAACAGAAATATATTTTGCCTTCAGCACTGGTGCTGACGTTTACAAACAGCGCCCACGATACCGAACGGGTCACGGTTGATGCGCCTGTCATGACCAGTATTATTGGATCAGGCGACTGCAATTATCCGGGCAACGAACGTGCTGAACAACTTTATCATTTTCTATCCGGTAATACGTTTAAGGCGCGCATCGATCATTATAACGGAGAAGATGACTCGCGTTATCTGCATTTGCTTTCAAATAATAAGACGTTCGGGCAGATGGATTTACGCCCTCCGCATTTTACAGAGATCATCATTCACTCACAGACTTTCGGACGTGTGTTGGTTGATTCCGTAACGGTGAATACGAATTCCCCGGAGATCCGGAAAATCTGGTACGGACAACGCACCGGAATTCTCCAGTATGAAAAATGGAACGGGGAAATTTTCAGCCAGGAGAATTAATCCGCCTGATTATTTTTTAATTAAAATATCCTGCATGCATTGAGCGGATTTTTCCGAAATTCATTCGTTCTTTGTTATGAATTTCTCCTCCTCTTAATACGACATTCAGATGCTGGATCAACTTGATTTAAAAAATGTATTGTTTCTCGATATCGAGACCGTTCCTCAATACCCTTCTTTCGATGAAGCGCCTCCGGCGATCCGTTCACTCTGGGAAAAGAAGG
>Ga0070685_10000991_pt1 | contig 15259 bp, 10 predicted proteins | sample KBSS13LmetaG_FD_65651 | JGI IMG/M metagenome (GOLD analysis project Ga0070685, IMG submission 65651) | Switchgrass rhizosphere microbial communities from Kellogg Biological Station, Michigan, USA - KBS S1-3L metaG | ecosystem: Host-associated > Plants > Roots > Rhizosphere ...
GCCGGTGGTTCCCACCGCGAGCCGGGCATCGCCGCCCAGGAGCCCCTGCACGATGTAGGCGCCCGGCGTGGTGTCGTCGGGATCCACCCAGGTGCCGAAGCGCCTGCCCACCGAGAGCTTGCGCGCGCGCGCGACGTCCTCGTGCAGCGCGACGCCCGGATGGTCGTCGTCGGGATAGCGCCCGGCCACGAGCCGCAGGCCTGCGCGCTCCGCGATCTCCCTGACTCGGGCGGCGTCCGCGAGGAGCAGCGGGCAATAGGCCTCGCCGATGACCATCGGGTGGCGGACCCAAAGCGCTCGCACCGGAACCAGTGCCTCGATCGAGGGGTCGTGCTCCAGGCGCCCCTTCCACGAGTGGTCGAGTTCCGCCTGTCGGGCCGGGGCGATGACCGTGAACGCGCGCAGTCCGGCAACGTTGGCTCGCGTGGTCTCGTCAAACGTGTTCGTGGGCGTGATCACGCACACGAGGAGCATGGTGACGAGGGCGATTGCGATCGCGATCGGAGCGACGCGCGTGAATCGACGCCGCAGGTAGATCATGCGCCAGCGCTTCCCTTGCTGGCGCCCGCGGGCGGGGTTGCACTCGGTTCGCCTCCAGACCGGGGAGCGTGACGGCCCGAGACGGACGGAGCAGCCGGCTCGATCCGTCGGATCCCGTCACGCGTGAAGCGGACGATCAGCGCCGAGTCGCGGACCGATGCGTCCTTGAACGTGACGACGAGCCGCTGGGGATTTGCGCGCGGGCCCTCGATCGCGACCTCCACGGGCTTGATGGCGGGATCGGGTCGCTCGGGAGGCGCCCCTCCGAACGCCAGGAACCGCTCGAAGACCGAGTGCAGGAATCCTCCCGGTGGAGCCGTGATCTCGAGCTCGAGGTCGTTGCGCCAGCGCACGGACGAGCCCTCGACCGCGTTGAGGCGAGGCCTGAAGTTGACGAACCACGTGTCGAAGCGCAACTCGGGCGTCCGTAGCTCGATCGTAGCCGGCAGCGCATAGAGCCACACGGGAGTGTCGATCGCGATCAGCCGTGTCGCGCCACGAGCTTCGAGCCAGCGATCGACCGCGTCGAGCTGCGCCACGGAAGTGACCCACTCCCCCGCGATGTACCGCTGAGTGAACAGGTGGGCGCCGCCTCCGACCGTCGCCGAGAGGACGAGCCAGGCCGCGAACGCCACCTGGCGGCTTCGCTGAAAGGCCGAGGCGACCAGCATCGCGAGGCCCATCATGGGGACATAGAGGTACAGGCTGGTCGGCCGCACCGGCATCACCGGCAGCAGGGCGATTGCGAACCAGCCGAGCCAGAGCACGAGCGACGATCGACCCGCCGCGTGGGCGAGCGCGACCGCTGCCAGGATCCCGACCGGCAGGATCGCCGCGAGTGACCAGGGATGCGTATGCATCCACTCGAGCGGCCCCCAATGCGAGAGCGGCAACGACAGACAGCCTGCGCTCAGGTACAGCGCCGGTTTCAACGTGGTCCACAAGGCGTCGGTAGCACTTCGCGGCACGTCCACGTAGGGCTCGGGCGGCAAGGAGAAACCAATCGTGGCGAGGCGGACGCCGAGCACGACGGCCGCCGGCAGGATGATCAGGGTGGCCCGCCAAGGGGTGAGCGCTCGCGAGGGCTCTCCCGGTCGCGCGAGTCGCGAGTGCCAAACGGCCAGCAGCCCCAGGAGTGGTGTGACGAGACCGCTCTCCTTCGCACACGCGGCGAGGCCCGAGGCGACGAGAGATGCTCCGAACCACCGGGCGCCACCGCCATCACGCCATCTCAGCAGCGCGTGGGTCGCGATCAGCATGCACGAGCACCACAAGACCTCCGTCCGCCCGGATATCCAGCCCGCTGACGGGATCGTCTGGATACTCAAGGCCCACGTGAACGCGCCGAGGAGGGCCGTGCCGCGCCCGAGCCCGCACCGGATCGCCAGCCGCCACAGCATCCACGCATTGGCCAGGTGCAGGATCACATTCGTGAGGTGGTAACCCCAGGCGTTCGTGCCCCAGAACCGGTGTTCGATCCACAGGCTGAGCGAACAGAGCGGACGGAAGAAGTGGAACACGACGGGGTCCTCGTGGACCCAGAGGTGGATCCGGTAGTCGGTCGTGCGCAGAGCAAAGTCGAGAACCTCGAAGCTGAACCGGTGTGCCGCCCGCGCCAAGAGGAATGCATCGTCGAGCAGGAAGCCCGTACGCACGTATCCAATGAGAACGGCCACCGCGAGCAGCGCCGCGAGAAGTGGTGTGACCTGGGCCAGCCGGCTGGGTCGTGTGTCCGCGCTCACGGAGCGCTCCGCGGTGAGACCACGGCTCCCGGCCCCACGCGGTATCGAACACCCCGCCAGCTGACCTCCGGACGGACGAAGGCGGCAAACCAGGCCAGCGTCGTGCAGACATCCGCGACCGGCGTCATCAGCAGGACCCAGAGCGGCGCCCGGTCGTGCAGGAACGTGCGCGAAACGAGTGCGGCCGCGAGGACGCGCGCCACGCCCGCCGCGGCGAACATGACCGCCGTCGCTGCGTGCGGTGCCAGCGCAAGTGCCAGCGCAGCGATGGGCACCCCGGCGCGCAGCCAGCCGAGTCCGATGTATCGGGCGAGCGGCAGACCGAATCGCATCGCGACGTGCCAGCGACGCGCCTGGGACCAACACTCCGACCATCGCATGTGCTCCCGATGGACCGGCACCGGCTCATCGTGGAGCACCACCCGATGGCCCTGCTCGACGACGCGTTGGGCGAGCGCCGAGTCCATGAGCAGCCGGCGCCGCAGCCACATCAGGCCGCCGGCTCGTTCCAGCACGTCCGCGCGAACGGCAAGGCAGGTTCCGTTCGCCACGGCCATTCGGCTCCATGCCTGGAACACGCCGAACAGCCCCGCGACGTCGGTGTCGATCATGGCCGCGGCGAGGCCCGCCCCGAGGTCTTTCGCGCCGCGATAAGAAGGCACGCAGGTCACGAGTCCCACGTCCGGGTTCGAGAATCGCTCGACGAGGCGGGCGATGAACTCGGGATCCGGCGGTCGGGCATCGCTATCGACGAGCACGACCACGTCGGAGTCGATGTGGGCCAGGCCGGCGGCGAGATTGTGGATCTTGCCGACGTCGGCTCCCGCCGGTCCGCTGACGACGATGCGAACGTGGTCGGCTCCAATGGCGAGCGCGCGCGCCTCCAGGAGCCCTGAGTCCTCGGCGCTCTCGGCCACGAACACGAGTTCGACGCCGCCCGGGGCCCGCTGCGCGATGAGGGCGGCTGCGTTGACCGCGAGCCCCTCTTCACGGCCGCACACCGGGACGACGATGCCGATCTTGGCCGGCACCTGTGATGGCTCCCGCCCCGTCCGGCGCGCCCGTGTGACGGCGAGATGGATGGAATAGGACAGGCTCACGAGCGCTGGTACCGCCACGACCGGAACGATCCACGGCGACACGGGGAACATGTCAGCGCGGCCCGTTCATGATCAGTAGCGGAAGCTCATGAATCCAGTGGTGAGGCCCGCGCTCGCGGAGATCAGCAGGACGAGGTCTTCCCGCTCGAGCCGTCCGGCCTCCAGCGCCAGCGAGAGCCCGAGCGGGATGGAGGCCGACACCGTGTTGCCGTGCCGCGAGAACGTCTCGAAGGTGCGCTCCGGAGGTAGCCGGAGCTTCCGGATCACCCCTCGCGCGGCCGGGACGCTCGTGGAATGCCCCACGACCAGGTCCCATCGCCCGCTCGCCAGCCGAGGATCGTCCCAGAACTGCCGGGCCAGCTGTGCGATCGCCTGCTGGTGGAGTTCGGCCGCGAAGACGAAGAACCCGAGCGGAGGAGCGTCACACTTCGACGGCGTGCCATCGAGGAAGTTGCGTGCATGTCCCAGCGGGATCTGGCACAGCCCGTGGTGCTCGCCGCTGGTCACGAACGTGGCGTGATAGTCGGTGTCGTCGGCACCCAGGATCGTGGCCGTCGCCGCCTCGCCGACCGTGAACCCGCCCCACAGGTGATCGAGGTCCTCCAGGCAACGGAAGTCCCAGCGGATGAACTCCTCGAAGTTGAACTCGCAATTCAGGACCATGATGTGGCGATAGACCCCGCGCGCGAGCAGGTGATGGGCGATGTCGAGCGCACGCATCCAGCTCGCGCACGCGTCCAGGAGGTCGAAGCAGGTGGCGCGGGCAAGGCCGAGCCGGTGCTGGAAGATGTTCGCCGTCGCGGGCTCGAGGAAGCCGCGCCCCACGCCGACGTAGATGAGGAGGTCGATGTCCTCCGCCCTGAGGCCGGCCCGCTCGAGCGCCTTCCGGCCCGCGTCGACTCCGAACGATGCGGCGAGCTCCCCCGGGGCGCGATGGAACCGCGTCACCGCTCCCGCTCGCTCGAACCGACCGCTCAGCTCCTCCGTGAACCGCGCGCGATCAGGCTGGGGAATCGTGTTCAGTTCGTGGCTCACGATGCGCGACACCAGGTGCTCGTTGGTCACGACGGAGCTGGGAAGCGAGTGGGCGATACCGAGGATCTTCACTTCGTCCCCTCCGGATGCCCGTGTCCGGGCCCATCCCGGCCACTGCCGCCGCCCGGCCGGGAATGCGCGTGGTGAGCCAGCTCCCACGCCACGGCCCTGCGAATCGCATCCTCGCACGAACGCCTCGCGCGCCATCCAAGCATCGCGGCAGCGTGGGAGCTGTCGATGTGCGCGTGGACACCTGCGATCGCAACCGCCATTCGATTGGGCGGCGACATCTGCACCCCCCTGACCGCATCCAGCGCGTCGAGCAGCCCCGCGACGGCGCGCACCGCGGCGGCCGGGAATCGCACCGGCGAGAACCTCCGTCCGATGGCGCGCGCATGAGCGGCGAACACGTCGCGCTGAGTCATGACGCCGTCGGCTGCGATGTCGAACACATCGGAACCCGCGGCGCGTTGAGCCACGGCCCGCGCGATCGCATCTGCCAGGTCCTCGACCGCCACGCACGGAATGGCGTTCGTTCCGTCCCCCGCCATCAGCAGCACGGGCTGCGAGAGCCTCCGGAGCAGCCAGGGCGTCGTCCAGCGGTCTCCGGGCCCGAGCACCACGCCTGGTCGGATCACGACCGTCGCGATCCGTCCCGTGGTGGCGACGCGATGAACGATGCGCTCCGCATGGAGCTTGCTCCGCGCGTAGTGGTTCCAGCTCGCCACGTGCTGCAGCACGCGCGAGATCTCCCGAACCACCGCTCCGCGCGCGGGTCTAGCGTGGACGACGAGGGAACTCACGTGAACCAGGCGGGGCACCCCGGAGGCGATGGCGGCGCGAATCAGCAGGCGCGTCCCGGTCACGTTGACGCGGCGGTAGTCCGCCCACATCCCTCCCGCCCCGACGAGGCCTGCCGCATGAACCACGGCGTCCTGGGACGCGCAAGCCGCCCGAAGCGACGCGGAATCGGCGAGATCTCCAACGCGGATCCCGACGCTTCGAGGAAGTCCGTCCGGTAACGATCGGCCTCGGCTCAGGATCGTGACGTCATGCCCGCCCGCGGACAAGCGCCCGGCGACATGCCCGCCGATGAATCCCGTGCCGCCCGTCACCAGGATCCTCATCGTCATCCTTTCGACGCGGCGCGCCTCCGCGCTCCCGTCACGCCGAGTCTGCTTTCTAATGAGGGCGCGCCGCAACAAAGGGCGTCGCGCGAGCGCGGCGCCTGTGACATGGCGGCCCCACCCACCCCCTTCTCCAGCTCCATTCCTGCGCGTAGGCTCACCTCGTTCGACGCGGATGAACGGCGTGGCGCCCGGCAGCCCTACCGGCGCCAAGTCATTGGCGAGACGAAGGGGGTCGCCAACGCGCGCGGCGAGGAGACCGAGGAGTTGCTCCTGGTTCTGTCATAGTCACCTCCCTCGTCACGCCCGTTAACCCTCAAGGAGCCCGTTCGCTCGATGCCATTGCTGAGCCTCAACGACGTCCGCCTCACTTTCGCCGGCACGGCGCTCCTCGACTCGGTGAGTCTTCAGATCGACGACGGCGAGCGTCTCGGGCTCCTCGGCCGCAACGGTGCGGGCAAGTCGACGCTGCTCAGGATCCTCGAAGGCACGTTCGCTCCCGATGCGGGCAATGTGGTCCGCCAGGCGGGGCTGCGCGTGGCGAGACTGCAGCAGGAAGTGCCTCCCGATCTCGCCGGCTCGGTGCGGGCCTACCTGCACGTGGCCTGCGGCGCATCGACCAGCGACAAGGCCTGGGAGATCGAGACGCACATCGATCAGGCGGCGAACGACCTGACGCTCGACCTGGACGCGGCGATCGAGTCGCTTTCGGCCGGATCCAAGCGCCGCGTGCTGCTGGCGGCGGCGCTGGTGCGTGATGCCGATCTGCTGATCCTCGACGAGCCGACCAACCACCTCGACATCGACGCGATCCGTCACTTGGAGGACGCCCTGCAGCGGCGCCGCGGCGCGCTGGTGTTCGTCACTCACGATCGCAGCTTCCTGCGTTCGCTCGCCACGCGCATCCTCGACCTCGACCGCGGGGTGCTGCGCAGCTACCGCACCGCCTACGACGCCTACTTGAGCCAGCGCGAGGAAGAGCTCCGGGTGGAAGCGGAGCAGGCCAAGCTCTTCGACAAGAAGCTGGCGCAGGAAGAGGCGTGGGTTCGCGGGGGCATCAAGGCGCGCCGCACGCGCAACGAGGGTCGCGTCCGCGCACTCGAGGCGCTGCGCCTGGAACGCGGCGCCCGCCGCGACGGAGTGGCGCGCGTCAAGGCGCAGCTGCAGGAATCGGAGCGCTCGGGGCGCATGGTGCTGCGCTGCCAGGGGGTGACGTACGGATATCGCGACGCCCCGATCGTGCGCGATCTCACGACGACGATCCTGCGAGGAGACCGCATCGGCATCATGGGCCCGAACGGCTGCGGCAAGACGACGCTGATCGGCCTGCTCCTCGGCGAGATCGCCCCGCAGGCCGGCACGGTGACCGCGGGCACCAAACTCGAGGTCGCTCACTTCGAGCAGCTCCACGACGTGCTCGACGAAACGAAGTCGGTGATCGACAACGTCGCCGGCGGCCGGGACATGATCGAGGTCGGAGCCGGCGAGCGCCACGTGGTCGGCTACCTGCGCGACTTCCTGTTCACGCCCGAGCAGATGCAGGGGGCGGTGACGCGCCTCTCGGGCGGCGAGCGCCGGCGGCTGCAGCTCGCCATGGTCCTCTCCCGCCCATGCAACCTGCTGGTGCTGGACGAGCCGACCAACGACCTGGACCTGGAGACGCTGGAGCTGATCGAGGAGATGCTGCTCGAGTTCCAGGGCACGTTGCTCGTGGTCTCGCACGATCGCGCCTTTCTCGACAATGTGGTCACCTCGACGCTGGTGTGCGAGGGCCCGGGCGAGTGGAACGAGTACGTCGGGGGCTACGCGGACTGGCTGCGGCAGCGGAAGCCGGAGGTGGTGGCGGCGGCGGTCGCGCGGGTGTCAGCCGATCGCGCGGCGGGCGCTCGACCGCGGCGGATGGGCTTCAAGGAGAAGCGGGAGCTGGGCGATCTGCCGGGGCGGATCGGGGCGCTCGAGGAGGAGAAGCAGCGCCTGTACGAGCTCATGGCGTTGCCGAGCTTCTACGCGACGCGCGGGGACGAGATCGCCGGCGTCAAGAGTCAGCTCGCGGCGATCGAGGCAGAGCTGCAGGCGGCTTATTCGCGGTGGGTGGAGTTGGAGACGCTCGCGACCGGCGGTGAGTAGGTCCGCGCGCGGTCGCGGTTTCCACTACCTACGGTAGCGGGCGACAGAGGTAGAATCCCGCTCGTCCCGCTTTTCAGCCGCCTAACTTCTAGTGTCCAAGTACGTCATCCCGATATCCCTGCGCTCCCTGCAGCGTCCTTCTCGTTGGGGAACCGTGTGGCAGTGGATGCCAAAGCGTCGCCCCCGCTCCGTCAGGCCTTCGCCGGCAGAACGTCGTCGTATGTGAGGGATGCCGACAGGTCGCGGTGGGCGTCGATCTGCGCGAGAAGGTCCCGGACCTTCTGCTCGGCGGTCGGAAGTGCGTCGGCACCAGCGACCCACCGGAGCGGTGGCTGGCCTGAATCAACCAGCTTGACCAGCGCCTTCGCCAGCTTCGCGGGATCATTCGACTGCCGACCGCTCATGGCCTGCCATGCCGGCCTGGTCTGCGCGGTGCGTTCGGCGTAATCGTCGATCGACAGCTCGGCCCAGATGGTGGAGGCCGCTTCGAGCAGGTCGGTCCGGAAGAATCCCGGCTCGACGATGGTGGTGCGGATGCCGAAGGGCTCGATCTCGAAGCGGATGGACTCCATCCAGCCTTCCACGCCGAACTTGGATGCGGCATAGGCGGAGCAGAACGCCTGCCCAACCAGACCGGCCATCGAGCTGAGTGTCACCACGTGACCGGATCGCTGCTTGCGCATCACGGGGAGCACGGCACGGGTGACGTTCATCGGACCGAACAGGTTCGTGCGCACCTGGCGTTCGACCTGCTCCTGGCTGAGCTCCTCGAAGAAGCCCGCGTAGAAGTTGCCGGCGTTGTTGACGAGCACATCGATCCGCCCGAAACGCTTCATCGCCGCCTCAACCGCGTCCTTCGCGCTGGCCGGGTCGGTGATGTCGAGCTTCACCACGAGCAGCTCGTCGTGAGCGCCGACCGCTTTGCGGACCGTGTCGATGCTGCGGCCAGTGGCCACGACCGAGTGCCCCGCGGCGAGGGCAGCCTTGGCGAACTCCACACCCATGCCGCGTCCGGCACCGGTGATGAACCACACCTTGTTGCTGGTCATGTTCGTAGGTCTCCTGTGTAGGTGCCCGAGAAGTCATGGCCTGGTTTCCCTGTCCTCGCGCGGCCTGAGCCGAACGCCCCATTCTGATGCTCGCGACCTCGTCGGGGGGTAGGACGATCGCGCGAAGACTGTCGCATCCTCGAGGGGACCATTCGCGACGTCGAGCGGCCCATGGCGGCGCCGCCGTCCCCGACGGCCAGGGCGGGGCGATCATCGCGTGGTACGACCAGGCGGATGGCGAGATGGTCCAGCGCGTGGACGCGTCCCGCGTGATAAAGCTGCCGCAGCGTTCAAGAACAACCACTCTGCTCATCCCTGAGCAGAGCGATCGCCGGTGGGCACTCGATCGCCGTGATCATCCCGGCGGATCCCGACTCTGCTCCCGCCAGCGGGGCGTCTTCCTGGCTCGATCGGAGTCCACCGCGCTGGCCTCTCTCTTGCTCGAGGCGGGTCGCAAGGCACAGTCCAACGCCTGAATCGCACGAACTCTCGAGGAAGAGGGGTCGATCGCCCGCACGCCCAACAATCCCGCGGCGTGGAAAGGATGCCAATGAACCAACTGCAGGCAGCTCGTTTGATCTCGCGCGGAGTGCTCCCGCGAGCGATGTCGCTCGCAATGCTCTCCAGTGCCCTTCTCACCTGCCCCCCCGCCGCCCGCGCCGCGCGAACATTCGCCCCGGACTTTCTCTCGTTCGATGTCGGGAGCAACCCCCAGTCGGTGGCTATCGGGGATCTGAACGGGGACCGCCGGCTTGACCTGGCCGTGGCGAATGCCAACTCGAACACGATCTCGGTGCTGTTCGGCGACGGCGACGGCGCGTTCGGAACCCGGCTCGATCTCGTGGCCGTGGGCCGTCCCGTCGCGGTGGCGCTCGCGGACCTGAACGGGGACGGTCGGCTCGACCTCGCGGTGGCGAACGACACCACGAACACGGTCTCGGTGCTCCTCGGCAGGGGCAACGGGACATTCGGGGCGAGGGCCGATTTCGCGACCGGAAACGGTCCCCAGTCGCTGGCCATCGGGGACCTGAACGGCGACGGCCGGCCGGACGTGACCGTGGCCGACATCAATGCGGCCACTGTCTCGGTGTTGCTCGGCAACGGCGACGGAACGTTCCGTGTGGAAACCGATTTCACGACCGGGCGCAGTCCCGCCTCGGTGGCGATCGCGGACCTGAACGGAGATGGCCGACTCGACCTGGTGGTGGCGAACTCCGGCTCGAACACGGTCTCGGTCCTGCTCGGCCTCGGCAACGGATCGTTCGGAACGAAGGCCGACTTCGCGACCGCGGGCCTTCCCGAGTCGGTGGCGATCGGCGACGTGAACGGAGACGGCCGGCCCGACCTAGCGGTGGCGGACTTGTTCTCGAATTCGGTCTCGGTGCTGCTCGGCAACGGCAACGGCACGTTCGGAGCGAAGACCGATATCGCGCTCGGGATCGGGGCCAATCCCCTCTCCGTCGTGATCGGCGACCTCAACGCGGACGGTCGGCCCGACCTGGCGGTCGCGAGCTCCGGCGCGAACTCGGTGTCGGTGCTGCTCGGCAACGGCGACGGCACGTTCCGGGCGAAGACCGATTTCGCGACCGGTCCCAATCCGAACTCGGTGGCGGTCGCGGATCTGAATGGCGATGGCCGGCTCGAGCTGGCGCTGGCGAACGCCGGCGCGAACTCGGTCTCGGTTCTGCTCGGCAACGGCAATGGGACGTTCGGGTCGGGGAACGACTTCCGAGTGGGGAGCGGTCCCGTCTCGGTGGCGATCGGGGATCTGAGCGGGGACCGTCGGCCGGATCTGGCGGTGGCGAACCTCGGATCGAACACGGTCTCGCTGCTGTTCGGCAATGGCACCGGGACGTTCGGGACGAAGATCGATGTCGCGGCCGGGAGCAATCCCCAGGCGGTGGCGATCGGAGATCTCAACGGCGACGGCGCGTCCGACCTGGTGGTGGCGAATGTCTTCTCGAACACGGTTTCGATACTCCTCGGCAACGGCAACGGAACATTCCGTGCGAGGACCGAATTTGGAACCGGGGCTGGTCCGGAGTTCGTGGCCATCGGGGACCTGAACGGCGACGGCCGGCCGGACGTGACCGTGGCGAATATCAATGCGGCCACCGTCTCGGTCCTGCTCGGCAACGGCGACGGAACATTCCGCGTGAAGACCGATTCTGCGACCGGGGGCGGTCCGGCCTCGGTGGCGATCGCGGACCTGAACGGGGACGGCCGGGCGGACCTAGCGGTGGCGAACTCGTTCTCGAGCACCGTCTCGGTGCTGTTCGGCAGGGGCGATGGAGCGTTCGCGTTGAAGGTCGACTTCACGGTCGGCGACGGTCCCGAATCGGTGGCCATCGGGGACCTGAACGGGGACGGCCGGCGCGATCTGGCCGTGGCGAACACCAACTCGAACACGGTCTCGGTGCTCTTCGGCCACGGCGACGGGACGTTCGAGCCGCGCGCCGACTTCGCTGCCGGGAAACAACCCGTTTCGGTGGCGATCGGGGATCTGAGCGGCGAGGGCGTGCCCGACGTTGCGGTCGCGAACGCCGGTTCGAACACGGTCTCCGTGCTCCTCGGCAACGGCAACGGGACGTTCAGGCCGAAGACTGATCTCGGGACCGGGAGCGGTCCGGTCGCGGTAGCGATCGGCGACCTGAACGGGGACGGCCGGTCCGATCTGGCGGTGGCGAACTTCAACTCGAATACGGCATCGGCGTTGCTCCAAGACGTGGCACTCGCCGGGGTCCCGCCCGCGCCACCGGCTTCCGGGATCGATCTGTCGATTGCTCCCAACCCCGTGTCGCGCGAGCTGACACTCCGGTTCACCGCGCCCTCGGCCGGGGCTGCCCGCGTCGAGTTGTTCGACGTCAGTGGCCGCCGGATGGCGACGCTCTTCGACGGTGCGCTGCCTGCCGGCCCGAGCACGCTTCGCCTCGCGATCGGTACTGGTGTGACCCAGACGATCAGGTCCGGGCTCTACATGGTACGTGCAACGGCACCGGGCTATAGCGCGATGCGACGTGTGGTGATCGTGCGATGAAGGTCGATTCTGCCGCGGCCGATTCGGCGTGTGAGCGCGACTGGCCTGCGCCTTGCCAGATCAGGGTGACATGAGCCAGAGGAGCGTTGAGATCGTAATCGGGCGGCTCGCCAGCGACGAGTCCCTGCGCAACCGTTTTCTCTCGGACCCGAGCGGGACGCTGCGTTCGCTGCGCGAGGCAGGCCTCGACCTCAACCCTGTCGAGCTCGAGGCGCTGATCCAGATGCCGTCCGAGTCCTGGGCGCTGATGGCGGGTTGGGTCCATCCCCGGCTGCAGAAGATCGAGCTCAATGGGGATCGCGGTGTCTCGTGAGGTCTTGCCGCTCGCGACCGCCCCGGGGCCGCCGGCAACTGCCCGAGGCTCGGTCTCGCCAACCGCATACCCCTCGCCTAGACTCGGCGGCATGCCGGATTCCCTGCAGGGGGCTCCGCGCCAAGGCCCGCTCGAGGCGCTCGGGGAGGTCGCCCGGGCGCTCGGCGAGACACTGGACATGCGGCAGGTGTTCGCGCGGGTCGCAAGCGCCGCCCGCGGAGCCCTCCCGTTCGAGCGCATGCGGGTCGTGCTGATCGAGGGCGGCGACGCCTTCCGCATGTACGCGACGGAGCTGGATGGCGCGCCGGGCCAGGAAGACGGGCGACTCGTTCCCATGTCCGATCTGTCGCCCCAGTTCTGGCACGAGTTCGTGGTCGAGCGCATTGACGTGCGCCACCAGCTCGATCCCTCCTTCCCTTGGGACCGCGAGACGATCGAGTCCGGCCAGCGCTCGATCGTCCGCGCCATGCTGCGCATGGGAGACCGGACGATCGGCGTTCTGCACTTCGCCTCGCGCCAACCGGACGCATTCACCGTGGAGCACGAGCGGATCGTGCTGGCGCTCGCGGACCTGGTCGCTGCGGCGCTCGAGCACGAGCGGCTGTGGACCGAGGAGCGCCGCCGGCACGAGCGCGTCGGGGCCCTGGAGCGTCTTCTGCCGACGCTCGCAAGATCAATGGACATCCGCGAGATCTTCCAGCAGATCTCGGAAGTCTCACAGGACGTGATTTGCCACGACATCGTGGGCTTGAGCTTCCTGAGCCCGGATGGCAAGACCATGCCGGTCTATGCCCTGTCCGAGGGCCGGGTCGACGACCTTCCCGCTCCGCCGGTACCTCCCGATCGGATGCGCGCTCTCGAACGCGGCTTCTTCATCGTGCGCGACATCTCGATCGTGGACAGGGCGAGCCGCCGTGTCCGGCAGTCGTCGCTGTCGCCCGGTGAGGCGCCCACGCCGCCGCAAGAGGCTGAGATCGACCCGGCCCGCTTCTGGCTGGTCGCCGAGAAGGGCATCCGCTCGTGGGTATCGGTGCCCCTGCGCGCGCAGGGTGAGGTTTCGGGCGCGATGTTATTCGGCTCGACGCGGTCCCATGCCTACGCGCCTGAGGATGCCGAGCTCGCCCGTCGTGTCGCCGACCACGTGGCGTTGACGTTGGCCTACCAGCGGATGACCGAGGAGGCGCGTCGAGCCGCCGAGGCACGCGAGCGCGCGGCGACACTCGAGTCTCGCGTGCAATCCCTGACGCAAGAGATCGACGCGATCAGCGGCTACGGCCGTGTCGTGGGCGAGTCCCCGGCTTGGAAAGCCGCGCTCAAGCTTGCAACGCAGGTGGCTTCGTCCGAGACGACCGTGCTCCTTCTCGGCGAGTCCGGGACCGGCAAGGAGGTCGTCGCGCGCTACATCCACCGGGCGTCCCCACGCGCAGGCAAACCGTTCGTGGCGTTGAACTGCGCGGCGCTCCCGGAGAACCTGCTGGAGTCCGAGCTGTTCGGATTCGAGCGCGGCGCGTTCACCGGCGCCGCTCAGGCGAAGCCCGGCCAGATCGAGATGGCTGCCGGTGGCATCCTGTTTCTCGACGAGGTCGCGGAGATGAGCCTCTCCTCACAAGCCAAGTTCCTGCGCGTGCTCCAGGAGCGGGAGTTCCAACGCCTTGGGGGTACTCGGACCATCACAGCGGATGTGCGGGTGATCGCGGCGACCAACCGTGACCTCCGCAACGCCATCGAGCGCGGAACGTTTCGGGAGGATCTCTACTATCGGCTCCAGGTGTTCGAAATCCGCTTGCCGCCGCTGCGCGAGCGACCGGAGGACATCCTGCCGCTGAGTCAGGCGTTCCTCGCCGACCTGAGCCGTGGCTTCGCGCGTCCGCCGGCGGGCGTCTCACGCGAGGCGCGCGAGCGCCTCCTCAGGTACCACTGGCCGGGCAACGTCCGCGAGCTGCGCAACATCCTCGAGCGGGCCGCGATCCTCAGCGAGGGCGGTCTCATCACCGCCGAGCACGTGACCCTTCCTCCGCCGCGCGCCGCTGCCACGCCGCGGGTCACGGAAGTCGCTGCCGATCCCGCGCCCATGGCTGCCGGCGGGCCGCTCGAGGGCGGCCTCATGGGCGCCGAGCGGGCGATAATCGAGAAGGCGCTCAAGGACGCGCGCAACAACAAGTCGAAGGCAGCCCGTGCGCTCGGGCTCTCGCGAACGCAGCTCTACGTGCGCCTCCGACGGCACGGCATCAGCTGAATCTCGACTTATCGCAGATCAACGCTGCGCACTGTGCTCATCCCCGAGCAGACGACGCCCCCGTCACTAGCAGGTTGTTGACCGCTCCGTCCGGGTTCGGGTTCCAGGCGGTCAGGTTCCCGGCGGCGTCCACCTGCGCGATGCCGCGGCGCGACTGCCCGCACACCGATGTGAACTCACCGCCGAGAAACCAGCCGCCCTTCCATCCGGTGCGACCGCACGGACCCCATCCACGACTGTCGGGAACGACTGTTGCGCTACGGCCGTGTTCGAGTCAATCGCAACCCCGCTCCCGCCACCCGGGCCTACCCGTGTGAACGCACCGATAATCCGCCGCGCGTCCGGATCAGGTTGCGCTCATCAATTCGCAATGGTGAACCTCTCGGTTTCGACGTTGGAGATCGGCTTCTCCGAGCCATCGACGACGGCAGGGGCGGTGCCGTTGACCACGAACACAGTCAGCGTTGCCTCAGTGCCCCCCCGGCCGAAGAATCCCGGAACGCCGACGAGCCAGCTGTTGAATGTGCTCTTGCGCCCGTGTCGAAACGCCGTGTCATTGATCTGGAAGACGCCGGCGAGATTCGTGTTTGGGCCCTGGAGCGGGGTCCCGGCAATGGTCGGAGTCGTCGAAAGCAGAACAACGAGACCCGGCGCGAAGGCGTCCGGACCCGGATGGAACGCGGGCGAGTTCGGATCGATGAAGCCAGGCTGGTAAGCCGCGAGCAGGTCGTTCGCGCCGGCGCTCCGGGCCGAGATCGTGAGGTCGACGCTGAACGTCCCGCCGGCGCCGGCGCGCGCGTGATCCTCGGGCGAGATCACTTTCACCTCGAGCGGCGCGTGATGAGACTCATCGTGGGCGAGATTCGCCGATCGACCCTCAGGAGCGGGACTGGTCGGATTGGTACTCCCTTCGCGGTCCGCGGAGCACGACGTCATTGCCAACAGCGCCAGCG
>Ga0070685_10000992_pt1 | contig 15250 bp, 10 predicted proteins | sample KBSS13LmetaG_FD_65651 | JGI IMG/M metagenome (GOLD analysis project Ga0070685, IMG submission 65651) | Switchgrass rhizosphere microbial communities from Kellogg Biological Station, Michigan, USA - KBS S1-3L metaG | ecosystem: Host-associated > Plants > Roots > Rhizosphere ...
TGAAGAACAAGGTCAAGTACGTCTACACCATCAGCCTCTTCGACGACGCCGGCAACAAGGCCACCGATACCGTCAGCATCATTCCCGGAGCAAAGCTCTACTCGCCTGCCCGTGGGACGACGTTGAAGAGCCCGCCGCTGCTGGCGTGGCGACCCGTCGCGGGGGCTGCCTATTACAACGTGCAGCTCTACTACGGAGTCGGAGCGACGATGCGGCGTCTGTCCTCGGTGGGTGTCAGCGGCCGCAAGGTCATGAGTGTCTGGCCGCTGCAGCCGCGCTACCGGCTCAAGAAGGCGTGGAAGTTCAAAGGGAAGGCCCGCAAGCTCGCGCCCGGCCACTATCGCTGGTACGTGTACCCGGGCGTCGGCAAGCGAACCGCGAACAAGTACGGCCCGCTCATCGGAGCGAGCGACTTCTTCATCGCGAAGCGTTAGCCGGTCAGTTCGCGAGCACGGGCCCGGCCTTGTTCTGGCCGCTTGTGCCTCCGACGCCACCGGAGGCAAGTGCAGCGACCACAAGAACGAGCCACGCAACCAGACAGAGGATCAACAGCCGCATTGACGCTTTTGACGCTGTCGCCGCGTCGGAGTTTGCGTCGCGCTCCCCTTAAAGGGTGATCGTCCGAATCTCCCACGGCCGGAGCTCCAGTTCTCTGCCGGCAAAATGGACGGTCTGCGGCGCGTCGCTCTCGTTGACGATCCGTGCATGATCATTCAGGAACGCGGTCAGGACGACGCTGTCGTCGCCCTCGAGCTCCGGGCCGGCTGCCGATCGGAGCTCGTCGCCCTGCGCCGTACCGCGCGCGGTCAAGAAGGGATGACGGTATGCCTCAGCGGGTTCGGCGACCGAGTCGGGGCTCGGGTAGTACGCGAACGAGAAGGAACGGGGGCCGCGGAGTTGTGCCGCCGGGATCGCGATCTCGGGGCCGGCGGGCTCTTCGCGCGACGGGTTCGCGTTGAGGCTGATGTAACCGATCGAACGCAACGCGGTCAGCGCGAGCTCGTCTCCGACGACCTCGTACTCGGTCACGTGGTCGAGGAGGAGCGCGATCCCGCCCGCGGCGACGAAAGCGGAGGCCGGAAACGTCGGGACGGCGACCTCGCCGTGGCCGCCTTCCACTTCGAGGCTTCGCTCGACCACCGCGAACTGACCTTCAGCACGCGAGCTCTTCGCAGGCTCGAGCAGTGGCACGTGCACGCGCACGCGCTGGTCGTTGCAGGTGTTGTCGAGCTCCAGCCTGACCCGGACGAACGACTCGCCGGCCCGCTGCTCGAAGCGAGTCCGCGTCTCGACGCTCCGGTCGTCCCAGACGTAGGTGCGGTGCAGCACGTCGACCCTACGAAGCGGCCCGTCTTCGACGGTCTCGAGCCGTTCCGCGGTCGGAACGTCCACGAGAACGTCGTCCGCGGGCGGTGCGTAGTTGTAACTGTCGCCGATGTCCTTCCCGCGGACGATGCGGGTCAGCCGCGAGACGTCGGGAATCGGACACGTGCCAGAGACTGTCCCTGGCACATGTACGGGACGGACACTGGTCCAGCCGAGCGGCGGCGCCGGAACGGCCGCGACGATCGTTCGCTTCGGTAGGGCGACGACACGCAGCGTCCACTCACCCACCGCGGTCGCAAGGCTGAGCTCGCCGACGAGCTGCTCGACGTCGAGGAACTCGGGGTCCGGCTCGTCACCCACCTGAAGGATCGCCTCACGGTCCTTGATCCGGAAGCCGTTCACGATCCGCCCGAAGATCTCGCGGCCGTGCAGGCGGCGTGCGATCACCGCTGCCACTTCGGCGCCGGCGAGCTTCGCCTCCCACTCGAACGGCGGCTCGCGTCGCACTTCCTGTGTCGGCAGGCGCCTTCCGTCCGGAAGCTCCAGCTCGACCGCGTCCCACTCATCCGGGACGACGACATCGAGCTCGACGAGGTCGGTGCGCTCCCGCGGCGACGGATTCACGACCGCGAAGGCGCCGCGGGGAACCTCCGCGGCAATCTGCGCAACCGCGCGCTGCGCGAGCTCGCGGCCGATCTGCTCCGCCTCGGAGTAGCGCGCCAGCACCTGCGCAGAAGCGTCGTCCGTAGAACAGCCGCAGATCGAGTCGTGCGCCGAGTTTTGGAACATGCGTGTCCACGCCTGGGCGAAAAACGGTTCCGGCCGATCGCTTCCGCCGTAGAGCGCCTGCAACGGCTCCGCGTAACGCTCGAGCCACCGCTCCGCGCGGGCACACGCCGCCTTGAGGTCGATGCGTGCCGAGACAACGCCAGGGAGCAGGTTTGCGCGCGCGGCGGAACGCAGTTCGCCGCGCCAACGGAGGAGGCCGTCCGCCGCAGCTTTCGCGACGTACTCGCCGAGCGTGCCGACCGTCGCTCCGTTGGGGACACGGGCCGAAAAGTCGTGCACGAGCGGCTTGTGGTCGGTCCCGACCATGCCCAGCACCGGATCGCTCCCGAACCAGGGACGGAAGCGCTCCTCGAACGGCCGGAGATCGACCGGGCCCGGCACGTCGAAGATGTACGCAGCATTGCCGTATCCGCCGGGGAGATACTCCGCGACCACCGAGGAGCCGTCGATCCCTTCCCAGACGAAGCGGTGGAAGTCGACCGCGGCCGGGACTCCGCGCCAGACGACAGCCGTCTCGATCCCGGCCGCCCGGAGGATCTGCGGCATCTGCGCCACGTGCCCGAACATGTCGGGCAGATAGCCGACGCGCATCGGACCGCCGAGCTGCTCCGCTCGGCGCATCCCCGCTTCGAGATTGCGCAGCGTCGTCTCGCCGTCGACGAGGAACTCGTCCATCAACGTCTGCCAGGGGCCGAGCGCGAGCCGGCCGGCCTCGACGAGCGAGCGAATCCGCTCCTCCGACTCAGGGCGGATCTCGAGGTAGTCGTCCACCGTTGCGAGCTGACCGTCCAGGGTGAAGCTGAGAGTCTCGTCGGCTTCGAGCCGGTCGAGTAGCTCGTCGACGACCTCGACCAGCGAGATCCGGAAGGACTGGAACGGCCGGTACCACTCCCGGTCCCAGTGCGTGTGGGGAACGAGAAAGACGCTCAGGTCTTGACGGAGCCTGCGAGGAGGCCCTGCACGAAGTAGCGCTGCAACGAGAAGAACACGATCAGAGGGACGATCATCAACAAGAACGAGGCGGCGCTCAGCAGGTTGTACTCCTGGCCATACGTGGAGAGGAGGTACGGGATGCGCACGGTCATAGGTGCTTTATCCGGCTGACCGGCGAGGAAGACCAGGGCCATCAGCAGGTCGTTCCAGACCCAGAGGAACTGGAAGATCGCGAACGACGCTAGCGCAGGCACGGACAGGGGCACGACGATCCGCCGGAAGATGGCGAGGTTCGACGCGCCGTCCATGCGGGCCGCCTCGATCAGATCCTTCGGAAGAGTGATGAAGAAGTTCCTCAAGAGGAAGATCGCGAGCGGCAGTCCGAACGCGGTGTGTGCGAGCCAGATGCCGAGGAAAGCAAAGGCACCGATCCCGAAGTGAGGCGTGTTGAGGTGCCACTCACGAAACAGTTTCAGCAACGGAACGAGCGAGGTCTGGATCGGCACCACCATCAGCGCGATGATGGCCAGGAAGATCGTGTCCCGGAAGGGGAAGGGCACCCAAGCGAAGCCGTACGCCGCCAGAGCGCCGAGTGTGAGCGGCAGGAGCGTCGCAGGGATCGTGATGATCAGGCTGTTCACCCAGGCATGGCCCATTCCGGTCGCGTGGATGACCGAGCCGTAGTTGTGCAACGTCCAGTCCCACTGCGTGAGGCCGTGCCACCAACCGCTCGAGGCGATGTCGTTCGGCTTGCGGAACGATGTGATCCCGAGCCCAACCGTCGGGACGAGCCAGATCAGGGCGATTGCAATCAGCCCGATGTGGATCGGCGAGCGGGTGAGAAAACGGACGAAGCGCTCGCTGCGCGTCTGCGCGCTGATGGGAACAGCTTGTTCGACGGTCGCCATTAGGCCACCACTCGCTCGCTGCGGAACCGTCGGACGTTCAGCACCATGATCGGCGCGATGATCACGAGCATGATCACGGCGACGGCGGCCCCATAGCCGGGCCGGCCGTTCAGGAACGTCTCCTCGTACATGGTGAAGGCGATCACGCGACTGGACGTGCCCGGGCCGCCGCCGGTCATGACGTAAATGATGTCGAAGACCTTGATCACGTTGACAAAGAGCCAGATCGTCACGACGGAGAGAGGGAGGCTCAGCATCGGAAACATGATGCGCCGGAAGATGTTCCATTCACCGGCGCCGTCCACCCGCGCCGCTTCCATGATCTCCGCCGGAATCCCCTTGATCGCCGCGGAGAGCACGACCATCACGAAGCCGACCGACGCCCAGACGTACGCAAAGATCAAGCAATAGTTGACGAGGTTTGGACGACCGAGCCAAGCAATGGGGTGGAAGCCGTTGTCAAAGGCGTTGATGGTCGCGTTGAGGACGCCCGTGTCGGGGTTCGGGCTGTAGACGAAGAGCCAGATGATCCCGACGGCAGTCGCCGAGATCGCCATCGGTATGAAGATCGCCGTCTTGACGGCCCGTTCGTAGCGGACTCGCACGGCCAGAACGGCGAGACCCAAACCGATTACAAGTGCGAAGCCGATGTAGAAGATGACCCAGTGGATGTTGTTGACCAACGCACCGCCGTCGCTCTTGTAGAGGAGCTCCTGGACGATGTTGAAGCCGTGGAACTTGCTCGTGTCGAGGAAGTCGGGGTCGTTCGTGAGAAGCTCTTTGAAGTTCTTCAGGCCGAGGTAGTGCTCGAAGCCGAAGTTGAAGCTCCCCTCGTAGAACGCCAGACGAATCGTGTAATAGGCGGGATAGACGAGGAAGAGACCAAGCGCGACGATCGCCGGGAGCACGAACAACATCCCCTGGAAGCGTCCAAAGATCGAGCGGGTTGTCACGCCTCCCCCTTCGCTCGGCGGCGGGGCGGCAACCGGGGTGGGGAGCGGCTGCGTGCTCATTCGTCCGCAGTCAAACAGAGTTGGCGGCGCCCGTCACGGGGCGCCGCCAACTCCAACTCGAGCGAGCCTTAGAACTGGCCCTGGATCTTGCTCTGGAAGGTGGACAGGATGCTCTTGATGTTGCCGGGGTGCTGGATCACGTCCTGGAGCGCGAAGCCCCACGTGTCACCGAACGCTCCCGGTAGCAGGTCGGAACCGTCGAACAGGAAGGTCTTCGCCGTTGCCAGCTGAACGACCTCGGCCTTGACCAGCTTGGTCGGGTAAGAGCTCGCCGGCACCTTCTTGTTTGGCGAGGTCACCGCTCCGGTGGACACCCAGATCCTCCCGGCGGGGCCGGTCGAGATGTACTTGAGGAACTGTCGAACCTCGGGCGTGTCCTTGAAGGCCGCTGCGAAGTCGGCAGCACCGACGACCGGATGGTCGAGTGATGCCTTGATCGTCGGCCACGGGAAGTCGCCGATCGTCGTGCCCGCTTTCAGGTTCGTGTTCACCTGCTGCGTTGCGATACCGCCAACGAAACCGCCCTCGAAGTAGAGCTGCGCCTTCGCACTGGTGCCGAAGACATCGCCAATCCCGCCGACGAAGCTCTGTCCCAGGACACCTTGCACGCCGTTCAAGACGTACTTGTTGTTGATGATCTGGGTCATGATCCTCGCCGCATTCGCGACGGATGGATCGGTGAACTTCAGCTTTCCGGTGAAGAGGGCCTGGTACTTCGCCGGCCCAGCCGTTCGGGCGTAGATGTTCTCGAACCAGTCGGTGAGGGTCCATTGGCTCTGGCTCGGACCGGCGCCGACGGCCCACGGTGTCAGACCCTTCGCCTTGTACTTCTTCGTGATCGCAAGCAACTGCGCCCACGTCTTCGGGACCTTGAAGCCGTACTTCTTGAACGAGTTTGGCTTGTACCAGATGACGCTCTTCGAGTTGGCCTTGGCCGGGACGCCATAGAGCTTCCCGCCCGAGCTACCGAGCTTCAACCAGCCGGCCGAGTAGTTGCCCCTCATGTACGCATTGCTGAGACCGAGCGTCGAGAGCTGCTTCAGCGCGCCCTGCTTCGCGAGCGTCGTGATGTAGCCCGGCCTCGGCAGGATCCCGATGTCCGGCGGATTACCGGCCGCGAGCCGCGTCCGGATCTCCGGGATGAAGTCACGAGACGTGGTGTAGTTGACCTTGATCCCCGTCGCCTTCGTAAAGGCGTCAGTGACCTTCAAAAATGCGTCCTTCTCGCTTCCGCCCCAGAGCGAGAGAACCTCGATGGAATTGGCACTTCGTTTCGTCGGTTTTGCACTGATCGCTGTCGCCGTCAATCCAGCGGCGATAACGGCAAGTGCGACGGCCGACGCAATCAGCGATTTCCGTCGCATCACTCGAATCCTCCTCCTAGTTAGACCCCTTGGTCTGCTCCGATGCTATCTCCAAACGTCTAGGACGCCGTTATCTCGGGGCGGTTAGGCTCAGCTCGGTCTCCGGATCGAAGACGTGCAGCTTGTCCACCGCAATCGCGAAGCGGACCTCTTCGCCGGCCTGGACCTTCTTGTCGGACGGCACGAGTGCCACGATCTCGTGCCCCTCGGACTCGGCGTGGATGAGCTCTTCGTGGCCGAGGTACTCGACGACGTCGATCTGCGCCGGGATCTGAACCGTGCCCGACCCCGGCTGTCCGTTCAGCTCGAGATCCTCCGGTCGGAAGCCGATCAGCAGGTCACGACCCCGATTCTGTTCGGCCGCCTTCGCGGCGCGGCCGTGGAGATGGAGCGTCGTCCCGCCGAGCGTCAGGTGCCCTTCGCCGGCCTTCGCCGTCGCGAAGTTCATTGCAGGCGAACCGATGAACGCGGCGACGAAAACGTTCACCGGGTTGTCGTAGAGCTCGGGCGGCGAGCCGATCTGCTGCAGCACGCCGTGGTTCATCACGGCGATCCGGTCGCCCATCGTCATCGCCTCGACCTGGTCGTGCGTGACGTAGATCGTCGTCGTCTCCAAGCGGCGCTGGAGGCGGAGGATCTCCGCGCGCGTCTGCACGCGCAGCTTCGCGTCGAGGTTCGAAAGCGGTTCGTCCATCAGGAACACCGCCGGCTCGCGGACGATGGCGCGTCCCAGCGCAACGCGCTGGCGCTGACCTCCGGAAAGTGCGCGCGGCTTGCGATCGAGCAGGCTCTCGAGGTTGAGGATCTTGGCGGCCTCCTCGACGCGCCGCTTGATCTCCTGCTTCGGCGTCTTCATGAGCTTGAGCCCGAATGCGAGGTTGTCGAATACGGTCATGTGCGGGTACAGCGCGTAGGACTGGAAGACCATTGCGATGTTCCGGTCCTTCGAGGGAACGCGGTTGACCACGCGCGCATCGATCTTGATCTGGCCTCCGGTGATCTCTTCGAGCCCCGCGGCACAGCGCAGCGCGGTGGTCTTCCCGCACCCGGATGGGCCAACGAGGACGAGGAACTCGCCGTCCTTGATCAGCAGTTCGAGGTCGTTGACCGCAACTGTGCCGTCGGCGTAAGCCTTGGTGACGTGGTCGAAGGTGACGGTCGCCATGCGCGGCTGATGCTAACCGGCGAGAGCTTCCGCGCAAAGGCGCTGGAAGTGGGCGACGAGCTGCTCGCTCTCGGAAAGGACGTGGCCCTCGGTCAGGATCCCCGAGCGAACCCCGCGCTGGACGCCCTCGACGAGCGCCCGATCCTCGGTCCCGACCTGGTTGTCGAAGGCGACCAGCTCGTCGATCCACTCCTGGTCGACCTCGGGGGCGAAGAAGTAGTCGAGGAAGCGTCCGGTCCGCTCAGGGCCGAGCGGGAGCATCGGCCCGCAGGAGAGATTCGGATGGCCCGGGAACACGTTGAGCCCGAAGTTGGGCCAGAGGAAGTGGAACTGGCTCCGAGGGACTTCGCCGTGCGCGAGGAACGAGTTGCCGTTCTGGCGCAGCGGCCCGACCTGGCTCGACACGAGTCCAGCCGCAGAGAGGCGATAGGCGTCCGGGGAGACGTCCACTGCTGCGCTGAAACCCGGATGCGCGACCGCGCAGTGGTAGCACTCGAGGAAGTTCTCGCAGGAGATCTTCCAGTTCGCGTCGAGCTCGAACTCGGTGCGGAAACGGAATTCCAGGGCGTTCACGTCAAGGATCTCCGCCAGTTGCGTGGGCACGTCGCCCAGCGCATCTGCAAGAGGCACGGCCTCCGGATCCGGGTTGACGAAGACGAGGAGGCCCCACGTGTCGACCTGGATCTGCTTCAGCCCAAGCTCGTCGGTGTCGAATCCGGGCTCGCGATCCGAGCGCGGCGCAGCCCGCAGCCGTCCGTCGAGGCCGTAGGTCCACGCGTGGTAGGGACACTGGAGCGTCTCTCGCTCGCCCGAGCCGCTCGCAACGACGTGTCCGCGGTGCCGGCAGACGTTGAGGAACGCCCGCAGCTCGTCGTCCCCCGCGCGTGTAACAACTACGGGGATCTGGCCGGCCGTCGCTGCGAAGAAGCCTCCGGTTTCTCCGATCTGTCCCAGGTGGCCCGCGTATTGCCACGAGCGGGCGAAAATCCGCTCGCCCTCGCGGCGCAGCACGTCGGCGTCGGCATACCAGGCCCAGGGCAAAGACCGCTCCACGCTTGAGAACTGTAATCTCCGGGCCGTGGCCGTCACGAAAACGCGAAAGCTGCCGCTCATGGAGCAGTTTTTCGCCGTCCGCCGGTTCTCCGCCGCTCTGGCCTTCTCGGCTGACGGCTCGCAGTTGCTGTTCGCCAGCAACATCTCCGGTCAGTTCAATCTCTGGCGGGTCCCCATCGAAGGAGGCTGGCCCGATCAGCTCACGGCGTTCACGGACGAGACCGTCCGCGGCGCCGCAGTCTCGCCGCGCGACGGCAGCGTCCTGATCTGCGCCGATCACGACGGTGACGAGTTTCACCAGCTCTATCTGCTCGATTCGGAGCGCGGGTGGCCTGAGAAGTTGACGGACGAGCCGCAGGTCCAGCACTACGTGAACGGCGGTGCCTGGGCGCCGGACGGAACGAAGTTTGCGTACGCCGCGAATGCGCGCAAGCCCTCCGACATGGAGTGTTGGGTGCGCGACGCCGCCTCCGGTGAGTCACGGCCAGTGTTCGGCGAGGAAATGTTCTCCTTCCCGGGCCCATGGTCGCCTGACGGCACGAAGCTGCTCGCGATCGAGGCCCGGAACAACAGCGATACGTCAATCCACCTCGTCGACGTGGAGGGAGGGGGCTCGCGGGAGCTGACGCCTCACGACGAGGACGCTATCTTCGCGCCGGGTCCGTGGACCCGCGACGGTTCGGGCTTCTACATGGTCGCGGATGCAGGCAGCGAGTTCCGCGGCCTCGCGCTCTATGACCTCGCCTCGGATCGCTACGAGTGGGTCGAGGAGCCTACGCAGGACGTCGACGACGTCACGATCTCCGACGACGGCAGGGTGCTCGCCTGGATCGTCAACGACAACGGCTACGACAGGCTGCGGTTGCGAGACCTCGACACCGGTAGAGACCTCCCCGAGCCGGAGCTTCCCGGCGGCGCGCGCCCGCACCTGACCGGGGCCGAGCCACCGTTGGCGTTGTCGCCGGACGGCTCTCACGCGGCCTTGATCGTCTCGAGCCCGCGCCGGCCGCCCGAAGCCTGGGTCGTCGAGACTGCGACCGGGCGCGCGCGTCCGGTCACCGACAGCCGGATCGGCGGCCTCAAGGAGGAGGATCTCGTCGACGTCGAGCTCGTGAGTTATCCGACCTTCGACGGCCGCGAGATTCCGGCCTGGCTCTACCGGCCCGACGTCGAGGGCAAGGTTCCCGTCGTCGTGTCGATCCACGGCGGCCCGGAGGCGCAGGAGCGGCCGGTCTACCAGCCGCTGTACCAGTACCTCCTGTCGCGCGGCATCGCCGTGCTCGCGACGAACATCCGCGGCTCGACCGGGTACGGCAAGTCGTACCAGCGGCTCGTGCAGCGCGACTGGGGCGGCGGCGACATGCAGGACTGGGAGCACGCGGCCAAGTGGCTGCGCGAACAGGACTGGGTGGAGCCCGACAAGATCGGCGTGTACGGCGGCTCGTACGGCGGCTTCGCCGTGCTGACGTGCGTCACGCGCCTGCCGCAGTACTGGGCGGCTGCGGTCGACATCTTCGGCCCGTCGAACCTGGTCACGTTCGCGAAGGCAGTGCCACCGACCTGGAAGCGGTTCATCGCGCGCTTCGTTGGTGACCCCGAGACAGAGGCGGACTTCCTGATGGAGCGCTCCCCGATCACGTATGTCGACAATGTCCGGACGCCGCTGCTCGTGATCCAGGGAGCAACCGATCCGCGTGTCGTGAAGGGCGAGTCGGACCAGTTGGTGGACAAGCTGAAGTCACTGGGTCGAGAGGTCGAGTACATCGTGTTCGACGACGAGGGCCACGGTTTCACCAAGCGGACGAACGAGCTGAAGGCGTATGGCCTCGCGGCCGAATGGCTCGAGCAGCATCTCCGCGCCTAGACTTCGACAGCGTCCGCCAGTGCCTGGACGACCGCTGGATCGAAGTCCGTCCCCGCGCAGCGGCGCAGCTCTGCGACTGCCTCCCGCGCGCTCCGCGCCTTCCTGTAGGCGCGGTCGGTCGTCATCGCGCTGAACGCGTCACACACGCGCACGATCCGTGCGACCAGGGGAATGCCGTCACCCGCAGTCCCGTCGGGATAGCCGGTCCCGTCCCAGTCTTCGTGGCACGACCGCACGATGTGTCCGATGTTGCCGAGCAGGCCGCCGACCTGTGAGAGCAGGCGCTCTCCTTCGATCGTGTGCTGCTTCATCACGGCCCATTCGTGTTCGTCGAGCTTCCCCGGCTTGTTGATGATCTCCGCAGGAACGCAAATCTTGCCGATGTCGTGCAACAGCGCAGCGAACTCCGCGTCGCGCCGGTCGCGCGCATTGAGCTCCAGCCGATCGGACACCTCGAGGACGAGGGTCACGACATCGCGGCTGTGACTGCCCGTGTATGCGTCGTCGGCCTCAACGACGTCGCCGAGGAGCAGTGCAGTTCCCCGGTAGGCATGGCTCAACTCGAGCGCGTGGTCGATCCGAACCTGCCGCTCGCGCGCGAAGATCACGAGCAGTCCGATCAGCGGCAGAACGAAGGTCAGAGCCACTGGATGGTCGACGGCGACGAAGGCGACCAGGAGGCCGACCGGCGCGAGCGCGACGTCGACGAGGAATGCCGACGACATGAAACGCGCGGCGAGCGGAAATGGGACGCCGTTGACGAAGCGCTGATAAGGCGCCTGGATGAAGTAGTCCGCAGCAAACTGGGCTCCCAACGCCGCGAGGTAGACGGGCCAGTGCTCAAGCCCAGGCCGGGCTTCACCTGCGGCGGCGAGCACGATGACCGGGCCGATCGAGTACCAGGAGTTCAGCGGAACGAGCAGCAGCTTCTCGAGTGGCAGGCCACGCCTGAGCAGGTCAGTGGCAGCGCCGACGAGGAGCCCAGCGCAGATCGCGAGCGGGACATACCCGAGCGGGAGCAGGAAGAGCATCGGGACGAACACGAGGGCAGTCGGCAGAGAGAGGCCGGTCCCCACCTCGAAGCGTGCATGCGACGCGGCGGCGTACGCCAGGATCAGGCCGACGACCGTAACGAGACCCGGCGAGCGAGACGACGAGAGCAAGAAGGCCAGAGCACCTGCCGTGGCGAGAAAGGCACTCGCGAAGAAGAGGCCCGCATAGAGGCTCCTGCCGCTCGGCCGTTCGGCCTCGCTTTCGCGGACGGCCCCGATGTGCCTGTCGACGTCCGGATCGAGGGTCGTAGCCGCCGGAGCGCGCTCGGTCGCAACGGAAGAGGCCGCAGTCGCCATGCCGCCAAGATCGGCATTCCGGCCTTACTGCTTGACGCGCGCGAGGGCGTCCCGCCAAGGATCCCTGAAACGAGTGATTCAGATGCCCCGGGAGGGTGATGCGAGCGCTAGGCAGCAGGCAAGACTGAGCGTAGGCCCGTAAGGGGTTACTGCGGTAAGGGAGGGCGAAGGTGGCGGCGCGTCTCGGCTGGAAGTTTCTCTTGGCGACTCTGATGATCCTGGTCGCAGCGGCGTTCAGCGTTTCGACAGCGAGCGCGGGCGGTTCCCTGCTCGGCCTGAATAACGACTGTGGCTTGACGTCGCAGCCGTTCGCCCAGTTCGGCGACTACCGCTACTACACCTTCGGCGCGAACGGCGGCCTCGAGAACGGTGCGACCGGGTGGTCACTCTCGGGCGCCCGGGTCGTCTCCGGCAACGAGTCCTTCTATGTGCATTCGCGCAGAGACGGCAACTCGCTGTTACTTCCCGCCGGAAGCGCGGCCCTTACTCCGAAGCTCTGCATAGGTACGACGTCGACCGTCATGCGCTACTTCGTCAAGGGCTCGAGCGGCGGCTCCGTCCGGGTGGAGGTCGTGTTGCGCGGTCTGCTGGGCCAGGTGCTGGGTGTCTTCCAGGTCTCCACGGTCTCGACGGGTCCTTCCTGGGAGGCGGGCCCGCAGGTGCTCAACCTCGACTCGCTGCTCGGACTGCTCGGTGTTTCTTCCGTGCAGCTCAAGTTCACGACGTTGAGCGGCACAGCCCAGATCGACGACGTCTACGTCGATCCCTGGGCCTCTCGAAACTAGAGCTAACGCGTCAGCGTGATCTTCGTCAGCCCGACCGGGCTGTCGACGTCGACGTGGCGAAGCGTCGCGAGACGAACGGCCGCCACCTGACCGGGGACGACGGTCAAGAGCGGGCTCAGCCATTCCGAGACTCCCGCGACCAGCGGCAAGGCCGTGTCGGCTTGCTCGAGGAACTCCGCGTCGTCACTGATCGCAATCACCTCCGCTCCGCGCTCTCGCACCTTCTCGACCGCGACTTGCATGCTCTTCAGCGTCCGCCCCGACGGTGCGATCACGATCGCTGGACGACCGGTTTTCAGCGCGGCGATCGGACCGTGGAGCAGGTCGGCCGAGGAGAACGCTTCGAATTGAGCGCCTGACAGCTCGCGGATCTTGAGAGCGATCTCGAAGGCTGCCCCGTAGTTGACGCCACGAGCGACGACGCTTCCGCCTTCGACGTCGCGGTAGCGGTCGAGGCTTTCGGAGGCGGCGAGCGAGTCTTCGATCTGCTCCGCGACCTTGCCGGGCATCGCCAGCAGGTCGTCCAGTCGGCGAGGGTCTCCCGCCGTCGAGAGCAAGGCCACCGCTGCGATCGAGTTCAGGTAGGTCTTCGTCGCTGCGACCGCGCGCTCTTCGCCGGCATGCAGCGGTAGCGCGTGATCCGCGGCGAGCGCGAGCGGCGACGACGGATCGTTCGTGATCGCGAGCGTCGGGCGGCCCTGCCTGCGCGCTTCGGCGATGACGGCGACCACGTCCGGAGAAGCACCCGACTGCGAGATGCCGACCACGGCAGCAGGCCCGAGCTCCGGCGGCGTGTCGTACACCGTGTAGAGCGACGGCGTCGCGAACGCAACGGGCAGGCGGTTGACGGTTCCGAACAGGTACTGCATGTAGCGCGCTACGTTGCTCGAGCTGCCGCGCGAGACGATCAGGAGGTAGCGGACGTCCTCTCGGAGGAGCCGGTGGGTGATCTCCTGAGCGTTGAGCGCCTCCGCGTCGAGGAAGCGCTCGAGCGCCACCGGTTGCTCCCGCAGCTCCGCGTCAACCCACGACATCGGACACCGCCTCGCGGACGACGCCGCGCGCAGCGGTCAGCCGGGACCGCGCGGTCTGGGCATCGACACCCGCAAGCAGCGACACGATGGCGACCTTCGTATCCCCGTCTGCGGCCGCGATCGCCTCGGCGACCTCCTTGTCGGGAGCAGCTGTCGCGATCGCGACCGCCCGCTCTGCCCGCGCACGCAGCTTCTCGTTCGACGCCTCCACGTCGACCATGAGATTCCCGAAGGTCTTGCCGAGCTTCACCATCGCGATCGTCGAGATCGCGTTCAACACCAGCTTCTGAGCGGTGCCCGCCTTCAGCCGCGTGGACCCAGCGATCACCTCGGGACCGACATCGATCTCGATCGACATCCCGGCTCGGCGCGCGAGCTCGGAACCCTGGACGCAGGCGAGCCCGATCGTGAGCGCGCCTACCTTCGAGGCGTGCTCGATCGCGGCGAGGGTGTAGGGCGTTCGACCGCTCGCGCTGACGCCGAGCACAACGTCGCGTGGGCCGACGCTCAGCCGCTCGAGCTCGGCGACGGCCGCTGCACCGTCGTCTTCGGCCGCCTCCTCGGCGCTCGTGACGGCCAGGATCTGGTCCGTCGAGAAGGTCGGCCCGCACTCGGCCGCGTCGGCCTCGGCGGCGCGGCCCGACGATCCGGCGCCAACGTAGACGAGCCTTCCACCGGCCTCGAGGCGCTCGACGATTGCGTCGATCGCCGCGCCGATCGCATCGGCTCCACCTGCGACCGCGCTCGCAACTGTGCCGTCCTCGTCGTTGATCACGCGCACGAGCTCCGCCGTCGGGCGGAGATCGAGGTCGTGCAGCTCGACACGGTGCCGCTCGGTCGTTCGGACTCCACCCGTCAGCGCCTTCGTCACGGCCTCCCAGACGAGCGGCGCGTCGGGCGTCGCGAGCTTCGTCATGTGCCCGCACGCTTCGTAGCCCCAGGTCCAGACGTCGTCGATTCCGGCAGCACGCGTCGCTGCGATCGCCGACTCCAACTCGGGTATCTCGTCGCGCGTGAGCCCGAAGCTCGGCAGCCACATTTGAGCGTCGACGTCTTGACGGGCGGCTGTCTCGCCGAGCAGCCGCGCGAAGCGCCCGACGAAGGACTCGGCCGACTCGTCGAAGTTCTTCCAGTAGGGATCGGTCGCCAGCACCGAGAGGTGAGGTAGCGACGCGACCGCGTCCCAGTCGCTCACACCGTGAGGCCCGTCGGTGAGCGGGAGCAGGCAGATGGTGTTCTTCACACCGCGCTGTGCGACGTGCGCGAGCATCTCACCGAGGAATTCGACGACGGACCTTTCGCGGAACGCCTGGACCTCTGGTGTCAGACCAGCGGCGAGATCCAATCCGGAGAGCTCCCGGCAGACGTCGCAGCAGCAGGCCCAGCGCTGGGGATCCTCGACGCCGACGTGCTCGGGCACCGTCCAGTGCGGCTCATCCCAGAAGACGTAGTCGGTTCCCGCCTCGGCGGCCGCGTCGGCCCACTCCTTGCAGAACGCGCGGTATACCGGGTTGTTGAGACATCCAGTCGCGACCCGACGTCCGTCGTCGAGCACCTGGCAGGCCTCCGGGTGAAAGGTGACCCAGCGGCTCTCGGCCTCGCCGCCGAACGTGCGGCCGACGCCCCAGGGGCACATCTGCACCTCGAGCCCGAGCTCGTGCGAAGCC
>Ga0070685_10000993_pt1 | contig 15232 bp, 17 predicted proteins | sample KBSS13LmetaG_FD_65651 | JGI IMG/M metagenome (GOLD analysis project Ga0070685, IMG submission 65651) | Switchgrass rhizosphere microbial communities from Kellogg Biological Station, Michigan, USA - KBS S1-3L metaG | ecosystem: Host-associated > Plants > Roots > Rhizosphere ...
CCCACCGCGGCCGCGTCGTCCAGGATCACGCTCTCGGTGATCTCCAGCCGCAGCCGGTCGGCCGGGAACCCCGTGTCGGCGAGCGCCGCGTGGATCTCCTCCTCGAGCTGGGGATGGAGGAACTGCCGGCTGGAGAGGTTCACCGAGAGCCAGAGATCTCCGGCGCCGGGGTAGATGGCGCGCCACGCCGCCATCTGCCGGCATCCCTCGCGCAGCGCCCAGCGCCCCACGGCCATGATCGTTCCCGTCTGCTCCGCCAGGGGGATGAAGTCGTCGGGCGGGCGCAGGCCGTGCTCCGGGTGCTCCCACCGCACCAGCGCCTCGAACCCCACCAGCTCCCGCGTCTCCATCACCACCACCGGCTGGAAGTGCAGGCGCAGCTCGCCGGCGTCCACCGCGTCGCGGAGCTGGCTCTCCATCTCCACCTGCTCGCGCGAGCGCGCGTGCAGGTCGGCGTCGGCGATCTCGAAGCGCGCGCGGCCGCGGGCCTTGGCGCGGTACATGGCGGCGTCGGCGTCGCGCAGCGCGTCTTCGGGCCGGGTGAAACCGGTGGAGCTGATGGCGATGCCCATGCTCCCCGAGACGGGCACCTGCTGCCCGGCCACCTCGAAGGGTCGGCGCAGCTCGTTCAGGATGCGCTGCGCCACCACGGAGGGGTCGGCCACGTCCTGCACCAGCAGCGCGAACTCGTCGCCGCCCAGGCGCGCCACGCTGTCGCCGGCGCGCACGCACGCCTCCAGCCGCCGCGCCAGCGCCACCAGCACCGCGTCGGCGCCCACGTGCCCCACGCGGTCGTTCACCACCTTGAAGCGGTCCAGGTCCAGGAAGATGACGGCGAAGGGGTTCTGCGGATGGCGCCGCGAGTAGGCGATGGCGCGCTCCAGCCGGTCCATGAAGAGGCCGCGGTTGGGGAGGCCGGTGAGCGAGTCGTGCAGCGCGTCGTGCACCAGCTGCTCCTCGAAGCGCTTGCGCGCGGAGATGTCGCTCTGCGAGCCGGCCATCCGCACCACCCGGCCGGCGGCGTCGACCACGCGCACCCCGCGCGCCAGCACCCAGCGCCATCCGCCGTCGGCGTGGGCCACGCGGTGCTCCGCCTCCACCAGGCTCCCCGGGGGCTCGCCCTCGCGGAAGAGCTCGGCCTCCACCCGCGCCCGGTCGTCGGGGTGGATGCGCTCCAGCCACTCCGACGGCGCCGTGCCCACCTCGGGGTCGGCGCGGCCCACGATCTCCTTCCAGCGCGGCGAGTAGTAGACGCGCCCCGCCGCCAGGTCCCAGTCCCAGAGCCCGTCGTGGGCGCCCAGGGCCGCCAGCGCGTAGCGCCGGTTGCTGGCGGCCAGCTCGCGCTCGGCGCGCAGGCGGTTGCGCACCACCACGTGGAAGAGCACCAGGATCACCAGCAGGTAGCTGCCGAAGAGGGTGGGGCTGGTGCGGGGCGCGGGCACGGCGGCCGCCACCGCCGCCACCAGCCCCAGCGCCAGCGCGCCGTAGGCCAGCTGCTCGCGGGTGCCGCGGAAGAGGGCGCTGATCACGGCCACGATCACCACCATCCCCAGCGCGTACTCCGGCGCGAAGTCGTTCAGCAGCAGGAGCCCCGCGACCCACACGGTGAAGAGCAGGTAGAGGCCGTGCAGCGCCGGCACCAGCCGCGGGCGCCCGGGAACGAAGGTGAGCCCGAGCACCCCCAGCGAGGCGGCGGCCACCACGCAGCGGACGCTCCAGGGGTCCTGGGCGCCCGGGAGCACGGCGTGGTAGACGAAGCCGAAGCCGATCACGGCCGCGGCGGCCAGCGCGGTGACCAGGCGGTAGGTCAGGAGCTCCCTGTCGCCGATTGTGTCCGGGTCGCGCGGGGCGGCCGGCTCGGCGGCGGGCGCGGGAGGTGGATCGAGCGCCATGCTGCGCGGATGCGGGGAGCTGCGGGAGCGCGTGCGGCGGGGGCGGCGACGGTCGCTCGAAAGAGGCATGGAAGACGCCGTAAACGGTACGCGCCGGCGCCTCTCGAAGCAAGGAACCCCTTGCGCGGGCTACGTTTGGGCGAAGAAGGGGCGGTCAGTTGTTCACCTGCTCCCGGATGGCTTCGGCGCCCGCTCCTCCTCCGATCCCGCGCGTCGTCGGCAAAGGGAAGGGCACACCGGGATGATCGCCCGGTGTGCCCTTCACCCTGTTCCGGAGACGGAACGTGCCACCTCCGGCAGGCTGTCCCGTGTCCCTGAAGGTCAGGTGACGATCGCCTCCACCACGCGCGCCACCCAGATGAGCATGGCGAGCAGGAGCGGGAGGAGGGTGAGGCCCACGGAGAAGATCAGCCCCTGCCGGAAGAGGAGCGGCCCCAGGTCCGGCGCGCGCCGTCCCCACAGGGCGCGGGCGGCCATCTCGGCGAGCCAGCCGAGCGAGTAGCACCCGTTGGCCAGGATCCCGTAGATGGCGGCGCCGACCAGGAACCCCGGCAGGTTGCGCACCGGCATCGGGTCCGGCGGCAGCAGGGCCATCACCGAGAACCCGGCGAGCGTCACCACCCCGGCGGCGCCGACGGCCTTGTTGTAGAAGAGGCGGCGCGACTCCCACCAGCGCAGCGACGACAGCGGCGTCCGCCGGATGTCCGGCAGCGGATACAGCCTCTCGACCAGTTGCGACATCGTCCCTTCTCCTCCCATGCGGTTCGACTCTCGGCTGGGGAGAAGTTATGCAAGCGCGATGCCCGGCGTCAAGTACTTTATTGTGCAGAGTGCCGGAGTGCACTGACAGCCGACCTTCAGCCTTCCGTTGCGTATTCGAAGCCCGGATACACGAATGCGGGCTCGATGATCTCGCAATCACGCTCGCTTCCGCCCTGGCGCAGGACCTCCGTGCGCCAGTGTGCATCCACGATGGGTTTCATCTCGTCGATGATCGCGCTTGCCTCGTCGGCGTGGAGGCCGAAGCGCAGCGACATGGAGAGCAAGTTATCGCGGCGGGCGAGCCTTCCGAAGTGGCCGCAGTCCATCGCCAGCCGGCGCGCTTCGAGCCCCTGCCGCGGGTTGGGAGTCAGGTCGTACGCGGGCGCCAGCAGCCATGCGCGCCCGGGCGCGATCACCGCGTGGTTGCGGGGATGGTCGTCGAGGTTCGAGATGAGCGCGTTCAGCACCACCCGGCGGAAGAGCTCGCGTTTGTCGTGGCGGGGGCGCGACGACCAGCGCTGCAGCTCGTCGGCGAGGGCCACGTAGGACCAGCTCGCGCGATCGGTCGGGCGTTCCTCCGCGTCCAGCACGGTGAGCGCGCTGACCATGCGGTGCCTGAGGTACGCCGTGCCACCTTCCTCGCCGTCCACGCGCTCGCGGTCGAAGCGCTTCACCAGCAGCACGGCTTCGTCTCCCGGGTGCTCGATCCGCGTCTCAGGAACGCGGATTCCGCAGCGTGCGGCCAGGCTCAGCATGGCGGCCTCGACCGGTGCGTTGCTCCAGCGGTCGCTCCGCTGCGGGAACTTGGCGATCCACTGCCCCGCGTCGTCCTCGACGACATTCTTCGGCCGGGCGCCGCCGAGCGACGTGCCGGGGTTCAGCAACTCCAGGATCTGCGGCGGAATTGGCTCGTTCGGACGGTCCTCCTCCAGTACCGCGGCGGCGCGGCGGAGCTCGGCGAGCTGAACCACGCGGTTGAACTCGCGGACCGGCGCCGGCGGCACGGGACCGCGCCCGAACGAGAGCGCTCCCGCCCGGTCCTCGGGAGACTCCAGCAGGATGTCGATCTCGTCGAGGTCTTGCCGGCCCACGATGCGTTCGATCACGCGGCGCCCCCATGCGTCGGGCGCGGCGTCGCGCAGTGCACCGAACACGCCGTCCAGCTTCGCCGTCTCGTGCACGGCAGGCGTCACGGGGAGATGAAAGGGGTCCAGCGCCACCGCGTCGGGGTGGGCGCGGTAGCTGCGCCCGTAGACGAAGCGGCCCACTGCCGCACCCCCGCGCGGATGCTCGAGCGCGAACCGCCCGCAGACCACCACCTCCAGCGTTCCGGGGAGCTGGATGTAGACGAAGCACTCCCGTGCGCCGGCCATTAGAACTCGTCGCTCAGGTCGGATGGCGCGCGCGCACGCAACGGCAGGCGCGCGGCCTCGAGCGTGGCGCCCTCCAGGTCGCGCGCGGGAGCCGCGAGCTCGGCTATGTCGTGGTGCAGGCCGAGCGCCCACAGCACCGCGACGTAGGCACCGATTCCCGTTCCCAGCTTCCCCTGTTCGATCGCGATCAGGGTTGCGCGGGTTATGCCGGCTTTCTCGGCCAGGTCCTGCTGCCGCCAGCGGCGGCGGAGCCGGGCGGTCGCGATGTTCCTTCCTACCGCGGCAACCGCCTGCGTAACGGCGGCCGGGGCAGCATGGCTGTATGTGATTTCCCGCTTTCGCCGTGCCATGCGTATCCTCCAGTAATGGGGAGACTATAATCATGCGCATAAAGCTTATATAAGTCAATTATAATCAACAACACTACGGCTTCAGGTTCTTCGCCTTCCCGAGAATGATCGCGCGGGCTTCTTCGGAGAGGTCGGCGGTGGGAAGGGTGATGAACTCCGCGCGCGAAAAGTAGAGGAGCCAGAATTCCGGGTACTGGCAGACGCCCGTGACGGCGTCCCAGCGGATCTCCGACGTTCCCAGCTCGGAGGCGACCCGGAAGCGCTCGGCCCCGAGCTCCAGCGTCGCCTCGGGCACGCGCATGCGGCGGAAGCGCGCGAGCGACGCGCGGCGGTGGGTGAGGTAGACCGTGGCGGAGACCATCGCCATGCAGGCCACGAACGCCCCGAGCGCGCCGATCCACCAGGACCGCTCGCCTCTGGCGATCATGCCGGCGACGAACGCGCACATCGCCGCCACCACGCCGACGTAGCTCCACCCGGTTTCCCGCCACCAGAAGGCGTGCGCCGCGCGCCGGAGCAGCCCCTCGGAAAAATGCAGCGTGACCGGCTCCGTGAGGCGTTCGCTCATGCGGGCGGCGATGCCGGAGTCGCCGCCCTGGCCATGAACGAGCGCAGGTTGCCGCGCGCCGTGGCGCGGACCTTCGCGCGCAGCGGCGGCGCCCAGCCCAGGAGCAGCCCCATGGGGCCGAGGGCCTGGCGAGACCATCTCCAGAAGGAGAAGGTGTCTTCGTGTCGGATGATCAGGCCGTCGCGGAAGAGGAAGCGCGCGTCGATGCGGTTGTGCACCCCGCGCCCGGTCTGGGTGAAGGTGTAGCGGGCGTCCCAGTGCGCCTCCCCGCGCTCCGCGTCGGCCGCGACGCCGGAGACGCGCACCTCCAGGTCCGTGGCGCGCGCGCAGAGCATGGCCCACATCGCTCCCGCCTCGGCTCCGCGCAGCTCGCCGAAGGCGGGGTCCGAGAACACGACGTCGGGGTGGTAGCACGCGGCCATCCCCGCCGCGTCGCGCGCCTGGAAGGAGGCGTAGAACCGGTGGATGAGCGCCTCGTTGGGATGCATCGCGTTTCATCGGGGGAGATGGGCGAGCCGTGCCGCGTTCCGGGCGGCGGCCGCGGCGGGAGAGGAAAGTCGAAGAGTAGCGCGCCGCGTCGACGCTCGAAAGCATCGGCCGGGGCGCTTTCACCGGACGGCCGGGTTCCGCCTGGGCATCTCCCGTGACGCGGTCAGGCGCGGCGCGGCAGCATCTTTGCCGAAGACGGCCGGCAGCCGGGCCCGGCCCGCGCGGATCACCTTCATCGTTCACGCGGGAGGATCCCCATCTTCGCACTCACGCGCAGGGACGCGGTCAGCCTGGGGCTGGCGGCCGCCGCCACCGCGGTCGCCGCCGGCGTGACGTTCGCGCACGCGGGGCCGGTGGTGGGGTTCGTGGCGTGCGCGGCCGCGCTGTCGCTGCTGGCGATGATGGTGGGGCACGGCACCGACCAGCTCGGCAGCCGCCTCGGCCCCGGCGCCACGGGCGTCCTCCAGTCGGCGCTCGGAAACCTGCCGGAGCTCTTCGTCTGCATCTTCGCGCTGCGCGCGGGGCTGGTGCACGTGGTGCAGGCGGCGCTGGTCGGGTCGATCCTGGCCAACTCGCTGCTGGTGCTGGGGCTGGCGCTGCTGGTGGGGGGATGGAAACACGGGACGCAGCGCTTCTCCAGCGAGGCGCCGCGGATGGTGGCGACGCTGATGATGCTGGCCGTCGCCGCGCTCGCGGTGCCCACCCTGGCCGTGCGGCTGCACACGCCCGCCGAGACGCATTCGGCGGCGCTCAGCGCCGCCTGCGCCCTGGTGCTGCTCTGCGTCTTCGCGGCCAGCCTCCCCTTCTCGCTGCGCGGCGACCCGGCCGTGGTGGCGGGCGACGACGATCCGGAGGCGCCGTGGCCGCTCTGGCTGGCGATCGCCGTGCTGATCGGCGCCAGCGTGGGCGCGGCGTTCGTGAGCGACTGGTTCGTGGAGGCACTCTCGCCCGCCATGGCCTCGCTCGGGATCTCCGAGGCGTTCAGCGGGCTGGTGGTGGTGGCGATCGCGGGGAACGCCGTGGAGAACGTGGTCGGCATCCAGCTCGCCGCGCGCAACCGGCCGGACTACGCGATGAGCGTGATCCTCAACAGCTCGCTGCAGATCGCGCTGGCGCTGGTGCCCGTGCTGGTGCTGCTCTCCATCTTCATCGCCCCCGTGCCGCTCACCCTGGTGATGCCGCCCCTGCTGGTGGCGGCGATGGCGCTCACGGCGGTGGCGAGCGCCTTCATCGTCTACGACGGCGAGTCGATCTGGATGGAGGGCGTGGCGCTCATCGGGCTGTACGGCATCATCGTGGCGGCGTTCTGGTGGGGATGAGCCGGTGCCTCGTCAGGCGGTGGCATGGAGCCGCGGCGAATCCTCCCGCGGCTCTTCCGCTTCCTTCAACACCATCCACGTCGCCAGGCCGGAGCCGACGTCGACGAGCGCGTGCAGCGCCATCGCCGGGAGGAGCGAGCGGGAGGCGGCGACGACCAGCGTCAGCGCGACGCCCACCACCGCGGTGCGGACGATCCCGCCCGTGCCCTGGTAGGCGTGCAGCAGCCCGAACGCGGGCACGCCCAGCGCCGCGGCGCCCCACCAGCCCAGCCATGGCACCAGCATCCCGATGAAGAGCCCACGGAAGAGGAGCTCCTCGCACACCCCCGCCGTCACCGACAGCCCCATCATCCAGCGAGCTTCGGCGCCGTTGCGCGGGAGCAGGTCGCCGAACGCGGCCCGGGCGAGGTGCCCACGCAGCCGCGCCCGCGTCTCCGGGCTGCGGGCGAGCGCGGCGACCTGCCGGGCGTAGAGCGCGCCGAGCAGGAGCACGAGCGCAGCGCCGGCCCAGAGCCGCACTCCCTGGGGCATCCGCACGCCGAGCGCACTCCACGACCGTCCCGCGCGCAGCCAGAGCATCGTGCCCGCGGCCGCGAGCGTCCACTGCACGCCGATGCTCCGCGCGTACTCCCGCATCCGCGCGCGATCCGGCACCTCCCGCAGCGACCGCTGGAAGCTCGGCCAGTCGACGAAGTGCTCGTACAGCGGCCACGCAGCCGCGATCAGGAGCACGAAGGCGAGATCGAGGGCGGTGGCCATGCGATGCCTTTCGCTGTGCTCATGGCAGGGAGGAAGGACGCGTGGATGCGGTGGGGTCGACGTCCCCGGGTGCGGTCGCTACCGCGTGCGGTCGGCGAGGGCGTCCTTCACGGCCTTGCTCGCCTTGAAGATCCCGTGCACCGAGACCGACTCGATCACCTCGCGCGCGAGCTCCGGCGTCACGTCGTCGCTGATGGAGAGGAACCCCACCACACGGATGGCGATGCGCTTGCCGGCAATGCGTGCCTCCTCGAGCGCGCTGCGGCCGTAGATCAGGGCGCCGATCACGTACGCCTGCCGCGTCGCCGCCTCGCGCAGGGTGTCCGCGTGCTTCGCGAGCTGGTCGCGGATGGCGATGCGGATGAACTCGGCGCGGTTCGAATAGAATCCCTGCTCCACCAGCAGCTCGATCTGCCCCAGGTCCACCGGCGTCAGGTTGATCGTGAGCTTTTCCATGTCGGCCATATCACCCTCCCGTATCGTTCGACATCCCTATACCATCCTATAGGATGTTTTCAGGATGGTCAATAGTACTGAAAAGAAACGCGGAGACGCAGAGAGGCTTCAGTGCCCTCCTCCGTGTCTCCGCGTCTCTGTGTGATGCTTTATTACAGGTCGATCCGGTACCCTCGGCCGCTGCCGTACTGCGGCAGCTTGGTGAAGCGCTCGACCAGCACGCCGCCGGCCGCCAGGATCACCCGCTGCGACGCGACGTTGTCGAGATCGGTGGTGAGCTCCACGTACTCCAGCCCCTCGGCCTTCGCCTCGGGGAGGATGAGCCGCAGCGCGCGGGTGGCGTAGCCGCGGCCGCGCTTCCACGGCACCACCGCGTACCCGATGTGCCCGAGCACGTGCGGCGGCAGCGCCGACGTCCCCGGCTGCCAGCGCAGCCCGATGCTGCCGCAGAAGTCGCCGTCCCACAGCCACTTCCGGTACCCGGGGAGCCGCGGCACCGTCGAGCCGTCGGGGAGGACAACAGGCGGACCCTTCGCCTCGCGGTCCACCAGGCTGCGGAGGAAATCGGCGGGGTCGCGCGCGATGTGGTCGAGCTGCTCCCGGATCGCGGCCTCGCGGCGCGTGTTGTCGGCCGACCATCCGCGCTCCAGCGCGTCGACGTAGCCCGCCAGGTGCTCCCCGGCCGGCCAGACGAGCTCCATCGTCATCACTTCCGCGCTTCGGGGAACTCCATCGTCACCTCGCCCGCGGCGATGAGCGTCACGGCCGTCTCCACGTCGCGGTTCTCCCGCATGCCGCAGAGCGTGCGCGCGGAGACGCGCATCTCCGTTCCGCTCCCCTCCGCGCGCAACTCCACCATCACCTGAACGCCGGGGTGGCGATGCGTCCTGACCCTGTCCCACACGTCGCGCGCCGGCCATTCGCGCACGGGGAGCGTCACGAACGTGTCGGGGCGGGTGTCCGGCTCCAGCGCGTAGCCCAGGCGTTCGAGCGCGGCTTTCACGCGCGGCCGCACCGCCGCCGGCGGCGACGCGAGGGGGATGCCCAGGCCGTACCCCTCGTTCATGGGCTCGCCGCCCGGGCACGCGTTCACCGTGCCCAGGGCGGCCTCCACGAAGCCGCGGGCGAACGCCTCCAGCGCGCCGTCCAGCGACGGGTCGGGGGGATAGGTGGCGCGGACCTTCACCAGCACCTCGCCGGCGGCGACCAGGTAGAACTGCGAGGTGACGCCCTGGCCCTCGCGCCCGCCGCGCAGCGCCAGGTGGCGCGCGTACAGGGGCTTGGCGGCCGCGCCCAGGCTCATCCGCTGGTCGGAGACGACCCGCAGGGAATCGTAGTAGCCGCGGCGGAGGAGCTCGGGGATCATTCCCGTGAAGTCGCCGGCCTCGCGGCGCACGGCCAGCGAGTCGCAGCCGGCCGTGCAGCCGGAGTCGGCGGCGACGGGGTAGACGTACACGTCGATCCACGCCGGCTGCCCGGGGCGCTCGTAGCGCATGTGGGCGCCCGCGCCGGGCTCCTCCAGGACCTCGTGGCCGATCAGCCGGAACTCCCCCACGGTGGGCGGAGCCTGGAAGGAGATCCGCGTGCCGGACGTGTCGGCGCCCTGTGCCGCGGCCGGGGCGGCGAGGACCGCGAGCGAGAGCGCGAGGGCGAGCGCGACGAGGGTTCGGTGGCGTGTCATCGGCGTGCTCATGAACGGGGGAAGGGAAAGAACCGCGGAGCCGCCCGTCCGGGGAGGACGGCGCTCAGCGGAACCAGGTGGCGATGGTGTAGCGCACGCCGTGGGTGACGGGCGTCACCTCGTGCGTGGTCTCGGCGCGGAAGGCGACGAGCGACCCCGGCCGCGCGCCCGCGGCGACGGGGGGCCCCGGATCGGTGTACGGCGCGTGGAAGACCAGATCTCCGCCGCCGTAGGCGCCCTCCGCCGGCGCGTCGGACTTCTCGCTCAGGAAGAGGACGCACGAGACGCGGCGGAAGCGCGAGTCGTCCCACACCATCGGCGTGTTGCCGTCCTGGTGCGGCACGAAGAAGTCCCCCTCGTCGTAGCGCAGGAACTGCGGCTCCTCGCACTCCGCGAGCGCGATCCCGAAGTGTGCCCCGATCTCCTCCTTCCGCTCCATCAGCCGCGCCTTCACCCGCGCGCGGGTCTCCTCCGGCACCGCCACGCGCGTGGTCTTGCGGACGGACGAGTGCACCATCCCCCCCGCCTCGCGGCCGAGCACGGTGGCGGCGGCGCCGGTGGCCTCGTTCAGCTCGGCCACCAGCTCCGCGACCGCGGCCGCGTCCAGGAAGCCGTCGATCTCGAGCAGGTCGATCACGTGCGGAGTCGTTCAAGGTTGGAGGATGTGCGGCGTCAGCCTCAAAGAAATCGCGTCCATCCAGGACGTCATCCTGAGGCCGGCCACGCTGCGGCTTGGACATCCCGATCCCTTGCAGGCCGAAGGATCTATAGTCCGTGTAAGCACTTAGCCAAGGTGCGCACGATCGAGCCGTCGTCGCCTCCCCAGTCTCGGCACATCTCGCCGGCTCACGTGCTGCCGCGATTATAGATCCTTCGGCCTGCACGCTTTCGTGTGGACGACGATGGGGCGCGGTCGGCCTCAGGATGACGTCTCAATGGTTTCGTGTGCTTCGTCGAGAGTCTCAAGATGACCTTCAGTCGTCGTCCGGGAGAAGGTCGCAGTAGGCGAAGCGCTCCTCGCGCAGGACGACCTCGCCGGGGGTGACGGCGAGGGGGCGGTCGAAGACGGGGCCGGCGGAGACGAAGGTGTGGAACTCGCCGCGCTCGCCGCACGGGTCGACCCCGGGCGGGAGGTCGGCCAGCAGCGCGGCGTCGAAGGCGCGCCCCGCGAACGAGGCGGCGAGCTGCTGCGTGTCGACGCAGACCAGGTGCGCGCGGTAGCCGAGCGCCACGAATTCCTCCGCCAGCGCGTCCGTCGGCTGGCCCCAGAGCGGGAAGACCGCCTCCATCCCCATCGACCCCACCTGCGTCTCGCGGTAGGCGCGCACGTCTTCGAGGAAGAGGTCGCCGAACGCCATCCGCCGCACGGCGGGGAACGCCGCGCGCACCTCGATCGCCGCCGCGCGGAAGGCCGCCTCGTACGCCTCGTTCGAGGAGGCCGGGTTGAGCGGCACCTCGAAGACCGGCAGCCCCAGCTCGGCGGCCTGCGCCTCCAGCAGCGACCGCCGCACGCCGTGGATGCTGACGCGGTCGTACCCCAGCGTGACGCTGGTCAGCAGCGCGACGACCTCGATGCGCGGGTCCTGGCGGAGCGCGGCGAGGGCCAGGGTGCTGTCCTTTCCGCCGCTCCAGCTCAGGACGATGGGCTCGCGCGTCACGGCGCCGGTGCCGGAGCGGGCGCCGGGCGCGGGGGCGGCGCGGCGGACTCGTCCTCCAGCCGGATGCGGAGCCGCCCGCCCTGCCGCAGCAGCAGGCCCGTGTACGAGTAGGTGGTGCTGCGCCCGCCGCTCACGGTCCACACGAACAGGCCGGTGACGGCGACGGCGTCGGGGCCGGCCACCTCGTAGGAGAGGTCCCGCCACTCGAAGCCGGCCGGCGGCTGCCAGCGGCCGAGGTAGCTCGCGCGGATGGAATCGATCGGCACCAGCTCCTTCCGCCCCATCCCCACGAGGTACGCGCCGCGCGGGTCGTAGCGCTCGACGATGCCGTTGCGGTCGCCCTCGCGCAGGTCGCGCGCGTACGCGTCCATGAACGCGCGCGCCTCGCGCACGAGGGCCGGTTCGCCCGCGGCAGGGGCGGGCTGGGCGCGGCACGGCACCGGAGCGCAGGCAAGCACCAGCGCGGCGAGGGCGAGCGTATGGAGGGACGGTAGCATGGCGTGGGGTGGGAGAGAGTGGGTCTCGAACCGGGGATGGGGCGCGCGGCGGCAGGATCGATCGTGGAGCGCCTGAGCAGGAAAAGTTGCCACGGACCGGCCGCCGCGCCAGAGCGCGTACGGAATTATGCCGGAAAACTCACGCAGAGACACGGAGACACGGAGAAATCTCGCCGTCTCTCTCCGTGTCTCCGTGTCTCTGCGTGAGGCTTTTTACGGCTTCGTGTACGTAATCTCGACGTCGAAGCCGGCGCCGTTCTTCCGCAGCACGTTCAGGCGGATGGAGGCGTTGAATCCGCGCACGGTGCGGATCCCCGAATCGTCCCCGGAGCCGAAGGGAGCCTGGAAGAGATTGCCGAAGTTGGGGTCGTGCCCCGCGATCTTCGGCAGCACCTCGATGGGCGACTCGCCGGATTCCTTGAGCGCGTCGACGGTATAGAGGAGCACGCCCTGCTGTCCCGCCTTCCCGTCGTGGAACCCGTGCATGGGCTGCGCGACCTCCATCACGAACACCTTCGACGGCTTCGAGGCGTTGTCCACCGGGAACACGAGCATCGACATTCCCGAGCCGTCGGAGAGGGGAACCAGCGTAAAGGTCCGGGCGCCGGAGGCATTCACGTACGTCTTCCGGCTCGCGGCGAGCCACCCGTTCTTGTGCCGGTGCCAGCCGAGGAAGCCGGAGGCGCGGAAGATGTCGGACATGATCCCCCAGCACCCCGCGAACGAGTCTTCCGCGAGCTTGCCGGCGGGATAGAGGTCGGGGAGCCCGAAGAGGTGCCCCACCTCGTGCACCAGGTTGATGAAGTCGTTCTTGTAGCTGTCGCGCCCCAGCGTCACCGAGGCGCGGATCTCCGTCCGTCCCACCTTCACTCCGTTCCCCTTCGTCACCGGGAACGCCGGCGAGTTGCGGAACGCCGCCTCCTCCGGCGCCACGATGAACACCATGCCGAAGTCCGCGAAGCGCACCTCGGCCGGCGTGAATGCATCTACCGCCTCCTTGATGTAGCGCTGGTGCTGCGCCGAGGTGTCGAAGGTGACGGTGCCGTCGCTGCCTTTCGTGCCGAACTCGTTGGAACGCCGGGCCAGCCGTCTCCACCCCAGGTCCGACCTCACGGTGACGTCCAGGGCGAGGCTGCCGAACGACTGGTCGCGGTAGAGCGCGCCGAACTTTCCTTTCCCGAGCAGGTGCTCCGCCACCGCGGCGGGATCGGCGACGCCGGGCGCGTCGGGGAAGCCCACGAAGAGCATCACCGCGCGGACGGTCCCCGACGGCTTCACGAAGTGCTTGAAGTCCGTCGCGGCCTCGCCGCAGTTCATCCCCTTCGGTGCCTTGAGCTCTGGAATCGCCGCCATGGGGGCCTCCGGGAGGAATGGGTCACTGCTGATGGGATGGATCCGCAGAGACGATTTCCGGGGAACCGCGTCGTCCGGATTACCAGATCCGGAAAAAGATTCGTCTCACGCAGAGACGCAGAGGCACAGAGAGAACCACTCTCCGTGACCCTGCGCCTCTGCGTGAGGCGCATTTATCATGGCGGGAGCATGCGGGCCAGGCCTCCCCAGACGATGCCGTGGAACTGCGCGTCCAGCTCGCGGGGGGAAGGGTGGGCGCCGCGGTTGAGCCACCAGCGCATCATCTCCACCAGCGCGGCGGCGAAGAGGCGGGCGGTCGCCGCCGGGGGCACCGCCGCGTTCGCCGCTTCCGGGCAGAGCACCAGCATCCGCCGCTCGATCGTCCGCGCCAGGTGGCCCGTCATCAGGTCGGCGACGGGCTCGCGCAGGGCGGACTGCTCCAGCGCGCGCTGGAAGCGGTGGTACTCCGCCACGTGGGCGAACAGCTCCTCCACCGGCGCCACGCGGCGGCTCTCGCCGGCGGCGGCGAAGAAGCGCTCTTCCATCCACTCGAAGAAGCGCTCGGCATCGCTCAGCAGCAGGTCGTGCTTGTTGCGGAAGTGCGCGTAGAAGGTTGCCCGCCCCACCCGCGCGCGATCCAGCACCTGCTGCACGGTGATGTCGTCGAAGCGGCGCGCGAGCATCAGCTCCACCAGCGCCCTGCCGAGCGCCCGCCGCGTGCGCACCACGCGTCGGTCGTGTTTCCGAACATCCCGCGGCGGGGTGTTCATCATCCCGTTCTCCCGGCTGACAGGGCCGAATCCCGCGCCTACACTTCGCGCACACGGGGACGATGGCACCTGCGCACGGGAGGGTCAATGCGGCGCGAGCGGCTCGGCGGGTGGTGCATGATCGCGGGCGCGGTGATGGGGGTGGTGACGATGGCGTTCCATCCCACCCGCGCGGAGCGGGCCGGGCTCGCGCTGGCGGTGCACGCGCTAGCCCTGGCCGCGGCGCCGCTGGCGCTGTACGGGGGATGGGTGCTCACCCGGCGGCTGTCGGCGGGCGGCGCGGCTGCGGAGCTGGCGCTGTCGTTCTATGCCCTGTCGATGGTCGCCACGCTGCTGGCCGCCACCGCGAGCGGCCTCCTCGCGCCCGACCTGTTCGCACGCACCGCCGGCCTGCAGGGCGAGGCCCGCGCCGCGGCCGAGGCGGTGAGCCACTACAACCATGCGCTGAACCAGGCGTTCGCCAGGGTGCTGGCGGCGGCGTCGTCCGTGGCCATCGGGCTCTGGTCGATCGAGATCGTCCGGACGCGCCTGCTGCACCGCGCGAAGGGGATCTTCGGCTGCATCGTCGCGGCCCTCGTCTTCCTCGCCCTCTTCTCCGGTCACCTGAGGATGGACGTGCACGGGTTCGGCGCCGTGGTGCTCGCCCAGGCCGTCTGGCTGGTGCTGGTGGGCGCGGAACTGTCCGGTGCCGGCAACGAGCCATCCTGAAAAGAAGGCATCACACTCCGTGTGAGACCAGGCAGTTTCCCCCTGGTGGATTACGCCGGGATCGCGCCGAGCTGTTCGAGCAGCCCGAAGCGGTCGAAGATGGCCCGCAGGTGCGTGACGCGTCCGCCGACAACGGAGAGGAGGACGATGGCGCCGACGGCGACCGGGCGGCCCGTGGGCGGCATCCCCATGAAGTCGCCTGTGTGCGTGCCGCGCAGCGTGAACCGCACGGCGAACCCTTCGTCGGTGGGGCGCACCTCGTCGAGGGTGTGGTGGAGGTCGGGGAAGCCGGCGTAGAAGGCCTGGCCGAACGCCGCGTGCCCCGCCGCGTCCATCGGCGGGAAGCCGGTGATCTCGGCGCGGTATTCCGGCGCGACGAGCTCGGGCGGGAGCGGTCCCTCGAGCCGGTCCTGCCCCTTGAAGAAGCGCTCGGGAAGGTCGTGCGGGTGGGTCTCGGCCATCGCTGCCTCCGGGGTGGAAGGATGCGGACGGCGGATGTACGGCGGCGGGCGGGCGTTCGGATTCAGGGAGGGTGAAACGGCGGCGCCGGTCTGCGAGGGGAGACCGGCGTACCCGCGCGGCGCTAGTCGTTCCCCT
>Ga0070685_10000998_pt1 | contig 15204 bp, 9 predicted proteins | sample KBSS13LmetaG_FD_65651 | JGI IMG/M metagenome (GOLD analysis project Ga0070685, IMG submission 65651) | Switchgrass rhizosphere microbial communities from Kellogg Biological Station, Michigan, USA - KBS S1-3L metaG | ecosystem: Host-associated > Plants > Roots > Rhizosphere ...
AGCGCCTTGTCGTGCAGCACCGCGCCGCCCATCTCCTCCGCCACCGCGGACAGTACCTCGGCGCGCGGGTCGCGCACCTTGTAGACGCGGTGGCCGAAGCCCATGATCCGGCGTCCGGCGGTGAGCTCGTCCCGCACCCACGGCTCGGCGTTCGCCGCGCTCTTGATCTCGTGCAGCATGTCGAGCACGGGCCCCGGGGCGCCGCCATGGAGCGGGCCCTTGAGCGCCCCGATCGCGCCGGTGATCGCGCTCACCATGTCCGAGCGCGTGCTGGCGATGACACGCGCGGTGAACGTGGACGCGTTCATGCCGTGGTCGATGACCGTGACCCAGTAGGTGTCGAGCGCCTTGGCCGCGATCGGGTCGGGCTCCTTGCCGAACACCATGTAGAGGAAGTTCGCAGCCAGCGACAGGTCGGTGCGCGGCGCGATCGGCTCCTGCCCCGCCATGAGCCGCGTGTGCGCGGCGATCACCGTGGGGAAGCGCGCCACCAGCATCTTGGCGTTGTCGAAGTCGGCGCCGGGCGAGATGTCGTTCGGGCTCCGGAGATCCAGCGACAGCGCGGCGCACGCCATGCGCAGGGTGTCGATCGGCGGCGCGCCCTTCTTCGCCGCCTCGCGCACGAGGTCCATCGTGGTCTCGGGCAGCGCGCGCTGGGCGGCGATGGCGCGGGTGAGGTCCTCGCGCTCGTCGGCCGAGGGCAGCCGGCCCTTCCACAGCAGGTACGCGGCCTCCTCGAACGAGACCTTGCCCGCCAGTTCCTTGAGCTCGTAGCCGCCGATGATGAGCACGCCGTTCTGGCCGTCGACGTTGCTCAGGCGCGTCTGCGCGGCGACCACACCATCGAGTCCGCGTGGCTTGGCCGCGGAAGTCGTGCCGGAGGACATGAAGGACTCCTAGGGGTTTTCGTCGGGAAGCGTCCACGCGGGACGCACATAGCGGTTCCTGGCCCACCGACTATGGCACCGCGCCGGGGACGCCGCAACGCGGCGGGCCGTCATCCGCCGTATTCGGCGAGGAACTCCGCGGTGTGCTCGCCCAGCGTGGGCGGCACGCGGCGCACGGGTGCGCGCACGCCGTCGCTGAGCCACGGCAGCGAGAACAGCGCCGTCTCGCCGCCACCCGGGAACGCGTACGTGTTCACCATGCCGCGCTCGGCGAACACAGGATCGCGCACCACGTCGAGCATCTCGCGCACGGGGCCCGCGGGCACGCCGTGGCGGCGGAAGCGCTCGATCCACACCGCGACCGGCTCGGCGGCGAACCGACGGGTGAGCCAGCCCACCACCTCGGCGCGGTGCTCGAGCCGGCCGGGGTTCGTGGTGATGCGCGGGTCGCGCGCGCGCTCGGGCTCGCCCATCGCCTCGCACACGCGCGACCACTGCCCATCGTTCCCCACCGCGAGCACGAACAGGCCGTCGGCAGCCGCGAACGTCTGGTAGGGCACGATGGTCGGGTGCGCATTGCCCTGGCGCTTCGCCGGCTGCCCGGTGGAGAGTGCCGACTGCGAGACGTTGACGAGCGCGTGCACGCCCACCTCGTTCATCGCCACGTCGACATGGGCGCCCGTGCCCGAGCGCAGGCGGCCGACGAGTGCCGCGAGCGCGGCGCAGGCGGCGTGGATGCCGGTCAAGACGTCGACCAAGGCCACCCCGACCTTGGTCGGCGGGCCGTCCGGCTGGCCGGTGATGGCCTGCAGGCCGACGAAGCCCTGCATCACCGCGTCGTAGCCCGGGAGCTCGGCGTAACGACCGTCCTGGCCGAACCCGGTGATCGAGCACACGACGAGCGCGGGGTTCACCGCGCGGAGTGCCGCCGCGTCGAGGCCGTGGCGCGAGAGCGTTCCGGGGAGGTAGTTCTCGAACACGATGTCGGCTTTCGCGGCCGCGCGGAGGATCGCGGCGCGATGCCCGGCGTCGTTGAAATCGAGCGCCGCCGAGCGCTTGTTGCGGTTCGCGGACAGGTAGTAGGCGCTGGTGCCGCACACGAACGGCGGCCCCCAGGCGCGCGTCTCGTCGCCGAAGCCGGGACGCTCGACCTTCCACACGTCGGCGCCGAGGTCACCGAGCAGCATGGTGGCGTAGGGGCCCGCGAGCACGCGTGAGAGGTCGAGGACGCGGATGCCGGCGAGCGGCGCCGCGGTCGTGATCGCGGCCGCTGTGCTCACGCCGGCGAGCGGCCGGCGAGCTCGTCGACGAAGGGGCGCGACTCGAGCGTGCGGCCGGTCGCGCGCCGCGTCAGCTCGCGCCAGTCGAAGCGCTTGCCGGGCGCGTAGAACTCGCGGCGCAGGAACGCGCCCACCTCGGGCGCGCGCACGTAGCGCTCCCACACGTCCACGCCACCCCCCAACACCTTGCGCAGCAGGTGGTCCTGGAGCTGCGACGCCAGCATCTCGCCGAGCTGGTAGTTGTGGTAGTAGACCGGCGCCACGCTGAAGTGGATCTTCGCCGCCCAGTCGGGCGCGTGCCGGCCCTCCGGGCGCTTCACCCACTGGAAGCGCTCGACCAGGTCCCACCACAGCGAGCGCAGGTCCTGCTCGGGGTCCCTGTAGAGCGCGCGCTCCATGTGCACCATCACCATCTCCCAGCGCGTCTGCACGAGGAGCTGCTGGCGCACCGCGCGCGCCACCGGCTCCGCCTGCCGCTCCAGCTCGCGCGCGTCCGCGCCGGCCCAGGTGCGGAGCCACGCCGCGCTCTTCGACAGCCGGCCGAACAGCATCGCGCTCGCCTCGGTGGTGAGGATGTGCGCCTGCGCGCGCAGCAGCCACGGCAGCGAGCGCTCGAGGTGGCGGTCGTAGACCGCGTGCCCCAGCTCGTGCAGCATCGTCCCCATCCAGCGCTCGGTGGGCTTGACGTTGCAGAGCACGCGCACGTCGTCGCCGCGGTCCATGCTCATGCAGAACGCGTGCTGGCACTTCCCCGGGCGCTCGAACAGGTCGGAGCGCGCGATGACGTCGCGCACGTCGAAGCCCACCGCCGCGAAGTAGCGCTCGCTGAGCGCCACGAGATCGAGGCTGGCGTAGAACGGGTCGAGGCTGACCTCGGCGGGCGGCGCCTCCTGGAAGAACGGGTCGGCGTAGTGCCACGGGCGCAGGGCATCGACCGCGATGCCGAAGCGGCGCGCGAGGTGGGCATCGAGCGCGCCCTTGTACTCCTTCCACAGCGCGTTGGTCTCGCGCTCCAGCTCGTCGAAGAGCTCGAACAGCTCGCGCTCGGAGAGCTCGTCCAGCTCGAGCGACATCGAGTAGTAGTTGGCGAAGCCCAGTTGCCGCGCGCCCTCGTTCCTGAGCCGCACGAGCTGGATCAGGTCCGACTCGACCTCGGCGCCGATCTGCTTGCTCGCCTCCCACGCCCCGCGGCGCAGGTCGAGATCGCTCGCGTCGCGCAGGATGTCGACGATGCGGTTGTCGGTGACGCGCTCGCCGGCGAGCGCGGCGCGGAACTGGTTGAACCGGCTCTCGAGCGACTTCTCGAGCTGCACCTGGCGCTCGATCATCTCCGGCGGGAGCTGCCGGGCGCGGTGCCCCATGTGGAGCAGCGTGAGCTGGCGGTCGAGGAGCGGGTCCGCGAGCGCTCCGGCGTCGCGGAGCCGCGACAGCATCGCGAACGGCTCGCGACGGGCGAACATCTTGCGCATCGTGGCGTCGAGCCGCGCGCTCTCCTGCTCGTAGCGCTCCTCGCCCGTGGTGTTCGCGAGCCAGAACGTCTCGTTGTGCGCGAACTCGAGCGGCTGGAGCTCGGCGACGAACGGGCCGATGAACGCGGCCAGCTCGCGTTCGCGGGAACCGGTGGCGACGGAGGGTGTGGTCACGGGGCTCCTAGCGGACGGTGGTGAGGGTCTTGTAGTGCTCCGGACGCCGGTTCGTGAACAGCGGCGTCTTGCTCGTGAGCTGCTTCTTCCGCGCGCGGGCGAGGTCGCAGTCCACGGCCATCGCCACGGTCGCGGCGCGGCCGGCACGCGCGAGGACGATGCCGTCGGGATCCACGACCTGGCTCCGGCCCGTGAACGGCACCGTGCCGCCGCGGCGCTTCTCGGTGCCGGTGCGGTTCGCGGTCACGGTGAAGACGCGGTTCTCGAGCGCGCGCACGCGCATCGCCTCCTGGGCGTTCGGGAACACCAGGTTCGAGGGATGCGCGATGACGTCGGCGCCTTGGAGCGCCAGCACGCGTGACGCCTCCGGGAAGCGCCAGTCGAAGCAGATCAGCATCCCCACGCGCGCCGGGCCCACGCGATGCACCGCGAGCGGAAGGTCGCCGGGCGAGAACCACTCCTGCTCGCGCTCGAAGAGGTGGAGCTTCCGGTACACCGCCTTGATCCCCGAGGGCCCGACGAGCAGCGCACTGTTGAAGAAGCGCCCGCGCGCGCGCTCGGGGAAGCCGGCGACGTAGTGGCGCCGGTCGCGCCTGGCCGCGGCGATGAGCGCGCGAGCGGTGGGCCCGCCCTGGGCGTCCTCGGCGAGGGAATCCACTTCGGCATGCGACGAGAACACGTAGCCGCTGGACCACAGCTCGGGGATCACCACCAGGTCCGCTTGCACGGTGCGCGCGAGTTCCAGGCCCCTTTCCAGGTTCTCTTCCGGGTGCCCGAAGCGCGGCCGCCCCTGCACGAACGCGACGCGGAACGAGATCATTAGCGCACCGTAGCTCCCTGCGAACGCCGCGGCAACGTGTGCTGGTTTGAGCGAGCCGCAGGCGAGCGATATCCAAAGTCCGCGCGGCTCGCCGCGCGACGAAGTCGCGCGGCGACCAGGTCGGACCGGAGGTCCGGAACCTGATCGCCGGCTCGTGCGGGCCCCTCACGGCCCGCCGATCCCGCACCGAGGCGGGACCATGACCACTACGTGCTCAGTGTCGTGACACGGCCTCCGCGATCCGGGAACCGTGGGAAGTGAGGGGAGCGCCTGCGCTTTCCGGCACCGCCATGCGCGCCACCGCCACCGCGTTCACCAGGTGCACCTCCCGTCCCCGAAGCAGGACGAAGAACTCCCGTCCCCTCTGGTTCATGAAGTCGGAGAGACGTTGCGAGGGTCTTTCCAGAGGCATCCAGACTCGTCCGGCCACACTGCTGCCGTCGGTCAGCCATACTTCTGCATCCTCCTCACGCGACGGCGCGAAGCCGCGCGTGAACACGTCGCTCTGCAGCACGTCCGGACCCGGGACGAGCCTCAACAACCGCGTGCGGTTGATGAGTTCGATCCGGCCATCCGCCCCCGTCGCCACGGGAAGGAATCTCGACGGTGAGTTGAGCTGCGTGAGGATCGTCTGGTGCCGGCTGCCCGACGGGTCGAGGTCGAGGAAGATCTGGCCTTCGGCCGCCCCGTGATCGGCGCTCCAGAATTGGATCGGGATGCGCCGTTTGGGTATGTAGTGATCCATGTCCCGGTCTCCTCGAGCCCGGCCGCCGCACACCCCTCCGTGAAGTACGCCTCCGTACCGGTGACGGGGGTTTGGCGATCCGCTTTGCTCTGCTGCTGAACGGGGAGCAATCCCCACGCCAAGGTCCTGACTTCGACACGCCTCGCGCGGAGGCCAAGCCGGGCGCGGGTGTACGTGTGGGGCCGGCCGCGCACTCCCCCTCGACCCGCCCGAGAGGCGTGCAACGCGCACGTCCGGCGGCCGTCCCGCGTGGCAGCTTGCGGCGCCAGGGGCCAAGAAAGGGCCTTCTCACGACGCGGCGGGGCGTTCGGAGCGGGACCTCCTGCTGCTACGATTAGGAGCATGATCCAGCGAGCCGACGACCGCTCCCCGCGAGGCGCCGCCCGCACCTGGAAGGGCCGTCCCCTGCTCGCCCCCTCGCGCGAGACGCTGGCGCTCTTCGTGGTCGCCCTGGCGCTGCGGGCGGCCTATGCCTGGCTCGTCCACGGCCTGGCTGCGGTGCCGTCGTCCGACTCGACCACGTACGACACCATCGCCTGGAACCTCGCCCGCGGGATGGGTTTTCAACTCGGGGCGGACACGGGCCTTTACCCCACCGCGTTCGTGCCGCCGGCGCTCCCCTGGGCGCTGTCGCTGCTCTATCGCGCCACCGGGCACTCGTTCTTCGCCGCGGTGATGCTCATGTGCTTCTTCGGCGCGCTGGTGCCGCCGCTGCTCCGGCTCCTCGGCCGCACCATGTTCGGCCCCGCCGTGGGCACCTGGGCGGGCTGGCTCGCGGCCGTGCACCCGGTGCTGATCTTCTTCTCCGGCTATGTGATGACCGAGTCCTTGTTCTCCGTGGCGCTGCTCCTCGCCCTGCTCGCGAGCGTGGCGTGGATCAAGCAGCCACGCGCCGGCCGGGCGTTCTGGAGCGGCGTGCTCTGGGGCGCGGCGTCGCTCACGCGACCCACGGCGCTGCCGCTGACGCTGATCGTGGCGATCTGGGGCTGGGGGCCGCTGGGACTGGCGCTGGCGCCGGGCGAGCGCCGCCGCCAGGTGTCGATGCTGCTGCTGGGGCTCGTGCTCTCGGTCGCGCCGTGGACGATCCGCAACGCGGCGAGCCTGCACGCGTTCGTGCCCATCACCACCGGAGGCGGCCGCTCGCTCCTCGACTCCAACAACCCGGTGGTCTGGGACGACGACGACAAACGTGGGGGCGCGATCGCGGTCCTCACCACCGAGCCCTGGGCGACCCGGTTCCGCGGCCTCTCCGAGGTGGAGCTGGACCGGCGCTCGCGCACCGAGGCCCTGGCGTTCCTGCGTTCCCGGGTCGCCGAATGGCCGCGAAACGCGCTCGCCAAGTTCGCGCGCTTCTGGCGGTGGACGGCGCTGACGCCGAGCACGGGCACCTGGTCCTCGGACGCGACGAGCCTCGCCAGCCGGCTCCAGCGGCTCGACCCGCTGCTCCCGTGGTCGATCCTCTTCTTCCCGCTCGCGGTGTGGGGCCTCGTGCGCACGTTCCGTGGCACGCGGCGGCACTTCCAGTTCCTGCCGCTCTGGGTCATCGCCGCCGCGACGCTGGGCACGCTCGTGTACTGGGGCTCGCTGCGGCTGCGCGTGCCCATCGAGCCGCTGGTGACGCTCTACGCCGCCACCGGCGCCGCCGACATCGTCCGCCGCGTGCGCGTGCGCCGCATCGGGCTCACGCTGGTCTCGGCCCAGCGCAGCTAGTCTGGTCGCGCGAGAACGGCCGTTCACCCGCGCGTGCGGGGGCGTTCCGCGCCCGCCGGTCCGGGTGTATGCCGCGCCCGTCCCGGTCGCGTGGGGCTCGCCAGAAGCCTCCCCTATGGTGACCGGGTCGTAAGCCGCGCCCAGGCGTGCCAGGACCCGCGACCCACGCGGGTACCCCGCCGCCTCTTGGACCGGGTGACGGCGATCACAAGCCCGCGACGCTCGACGCGCCGCGCCTTCCCCAAGGAGTGCCCTCGCGATGCGCATCCCCGTTCTCCACCTGATGGTGGTGGTGGCGCTGGTTGCGAGTGTCTCGCCCGCCGCCGCCAAGAAGAAGGAACAGCCGCCGAAGGACGCCGGCAAGACCGGCGCCGCCGCGGCCGCACCCGCCGCGCCCGGTGACAAGCCGTTCGCGGAGTGGGGCAAGTTCACGAAGGACGCCGAGCAGAAGAAGGGCTTCTTCAACTACTGGAAGAAGCGCGACAACCTCTACCTGGAGATCGCGCCCGACCAGATGGAGAAGCCGTTCCTGTACGTGGTCAGCCTGAGCAAGGGCATCGGCTCGAACTTCGTCCTCGGCGGCCTGCCGCTCGACGACCGCATGCTGCAGTTCGAGCGCCACGGCGACCGCGTGTTCCTCGTCCAGGTGAACACGTGGATCACCGCGCCGGACAACACCCCGATCGGCAAGGCGCGTGCGATCTCGATCCCCAACTCGATCGTGCAGACGTTCAAGGTCGAGAGCGAGAACGACCAGTCGAAGGCGGTGCTGATCGACATCGGCGCGCTGCTGGTCTCCGACGTCACCGACCTGAGCGAGCAGATGAAGGGCGCGTTCAACAACGTGCCGGTGCGCTTCGACAAGGACCGCTCCGGGCTCGGGAGCCTGAAGGCGTTCCCGGACAACTGCGAGTTCGAGGCCACGCTCACCTACACGCCGGCGGACCGCTCGCGGCTGCAGCTCGACGCCGTCCCCGACAACCGTTACATCCCGCTCGGCGTGCACTACTCGTTCACCCGCCTGCCGGCGAACCCGATGCAGCCGCGCTGGGCCGACAACCGCGTCGGCTTCTTCCTCGATGCCGAGAAGGACTTCGCCCGCGACGACAAGGAGAACTTCTGGCTCCGGGACATCCACCGCTGGCGGCTGGAGAAGAAGGACCCCGCGGCCGCGGTCAGCGAGCCGGTGAAGCCGATCGTCTACTACGTCGACTGGACCGTGCCGGACAAGTTCCGCCCCTGGGTGAAGGAAGGCATCGAGAAGTGGCAGGCGGCGTTCGAGCTCGCCGGCTTCAAGAACGCCATCCTCGCCAAGGACCCGCCGAAGGACGATCCGGACTGGGATCCGGAGGACGTGCGCTACAGCACCATCCGCTGGATCACGTCCAACGAGCCGAGCTTCGGCGCCATCGGGCCATCGCGCGTCGACCCGCGCACGGGTGAGATCTTCGACTCGGACATCCTGTTCGAGGCGAGCATGTTCCAGAACTACGCGAACGCCTACCGCCGCTTCGTCGGCCCGGAGACGATCGCCGAGAGCGCGCTGCCCGAAAACGCGCTCAAGGACCTGCCGCCGGGCGCCAGGCTCGACCAGCTGTGCATGATGGGCGCCGGCCTCGAGGACGCCGGCGCGCTGCAGCACCTCTCGCTGCTCATGGACGGCACGCTCGAGCCCGGGAGCCCGGTGCCCGACGCGTTCCTCAAGACCGCCGTGGAATGGGCGGTGATGCACGAGGTCGGCCACGCCCTGGGGCTCCGGCACAACTTCCGCTCCAGCACGAGCACGCCCTACGACAAGCTCCAGGACACCGGCTTCACCGAGGCGAACGGCCTCTACTCCTCGGTGATGGAGTACCCGAGCCCGAACATCGACTACTCGAAGCGGAAGCAGGGCGACTGGTACACGACCACGTCGGGTACCTACGACAAGTGGGCGATCCGCTACGGCTACACGCCGAGCGGGGCCACGAGCCCGGACGCGGACTACGCGTTCGCGCGCAAGATCGCGGACGAATCGCTGGCCCCCGGCCACGAGTACTCGACCGACGAGGACACCTATCCGAGCGACTCGCCGGATCCGCGCTCGAACATCTACGACCTCGGCAGCGATCCGCTGCAGTTCGCCAAGGACCGCACCGCGTACATCGAGTCGCTGTGGCGTTCGCCGCATTTCGAAGATCGCGTCGTCGGCCACTCGGGCGACCTCGGCGCGCTGCGCCGCGCGCTGGACACGATGGTGCAGGCGTACGCGATCGCTTCGGGGATGGCGGTCAAGTACGTGGGCGGCTCGTACATGTCGCGCGTCGAACGCGGCCAGCCGGGCGAGAAGACGCCGGTGGACCCGGTGCCTGCGGCCAAGCAGCGCGAGGCCGTGGACTTCCTCTCCCAGCGCGTCTGGGCCACGAACGCCATGGCGGCGCCGTCGGCGCTGCTCGAGCGGCTGCCCCCGAATCGCTGGTCGCACTGGGGCATGGGCCCCGGCGGCACGTTCGCCGGCCGCCAGGACTTCGCCTGGAACGACCGCGTGCTCGCGGTGCAGACGATCCTCCTGAACGGCGTCACCGCGCCGGCGCTGCTCGCGCGGCTGCGCGAGCAGGAGACGCGCTCGGCGGACGCGTACCGGCTGAGCGAGCACTTCGACAAGCTGACGAAGGCGATCTGGGGCGAGGTGGGGAGCGCCACGCCGGGGGCCATCAAGTCGCTCGATGGTCCGCAGACGCGTCGCGAGCTGCAGCGCGCGTTCGTGGATCGCATGGCGACCTACGTGGTCGACCCGCCGCCGGGCTCGCCCGACGACGCCCGTGCGCTCGCACGTCTCGCGCTCACGCGCGTGGACTCGCGCTGCGCCAAGGCGCTCGCCGCCGGCACGCCGCTCGGCGACAACACGCGGGCGCACCTGCTCGAGACGCGCGCCCGCATCCAGCGCGCGCTGACCGCCAGCCGCGAGACCGACAACGCCCCGCCGCCGGCGCGTCCCGGCGCGGTGATGATCCAGATGCCGCGCTGAAGCTCCACTGCCACTTAAAGTGTCACTTGAAGTGACGAGCGCCCCGGGGAGCGATCCCCGGGGCGCTCGGTCTCAGTGCCCCTTCCCGGGCGCCGGCGGCGCCGGCGCTCGCACGGGGCGACCCTGCCAGGCCTTGAGCGCGCGCGCGATCACGTCCTCGGCGGGGAGGCCACGCGGGTCGAACGGGTCGTCGCGGCCGCGTGGGCCGCTCCCCCAGCGCCAGAAGTAGGCACCCGCGAGCCACTCGTGCGGGTCCATCGCCGCGATCGCCGCCTCGAGACACCGGCGTTGGAGATCGGTGTCCGCCGCGGCCGCGGTGCCGTCCCATGGCCGCTGCGCGGCGTTCACCGTGGGCGGGTAGCCCAGCTCCGCGATCAGCACCGGCCGGCCGGCCTTCTTCGCCACCTCGTGCAGCGCGGTGAGCGCCTTCGTCGCTCCCGCCTCGAGCTGGCCGGGGTCGTGCGTGGGCCGGTCGGAGAGCGGCGCGTAGAACGACACGCCGATCAAGTCGAGCGCGTCCCAGAACGACACGCGCGCCACCTCGTCCCAGTTGGCGTCGTAGGAAAGCGGTCCCGTGTAGACCTTGCGCACGCGCCCGATCATCTCGCGCCAGCGCGCGGGATCGGCGGCGGTGCTGCTCGCGAGCTCGTGGCCGACGAAGAGCCCGTCCATCCCCTCGCGGTCCGCGAGCAACGCCCAGTGAACGAGGATGTCGTCGTAGCCATCGAAGAACTGGCGCCAGCCCGAGGGCGTGAACGCGAGCGCCCCCTCCCAGCCGCGTGTCCACACCTGCGGCTTCAACCACACGCGCAGGCCGAACCCGTGCGCGCGCGCGGCCGCCTCGCACACCGCCTCGTCGCTCTCACCATCGGGCCCGGCATCGGTGCTGTTGCCGAGCACGGGCGAGCGCGGATCGGCGAGCGAGGCGAACGGCGTCAGCGCCACCCAATCGGCGCCCGCGTCGCGGATGCGCGTCAGCTCGCGCGCGCACGCGGCCGAGACGTAGCCGCGGCCGACGCCGTCCTCGTGCGCCAGGCACACGCCGCGCTGGAACCCGAGCGCGGGCCGCCAGGGATCGAGATGGCGGGCGGCCGAGCGGCGGCGACCGATGCGCGCGATCGAGTCGGCGAGCACGCGGTAGCGCTGGGTCACCGCCGTGGCGGGCACGTGCGCCACGGCGCACAGGCTGTCGAGCGTGCCCGGCGGATCGGCGCGCAGGAGCGCGAGCAGTGCCTCGCGCGCTGAGCCGGGCCGCGCCGCCTCCCACACCGCGCGCGCGAGCAGCGCCCGCGCCGGCACCCACACGAGCGGCGAGCGCCAGGCGGTACCCGGGCGGCTCGCCGCCTCCGTCACCTTGGGCAGGAGTCCCGCGAAATAGAGTCGCGACAGGGAGCGCTCGAACGGCTCGCCCTCGAAGCGCTCGGCCCACGCCACGGCGGCCGGCCGCAGGAACCGTGACGCCGGGCTCGCACCGCACTGGAGCAGCCGCATCGCCGGCACGCACCAGAGATCGAGCGCGTCACGTCCCGCGGGCAGCGCCGCGTTCGCGGCCGGGGCGCCGGTCGCGTCGCGGGCACGCCCCGCGTGCTCGGCGTGCGTGTCGAACGTCAGCGTGCCCTTCTCCTCGAGCGAGCGGTAGAGCGTGAGCGTGGGCCGCGGCGTACCCGCGGGGGCCGCGAGCCCCTGTCGGGACATTCTCATGAGCAACGCCTCGGCACGGCCGGAGACCTCGGCCGCGAGGGCGAGGCCCGCGGGCGCGCGCACGGCGAGCCCGGTGCCGCCGGTGGTGACGAGTGCCTTCACGTAGCGGTCGCGCTCGGCCTCGCGGTCGCGGTCGCGCCGCGGGTCGTAGGTCCACGGCTTCGCCGCGTCCTGCGCGAAGCGGCCGCTCCGCACCAGCACGCCGTCCCGGAGGATCCGCCAGTCGTCGTCGGAGAGCGCGAAGTTCGAGCCATCGGCGAGTGCCGCCGGCGTGTTGCCCGCGGAGAGCAGCAGGAAGCGGTTCGGCGCCAGCGGGTTCGGCCACGACAGGTGGATCGCGTCCCGGGGGCGGTCGTAGAGCTGCCCCTGCCAGCGGAACGCATCGGCCTCGAACTTGACCGGGAGCGCCGCCGCGAGCCGCCGCGTCACCTCGTTCTCTTCGGGCCCGCCCACGAGATAGATCGGGCCCGCGGCGATCAGCGTGTCGCTGGCGTCGCGGTCGGCCACGACCTGCGTGGAATCGCCGCCGAACGCGCGCACCGCGAGCGCGGTCGCGCGCGCGCGCAGCGTCGCCGTGAACGCGGGATCGCGCGTCCCGTAGACGAACCGGAACGGCCGTGCGCCGGCGAGCGCCGCCTCCATCTGCTCGCGCGTGAACTGCGGCGGCTGGAGCTTGGGCGGCATCGCCGCCCGGGCCGGCAGCGCGACCAGCACGGTCGAAAGCACCACCGCCGCCGCGAGAGGTCCGCGCGAGCGGATCACCCGGCTACTTGGGGATCGCCGCGGAGACGACGAAGCGGACCGGGTAGGTCCGCGGCTGGCCTTCGATCACGAACACCAGGTCGACGCCGAACGTCTTGTCGACGTACGTGGGGGCGCTCGTGTCCTCGGGCAGCAGCGGGCGACGGAGCTGCGTGTCCGGCGTGCCGCCCGGATCGAGCAGGTCGTCGCGCGCGAACACGTAGTCGCTGTAGCGCTGCCCCCCGTTCACCTGCGTCTGCGCTTCGGGCGAGTAGCGGTCGTTCCAGCGCGTCGTCGAGTGCCCGACCCTGGTGGAGCGGCCGGTGGCGTCGTAGAACGTCGACTTGTCCCAGTCGATCATCACCGGCCGTCCCTGCAGGTTCTCGACGCTGAAATAGAGCGCGTTCGGCGACGGCCGGAACGCGAACGACACGTCGCGGTCCCTGTAGGCGAACGAGCTGCCGCCGGGGGGCCCGGTCATGCGGAACTTGAACACGAACATGGCGCCGGGCGAGCCGGGGATCGAGCCCACCGAGTCGGCGGCGTTGGTCACCGCGGTCGAGGCCGGGCGCTCGGGCACGCTGGTGCGCGGCGGGGGCGCGAGCCCGGGGCTCGAGGCCGTGCTGCAGCCGGCGACGGCGAGCACGCACGCGAGCGAGACCACCAGGGCGCACGTGTCGCGGCGGGATCGCGGCATCTGGGAGGGCATTAGCCCCAAGGTTAATGGACGTCGCGGGACGCGTCCACCCACGAGGCCTGGAACGGCGACGGCCCGACGTAGCCGGTCAACTCGACGTAGCCCTGCCCGGTCACGATCTGCCCTGCATGCCTGCCGGTGACGCGCACGCTTCCCTCCCAGTACGCGAGGCCGCCCATGGTCGCCGCCACCAGCTCCTGGTCCTCGACCGTGGGCGTGAACCGGAGCTGCAGCGAGTCGCCGGGCACGCTCACCTCCCACCAGCCGCCGGGATAACGGCCGCTGGTGCGCGGGCTCACCCATTGCGCCACGGCGCGGGTGTCGAAGTCGCCGACCGCGAGCGGGTGCGCGCGGCCATCGCGCCCGACCATGGTGCCGGAAGAACAGGTGTCGAGCTTTCCGTCCACCATGCGCATGCGATAGAGCATCAGGTCGGATCCGTCCGAGAGCTGCACCGAGAACCAGTCCCATCCCGTGTGCGAGCTGCCGAGCCGGGCGCTCCCGAACTCGTGGTCCATCCACGACAGCCCATCGACCGCGAGCGTGTCGCCGTCCAGGGTCAGCCGGCCGCGCGTGGCGAGACGCGTCAGGGAATAATAGTGAGACGCGTTGCCCAGGCCCGCGCTCTTCTGGCTCACGCCGTCCTCGCCGTGGATCACGGGCGGACGCTCGGGCGTGAGCCGCAGGTCGATGGCGAAGTCCGGGGTGGAGCCGACCAGCCGGTGCGTGGTGCGGTCGGGCTCGAGCCCGACGTAGTCGTCGCCGAGGAACACCAGGTAGCGCGAGCTGTCCGCGCCCGCCAGGTCCAGCGCCTGTCGGTTGGCACGGTCGTCGAAGCGGAACTTCTTCCCCGTCTCGTCGGTGAGGGCGAGGTGGCGGAAGATCACCTGCTGTGCGCGCCAGGCCGAGCCGGACCCGCCGCCGCGCGTCGGGAGCGCGATGCGGAAGAACGTCAGTTCGTAGCCGAACCGGCGCTCGTTCGCGCGCAGGTGGCCGGTGTAGTACCACCACTCGCTCCGGAACGAAGGGTGCGCGGCGTGGTCGATCGGGAACTGGAACGCGTAGGGCGGCGTGGCGAGACGGAAGCCGTCGCGGTCGAGGAAGGCGCCGGTGGACGTCGTCTCCGCCACCAGCACCGGGATCGCGGGCGGCTTGGCGGGCACGGGCGCGCCGCGCGCCGCGATCAGGGTCGCGAGCGCCATCCCGGCGGCGGTGGCCACGATCGGCCGCCGGCTCATTCGGTCCTCAGCGCGGTGGCGGTGGCGCCGTGGACCGCGAGGCGCGCGGGGATCAGGCCCGCGAGCGTCGCCGCGGCGGTCATGAGCAGCAGCGCCTGCACGAACACGTCCGGCTCGAGCGTGAGCCGGATCGTCCAGCCGAAGAACTGGCGGTTGATGACGTGCACGAGGAGCAGCGCGAGCACCCACCCGGCCACGGCGCCCAACGTGGCACCCGCGACACCGAGGAGCCCGCTCTCCACGAGCACCAGCGCACGCACCTGTGCGCGCCGCGCGCCGGTGGCGCGCAGCACCGCGAGTTCGTGCCGGCGCTGGAGCACGAGCGCGGTCAGCGTGCTCACCACGCCCATGACCGAGACCAGGAGCGCGATCGCCTGCAGCACCCAGGTGATGCGGAACGTCTCGTCGAAGACCGAGAGCACGCGCCGGCGCAGGTCGGCGTACGGCGTCGCGTGCAGCAGCCGGCCGGGGCCCGCGAGCGCCAGGAACGCAGCGCGCGCGGCACTCACCGAGGCCCCGGGCTCGAGGTAGAGCGCCAGGCTCTCGGTGCGGTCGTCATGGAAGAGCCGGGCATAGAGCGCCCGGTCCATGAGCACCGCGCCGGCGTCGACGCTGTAGTCGTAGAACACGCCTTCGACCTTCAGGTTAACCAGCCCTTCGCGACATGGTAACGCGAGGAGGTCCCCGGAACGCTTGTAAAATCGATGTGCGAAGCTCTCCGTGACGACGACACCC
>Ga0070685_10000999_pt1 | contig 15201 bp, 14 predicted proteins | sample KBSS13LmetaG_FD_65651 | JGI IMG/M metagenome (GOLD analysis project Ga0070685, IMG submission 65651) | Switchgrass rhizosphere microbial communities from Kellogg Biological Station, Michigan, USA - KBS S1-3L metaG | ecosystem: Host-associated > Plants > Roots > Rhizosphere ...
TTCACCTTCTACCAGGGCTCCACCGGCGGCGGGGTGTGGAAGACGGTGAACGCCGGGGTGACCTGGACCAACGTGAGCGACGCCTTCTTCGGCGAGGCGTCGATGGGCTCGGTGGACGTAGCGCTCTCCGATCCGAACGTGGTGTGGGCGGGGACGGGGTCGGACGGGATCCGCAGCAACGTCTCCACCGGGCGCGGGGTCTACCGCTCCACCGACGCGGGCGCGACCTGGCGGTGGATGGGGCTGCGCGACGCGGGGCAGATCGGCGCGGTGCGCATCCACCCGGCCGACCCGCGGACGGTGTTCGTGGCGGCGATCGGGAACGCCTTCCGCCCCAACCGCGAGCGCGGCGTCTACCGCACCCGCGACGGCGGCACGACCTGGGAGCAAGTGCTCGCCGTCTCCGACAGCACCGGCGCGGTGGACCTGGAGTTCCAGCCGGGGAATCCCGACGTGGTCTACGCCTCGATGTGGCGCGCGGAGCGGAAGCCGTGGACGGTGATCTCGGGGGCGCGCGAGGGGGGCATCTACCGCAGCTCCGACGGGGGGACCACCTGGCGCAAGCTGGCGGGCGGGCTCCCGGCGGGGCTCTTCGGCAAGAGCAACCTGGCGGTCTCGGCGGCGGACCCGCGGCGGGTGTACGCGCTCATCGAGGCGAGCCCCGGCGGCGGGCTGTACCGCTCGGACGACGCGGGCGAGAGCTGGCGGCTGGTGAGCGGCGAGCGCGGCCTCATCACCCGCCCCTTCTACTACACCAACCTCACGGCGGACCCCACCAACGCGGACGTGGTGTACGTCGGCACCGAGAGCTTCTACAAGAGCACCGACGGCGGGCGCACCTGGCGCACCCAGCCCACGCCGCACGGCGACAACCACGACCTGTGGATCAACCCGCGCGACGCGCGGATCATGGTGCAGAGCAACGACGGCGGCGCGAACGTCACCCTCGACGGCGGGCGCACCTGGTCCACCCAGCTCAACCAGCCCACCGCCGAGATCTACCAGGTCTACGTCGACAGCCAGTTCCCCTACCGCGTCTACGGCGCGCAGCAGGACAACACCACCCTCATCGTCGCCAGCCGGCCGCTGCAGCAGTCGCCGGTGGACGACCCGGCGCAGACGTGGCGGCAGGGGCCGGGGTGCGAGACGGGGCCCATCATCCCGCACCCCATGCACCCGGACACCGTCTACGGCTCGTGCAAGGGGCTGTTCTCCCGGCTGTCGCTGCGCACCGGCAACGAGAAGCAGTACTGGATCGGCGCGCAGTCGCTCTACGGCAGCCCCGGGCGCGACCTGGTCTACCGCTTCCAGCGCGTGTCGCCGATGGAGATCTCGCCGCATGACGCGCGGACGATCTACTACGGCTCGCAGTACGTGCATCGCACCCGCGACGAGGGCGTCACCTGGGAGCGCATCTCCCCCGACCTGACGGCGAACGACCCGCGCTACCAGTCGCGGGTGGCGGGCGAGCCGATCACCATCGACGTCACGGGGGAGGAGTACTACAGCACCCTCTACTCCATCCGCGAGTCGCCACGGGCGCGGGGAGTGATCTGGGCCGGCGCGAACGACGGACCCGTGCACGTCACCCGCGACGGCGGGCGCACCTGGGCGGACGTGACGCCGCGCGGGCTCCCGCCGGGCGGCCGCGTGCAGACGCTGGAGCCGTCGCCGCACCGCGCGGGGGGCGCCTACGTGGCGGTGCTGCGCTACCTGCTGGGCGACTTCCGCCCGTACGCCTACCGCACCGACGACTACGGCCGCAGCTGGACGCGCATCGCCAACGGCGCCAACGGCATTCCCGCCGACGAGCCGGTGCGGGTGGTGCGCGAGGACCCGGAGCGCGCGGGACTGCTGTACGCGGGGACGGAGTTCGGGATGTACGTGAGCTTCGACAACGGCGGGCGCTGGCAGCCGCTGCAGCTCGGCCTGCCGCACGTGCCGGTCACCGACCTCAAGGTGCACCGCGGCGACCTGGTGCTGAGCACGCAGGGGCGCGGCTTCTGGATTCTCGACGACCTCTCCCCGTTGCGGCAGGCGGCGGACTCGGTGGCGCGCGCCGCCGCGTTCCTCTTCCGCCCGCGCGAGGCGGTGCGGTTCCGCTACTCCGGCGACTTCGGCGGGCCGGAGTCGGGCGCCGCGCGGCCGGACGCGCCGCAGTATCCGCCTTATGGCGCCGCGATCGACTACTACCTGGCTGCCGAGCTCGCGTCGGTGAAGATCGAAGTGCTGGGCGCCGGCGGCGCGGTGGTCCGCGCGTTCACCAGCGACAGCCTCGCGGGCCCCGTCGCTCCCGCGCTGGCGGGGACGCCGCGGCTGGCGAAGACGGCGGGGGCGCACCGGCTGACGTGGGACCTGGCATGGCCCGGCGCGTGGTCCACCGGGCGGGGGAGCGGGCGCGACGGGCCGCTGGCGGCGCCCGGACGGTACGCGGTGAGGATGACGGTCGGCGGACGAAAGCTGACGCAGCCGCTGGTGCTCCGCGCCGACCCGCGCGCGGCGGCGGATGGGGTGGCGCAGGCCGACCTGGAGGCGCAGCTCGCGCACAACCTGCGCGTGCGCGACCTGGTGGGCGAGGCGAACCGGCTGGTGGCGCGGGTGCAGGAGGCGAAGCGCCGGCTGCAGGGCGCCTCGTTCCCCGCGGCGCGCGACACGCTGGCGCGGCTCACCGCGCTGGAGGCCCGGCTGGTCACGTCGCCGATCCGCTACAGCCGTCCCGGGCTGCAGGCGCACATCGCCTACCTCTACGGCCTGACCACCGCCGCGGACCAGCGGATCGGCCGCGACGCGGTGGAGCGGTACGCGACGCTACGCCGCGAGCTCGACGCCGCCCAGGCGGAGGCGCGGGCGCTGATCGGTCCCGAGCCGCCGGGGTGGGCGCCGGCGCCGCAGCCCCGTCCCTCGACGGACGCCGAAGACGAGGACGAGGAGGAAGACGACGAGGGCTGACCGTTCGACCGAAAGACGGAACGCTTGACGCTGCCTGGGGTTACACGCAGGAGCCCATCAACCGCCCGCCCTTCAGCTCCCGGCCATGAGACATCGCCTGCGTTCGACGCTGCTCTGTGCCCTCGTGCTGCTGGCGCCCCGCGCGCTGGCCGCGCAGGGCCGCGCCGCGCCGCTCGAGGGCTTCGTGGCGTCGGTGGCGCGGCTGTGGACGGAGGGCGACGCGGCCGGGATCTCCGCGCTGGCTCCGGAGGACGGGCGCATCGTGCTGGACCTGGGGACCGGGCAGGCGGAGGCGGTGGAGGCACGCCACGCCGCCGCGGCGCTGCGCGACCTGTTCCGCGGCCGCGCGACCCTCTCGGTACGCGCGGCGCAGGTGACGCTCGCGGGCGGGGAGCCGATGCGGGGGTTCGGCGAGCTGGCGTGGGTCTCGCGGCCGCGCGGGGTGACCGACACGGAGAGCACCACCGTCTACGTCGGCGCCGTGTGGGAGTCCGGCGGGTGGCGCATCCGGGAGCTGCGCGTCCTCCACTGACGGACGCAAGGTCCCAGGGCAGACGCGGAGGCGCGGAGAGGCGGGTGTCCTCTCCGCGCCTCCGCATCTCTGCGCGAGATGAGGCCCATCCGTTCATCGGCGCTTGACACCGCCCGCCGCCGCGGGCGAGAATCCGGCCATGCTACAGCGCGTAGACTCCCTCGTCACCGCCCTCCGCGAGGCCGCCCGGCGCGAGCCCGCACACCCGCGCGACCTGCTCCAGCCCGACGTGCTGCTGGGCTCGGCCCTGCGCATCGCCGGCGCGCTGGCGGTGGCGGCGGTGCTCTGGTGGGCGCTGCTGCTGACCGTCCGCCGCATCGAGAAGTCGCTGGGGCAGCCGCAGCCGGGGTCGATCACCGTCAGCGAGCAGCGCACGCGCACGCTGGTGGGGCTGCTGCGCAGCGTGGGCCGGGTGATCATCGTCGTGATCTTCCTGTTCATGCTGATGAGCGCCGTCGGCCTGGACCTGGGGCCGCTGCTGGCCGGCGCGGGGGTGGTGGGGCTCGCCATCTCCTTCGGCGCCCAGTCGCTGGTGAAGGACGTGATCAGCGGCCTCTTCATCCTGATCGAGAACCAGTTCGGCGTGGGCGACGTGGTGCGCATCGAGGGGGTGTCCGGCGCGGTGGAGCGGATGACGCTGCGGGTGGTGGCGCTGCGCGACGTGCACGGCGTGGTGCACATCGTGCCGAACGGGCAGATCACCAAGGTCAGCAACCTCACCCGCACCTGGGCGCGGGTCGTCTTGGACGTGGGGGTGGCGTACAAGGAAGACACCGACCACGTGTCGCAGGTGATGCGCGAGGTGGGGCAGGAGCTGTGGGACGATTCCGATTGGCGGCCGCTGCTGGTGGAGCCCGCCGAGGTGCCGGGGATCGAGAAGTTCGACACCGGCTCCGTCACCATCCGCATGACCGCCAAGACGCTCCCGCTCAAGCAGTGGGACGTGGCCCGCGAGCTCCGGCGGCGGCTGAAGCGCCGCTTCGAGCAGGAGAGCATCGAGGTCCCCGTCGCCACGCAGACGCTGCTCTGGGACGGCGCCGAGGGGCTGCCGCACGCCGCGCCGGTCACCGCCGCCGTGGGCGCGCTGGGCGCCGCGGGGACCGACGGGCAGCAGGGCGCGGCGCCGCACACCGCGCACACCCCCGAAACGCTGCTGGACGATGAATCGGCTTAGCCGGCGATGTAGGCCGGCCGCGCACTGAGCCGCAGCCGGACGCGCATCCCGCGCGCCGGGCCGATTGATCGCACGTCCGAAAGGAATCGTCCGACCGATGATCCGCTTCTACAACACGCTGACCCGGCGCGAAGAGGAGTTCGTGCCGCTCCAGGAGGGCCGCGTGGGGATGTACACCTGCGGCCCCACCGTCTATGCGCCGCCGCACATCGGCAACCTGCGCACCTTCTTCTTCTCCGACACCGTCCGCCGCTACCTGGAGTTCCGCGGCTACGCGGTGAAGTTCGTGATGAACCTCACCGACGTGGACGACAAGACCATCCGCGGGGCGCTGCGCGAGGGGGTGAAGCTGGGAGAGTACACCCAGCCTTTCGTGGACTCGCTCTTCCGCGACTTCGACCGGCTGGGGATCCGCCGCGCCGACGTGCATCCGCGCGCCACCGACTACGTGCCGCAGATGGTGGACATCATCCGCCGGCTGGAGGAGCGGGGGATCGCCTACCCGGCGGACGACGGCTCGGTCTACTACTCCATCGCCAGGTTCGCCGACTACGGGAAGCTCTCCAAGGTGGACCTCTCCGCCGCGCGCCGCGGCGAGCGCGTGGCGAGCGACGAGTACGAGAAGGAGGACGTGCGCGACTTCGTGCTCTGGAAGGGGGTGAAGCCGGAGGACGAGCAGGTGGGCGCAGTGTGGGACACGCCCTGGGGACGCGGCCGCCCCGGGTGGCACATCGAGTGCTCGGCGATGGCGATGGACGAGCTGGGCGAGACCTTCGACATCCATGCCGGCGGGGTGGACCTGGTCTTCCCGCACCACGAGGACGAGATCGCCCAGAGCGAGGGGGCCACCGGGAAGCCGTTCGTGCGCTACTGGCTGCACGGCGAGTTCCTGCTCCTGGAGGGCGACAAGATGGCCAAGAGCACCGGCAACATCTTCAACCTCCAGGACCTCGTGGACCGCGGGGTGAAGCCGTCGAGCATCCGCTACCTCTTCCTCACGGCGCACTACCGCAGCAAGCTGAACTTCACCTTCGCGGCGCTGGAGAGCGCGGCCGAGGCGGTGCGGCGCATCCACGGCACCCGCGAGCGGCTGCGCGCGCACCCCGAGGCGCGCGACCCGCACCCCGACGACGAGCCGGTGCTGCATCCACTGGCCGACCAGGTGCTCTCCGGCTTCGCGGCGGCGATGGACGGCGACCTCAACACCAGCGTGGCGCTCTCGGAGGTGCACCGGCTGGCGGGGGGGGTGAACCAGCGGCTGGAGGCGCTCGGTGGGCGGGAGATCGGGACGGCGGAGAAGCACGCCGCGCTCGACGCCTTCGAGCGGATGGACTCCGTCTTCGGCTTCCTCGCGCTCTCCCAGCAGGAACGCGAGGTGAACGCGGACCTGGCGGGATGGGTGGAGGAGCGCATCGCCGCGCGGCAGGCGGCGCGCCAGGCGAAGGACTTCGCCACCTCCGACGCCATCCGCGCCGAGCTCGCCGCGCGCGGGGTGACGGTGGAGGACACCGCGCAGGGACCGCGCTGGTCGGTGGATGGATGAGGAAGCTGTCGCCGGCATGGGACCGGCGGCGCGCCGCGGGCGACCTCTCTCGCGTACCCGTGCCATGCGACGTCTGACGATCGGTGCGCTCGCGCTAATGCTCGGCGGTGTCGCCGCGCAGGGCGTCGCGGCGCAGCTCTCGGTCCAGCCGTCCGACCCGGACCCGCTGCGCGCGCAGCTCGACTCGATCTCGGGGCGCTCCGGACGGCTGCGGCTGCTGCGGGAGCCGTGGATGGGCGCGCTGGAGGAGGGCGCCGCCGCCGACCGCTGGGTGCCGCTCCGCGCGGGGCAGCGGTACACGCTGCTGTGGGTCTGCGACCTGGACTGCAGCGACCTGGACCTGCGGATGTTCGATGCGGCCGGCACCGAGATCGCGCACGCCGACGACATCGCGGACCTGTCGATTCTCTCGGTCGTGCCCACCCGCTCCGGCCGCTACCGCCTCCGCGTGACGATGCTGCGCTGCAGCGCAGCGCCCTGTGGGTTCGGCGTCGGGGTGTACGGCGACGCATCCGGCCGCAGGTAGCTCCGTCGGACGGCGGGACGGAGGGGGTGGAAGCGAGGCGCGCGACGGGTTATTTTTCCCCGCCCTGCCTTCCATCTACCGTGGAGCTGGACGCCGTTGCCGCCTTAGCTCAGTTGGTAGAGCAACGCACTTGTAATGCGTAGGTCGTCGGTTCGATTCCGACAGGCGGCTCTTCTCCCGCAGGCACAGTTCGCCGCGGCTCGCTTCCCTGGAAGCGGGCCGCGGCGTTTTCGTGTGCGCGGGGCTCAGACGAGGGCAGGCTCCAGCTCGTCCGCCTCCACGCCGACCTCGGCGAGGAGCTCGGTCACCGGGGCCGCGAGCTGGTCGATCATCTCCAGCACCGGTGCGTGGTCGGTCAGCGGAACCAGGAGCACCGCGCAGCGCGCCTCGTCCGCGGCGACGCGCATGTGGTGCACGCAGAAGCTGAACGCCCCACTGCGGACCAGGATCTCCCGCGCCTCGGCGCGCGCGGCGGGGTCGGCCGCGCGCGGAACGAGGGCGTGGAAGCGGTCGCGCTCCGGGTGGTCGGCCTCGAGCGCGAAGCGCAGCGCCACGTTGTCGCCCGGGCGCTCCCAGTCCGGGTGCAGCGCCTCGCCCATCACGTCGCCCAGGTCGTCGCCGAGCTGCACCAGCACCCCCAGCGGCACGCCCGCCGCGGCGAGCGTCTCCGCCACGACGGGCGAGGCGCCGCCGGACAGCACGCCCATCCGCAGCGCGGCGGTGAAGAGCGGCGGCGTCTTGGCCTCCACGATCCGCCAGTAGTCCTCTTCGTCGTCCGCGCCAGCGGCGTCCAGCTCCTGGCCGCGTGCGGTCTCGCGACCCGCGGCGGCCGCGGCGAGCATCAGCGGCGCGCGGAGCTCGGGCGGCGCCGCCGCCAGCACCTCCACCGCGATACACTGCAGCGCGAGCGCGAGGTTGGCGCGCAGCCCGGGCGGCAGCTCCAGCGTGGGGCGCTCCTCGCCGTCGATCAGGTCGTCGACCATGTGGATGGCCACGTGCAGCGCGTGCAGCGACGCGGCCGCGGGATACGCCGCCTCTTCGCTCCCTCCGGCGGCGCGGCAGGCCCGCAGCGCCAGCTCCGACGGACCCGCCGGGCTGATGCGCGCCGCCATGCCCGCCACCACGCCGAGCGCGTCCCATCCGTACGCGTCGGCACGCCGCCGGAGCGCATCGCCTACGTAGCCCCGCATCGCCTCGGTGCTCATGCCTGGGCCGGTTGCAGGGTGCAGGGGCCCGCCGCCTCCGCCGCGGCGCTCGAATCGGCCGGTGGTCCGGACCAATCGCCCCACGCCGCGAAGCGGGCTCCCGTCTCGCGGGTGCTCGCCGCGCCCGGGTCCGGCCACGGGATCCACCCGGCCGTCGCCGCCGCACCCCAGGGGATCCAGTCCCCGGTCGCCAGCCTGGGGTGGGGTCGACGCGCGATCTCGCGGTAGGCGCGCAGGGCGCCGCTCGGATCCGCGGGGTCGGCGAGGGCCGCGCGGAACTGCTGGATGCTCACCCTGTTCATCGTGGGTCTCCGGTTCGAGGGATGGATGTCCGCCGGATGGGCGGCAGGACCGCGGCCACGGCGCGTTCTCCGTCGCCGCGGTCGGGAGCGGGTCAGGCGCTCGCCTGGGCGGCGGCCACCGGCGGCCAGACCGCCCACTCATGGTGGATCATTCCTGTCGCCACGTCGCGGCGGCGCGCCAGCTCGCGGTAGGCGCGTACGAGGGCGCTCTGCTCGGAGCGGCTGGCGAGGTCCGCGCGGAACTGCTGGATGCTTGTCCTGGGCATGATCGTCTCCGGTCGATGGGTGGAGGATTGGCCGCGAGGTGCAGCGGGGAAGCCGCCGCGGCGAGCCCGTCGGCGACGAATCGCGCGTCAGGCGGCGGGCGCGTCCATCCAGACGCCCCAGTCGCTGTGGACGACCCCCGCGGCCAGCTCGGGCCGGCAGGTCAGCGCGCGGTAGACGCGCACCAGGGCGACGGGGGTGGAGCGGCCGGCGAGAGCGGCGCGGAACTGCTGGATCGTCAGTCGGGGCATCGTCGATCTCCCGGGTCGAGGTGAATGGGCGTCCTGCGGCGACGGGCGGCGGGAGTGGCGGGGCCGACGCGCGCGTGATTGTGCGCAACCGCCGGATTTGCTATATTTTTCGCCCGCGCGGTCGTCGTACGCGCGCCCAGCGGGAGTAGCTCAGTTGGTAGAGCATTAGCCTTCCAAGCTAAGGGTCGCGGGTTCGAGCCCCGTCTCCCGCTCTGATAAGCATGGCTCCATGCGGATTATCCGTGTGGAGCCATGCTGCGTTTTCGAGCTGGTTGAAAGATGGTGTTTCAGGATTTTGTGGCGCCTCTTTTTTGGTACGAACCCAGCGGAACAGTGGTTCAGACCTGTGTCCCGCGGGGTTAAATGGGGATCTCTGGTCGGATAGCGCCAAACACATAAAAACGAGCCCGGCGAAAAGGCGGCAGCCTTTCGCCGGGAGCGAATTTCCGCGCACGCATGCGTGCGTGCGGGATGAACGTCGCGTACGCTGCGGGGAGCCGGAACCGAGAAGTTCTCGCGGCCTTTCAGCGCGGACGGACGCGGAGAAATACGGGGGCGGCCCAAATCACCCAGTAGACGTAGCAGCCGGCCGCGAGCGCAATGACGGCCACGGTTGCACCCACCTGGACGCCCGGACGCGCCGAGCGTCGGAGGCGGACGACCGCGAACGCGAAGAAGGGCAGGAGCGCAGGGACCACGGTCCACGTCAGGCGGGTGGCGTAATAGCCCATCAGGGCGTAGAACGGCACCGAGACCGCCACGTAGAGCGCCGCCGCGAGCGCCACCGCGCGCTCCCGCGCGTCGAGGGGGGCGGCAGCGCCCAGCGCCCACACGGCTATCCAGAGCAATCCCAGCAGCAGCACCGGAAAGTCGAGCACCCGCACCAGCGTCGTCAGATACACAGACAGGTTGTGCGCGAGCGCCGCGCCCAGCGCGCCGATCCCCTGCCACGCCGCGTCCACCAGCCAGACGAACTGGCGGTATTGCTCGGTCTCGTGAAAATAGAATGAGCCGGTGCGCGCCTGCACAAAGGCCACCCACAGGATCATGGGCACGCTGAAGGCCGCGAGTACGAGCAGCGCATGGAGCGACCGCGACACCAGCCGCGTCTCCGGCGGGCGCTGCAGGACGATGCAGAGGGCCGCCGCCCCTGCGGCGATGGCGAAGGCGCCGTAGGCCAGGCCGCCCACCCCCAGCGCCAGTCCCAACGCGGCGAAATGTCCTGCCCGCAGCCCGGTGAGCCGGGGCCGAAGCCACACCAGCAGGTTCAGCGTGGCGAGCGGGACGAGCAGGTTGAACATCTGCAGGTGCGGCGTCCAGAAACCCGGCTTGGTCACCTCGTTGGCCAGGAGGAGCGTAGCCGGCAAGAGCATCTCCGGGGCGAGCAACGAGCGGGCATCCAGCAGGCGCCGGAGCAGCATCACCGAGATCGCCACCAGCAGCCCGTTCAGCACGATCAACCCGGCGAACTCGGGGAGGAAGCTGCCGTAGGATTGCGGGAGCCTGGGCAGCGGCTGGCCTGCGAACGCCCGCTCCCCCAGCGCGCCGAGCCCGACTGCGCGGAACGGCCGCGCCAGCGTCCAGCCGAGCGCCGGGTACAGGGGCCGGCTTTGCCAGAGCCGCCCCTGCGGCTCCAGCAGAAGTCGCGGATCACTGGCCAGGAGCACGAACAGCGGCGCGTCGATGCCGATGTTGACGTGGACCGGCCCGGCGATGTACACCGTCCTCACGCCATGCTCCAGCTCAGTACCCCGCCGCAGCGGCGGGGAGACCAGCACGGGCAGCATTACGAGCAGGGTCAACGCGCTCGCCCATGTCAGCTCGCGCAGGAAACCCCGCCGTGGCGCGGCGATGGACGACTGGAAAGAGGCTGGGATGGTGGCGGAGTGAGGCATCGGAATCACGCGGAGAAATACGTTATTTCCGCCAGATCGCAGGTTACCGGCCGGGAGATTCCCGTGACCTTCTCGCGAACCGATTCGATCGCCCGCTCATCATTCGCCAATATATCTTTCAGCTACGCTCTGCGGAACCCTGTTCCTCTCCCCTGCGCAAGCTGCTGTGGGACCGTTGGGGAAGTGACTACGACGGTATCGACGCGGGGGTGGGCTTCGCGTGGGTCGAACATCGTTGCGGTAGACGCGCGGGATACGGATGTAGTATCTTCGACGCGTCCCACTGGAGCCTGTCGCAAAGCGGAAGACCAAAACGTTCACGTCCAGCCGATCCCGCCGCCCGTCGCTTTCCATCCCACCCCCCAAGGACTTCGATGAAAGCCCTTCAACCGATCGCCGCCGTGATGTTCGTCGGCCTCCAGGCGTGCGCGGCGAGCAGCGCCGTGCCTGACAACCCCAGCAGCCACGACTTCCCGGCGCCGCCGGCGGACGTGATGGCGATCCACACCTACTGGGCCGGCGAGCAGCCTCCCTGTCCGGTGGTGCGCGTGATGGACCTCTCCGCGCACTCGGAGAACGGGCTGCGCTGGGGTGCGTGGAACGCGAGGGCGCAGGCGGTGGTGGCGGTGCGCGCGCGCTTGATCGACTCGATGCCCACCGCGCGCCGCGGGGCCGAGCAGGTCTACGAGGGCGTGGCCGTGCGCTTCGCCGAGGGATGCACGCCGGAGCCGGCCGCCGCCGCGGACTGATCCGCCGGCCGCATCCCCCCGGACGGAGACGACGCTCGATCCACCGGGGGATTCGACCCGGCATACGTCTACGAAGCCCGCAGGCATGCCGCCGCGGGCTTCGTCGCGTCCGGTGTTTCGTCGTGCGGACGGCTTACGATCGCCTGCGCACCCAGATGTCGCCCCAGGGGTGGGCGACGCCTTCGCGCATCAGCTCCGGGAGGCGGCGCAGGAGCTCGTCGGGCGGGAGCCATTCGGGGAGGGCGAAGCCGAGCGGGCTGATGCGCGCGATGTTCGCCTCCGCGCCGCCGTTCGGCGCGAGCATCTGCATGCACGCGGCTGCCCGCTCCAGCGCGAAGTCGACGTATTCGAAGGAGACCAGCGGCAGCGGGTGGGGGAGGGTGGCGAAGACCTCTTCCTCGCTCCCCTCCACGTCGACCTTGCAGTAGGCGGGGACGCCGTAGCGGGCGATCAGGTCGGCGAGCGTCACCATCGGCACGTCGAGGGTGCCGACCGCGTCGCGGAACCAGTCCTCGCGCAGGCTGGACGACTTGTGGTGGGCGCGCAGGTGGAGCGTCGCCACGCCGCCGGTGCGGCCGACCACGGCGGGGAGGGCCACGAAGCCGGGATAGTCGCCGCACCGCGCGCGCAGCTCGGCCAGGCACTCCGGCTGCGGCTCCACGGCGACCACGCGCGCCCCGATGCGCGCGAGCGGCTCGGAGACGTCGCCCACGTTGGCGCCCAGGTCGAAGACCAGCGCGCCCGGCGGAACCGCCGCGCGGTAGAACGCGAGCGCCTCCTCCTCGCGCGCGCGGCCGCGGCGGGAGAGGAAGAGCCGCCGCACGCGGCGCACGCGGGGGTAGAGGCCGGTCTGGATGACGAGGTCTCGCAGGCGGGGCAGCATCCCCGGAGGTTAGGGCGCACGGGCGTGCGCGGCAAGCACGGAACGACAGGCCCCGTCCCGTTTCGGCCGACTGATCGTGCATACGGCCAACCATCCAAACAGAATCTCTCACAGGGGGCACAGGGGACACGGAGGACTGATGCTTTTCCTCCGTATCCCCTGCGACCTCCGTGAGAGCCGTTCAGTCTGGAACCGACGAATGCACGATCGGATGGGGATGATCGCTAGTGCGGCAGCTGCTCCATGGGGATCATGGGCGGCGCGGGCGGGAGCATCTGCATCCGCGCCAGGAAGAACGGGTACGAGGCGTTGTCGCTCGCCAGCCGCGGCACCGGGTGGGGCATGGCCTGCGCGATGGTGCTCTCGGTGGCCTGCAGGCGGCTCGCGGTGTTGGGGTGCGAGCTGAACCACTCCAGGTCCGAGCGGTGCGGGTCCTCGCGCTCCTCCACCATCAGCCCTTTGAAGAGCCGCACCATCCCCTGCGGGTCGATGCCGGTGGCGATCAGGTAGCGCACCGCCTCCTGGTCGGCCGCGGCCTCGTCGGCGCGCGAGTGGGCGGCGCTCCAGAGCGCGTTGCCCATCTGCAGCGCCTGCTGGTCCAGCAGCGGCGCACGTCCGAGGATCGTCCGGTAGAGCAGGTTGCTCATGGAGCTGGTGCGCATCTGCCGCTGCAGGTTCTTGGCGCCGTGCCGCAGCGCCACGTGCGCAATCTCGTGCGCCAGCACCCCCGCCAGCTCCGACACGTTGTGCGTGCGCTCGATCAGCCCGCGGTCCACGTACACGTAGCCGCCGGGAAGCGCGAAGGCGTTCACCGCCTCGTTGTCGACGATGTAGAAGTGGTACTGCAGGTCGGGTCGGCCGCTGTGCCGGGCGATGAGCTGCCCCAGGTCGTTGACGTACAGCGAGAGCGGCACGTCCTGCACCAGCGGCACCCGCGCGTTCACGTTGGCCGCGATCTGGCTTCCCAGCTGCTTCTCGCGCGCCTCGCTCACGCACCCGGCGAGCGCGGAGACGATCAGCAGCCCCAGGGCCGCCGCGCGGACCCGCGCACCGGCGCGGGTCCGGCGGGCGCCGCCGGTGGGGTGGCTCACCGCCGGTCCTGCGGGGCCGGGGTGAGCGAGCGGACGCGGGCGCGGAAGTTCTGGAACTCGCGCGTGTCCGTCACCAGCCGCGCGTTGTTGGCCCCCGGCGTGGCGTTGATGGCGGCCGTGGTGTTCGCCACGCGCTCCGCCGAGCCCGGGTGGGTGGCGAACCACTGCTCCACCTTGCTGGGCTGGCGCTGCTGCTCGGCCACCATCTTGCCGAAGAACTGCGGCAGCCCGTGCGGGTTGTAGCCGCTCTTGATCATGAAGACGATGGCGTCGCGGTCGGCCTCGTTCTCGGCGGTGCGGCTGTAGCCCGCGAACACCGCGCTGCCGCCCACCTGGATGCCGGCCCGCTCCACCGTGGACGGATTGCGGCGCATCAGCACGCCGTAGAGCACCGAGAGCGCGGTGTTCGCGTTCTGCGTGCGCTGGGCCTGCTGGATGCCGTGGCGCTCCACCACGTGCCCGATCTCGTGCGCCAGCACGCCGGCGAGCTGCGACACGTTGTCGGCGCGCTCGATGATCCCGCGGTTCACGTAGATGTAGCCGCCGGGGATCGAGAAGGCGTTGACAACGTCCGAGTTCACCACGTAGAACGTGTACGGGATGCCGCGCGGGTCGGCCTGCGCGGCGATCTGGCGGCCGAGCTGGTTGATGTACTGGTTGGTGTAGCTGTCGCGCAGGATCGGGAGCTGGGCGTTGATCTGGCGCGAATAGTCCGTGCCCGCCTGCACCTCCTGCTGCGTGGTCATCGCCGGAGCGCAGCCGCCCGCGGCCGCCGCCCCGCCCACGGCGAGCGCCACGGCGCCGGCTCGAAGGCTCGTAAGTCGAATGCTCATAACGTTCTCCATCCGCTCGGGGTTGACCGGGTTCGGGGGGATTGGGTGGCAAGTTGCGGACCAGATGCCTGACGCACTGAGCCGCCGCGAGGAGCGGCTGCTGCGGGCGCTCGCGGAGCGGAAGAATCGTGCGGCGGAGGGGCTTTTCGTGGCCGAAGGGGTGCGCGCGGTGGAAGACCTCGCCGCCTCGCCGCTCGCGCTCCGCTTCGCCGCGGCGACGTCCTCGCTGGGGGACACTCCGCGCGGCGCTCTCCTCCTCCGCGCGCTGGCGGGCCGCGGCGTGCCGGTACGCGAGGTGGACGAGCGCACCCTCGCCGCCCTGGCCGGCACCGAGCACCCCCAGGGCGTGCTCGCCGTCGCCGCCATCCCGCGCGACGGCCTCGCCACGCTCCGCGTGGACGGGGAGCCGGCGGTGGTGCTGGTGCTGGACGCGGTGCAGGACCCCGGCAACTTCGGCACGCTGGTGCGCACCGCCGAGGCGCTGGGCGCGGCCGGCGTGATCGCCCTGCCGGGGACGGTGGACCCCTGGAACGCGAAGAGCGTCCGCGCGGCGATGGGCGCCTCCTTCCGCCTCCCCATCGTCGCCGTGGGATGGGACGAGGCGGCGCCGTGGCTGGCGGAGCGCGGGGTCGCCGTGGTGGCCGCGGTGGTGGGCGCCGGCCCCCTGCCCAGCCCGCCGCCGCGGCGCGCGGCGCTGGTCCTGGGGAACGAAGGGGCGGGCGTGGGGGAAGAGACGCTCGCCCGCGCCGCGCTCCGGGCCGGAATTCCGCTGCGCGGCCGCGCCGAGTCGCTGAACGTGGCCGCCGCCGGCGCCATCCTCCTCCACGAACTTCTCCGCTGACGCCCCGATAGATGCCCGACTTGCTGCTCGTGGTCTACGCCGCCCTTCTCGGCGCCTGCGTGGGCTCGTTCCTGAACGTGTGCATCTACCGCTGGCCCGAGGGGCTGTCGGTGGTGCGGCCGCGCTCGCGCTGCCCCAACTGCGAGACGCCGATCCGCTGGTA